>Ga0182024_10004152_pt1 | contig 33658 bp, 27 predicted proteins | sample P32metaG_FD_120480 | JGI IMG/M metagenome (GOLD analysis project Ga0182024, IMG submission 120480) | Permafrost microbial communities from Stordalen Mire, Sweden - P3-2 metaG (Illumina Assembly) | ecosystem: Environmental > Terrestrial > Soil > Wetlands > Permafrost | place: Sweden: Stordalen... | reverse complement strand
TGGGCAACCATTCCTGGCCCGAGTGGCTAAGGTGGAAAGAGTCACCGCGCTGCTACAGGAGTGCGGGGTGTCGCCGATCGGCATCCTGTCCGGAGGATTCTTTGACATTGGGAGAATACCATTTGGTTGGGGCCGCAACCTCGCTATTGAGTTCAATCGCTTTTACGGCGCGGCCCCTCTCGCGGCAGGGCTCAGCAGCGCTGTGGCCATCCTGGGGCGCAAGCCAAAGGAACAAGTGCGGCAGCGGGCTTGCGCTGCGAAAGCTGCGTAAACAGGAGCTTGTAACTCTTTAAATGGTCCGCCAGATTCCCTCGCCTTCGCTCGGACTTCGGCAAAACAGGACAGGCTCTGCCGGTTCGACTCCATGACTCCGGCGACTCGACAGGACTCAGTATCCTCGATTCCGACGAGAACAGCCGCCGCCCACGAAATGGACTATTTCCAGTCGGTCGCCGTCGTTCAGCAACGTTTCGGGCCAGCGGTCGCGGGGGACGATGTCGCGGTTGAGTTCGACGGCGACGCGATCGGGCTTCATGCTGAGCGATTCGATCAGGGCTGCGAGGGTGAACTGGGTGCGCGCAGGATCCGCGAAGGCGCGGGCTTCGCCATTGATATGAAGATTCATCGCACGTGATACCTCGGCACAAAGAAAAGATCCAGCGCCTGAAGGCGCGGGGACAGCGTTATTTTGCGGCGTGCCTGAAGGCACGCCCTGATACAAATCTCGCTCGCGGCGGTTGGTTGCTGTCGGGAGCCCGCGAAAATGAGTTCCATGCTACTCGGCTTTGCGCAAAGCGAACTTGCGAGTTACGGTGCGGCCTTCGTGGGTGGCTTGGACCAGTACGGAGGAGTCAGACAAAGCGGATTCTTCGACTTCGAACGAAATTTCGGCGGCACCAGCGGCATCGGTGACGGCTTGAGTGTAGAAGGGCGCAGCGTTGGGACGGGCGAAACGAAAGATGAGTTGCGCCCCGGAGATGGGGGCTCCCGCTTCAGTGACGCACAATTGCATGGTCAGATTGCCGTTAGCATGAACCGAAGTAGCGTTCTGCCATTGCAGGTCGAGTTGCTTGATGGCAGCCAAGACTTCGGTTTCGGCGCGGTCGAGGACGTTTTCCAACTGGCCTTCCCGGATCGCTTCGAGCACCAGGCGGTGCTGGTCGCGAAGCTGCTGCTCTTTTTGGGAATCGCCAACCGCGGCCTGCGCGGCTGAAGCCGCGTAGGAAACGGCCCGCTTGCCCACGCAGCGGCCGCGCACGAATACCTGAGTCTGGAGCAGTTCCTCGCTCTCGCGCGCTTCGCTTTGCACGTGATAGATGATGTCGCCGTGCTTGACGTCAGTGTTAAAGCCAAAAATCATAAAGAATTGTGTGATTGCGCGATTGCGTAAGTTTGCAATTGAAAAACCTTTAGCGCCCTCAGCTTACAGTCTTCGGGTGGATATCGGTGTTCCAAATTTCAATTGCCCGATCACCCGGCACAATTGCCAAATTGTTCCTGGGTTCCCTTGACACTCGCGCGCACCAGCACCTAATCTAGAACGTTTAAGCGATCCTTGGCGCGAATTATATATAGCTTGTCCTATGCCCGACAATTATTTCGCTCGCTACCTGCCGTTTCTGACTCATAGTCTGCTGGTGGTCGGGCTTACCACTGCCATTATCACGCTTTCCTGGCTGATCGGGGAGCGGAAACCGAGTCGGGCCAAACTTTCTCCGTACGAATCGGGAATGGCGCCGGTGGGCGACGCACGCGGACGCTTCTCGGTGAAGTTCTATCTGGTGGCCATGCTGTTCATTCTGTTCGACGTTGAGGCTGTATTCCTCTATCCCTGGGCGGTGATTCTGAGAGATTTGAAGCACTTCGGCTTGTGGGAGATGTTCGTATACATCGGCGTTGTTCTGGTCGGTTTCTTTTACGTTTGGAAGAAGGGTGTACTGGATTGGGGCCCGGTCGCGGTTCGATCCGATGTCCGATCGGATGTCCGATCCGGCGTCCGACCGGACTTTCAGCGAGGTGAGAAGTAGTGCCTCTCGTCCCTGCCATCACCGATCTTGAGCAACTGAAGGGTCATCCGGCGGTGGCGCGGCTGCTGGCGTGGAACCCGTCGGCGGTTGCTGGAGTCAAGTTTGACCGCGATGAGATGACGATTACCATTGATCGCGGGTATGTGCGCGAGGCTTGCGCGCTCCTGCGCGACGATGTCGAGTGCGCCTTCAATTTTCTTTCCGACGTCACGTGCGTGGACTGGTATCCAGCGGAGCCCAGGTTCGAAGTCGTCTACCACCTGCTGTCGATTCCCAAGAAGGAGCGGGTACGTCTTAAAGTTCGGCTCGACAGCGCGAGCCCTTCGGTGGATTCGCTGACTCCGCTGTGGCCCGGGGCCAATTATTTTGAGCGCGAAGTGTTCGACCTGTTTGGGATTCGGTTTGCGGGGCATCCTTACATGCGTCGTCTGCTGATGCCCGAGGATTGGGAAGGTCATCCGCTCAGGAAAGATTATCCGGTGGAGGGTTACCGCTAGACTTCGCTATGGCTCACCTTGCTCCTACTCCCGTTCTCGAGCCCGGCCAGGATCGCACCATGATCCTGAACATGGGGCCGCAGCATCCTTCGACGCATGGCGTGCTGCGCGTGTTGCTGGAGATTGATGGCGAGACCATCGTGCGGATCATGCCCGACATTGGCTTTCTGCACACCGGAATCGAGAAGACATGCGAGGCCAAGTTTTATCAGCAGGTGGTGCCGCTGACGGACCGCATCGACTATCTCTGTCCGATGACCAACAATCTTTGCTACGTGCTGGCCGTGGAGAAGCTGCTAGGACTGGAGATTCCTCCGAAGGCACAGTGGTTGCGCGTGTTGCTGAACGAATTGACGCGGATCAATTCACATCTGGTGTGGCTGGGCACGCATGCGATGGACATTGGCGCTCTGACGGTTTTCCTGTATTGCTTCCGCGAGCGTGAGGAAGTTTTGAAGATCTTCGAGATGGCGAGCGGACAGCGCATGATGACCTCTTACTTTCGCATTGGAGGCATTGCGCTCGAACCGCCTTTGGGATTTTTTGAGCGGGTTCGCGAATTCGCCGGACGGTTCCCTGAGAGGGTGGATGAATACGAAAATCTGCTGACGGGAAACCCGATTTGGATGATGCGCACCAAGGGCGTGGCGAGGCTGACTGCAGAAGATGCGATTGCCTTGGGCGCAAGCGGTCCTACCTTGCGCGGAAGTGGCGTGGACATCGATCTGCGCCGCGATATGCCCTACTCGGGATATGAGAACTTTAAGTTCAAAGTGCCTGTGTCGCAAGAAGGTGACGTATTCGCGCGTTACATGTGCCGGGTGCAGGAACTGCGCGAATCGAATGAGATCGTGAAGCAGGCTCTCGATGGCATGCCGGAAGGGCCAATCAAGGCCGATGCTCCCGGCATTGTGCTGCCCGACCGGGAGAAGATGAAGACGCAGATGGAAGCTCTGATCTATCACTTCAAGATCATTACCGAGGGCTTCGCGGTGCCGGCGGGCGAGGTGTATCAGGCAGTGGAGTCGCCGCGAGGCGAGATGGGCTACTACATTGTGAGCGACGGCACGGCTAAGCCCTATCGGGTGCATATGCGGGCGGCTTGCCTGGCCAACCTGCAGACTTTGCCGAAGATGTGTGAGGGGAAATTGATTGCGGACGTGGTAGCGGCCATCGGGAGCATTGATATTGTGCTTGGAGAAATTGATCGGTGAAATTTTCGGAGGAATTCGAGGCGCGGTTTGCGGAGATGGTCCCTCATTATCCGACGAAGCGGTCGGCGCTGGTGCCTACTCTGCTTTATGCGCAGGATGAGATTGGATTTCTCTCTGATGAAGTGATTCTGGAGCTCGCCAGCCGGCTCGATCTTACGGAACTCGAAGTGCGCAACGTGATCAGCTACTACTCGATGCTGAGCACTAAGCCGCGCGGCAAGTTTAATGTGCAGGTTTGCACCAACATCAGCTGCCTTGTTCGCGGGGGTGAAGAAATCCTGCAGCATTGCGCGAAGAAGCTGGGCGTCGGCCACAAAGGAACTACGCCCGATGGTTTGTTTACTTTGGAAGAAGTGGAATGTATTGGAGCTTGCAGTTGGGCTCCAGCGGCGCAGGTGAATTACGATTTTCATGAGAACCTGACGGCGGAGAAGATGGATTGGGTTCTGGATGAGTATAGGAAGAAGGCCACGCAATAAGATATTGATGATTTTTGATTGCCGATTGTTGATTGAAAGCAAGGGCCTCCGCAGTTCAATCAACAATCAGAAATCAACAATCAACAATTTTTCTCATGGCTGACTTGGTCTCACACCCCGATGAGGTAAAGGTCGTCTCCCGGCGTTTTGGGCTGGGCGCGACGAATATTGACCGCTACCTCGAACTGGACGGCTACAAGGCTGTGCAGAAGGCGCTCGCGATGGACCCAGACGCCATCATTAATGAGGTGAAGAACTCCGGGCTGCGCGGGCGCGGCGGAGCTGGATTTTCGACAGGGATGAAGTGGTCATTCGTGCCCAAGCAATCGGCCATGCCGAAGTACGTGCTGTGCAATGGCGACGAGAGTGAGCCGGGCACTTGCAAAGACCGGCTGATCTTCGAGCATGATCCGCACTCCGTGATCGAAGGAGTCATGATCGGCGGCCTGGCGGTGGGGGCGCGCAGCGGGTACATTTACATCCGCGGCGAATATCGATACCTGTCGATCATCATGCAGAAGGCGATCCGCGACGCTTACGCCAAGGGTTTTCTGGGCAAGAACATTTTCGGTAGCGGGCGCGACTTTGACGTTTACTGGCACGGCGGCGCCGGGGCTTATGAAGTAGGCGAAGAGTCGGCGCTGATGGAATCGCTTGAAGGCAAGCGGGGCATTCCGCGGATTCGGCCTCCATTCCCTGCTGTGGTCGGTCTGTGGGGCGGTCCCACCGTTATTAATAATGCTGAAACATTGGCCTGCATCCCTCACATTATTCTTGGCGGCGCGGACTGGTTTGCCAAGCTTGGTCCGGCGAGGAACGGTGGGACCCGGCTGTTCTGCCTTAGCGGGAATATTGCGAAGCCCGGCGTGTACGAACTGCCGATGGGCTACAGCCTGAAGAAGATGATCTATGAAGTTGGCGGCGGCATCCCCAACGGCCGCCAGTTGAAGGCGGTCGTGCCGGGCGGAGCTTCTTGTCCCTGCCTCACCGCCGCTGAGATCGAGGTCAACATGGATTTCGATTCCGTCGCGAAGGCTGGTTCGATGCTGGGATCGGGTGGCGTGGTCGTGATCGATGATGCGCAATGCATCGTGAAATTCGCTTTGCGAACCATGAAGTTTTACCAGCATGAGAGTTGCGGCTGGTGCATTCCCTGCCGCGAAGGAACGGACTGGCTGAAGAAGACGCTGGTGCGCTTTCATTCTGGCGGCGGGGTTATGAAAGACATCGACAACATGCAGTATCTGGCGGAGAACATGCTGGGGCGAACGTTTTGTCCGCTGGGGGATGCGGCGGCAATGCCGACGATTGCGTTCGTGAAGAAGTTTCGGAAGGAATTCGAAGATCACCTCGAAGGACGACCGTGCCGTTACGAAAAAGAAGGCGCGGTCGAAGAACAACCTGTTTTCGCTCACTAACGTTCCCATGGCTGACGTAAGACTTACAGTTGACGGCAAGAAGGTCACGGCTCCCGCAGGGACGCTGCTGATCGAAGCCTGCAAGACCGTGGGCATCGAAGTGCCCTCGTTTTGTTATTACCCCAACCTGTCTCTGCAGGGTGCTTGCCGCATGTGTCTAGTGAAGATCGAGAAAATGCCCAAGCTGCAGACGGCCTGCACTACCGTGGTCAGCGAAGGCATGATCGTTACTTCGGATAGCGACGAGATCAAGCAGGCGCGCAAGTCGATGCTCGAGATGCTGCTGGGGAACCACCCCTTGGATTGTCCCGTGTGCGATGCCGGCGGTGAGTGCGAACTGCAGGACATGACGTTTTCCTACGGGGCTGCCGAGTCGAAGTTCATGGAGGCGAAGAATCATAAAGACGAGCAGCAGTGGTCGCCGGTGGTGTTTTTCGACCGGCCGCGCTGCATTCTTTGCTACCGCTGTGTACGGGTTTGCGGCGAGGGCATGGATGTTTGGGCTCTGGGCGTGCAGAATCGCGGCGTCAGTTCGATCATCGCGCCAAATAAAGAGGATCATCTGGAGTGCGAAGAGTGCGGGATGTGCATCGACATCTGCCCGGTGGGCGCGCTGACTTCGGGCGCGTATCGTTATAAGACACGGCCGTGGGAAATGAAGCACGTGGGCACGATCTGCACGCATTGCGGCGATGGCTGCAAGACCACTCTGGGCGTGCGCCGCGCCGATACGGGCATGGAGATTGTCCGCGGCGACAATCGCGACAAGAGCGGTGCGAACGGAGACTTCCTTTGTATCAAAGGCCGTTATGCATTCGATTTTGCGAATCACGAAGAGCGCCTCACAAGGCCGCTGATCCGCAAAGAGGGCAAGTTGACTCCGGCCACATGGGAAGAGGCGTTTGAGCTGATCGGGAAGAAGTTTGTGGAGGTTCGCGATCGCGACGGCGGGGGGGCGATTGGCGTGATCGGATCCACTCGCACAACCAATGAAGAAGCCTACCTGCTTTCGAAGTTTGCCCGCGTGGTCTTAACGACGAATAATGTTGACCACCACCGCACCGCGGACTTCCCTGCTTTCGCGGCGGCGCTTCGCGGCAAGACGGATGGCACGGCCAGCATGGCAGACGTCTTTACTACGCCTGCGATTCTGCTGATTGGGAATGATCCCTCGGAGCAGCATCCGTTATTGGCTTGGCAGATTCGCAACAATGTTCGACTGCACCGCGCGCGGCTTTACGTGATCAATTCGAAGCCGATCAAGTTGCGGCGGCAGGCAATCAGCTTCATGCAGATCCCCGCCGGGGCGGAGGGTAAAGTCGCCGCATTTCTTGCCGGTGAAGACGCCGCTGCGGATGCCCTTTCATCCACACACAAGGAAGCTTGGATTGCCCTTCGCGATAAGCTGCGCGGCGAACAGAATCTGATTATCGTTTTCGGCTCTGAACTTCGCGGCGGCGATCTTTCCAGCATCGCGAAGTTTGGCTCTGGAATCTCCGGAGCCAAGTTTGTCTGCCTGGCGGATTATGCGAACTCGCGCGGAGCGGCCGATATGGGCTTGTATCCTGATTTGCTTCCTGGATACCAGGGAACTGGAGGGAGCAGCGCTTTCCATGAGGAGTGGGGGGAAATCCCGCAGGCGTGCGGCCTTGATTTATCCGACATGGTTGAAGCGGGAAGGGCGAATAAACTGAAGGTTCTGTATGTTGTGGGCTCGAACCCCATCGGGCGGTTGAAGATTGATCCGTTCGCGTTCTCGAAGACTTTCGTGGTCGTGCAAGACATGTTCCTGACCGAGACCGCGGTGATGGCCGACGTGGTGCTGCCGGCTGCGAATGCATACGAGAAATCTGGAACGTTTACCAATACTTGTGGCGATTTGCAGTTGGTGAAGAAGGCCGGCGAGGTCACGGGCACCAAGGCTGACTTCGAGATGATTGTCCGCATTGCAGACGCCATGCAGTTTGACGTTCGCAAGCTCGTCCCCTTTGGCGGCGGAACCCACGCTGATATGGGACAGTCACGCGGAGCGCAATCGGGCGAGGCTGACCGTCATGCGGTGTGGCTTGAGGCGCACGGACTGGAGCCGAAGCTGAGTCCGTTCGATCCCACGGCGATTCTGGACGAAATTCAGCGACTGGTTCCTGGCTATGACGTTTCCCGCATGAACCTGCTGGCGGGTAATAGTCAGCATACCTCTCTCGCTAAGGCCGGCGCCGGAGTTGCACACCGGCCGGAAACCATTTCGCCGGCTAATGATGATCTTTTCAGTTCCGGAACTCTGGGACGTTATTCACGCACATTAAAATCAGTGATTGAGAGTCACCAGGTCACGCCCGCTGAAGTTGCGGCTGACTGATCCATTTTGGCAAATCAGTTTTTGCGAATCAGCTTTTTGGAGAGGAACAACGGCATTGTCAGTTGGCGTTTTCATCCTCGTGTCGGTGATCAAGTCGGCAATCGTCCTCGGCGTGCTCCTCACCGCGGTCGCCTACACCGTGTGGCTGGAACGCAAGGTTGTGGGCCACATGCAGAACCGGTGGGGACCCTCGCGGGTCGGCCCATTTGGACTGTTGCAGCCCGCGGCGGACGGCATCAAGTTTCTGTTCAAAGAAGATCTCACGCCGCCGCACGTTTACAAGCCGCTATTTCTTGCGGCTCCGATGATGGCTTTGATCTTCGCCCTGACTTCGATTTCTGTGATCCCGTTTGGCAATTCGATTACGATTTTCGGCACGAGCATCCCGCTGCAAATCACCGATTTGAATATCGGGTTGCTGATGATTCTGGGCGTTACTTCGCTCGGGGTATACGGCGTCGCGCTGGCGGGGTGGTCGTCGAATAATAAATACTCCTTGCTGGGCGGATTGCGGGCCAGCGCCCAGATGGTGAGCTATGAGATTGCGCTGGGACTTTCACTGGTCGGGGTACTGATCCAATCCGGAAGTTTCAGCCTGCGCGCTATTGTCGATGCCCAGGGAGGGCATTTCTGGGGGTTCATTCCACGGTGGAATATCTTTCACGGGCAGTTCATCGGCTTCTTCATTTACCTGATGGCTGCCTATGCGGAAACCAACCGCATTCCATTTGATTTACCAGAAGCCGAAACCGAATTGGTCGCCGGATACCACACGGAATACAGCGCTATGAAGTTTGCCATGTTCTTCATGGCCGAATACACCAACATGATCACGGTCGGTTGCGTGGCCACTCTTTTGTTTTTCGGGGGATGGCACGGGCCGTTATTTGGGCCTCCCCTGTTAGAGGCTTTACTGCCGCTATTCTGGTTTGCGGCGAAGATTTTCTGTTTTCTCTTTCTTTATATCTGGGTGCGCGGCACGTTGCCGCGCTTCCGCTACGACCAACTGATGTCGTTTGGCTGGAAGTTTCTTTTGCCTCTGGCGATCGTGAATCTGGTGGCAACAGCGATTGCGGTAGCCTGGTGACAAAGGCGAGTTCTCTGTTCCCAGTTCTCAGTGACGGCCAAGAACGCCGGCTGAGAAGTAATGCCTTCGGAGGCTTTTTCTGAGCACTGGGAACTGACAACTGAGAACTAATCGATGCATCTCATTTTATTTCTGGCGTTCGGGGCCGTATGCGTGGGCGGGGCAGTCAACCTGTTGGCGCAGCGGCATCCCATCAACAGCGCGCTGTCGCTGATCGCGGTGATGGCTGCGCTGGCCGGAGAGTATCTTCTGCTCGGCGCGGAGTTTGTCGCCGCCGTGCAGGTGATTGTATATGCCGGCGCGATTATGGTGCTGTTCGTCTTTGTCATCATGCTGTTGAACGCAGGCGAAGAAGAACATACTAGCGGGAGCCGTGTTGCTCTTCTGCTCGGCGTGCCGGGGATACTGTCCGGGAGTGTATTGATGGCATGGGTGGTACTGCGGGAGTCCACGACCGAATCCGTGGCAATCGGAGCATTGCCGGGGCCTCCAACGGACATAGCCCAGCTTCTTTTTCACGATTTCCTCCTGCCCTTTGAAGTCACATCCGTATTGATTTTGATCGCTATCATGGGCGCCGTAGTTCTGGCCAGTGCGCCGGAAGCTTCGGCGGGGAAGGCAAACTGATGGTGCCGTCGTATGTGCCGCTATCGTACTACCTGCTGCTGAGCGGATTTCTGTTCGCCTGCGGGGTGGTTGGATTTCTCATCAAGCGCAACATCATCAGCATCTTCATGTCGATTGAGCTGATGTTGAACGGAGTAAACCTTTCGTTTGTGGCCTTCGCCGCGCACTGGCACGCACTGGCCGGCCAGGTATTTGTTTTCTTCGTGATGGTGGTGGCGGCGGCGGAAGCGGCCGTGGGACTGGCGATTATTATTTCCGTGTATCGCACGCGAGAGACCTTGAACGTGGATCAGGTAAACCTGCTCAAACTATGAATCCCTCGCTTAATCTCTGGGTGATCCCGATTCTTTTGCTCGGGGGAGCTGCGATCAACGGCTTTCTGGGAAAGAGGGCCTCGCGGTCGGGCGTGACTACCGTCGCTCTGCTCTCGAGTGGAGCTGCTTTTGCGTGGGCTTTGTCGGTCGCAATGCGTTTCTCGTCCTTGTCCCTTCCCTATCACGAGTTCTTCGCACACTGGATTCGTATCAGTGGCTTTAGCGCGGATTTCACGTTCTATCTTGATCAACTCTCGCTGGTCATGTTGCTTGTGGTTACGGGAGTCGGATTTCTCATCCACATCTACTCCGTCGGCTACATGTGGGACGATCCCGGCTACTACCGCTTCTTCAGTTACTTGAACCTGTTTATGTTCTTCATGCTGACGCTGGTGCTGGCCGGCAACTATCTGTTAATGTTCATCGGCTGGGAAGGCGTTGGACTGGCGTCGTATTTGCTGATCGGATTCTGGTTCACGAAAGATTCGGCGGCATCGGCGGGCAAGAAAGCGTTTATCGTCAATCGCATTGGCGATTTTGGCTTCCTGATCGCGCTATTTCTGCTGATCAAGCATTTTGGATCGCTGAATTTCGATCCGGTGTTCAGCGCCGTGGCTCCTTTGCGATCTGAGACTGCCGGCGCAGGGCTGCTCACGGCAATCGGCCTTCTGCTGATGATGGGCGCTTGCGGCAAGTCGGCGCAGATTCCGTTGTATGTGTGGCTTCCCGACGCAATGGAAGGTCCGACGCCGGTTTCAGCGTTGATCCATGCCGCCACGATGGTTACCGCCGGCGTCTACATGGTCGCCCGTTCGCACGTAATCTTTGAGCGAGCGCCGACGGCGCTGACGGTTGTGGCGATCATCGGTACCTTAACCGCGTTCTTTGCTGCGACCATCGGCATCGCCCAGACCGATATTAAGAAAGTTCTGGCGTACTCGACAATCTCGCAGCTTGGCTATATGTTCATGGCCTGCGGGGTGGGCGCATTTTCAGCGGGCATTTTCCACTTGATGACGCATGCATTCTTTAAGGGCTTGCTGTTCCTTGCTGCAGGCTCCGTGATCCACGCTGTCGGCGGCGAGCAGGACATGCGCAAGATGGGCGGACTCAAGTCGTTCATCCCGTGGACGTTTCTTACGATGGGCATCGCGACGCTCGCAATCGCCGGGATTCCGCCGCTGGCTGGCTTTTGGAGCAAGGACGAAATTCTCTGGAAGGCTTACCAGGTCAGCGCGGTTTACTGGGCAATCGGATTGATTACTGCTTTTATCACTTCTTTCTATATGTTCCGGTTGTTGTACATGACGTTTTTCGGCGATTACCGCGGAGCGCCAGTTGGAGGGCACGGCTCCCACGGCCACGATGCCCATGGACACGGTAACCCGCACGAGAGTCCGAAGGTTATGCTGGCACCGCTGATGATCCTGGCTGTGCTTTCGCTCGTCGGCGGCCTGGTGGGTTGGGGAAACCACTTCGAACATTTTCTTGCGCCTGTTTTTGGAGCGCTGGAACCGGCCGTCGAAACTGCAAGCAGTAGCACGGAATATTTATTGATGGGTATCTCTGTGCTTATTGCGTTTGCGGGATGGGGGCTGGCATATCTGCTTTACTACGCGCGCCCTGAGCTTCCCCAGAAAATCGCCGATGCGCTCGGCGATTTTTACAAAGCGGTGGTGCACAAGTACTACATTGACGAACTGTATGCCGCGGTTTTCGTGAAGCCGCTGATCGATGGCTCGACCCGAATTCTCTGGCAAGACGTTGACCGGAAAATTATCGACGCGGCGGTAAATGACGCGGGCGACGGCGCGCGGCACGTCTCCGATGAGGTTCGCCAAATGCAATCCGGCAACATTCGGTCGTACGCGGGCTGGATTGCGGCCGGTTCCGCGGTGGTGATTGCCTTCATGATCTGGATGTGGGTGGAAGGCCGATGAAGACCGACGATCTCAGTTCCGTCATTCTTACGCTGGTAACCTTCACGCCGTTGGCGGGCGCGTTGCTTCTGATGCTGCTGCCGCGCCGCGACCGCGACATCCGGATTTTCGCGCTGGTCATCTCACTGCTGACGTTTGTTTTGTCTTTGCATCTTCCGGTGTATTTTCGTCGAGCGGGATTGGGATTCCAGTACGAGATCGACAGGCAATGGGTTTCTACCCCAAATATCCACTACCACATGGGGGTTGACGGCATTTCCCTGTGGCTGGTGGTGCTCACCACGTTTCTCACGCCGCTTTGCGTGCTGATCTCCTGGAAGTCGATTCACGAGCGGGTCAAAGAATTCTTCATCCTGCTGTTGATCCTGGAGACGGCGCTGATCGGCGTTTTCACATCGCTCGACCTTTTCCTTTTTTATTTCTTCTGGGAAGCCACACTGATCCCGATGGCGTTACTGATTGGCATTTTCGGCCACGAGCGCAAGGTCTATGCCGCAGTAAAGTTCTTCATGTACACCATGATCGGCTCGGTGTTCATGCTAGCGGCGATTTTGTGGCTTTACGCGCATACAAATCCCAACACATTCGACTTCGTCGAGATACAACGGCAGATTCGGGCTGGGGGCGTCCCCAATTTCCCGACGGCTGCGCAGTGGCTCTTCCTTGGATTCTTCCTCGCGTTTGCGGTCAAGGTTCCTCTCTTTCCCTTCCATACATGGCTGCCTGACGCGCATGTGGAAGCGCCCACGGCGGGCTCGGTGCTGCTGGCCGGGGTTTTGCTGAAGATGGGCACCTACGGATTGCTGCGCTTCAACCTGGGCCTGTTCCCCGAGCAAGCGCGGCGCAACGCTCCATGGGTCGTAACGCTCGCGTTGATTGGCATCATTTACGGGGCGCTGGTAGCGATGGTGCAGCCCAACATGAAAAAATTGATCGCGTATTCGTCGGTCAGCCATCTTGGATTTGTCGTGCTGGGAATCTTCAGCTTTACACAAGCCGGGCTGAACGGCGCAATGTTCGTGATGCTGGCTCACGGAATTTCGACCGGCGGGCTGTTCATGCTGGCGGGCATTCTGCACGAACGCCGCCATACGTATGAAATCAGCGAGTTCGGCGGGCTGGCTTCTCCCATGCCGAAGTATGCCGCAGCATATCTGTTCATCGTACTGGCATCGGCGGGTCTGCCTCTGCTGAACGGCTTCATTGGTGAATTCCTTGTGCTGAGCGGGGCGTTTCAGGACAAGCCGGTTTACGGGATACTCGGGGCGACCGGCATAATTTGGAGCGCCGTCTATCTTCTCTGGATGTATCAACGCGTCTTCTATGGCAAGATTACGCACTCGGTAAATAACTCCCTGAGCGATCTGTCGGGATTCGAGAAGGCTGCGATCTTGCCGTGCGCACTGGCGGCGTTGGTGATGGGCGTAGCACCTATTCTGTGGCTGGGCGCGATCGATCCGGCGGTTCGGGCCGCGCTCACTCCCTTCGCGCAAGTCGTGAGCAGGGTGGTGAGACCATGATCTCCGGAACCATGATCGCTGGGACAACGATCGTGACTTATGTCGCCGCCTTTTCACCTCAGCTTCCGCAGAGTGCTGATTATGTTCGCATCCTTCCCGAGATTGTTCTTTCCCTCTTTGGCATGATCTTGATGGCCTTGGAACCTCTGCTCGACGAAAAGACGGGCCAGAGGGTTCTCGGATTGATCGCGCTGATGGGGACTCTGGCCGGGATCGGGGCAACGTGGTTCATGGCGCAGACTCCGGGGCTGGCCTTCTGGAACATGGTGCAGGTTGATGGCTTCAGCGTTTTCTTCCATGTTCTCGTGATTGCGATCGCTGCCGTCGTCATCCTTAGTTCGTACGAATATATGGCCGTGCAGCGGATTCGCGCCGGGGAATACTACGCGCTGATTCTTTTCGGTGCGGTCGGCATGGCACTGATGTCGTCTGCGGTTGAGCTGGTTCTGATTTTCATCGCGCTCGAGATTTCCTCCATCTCGTCTTATATACTGGCTGGATTCCGCCGGCACGAAGCCGCCAGCGCGGAGTCCTCGCTGAAATACTTTTTGCTGGGCTCCTTCGCTACAGCTTTTTTCCTTTATGGTGTGGCGTTGATGTTTGGGGCCACGGGTTCGACCAACATCGATCAAATTAGCCGGACGTTGCGAGGCGGCCCGATCCCGTTGCTGGCCTATGTGGCTGTGGCATTTATGTTTGTGGGCCTGGGGTTCAAGGTGGCTGCAGCGCCGTTTCACATCTGGACCCCGGATGTGTACGAGGGAGCGCCGGCACCGATTGTGGGCCTGATGTCGACAGCGCCCAAGGCGGCTGCGTTTGCGGTTTTGCTGCGCGTTGTCTTTGTGATCAATGTGCATGCCATCTTCTGGGTCATTTGGATTGCAGCTGCGCTCTCCATGACTTTGGGCAACGTGGGCGCGCTCGTTCAAGGCAATGTGAAGCGTCTGCTCGCTTATTCATCTATCGCGCACGCAGGATATTTGTTGGTTGCTTTTGCGGCCGCGCCTGACCTGGGAGTTTCGGCTGCCATGTTCTACACCGCGGCCTATGCCGCGATGAACCTGGGCGCGTTTGCTGTGGTCAGTCACTTCGCGAACGCGGGCGAACGCTATGTGACGCTTGAAGATTATGAAGGCCTGGGACGCAGTTCTCCGTTACTGGCGGCTACGCTCACCATCTTTCTGCTTTCGTTGATTGGAATCCCGATGACGGGGGGCTTTTTTGCCAAGTTCTACGTGTTCAGCGCAGCGGTACAAGCCAACCTCATCTGGCTTACGATCATTGGTGTCGTCAACGGCGGCGTAGGCGCGTACTACTATCTGCGCATTATCGTGATGATGTACATGCGTGAATCGCGGAAAGAAGTTCCAGTGACTCCCGTTCCACTTGCGCTTCGCGTGGCGCTGGCAACCTGCCTTGCCGCGACCCTCTATCTCGGACTCTTTCCTGGCCGCATGCTGCGATATGCGCAAGACTCCGCTCAGCAACTTGTCCAGCAGACGGCGGCGCCTAACCTTCCTTCATCTGCATCCGTTCCCGCGTTTCCAGAAACTTTCTAACATGATCGACACGTCGCAGAGGTTCCGCGTCGCCGCAGGGCTGGCTTTGTTGCTGGTTTCGTTGGCATACCTGGTGCAGATCGCAAGCCCTCTGCGGCTGGTGGGCGACGGCGTTGACTATTTGTTGCAGGCTAGTTCCGCCGTCGATGGACATGGTTTCCTAGTGCACGGTGTGCAATTTATGCGGCCACCAGGGTATCCAGCATTGATTTTGCTCCTGGTGAAGGCAGGGATTGGGAAGTCCTGGGCGATTGTTGCTCTGAATTGCCTTCTGCTGGGGATCGGATGTTGGTCGAGCTATTACGTATTGCGGAGTTCGTTCGGGTCTGAGGCTGGTACTGCGCAAATCATATGTCTGCTCACTCTTCTTTCATTTGTGATGGTGAAGCACGTCACTTACCCACTGAGCGACGTCAGCTTTTTGGGGGCGTCGATGCCGTGCCTGCTGTTGCTTCTTCGAGCCGAAGCGGACACAAGCCGCGGCCGTTACTGGCGGCTGGCTGTCTCTGCTCTGTTGATGGTGTTCTGCATTGAACTGCGCACGATTGGGATCGCCTTGATTCCAGCTTTTGCCTGGGCTGCGGTTGGAGGTGCGCGCTGGGCACGGAGCGTACCTCAATGGCTGCGACAGCATAGAATCGCGTCCGTTACGTTCCTGGTGCTCATGCTTGTCGCGATGGCATGGGCGGGCAGAATGTTTCTGCATTCCCGTTATCTACAGTTCAATGCGAAGACTCTCCACCGAAGAGGTGTGATCGGCAATTTCGTTTCGGACCTCAAAGACCATACCTGGGAATGGGGCGATTTGGCGGTTAACGCACCGGTCTCAAAATTGCCCGGTGGGTTGAAAATCCCGATTCGGATCGTGGGGTTCATCGCGCTTTTATTGGCAGCAACCGGGATCTTGGAAAAACGGCGTGGGCTCGATGCCTCGATCTGGTACTTAGCAGGATTTTCATCCATCGTGCTTGCCTACCCTTGGTTTGATACCAGGCTCTGGGTGCCGGTCTTGCCGTTGCTGATGGGGTACGTTTTGATCGGAGCGAGACGCTTAATACCATATCGTCTGCTCCGGCCTGCGATCATTGCCTACTGCTCGCTCTTTTGTCTGCTTGGGATAGTTGCGCTCGGCTACAGCACGCACCTGACCTTCGCGGGCTCGCAGTTTCCAGATCTGTATGGCGATGGCTCGCTCCGAGCCACGTATCGATACGCATTCCTCGGAGAGTCGCCGAAGAACCCAAACGACATCAGTCCTGATGCGCTTTACTTGCTGCGACGGTATGAGTGGCGTCTGTCTTCCAGGTAATCCTCCGGCCATGCCTCACGTGAACTCCGAATTTCGTTCCTAATCAAGAACCAGGGGAACGAAGCGGACGAGCTCGCGAAGAGAATCTACGGGTTGCCCGTTGATCAGACGGATGAAATGGAGCTGCTGAGAGTCAGACGAGCCGATCGGGATGATCATTCGTCCACCCTCGCGGAGTTGAGCGAGCAGAGCGGGAGGGACATGGAGCGCGGCAGCCGAGACAAGGATAGCGTCGAACGGTGCGTAGGCGGGGAGTCCGTGTGCGCCATCCCCGGTGAAGACGCGGACGTTGGTACAGCCGAGCGCGGCGAGAACGCCACGGGCACTCTCGGCGAGGGACGAGTGGCGTTCGATGGAGAAGACCTGAGCGGCAAGTTCCGTGAGCAGAGCGGTGACGTAGCCAGAGCCTGTGCCAACTTCGAGAACCTTGTCGGTAGGCACGAGTTGGAGAGATTCGAGCATCAGGGCGACGATGTAGGGCTGAGAGATCGTTTGGCCATCGCCGATAGGAAGAGGATGATCTTCGTAGGCTTGGGTGCCGTAAGATTCCGGGACAAATTCGTGGCGGGGGACGCGAAGCATAACATCGAGGACGCGCGAGTCGGAGATGCCGCGCGCCCGAAGTTGAGAATCCACCATCAGTTGACGAGCGGCGGCCGGGTTGGGCATAAGCAGTGGTCGGTTATCAGTGGTCAGTAAAAAACACCCCGGTTACTAGCCACTGATCACTGACCGCTGGCCACTTCTTTTACTTCTTGCGACGCCGGATTTGCACGTCGAAGCTCACGACGCCGTTCTGATCGCGGTTGCCAACGAGCGAAACGCTGCGATTGACATAGTACTCCCCCTGGATAATCTGCTGTGAACTCTGCGAAACATTGGTGGAGTAAGTGAGGGAGAGGTTGTTGGCGAACTGTTGCTCGATGGTGATCTGCGGACCGTTGCTGACCGGATTGGTGATGGTTGTGAGTCCCTGAGGGTCGATCTTGATATTGCTGGCGCCGAACAAGCGTTGGAAGCGGCTGCTGGCAGTGTCATTGAGGGCCTGGTTCAGGATGAGATTGCTGGCCTGATCGGAAAAGACGCTCTGACCGGACTGCTCCTGGAGTTGAGCAGATTCCTCATTGGCGCGGCCCAGGGCGAGGAGGGCGATGATGTCGGACTTAGGCAAGGGGGGCTCGGACCGGTAGTTAATGTTGAGGCGGTCGGGTGTACCAATCACCGTGATGTTGAGATCGTAGTTGCGGACGTGGCTGGAGGCTTGCAAATTCAGTTGGGGTTCGATGGCAACCGGATTGGCAAAAGTGATATCGCCGCGCTCGAGCGTAAAGCGGATGCCGTGGAAAGTGGCTTTACCTTCGAGGACATCCACACGACCAAGAACGGCGGGACGGGCCACGGAGCCGCGCAAGCGGAGGTCGGCGTCGCCCGAAAGGCGGGCGATTGCAGTCCGCATCTGGAGTTCAGGCGCGGTCTGGACGTGGACATCAAGTTTGATGTTATTGAGCGGCGAGCTGGCGACAGTAATAGTGGAGAACTGCCGGCTGCGCTCGAGATAAGCGCTGAAATCAAATCCGGGAGTCACGGCGATCTTGGTGATGCTGATATCTCCGGACACTGTGGACGCGGAGCGGCTGCCGATCCAATGCAATTCCGTGTTGGCCGTGGAGCTGACGCCGGGTGGATAACGCAAGCGAACATCTTTGCCGGTAGCGGTGAGATTGAAGTTGAGCTGTTGCTTTAAATAATTGGCGTCACCTTTGAGGTCCAGCGTGCCGCCCCCGGTGCGTGCCGTGAGCGTCTCGATGTGGATGTGATCGCGGGTAAATAGAAGCGAGCCGTTAAGTTCGCTGAGACCGCTGGGCAGCCCGGCATAGGAAAGCGCTGCGTTAGCCACTTGAAAACGTCCCTGGGGCAAAGGCTCTCCCAGCGTGCCGCCGACTTTGAGGTTCACGATGGCGATGCCGGAAGAGGTGAAGTTGGGATCGAAGGTCGAGACCAGTTTGAGATCGACTCGGCCGTCGGCCGTCAGATCGAGCGTGCGTGGGCCGGAAAGCTCCACGGAGCCGTGCGCGGTCAGGTCTGTGCCATTGCCCACAACATGGAGTTGCTGGATGTTGATCGACTGATTGGCAAGAGAGAATCGGACGGAATCCTGATTGTGGACCTTTAGATGTTCGACATCGAGCGAGAGCGCGGTCAAGGTGCCGTCGATGATCCATTGCCCTGGATGGCGGAATGGGCCGCGCAGGTCGATAGAACCTGTGACCGCAGAATGTCCCGTAAGCTGGCCGGGGAAATAGGTGCGCCAGATAGCATCGAGATCGAGTTGATCCGAGTGAAAGGAAAGGTTGGAGGGATAGCCATCTCGCAGTTGAACGTTGCCGCTGATCGCCAATGAGCCGCGCTCGAAGTGGGAGTTGCCGGTGAGATGCAACTCGCTGCCTTGAGTGACGCCTTGCAGGTCGAGTTCGCCGGCAAGTTCATGATCGAGAGTAAGGTCGCGGACATGTACGTTGGCATTGATGGAAGGCGCGCCGGGAGTGCCGGAGCCTTTGAGAACAAAGTCGGCGCGCCCTTCGACCGAGAACCGATCCAAATGGATCTGCGGGACGTGAGCGAGGTCGAAATTATTGCCAACGAGATCGAGTTGAAAAGCGCGGGAGGAAGGATTATAGGTGGCGCTTCCGGTGACAACAGAATCGTCGTGGAGGAGATGGATGTTATCGAAAGCGAATTCGCCCCGGGCGACATGGAAAGTCGAATCGAACTGCTTCACGTTCGTGCCGTAGGCGGAGGCGCTGGTGAGATGGATCTCTCCCTCGCCGTGAAAGTCGGAGAGAGTGCCGGCGGCCTGCACCAGAAGATCGGCGTTTCCGGAGATGGGATAGTCGTATCCGGCGATAGCTTGCAGGGTCGCGACGTCAGTGTTGTGGATATTGGCCCGCAGGGTAAAAGCGCTCTCGCCGGTGAAATGCCCATGTTGTAGAGCGACGGAGGCATCGAATTCGGCGGAAGTGTTATCGCGGCGCAATGTGGCGCCGTGCAAAGTGACGGCATGGAAGGAAAGCTGAACAGAAGTGGAAAGGGAGTCCCATTGCGTTTTGAGATTGTGGGACTTGGCCGTGGCGGGCAAGATGAAGTCGAAGTCGTCGACTTCCAGACTGCCAGCCAGCTGAGGTGAAGAGAGCGCTCCGGTCATATTGCCAGTAAAGGTGGCGCTGCCGTTCAGCGCGACTGGAAACATTGCGGGGCCGCGAACCACCGCGATAAAAGGCATCCAGTCAGCAAGACTGGAGGTGGATACTGACAGACGTACTGCGGACATAGCTGACAACGTGCCAGAAGCCTGCACATGGCTGGTGGGCGTGGTGAGTGTGAACTGTGGCAACTCCACCGTGTCGGTGGCGGCGTAGTAGATCCCATTCGCATGGGCACTGACCCGCAGGTGCGCGGGAACGTGGTGCTCGGGTGGAGTGAGATCGAGGGCGAACTGGACTTCCGCGTCGCGGGGAGTTCCCTTCCAGCGTGTCTCGATGGTTCCGGAAGCGGATGCGATGGGATGGAAGTGTGGGAATGAGTGTGCGGGAACATTGAAGGCCTCGGCAAGATTCTCCGCGGAGAGATCACTCAGATGGAGAAAAACGACCGCATTTTGGATTGCTGGTGGCTTCGGCTTGGGCGTTTTCGCTGTGGCCTTTTTCGGGGATGGAGCGGCGGAAATGGTGGCGGTCTCGAGATTCTTTCTGGCCGCCAGAGACAGATGCTGCCAGGGGGAGAGCCACTGATTGAATTCGCCATCGCCGGTGACCGCGCCGTCGAAAATCCGGCCTTGCAGTTTGGAAAGCTTGAGTTGCTGGTCAGTGGCCGAGTAGTCGGTGTTGAGAGAGGCTTTGGAGAATGAGACCTGGTCGTTCTGCCAGCCGAGATCGCGGAGAGTGAGCAGACCGCTACTGGAGAATTGGTCAACGGACCAGTCGCCGTGTCCTTTGAGTTCAAGCACTCCGGCGCGCAGTTCGCGGCGTCGGGCGATGGATGCCGCTTCTGCGAGGTCGAACTGAGCATTGTAGGAGCCTTGAAGGTGCGGACGGCGGAAGTCCGTGATCTGACCGCTGGCTGAGAGATGAGAGTGGCCGGAGTTCCACTTCAGCGACGGAACCGTGGCGGAGCCGGATCCAAGGCTGAATTCCACAGCGGTCATCCATGCGAAGGGGCGGCAGTCCAGCAGTTTGGTATCGACCAGGCCCACCTGAAGGTGCCCATCGTAGCGGTCGCGAAGAAAGGAATAGTCCATTTGGAGCGCAGTATCGCGAGCGGCGAAATCCACGGGGATGGTCTGATCGTCCCAGAGGATCTGGCCGTGGCGGAGTTCGAAACGATTGATGGAAAGGGCAAAAAGCCGCTCGACGACCGTGTCACCGGCAACACCGCTGGTTTTTCGCTGAGGGAAATTGGTTACGCCGCCCGGATAGAAAGCAACATGGACCACAGGTTGTTCGAGGACAACTTCGTGAAAGCCGAACTCGGAACGGAGAAGAGAGATGATTTTCAGCCGAGCCACAATGCGGTCCACGTGGGCGAGGGGAACCTCGGTAGCGGACTCGCGGCCATGAACGGTAATCCCCCGAACGTCGACCTGAAGAAGGAAAGGAGTGGTATGGATGCTGCCAATTTCCACCCGGCCGCCGGTGACGCGCTCAACTTCGGCAACGAGGCGGCGGCGCACCAGCGACTGGAATGACTGCGTGTTGACGTAAACGAGCAGGCCGAGAGCGCCAAGAAGGCCGGCAGCAGCGGCGATCAGCAGATATTTCCACCAGCGGCGGACGGGCTTGGTGGAGCTTTCCGTCACTGCGATTGGACTCCCGGATCGTTGGCGGAAGAGGTGACGCCGGGAATGCGAACCTGCCCTTCGGAGCGCAAGGTCTGCAACCAGGAGACGAGCAATTCGCTCACCTTCTGCTCGGTAAGCAGCTCGCGAATCTTGACAGAGACGTCAGCAAGCGGGACGTCGGAAGCCCCGGACTGCTTCAACTTGGGGACAAACTGGTCGCGGTAATAGGCCTCAATGGACTTTGAATCGATCTCGACAGCGGGACGAAGCCGTACGTCCACGAGTCGCATCACGTCGATCTGCTGCCGGACGCGGACAAGAAGATCTTTTTCAGTTAGGTGGTACTTGTCGAGAATAGCCTGCCACGCTTCACCGGATGCGGCCTGAGGATATAGTTTCCGAGCCTCGGCGACGCGGACGGCAGCTTCGGCGTCAGTCGCGTGGAGGAAGTCGGCGGACTTCATCTGTTCATGAAGAAGTTTCTGGTCGATCAGACGGTCAAGCACAGCGCGGCGGTCGTCGTCGGTGAATTGGGCCAGGGTGCGATTGGTCAGCAGAGCTTCGTAACAGAGGGCTTCGTCCCAGTCGGACTGCAAAATGACGCGGCCGTTGACGGTGGCGACGATGCGATCGATCACTTCGGCCGTGACGCGGGAAAGCGCAAGCCCTGGCACTGAAACTAAAAGCGCTAGCGCAACTGCGAAAATCGTTCTCCCGGCGTGAACTCTCATCAAAATGGCTGACCTATGCTGAAAAAGAAATTGAAGTGTCCCAGGCGCTGCGTTTCGAAATTGCCGGTCAGCTGTCCTGTAGTTGGATTGACGATGCCCTGGAAATAATACGTCGGATTCAGATTGTACGCGAAGTCAAAGCGTAGAGGGCCGATAGGTGTCTTATAGCGCAACCCAAGCCCCACCGCGTGAGAAGTATAGTCGTAACCGCTGTTGTTGAAGTAGGTTTCGCAAGCTGGAATGGGCGCGCCGGGGTTGGTCGGCAAACACTGCACGGGGTCTGGCTGGTGCCATCGTAAAAGACCTTTAAGCATATCGTGACCGGCGGTGAAAACGTTACCCATATCGTGAAAGATGGCAAAGCCGAAACCTTCTCCAAGATAGGGTAGGGTAACTTGGGGAAAACGTAGTTCTTCGCTATTGACGAACAGCGACGTGCCGCCAACGGGAAAACCTGAATCGGGATCGCGAGGTCCTGCCTGATTTAACCCGAAACCCCGGTGAGAGTTGCCGCCCCCGGCAAAAAAAACTTCAGGCAACGGGATCACCGAGATTCCCGCGGGGCACGAGTTCAGGCTTAAGCCACTGAGTTGGCAGGCTCCCGGCGGAAAAACCAGGGTGCCTCGATAAACTTGTTCTAGTCCGAGGGTGGTGGAGCGGGCGAAGACAAATTTGTGATTGGGCCGCCCAAAGGCGTAGTAGGTCGAATCCTGAGCGAGGGCGCGCGCGAAATTAGCCTGAGAGCCAAAGTAACTGGATGCGGCGAAAGCATCCAGAGTAAAGTATTGGCCCTTCGTGCTTTCCAGAGGATTGTCGCGCTTATCGCGGATGAAGGTGAAGCCCGGACCCCCGACACGAGCGGGCAGAGAGAACAGACTAAACTCCGCGGGCGAAAAGTTTGACGCCAAATGGCTGGCCTTCACGTAGCGGTAATCAAGGCGGTAGGTGATGGATGTGGAGTGATTGAGTTGCTGTTTGCCGATTTGCTGGCGGAGATCGATTTTGCCTTCCTCGCGCTGCGAGGTGAAGGTGGCAACATCCAGACTGTTGTCGTAAAAAACGGTGTAAAAGATCTTGAAGCGGTCCTGATTAAAGAGCTTGGGAATTTCGTAACTGATAAGACCGCGTTGCTGAAGGCGTCCCACGTGAGACTGGAACGTCAGGGTCTGGTTCCGGCCGCCGACATTGAGGCGCGTGACATCGAATCCAACGCGGGGGCTCACGCCCGTGGATCCTGTGGGGGCACTGGTGCCTGAGGGCAGGCCGGTTTCGAATTCGAGTCCGAAGCCATAGGTGAAGGTATAACGCTTGGCTTCCTGCACCTGGACAAGAACGTCTTTTTGGGGATCGGACCCCGCGGGATTCTGCACGGCGGTGTCGACCTGGTTGAAGATGCCCAGGTCGTAGAGTTTGCTCTGCGTATCAAGAAGGTCCTGTTGGCTGAGAGGCTGCCCGGCAACTTCCTGGATCTCGCGCTGCACCACGAAGTCGCGGGTGTGATCGAGGCCGCCGACAATTACCTGGTTGACAAAGAATTGTTCGCCCTCCTGGACGGTGAAGGTGACGTCTTCGCGGTGGGGCTCTCCGGGTGACGGTTTGGTAGTGATGTCGAGAGTAGCGTTGGAGAATCCGCGGTTGAAGTAAAGATTGAGAATACGCTCGCGATCCGCTCCCAGTTTCTGTTCCGCATAGGACTGCCCCGACTCAGTTTCTATGTCGTGGAATTCATCCCGTGGGATCGAATGATTGCCTACGATCTGGAATTCACCCACCAGAGTTTGCGGCCCCTCCTCAATAAGCAGGTGGACGGCGAGCCGCTTCTCCCCGCCCTTGTAGTTGTCATCGACGTTAGTGTGAATCTGCACCTGGCGAAACCCGTTAGCGCGGTATTGCCCTTCCAGCACAGCAACATCGCTTTTCAAAAGCGCCTCGCTGTAGCGTCCATTGGAGAGAAAGCGGGTAGCCGGTTGAACCTGCATGTAGGACTTGAGGGCAGCCGTGCTTAAGAAATTCTTGTTACCAGTAATCTCGACCAGACTCAGCTTGTGAACGGGCCCGGGCTCGATCAGGTAAGTGACTCGAATCGTGCCTGGGCTGTCTTCTTTTTGTACCTCGACGGTGGCATCGAAGTGGCCGCGGCTTTGGAGATAATCCAGGATGTTGCGCTTGCCCTCGCTCAGCAGGTCATCATCGACGGCGTTCTCCTCATAGACTGGCACTTGTTTTTTCAAGAGACCGCGGCTGATGCGGAAACCTTGCGCAGAAATGAGGACGACCCGTCCGGGCTCGACGAGGTAGGTGTAGTCGAGGGCATTCGATTCAGGATGGTATTTCTGGTCTGAGATTGACACTTGAGCGAGTATGCGTTGCTGCTTCTGAAATTTCTTGCGCAGACGTTGAAGCGAATTGGTAATCCGGGCGGCGGTAACGCGATCCCCGGGGCGCATCCTGGCGATCTCCTGTATCTGAGCCGGGGAAAACGCCGAGTGCCCGGCGACCTCCACCTGGCCTATGTGGGCCGACTCTCCCGGTGTTATGTGAAAGAGAACACTGAGCTGCTGGTTGGCGGCGTTCGAAGTGCTTTCGGCAGTGACGCGGGCGCGGTAATAGCCGTTCTCCTGCATGAGCTGCCGGACGTTCCGCAGGGCGTGCTCGAGTTTGTCCGGAGTATAAAGTTCGCCAAGCTGAAATTTTGCGGCATTGACGATCTGGTTGTAGTTGGGGTGACTCGGAGCGCCTTCTACGTCGACGGCGCCGATGAAGAAATTGAGCGAAGTAGTGAAGGCGAGCGTCACATCCGAGCCGGCGGGAGTAGCTTCAGCCTGGATATCCGCGAAGCGTCCTGTAGCGAAAAGAACGCGGATACTTTCGCGCACCTGGTCCCGTTGGAGCGGCTGGCCAGATTTCTGCGGGATCATTTGCAGAAGGTGGTCGCGATCCTGTATCCCCGGCATTTCGATCTGCCGGACGGTCCGTCCTGCGTAAGCCGCCATGGCATCGAGGGCTGACGAAGGCTGCGCGGTTTGCGATTCTTGCAACGGTTGCGGAAGGGCGCAGGCGTGCGATCCGGCGGGAGCGGCCGGGCCGAACGAAACCATGATCAAAATGCAGAATGACGCGTACCGTCTCAGCAAACAGTGTCCTCGGCCTGTTGACTACATTCGATGAAGCGCGGAATACCTGTGTCGTCCGCCTCCTGGCGGCGGAAACAGTCCAGCCCCTTATAATAAAGGTTTTGCGAGTCAGAACTGGTGACCTCCTTGAGGCAGGTGGAGAAGAGGCAGGGCATGGAGAATCAAAAGTTCGACAAACGCTACTCGCGGCAAGTCCTATTTCGCGGAATCGGTGCGGAGGGCCAGCGGCGGCTGGGGGCGGGGCGAATTGCGATTGTGGGATGCGGCGCGACTGGGTCGGTATTGGCGTCATTGCTGGGGCGCGCGGGCTTGGGAACGTTGCGCATTATTGACCGCGATTACGTAGAAGCCAGCAATCTTCAGCGGCAATCGTTGTTCGAGGAAAAAGATGCGGCCGAGTCGCTGCCCAAGGCGATTGCCGCAGCGCGCAAGATCGCAGCCTTCAACTCGGAAGTGATTGTGGAGGCACGGGTCGAGGATGTGATTCCCGGAAATATTGATGTTTTACTTGAGGGGATGGATGTAATTCTTGATGGAACTGACAATTTCGAGACTCGCTACCTGCTGAATGATTATGCCGTAAAAAACTCTGTACCCTGGATTTATGCGGCGGCGGTAGGCAGTTATGGGATTACGATGAATGTGCTACCCGGAAAAACTGCTTGCCTCGCCTGCATCTTTCCGGATACACCACGCGGGACGGTAGAAACTTGCGAGACCTCGGGAATATTGAACACCGCGGTGAACGTAGTGGCATCAATTGCGGCGACCGAGGCGGTGAAACTGCTGGTTGGAGGAGCCGCGGCGGAGCAGTTGCGAAAAACGCTATGGTCGATTGACGTGTGGAAGAACGAGCATGCGGAGATTGCGGCCGCAAATCCACAGCCCGGCTGCCGGGCTTGTGGACAGCGTGATTTTGTGCACTTGGCAGGCGAGGGGCGTCCGCACATGACGATGTGCGGACGAAACTCAGTGCAGATTCACGAACGCGCCCGGCCGATCAACTTTGCTGAAATGCAACAGCGCCTGGAAGCGCACGGTATCGTGCGGCACAACGAATTCGTCCTGAAGTTCTGGCACGAGCCTTATGAGATGACGTTGTTCCCCGATGGACGGGCCATCATTAAGGGGACGCTGGACACCGGGGTTGCGCGCAGCCTGTATGCGCGCTTTGTGGGAAACTGAGGGTCTCAAGCCTGCCGAAGATATTTGGCTGCCCCCCAGGGATTCGAACCCCGATAACCTGCTCCAGAGGCAGGTGTCCTAGCCGTTGAACGAGGGGGCAGTGATTCTTGGTTGGAGCCAACGCACCACCGGCTCATTCTGATTCTATGGTTGAGGGCGAAGTACGGTCAAGATCGCCGGCGGGTCTCTCTTGATATCTACTCTCGCGGGGTTAGAATCAGCCTTGAACTTACTGTTAGGGGGAATTCATGTCACCCGTGTTCGAGAATATCTCCGCACCTGCTGCCGATTACGCCGAGGTTGTCCGCCAGCCGCTGGAACCCGAGCGCTGTGCCCTCATGGTTATCGACATTCAGGAAAAACTTCTGCCCCCGATCTTTCAGAAAGAACAACTCGTGCGCAACTCAAAGCTGCTCATCCGGGCGGCAGGCGTGCTCACGATGCCCGCGGTCATGAGCACGCAATATGCGAAGGGACTGGGCAAGACCGTGCCCGAGATCTCTTCCCTGCTGACAGAGACAGAGGCCATCGACAAAGATCGATTCTCCTGCTTCGGCAGCGATGCGTTTTGTGCGCTGCTCAAGCGGCTGCCCGGTAACCGCAACACTCTGCTGCTGTGTGGCATGGAGAGCCACATCTGCGTCATGCAGACCGCTCTGGCCGCGCTTCGCGAAGGCTATCTCGTGCACGTCGCGTCGGATGCCGTCAGCTCGCGAACCGAATGGAACTGGAAAATCGGCTTGGAAAGAATGCGCTCCGCTGGCGCCGTGATTTCTTCGACCGAGATGATGATCTACGAGTTGATGCGCTCCTCGTCGTCGCCCGCGTTCAAGGAGATGCTGCCGCATCTGAAGGGCTAAGCTTCCCCGTCAGAATGCTCGGGCTCCGCTTCAGACTCCTTCTTCTTCACCCGCACAACCGTGATCTTTGCGATACCTTCTTCAAACGCGGGTGGCTTCAACTTGGCAGCCATGCGCCGCATCACGTCTTCCGGAACCACCCGGTCGCGGCGCTGGTGGCGCTCAATGCAAACCTCGAGCGGGACGTCGAAGAAGACGGCGTGTACTTCGTATTGATAATCCTTGGCGAGTTTGATCCAGTGCTGGCGTTCCTGGGGCGTGAGGTTGGTGGCGTCCACATAATTCATGGGACGCTTGGCGATGAGCCGCGCTTTGAGCATGGAGCGTAAGTTAGAAAAGACCAGGTCCTGGAAACGCTGCTCGCGCACGTCATCAAAGAGCAAGGAGCGCACCATGTCGCTCGAGAGCGGGACTATGTTGTGCCGCTTGAACCATGAACTCTTGCCGGAGCCGGGCAATCCAATCGCCAGCACCACCACGCCCTTTGGCGCACGCTGCGCCGCTGCGGGAGTTGCAGGAACTTTCGGAGCCGCCGCAATCGACGGAACTGGCGCCTGGGCTTCCGCCTCTCCGGCGTCCGCAAACTCCTCTTCAACCGGCGCCCCGGGAACGACGGGGATTGATCCCTTCACCGCGGCAGGTGTGAGGGCTTGAGCAACGGCCTGCTCTCGCCCGCGGCCACCCCGTCCGCGCCCGCCACGACGACGGCGGCCGCGGCCGGTAGAACTGCCCGGAGCAGACTGCGAGCTCGCAGGCTGTGTTTCGGACGGCTGTTCTTGAGACAGCTGCTCTTCAGGCGGCTGTGCTTCGGGGCTTGAACGCGACCTGCGAACGGGTCGAGGTTCGGGCGGCGGTGGAGTTGAGACCTCAGGTTCAGGAGCCGCACTGGGCGTTTGTTCAGCCTCAAAATAGGCCGGCTGCAACGGCGGAGGAGCAGGCTGATCGGAGGGCTCTGCAGGCGTCTTTTTGCGGCGCGTCAAGCGGTCGCGCATCCATTTACGCATGTACGGCTTTTAACACAAAGTGAGGGCGGGATCAATCGGCCGAGCCCTCGGACGAACCAGACGAGACAGCGTCGTTGTCCATCTGATGGTAAAAACGGAGTCCGCGTACAGAAGCTACAGTATGGGCATGTCAGAAGCCATCCCAGCAGCCATCCGAGGCCAGAAATACATCTCTCTCGGCACGTTCCGCAAGAACGGCGCAAAGGTAGCCACGCCGGTGTGGTTTGGAGAAGACGGCGACAAAATCTATGTGATGACGCGCAGCGATATGGGCAAGACGAAACGCATTCGCAACAATGCGCAGGTGACCGTTGCTCCCTGCACGATCCGTGGCAAGGTGACCGGGCCTGAGCTTGCGGCGTTGGCGTGCATCCTGCCGCCGGAAGAGCAAGCCCACGCGCGGCAGGCCATCAACCGGAAGTATTTGCTGGCCCGATTGTCTTCGCCCTGGAGCAAGGCAGATGCGTTCCTGGAGATAACCTTCCCGTAACCTGACCGGCAAGAACTGGAGCCTGGATCCCGTCACACATGGTTCCGTGACGGAAACCACAGTCCTTCAAATCAGGACAGCAATCATTTACGCCGCTTCCCTGTCCTGCTAACATCATCTGTCTGCGTGCCGGCTCAGGAAGATTTCTGATGTCGCATTCATAAGAACGAAAAATGGAGAAATCATGGCAATCAAAGTGGGCATCAACGGTTTCGGACGCATCGGCCGCAACGTGCTGCGGACTTCGCTTAGCGATCCTAACCTGGAGTTCGTGGCAGTCAACGACCTCACCGATCCGAAGACGCTGGCGCATCTGCTGAAATACGATTCCATTCTTGGCAATCTGCCCAACAAGATCACCGCTGGCGCGGACCACATCACCATCGATAACAAGACCATCAAGGTGTTCAAGGAAAGAGATCCGGGCGCGTTGCCTTGGGATTCAGTGGGCGCTCAGGTAGTGATCGAATCGACCGGACACTTCACCGACGCGAACGACGCCAAGAAGCATCTGCGCGGCTCCGTGAAGAAGGTGATCATCTCCGCTCCTGCCAAGAACGAGGACATCACGCTTGTACTCGGCGTGAACCACGAGAAATACGATGGCGCCAAACATCACATCATTTCCAATGCTTCCTGCACCACGAATTGCCTGGGACCAATCGCCAAGGTGATCAATGACGAGTTCAAGATTGTCAGCGGGACGATGACCACGATTCACTCCTACACCAACGATCAGGTCATCCTCGACTTCCCGCACAAAGACCTGCGCCGGGCGCGGGCGGCGGCGATCAACATGATTCCTACGTCGACTGGCGCGGCGAAAGCTCTCAAGCTGGTGATTCCCGATCTCGCTGGCAAGCTCGATGGTTTTGCCATGCGTGTGCCTACGCCGAACGTTTCTGTCGTCGACCTGGTGGCGTGGGTGGAGAAGAAAACCACCAAGGAAGAAGTGAATGCGGCACTGAAAAAGGCCTCTGAAAGTGGGCCACTGAAGGGTTACCTCGGCTATGAGGAGAACGAACTGGTATCGTCGGATTTCAAAGGCGATTCCCGTTCTTCCATCGTCGATGCGCCCATGACTCTGGTGGTAGCCGGCAATTGCGTCAAGGTGATCTCCTGGTATGACAATGAATGGGGATACTCCTGCCGTGTGCGGGATCTGATTCATTACATCGGGGATAAGGGTTTGTAGCGCCGGCGTCTCGCCGGATTTAGGCCGCGCGGGCGGAACGCAAGCCGCCCCGAGCTTGCCGAAGGGACATCCGCCGGCGACGGCGGCGTTACTTTTACACCGTTTCAATTTAAGGACGAACCAGCCAATGTCCAAGTTGTCTATCCGTGATCTCCCTCTCAACGGCAACCGCATCCTCATGCGCGTCGACTTCAATGTTCCTCTGGAAGACGGCCGCGTGATCGACGACACGCGTATCCGCGAAACCCTGCCCTCCATCGAATATGCCCTCAGGCATGGGGCGAGACTGATTTTGGCCTCGCATCTGGGACGGCCCAAGGGCAAACCCAATCCGAAGATGAGTCTGAAGCCGGTGGCCGAGCGGCTGCGGATGGTGCTCGACAAGGAACTGGCCCGCGGCGAGAACGTTGGTTTCTGTCCCGACTGTGTGGGTCCTGAGGCCGAGGAAGTTGCCACGCAACTGGAAAAGGGGCAGACCCTGCTTCTGGAGAATCTGCGGTTTCATGCCGAGGAGGAAGCGAACGACGAGAAGTTTGCTCGGCAATTGGGAAGTCTGGCGGACTTCTATGTGAATGATGCTTTCGGTACGGCTCATCGGGCGCACGCATCCACCGTGGGCATCACAAAGTTCGTATCAAAATCGGCAGCGGGCCTGCTCATGGAGAAAGAGCTGAAGTACCTCGGCAACGCGCTGGAGCATCCGGAGTCGCCGTTTGTGGCGATCCTGGGCGGCGCCAAGGTCAGCGACAAGATCGGAGTGATCCGCAATTTGATGAGTAGAGTTGACTCGCTCATCATCGGGGGCGGAATGGCTTATACCTTCCTGAAAGCGCAAGGAAAAGAAATCGGCAAGTCACTGCTTGAAGCCGACAAAGTGGATCTGGCGCGGCAACTGCTGGAGGAAGCGAAGAAGCGGAATGTGAAGTTCCTGCTGCCCATCGATCACGTTGTCGCGATGAGGCCTGAGACGAACGCGGTCGTGCAGCAGATCGGCGAAGGTCAGCCAATTCCCGCCGACCGTATGGCGCTCGACATTGGTCCGAAGACGATCGAACTGTTCTCTGAGGAGATTTCACGCGCCCGCACCATCGTGTGGAATGGACCCATGGGAGTATTTGAGGTTCCTGGGTTTTCGCGGGGGACTTTCAAGATCGCGCAGGCCGTGGCTGAAAACGTGGGAGCGATTTCGATTGTGGGTGGCGGCGACACCGTCTCTGCGGTGCATAGCGCCGAAGTCGCGGACAAGATGACGCATATCTCTACTGGTGGCGGAGCGTCGCTGGAATTTCTCGAGGGAAAGAAATTGCCGGGAGTCGAAGCGCTCACAGACAAAAAATGAACCGGTATCCCCGAGCCGCTGTGAGTCGAACCGTCCAAGAGGCATCTCCATTCCGAATCGAAAAGGGATCTTCATGAGACAGAAGCTGCTGGCCGCCAACTGGAAAATGAACAAAACACCGGCCGAAACTCGCGACTACTTCCGCGATTTTCTACCCTTGGTCGCGGGTCACAGCCGTGACCAGATTGTGGTGTGTCCGCCCTACACCGACGTGGATGCGTCGATTGCAGCCACGCGGGGTTCCAGCGTAGCCATCGGAGTGCAAAACGTGCACTGGAAAGCAGACGGCGCTTATACGGGAGAAATTTCGGCGCCGATGCTGCTGAGCCTCGGCGTCACCCACGTCATCGTGGGACATTCGGAACGCCGGCAGTACTTTGGAGAAACCGACGACACGGTGAACCTGCGTCTGAAAGCCGCGCTGGAAGCTGGTCTCACGCCGATTTGCTGCGTGGGCGAAGTTCTCGAAGAACGCGAAGCCGGACTTTGCGACGACGTTCTTCGCCGCCAGTGCGTCCGCGCTTTTCACGCCATCTCCGCCCGAAAAGCCGCAAAGTTGGTGGTGGCCTACGAACCCGTCTGGGCCATCGGCACGGGTAAGAACGCTACGCCCGAAATCGCCAGCCAGGCCCATGCCGTCATCCGGCGGGAAGCAGCCGAGGTGTTCGGCGAGGAATTCGCCGCCCACCTTCGCATTCTCTACGGAGGATCAGTGAAGCCAGACAACGTCGCAGAACTGATGGCGCAGGAGGAAATCGATGGCGCGCTGGTGGGCGGAGCGTCGCTCGATCCGAAATCGTTTGCGGCGATTGTGAAGTACTGAGCCGCATGGACGGCGATGATCCGGATTTCTGCGACCCGATTTCCGCGAGTGCCAACGACCCCTTGATCTGCTAATCTTCCTGCTTCGCAATCCCTGGGTGTCTAATCTGCTTGAAGATCGAGAGCGTGGATGACCGAAACTGTGCGCCCTGAACCAAGCCGAATGTACCGGTGGCTGGTTTTGATCTTTGTCAGCCTCGCGATGTTTGGCAGTTATTACGTGTATGACGCGCTTAGTCCTCTCGCCGATGTCCTCAAGCAACAGCTTGGTTTCACTGATCTCGATATCGGATTCCTGCAGGCGATTTACAGCTTTCCCAACATTTTTACGGTGGTGATTGGCGGATTCATCATTGACCGCATTGGACTGCGGAAGGCGCTGATGATCTTCGCCGTGCTTTCTTTCGTCGGTCCCGCCATTACCGTGATGTCCAGCCATCTCTCAATCATGGCAACCGGGCGCCTCATTTTCGGGATGGGCGCGGAATCGCTGAATGTCGCCGTAGTCACGGCGCTGGCGCGATGGTTCAAAGGCAAGGAACTTAGCTTTGCTTTTGGATTGAACCTGACCGCCTCACGGCTGGGTACATTTGCGGCGCTCAACTCTCCAACATGGGCACGAGCCGCGTATGCCAGTTGGCGGACTCCCTTCCTGATCGCGCTGGCTTTTGCGGCGCTCAGCCTGGTGGGCGCGATCGTTTATTGGTTCCTGGAAGCGTGGGCTGAGAAGAACTATCATCTGGGGGAAGTCTCCACCGACAAAGTGGTGTTTGCCGACTTGTGGAAGTTTGGCACAAGTTACTGGCTGATCGTGGCATTATGCATCGTTTTTTACTCAGCCATCTTCCCTTTTCAAACGTTTGCGGTAAAGTTCTTCATGGAGGCGCACGGCACTTCGCGGGAATTTGGCGGGTTCTTGTCGAGCATGCTAACCCTGTTCGCCATGATTGCGACGCCGCTGTTCGGCCTATGGGTTGATCGCGTGGGCAAACGCGCTCTCTTGATGATGTTTGGGTCGTTGCTACTCATTCCTGTCTACTTGATGATGGGCTATACCCAGGTCAACTTGTACGTGCCGATGGCGATGATGGGGGTCGCGTTCTCGCTGATTCCGGCGGTAATGTGGCCGTCGGTGGCCTATATCGTTGACCAGTCGAAGCTGGGGACGGCGTATGGGTTAATGACGATGATCCAGAATATTGGGCTCTTCGGGCTTAACTTGTTGGTGGGTTGGGCCAATGAGTATGGTCACGCCGATGCCAGCAACCCTGCCGGATATCACCTTGGCATGTGGATTTTCTCAATTCTGGGGTTCCTCGGGGTGGCGTTTGCGTTCCTCTTGCGGCAACGAGAAATGGGGCCCCATGGGCATGGACTTGAGACTATTACTACGGCCAAGAAGGTGGCTTAGACATCACCGGGACTAGACGGTGTTTGGCCTGCGAGCGCCTTTCTGGAGTTGCTCGCGGCAAGCTAGGGAGCCCAAGAGCTCCGGAACCCAGCGGAATACCACAGGCTACCGATTTTTGCAGGTTATGACTGTTAGGTTCGGTTGGGGTTTGAAATCTAAGACGCGTAGAGGCATCCAAGGCCTAGCAGGTTGCGGAAAAACTCGATTTGAAACGGACGGAGTACCAGAAAACTATCTTGTTTCCACAGGACAACCTGATAAGAAGAAAGCATGCGTGGAAAAGACGAGCAGCAGTTGGGTGTT
>Ga0182024_10004151_pt1 | contig 33659 bp, 23 predicted proteins | sample P32metaG_FD_120480 | JGI IMG/M metagenome (GOLD analysis project Ga0182024, IMG submission 120480) | Permafrost microbial communities from Stordalen Mire, Sweden - P3-2 metaG (Illumina Assembly) | ecosystem: Environmental > Terrestrial > Soil > Wetlands > Permafrost | place: Sweden: Stordalen... | reverse complement strand
GACGATGCGGTGCAGGCGGCCCGCATGGCCTTGCGAGGAGAGTGGGGTCGGTGGGCGCTGCGCGAACGCGCTGCACGGTTGCATAGAGTAGCGGACGCGATCGAAACGCGGTTCGATTGCTTCCTCGCGGCCGAGGTGGCCGACACAGGCAAACCGGTTGCGCTTGCTTCTAAGTTGGATGCTCCCCGCGCGGCGGCGAATTTTCGTGCCTTTGCCGACGTGATCAAGACTGCGGGCCTGGAATCGTTTCAGACGGAAACTCCGGACGGCAAGAACGCGCTGAACTATGCGGTGCGCAAGCCGCTCGGCGTCGTTGGCATCATCACTCCCTGGAATCTTCCCCTCTTGTTGCTGACGTGGAAAGTCGCCCCGGCGCTGGCCTGCGGTAATACCGTAGTCGTGAAACCCTCCGAGGAAACTCCGGCCACCGCGACGCTGCTCGCCGAAGTGATGAAGGAAGCTGGAATTCCTGACGGAGTGTATAACGTAGTTCACGGGTTCGGACCAAACTCTGCCGGTGAATTTCTGACGCAGCATGGTGATGTGAATGCCGTGACCTTTACGGGCGAGTCGCAGACCGGCGCGGCAATCATGAAGACGGTTGCGGCATCGGTAAAGCCAGTTTCTTTTGAACTCGGCGGCAAGAATGCCGCGATCGTATTCGCCGACTGCGACTTTGAGGAAGCAGTGAATGGAATCAGTGAAGCTGTATTTCTGAATACCGGGCAAGTTTGCCTGTGCGCGGAGCGAGTGTATGTCGAACGAGAGATTTACGACCCATTCGTAGACGCGCTGAAGCGCAAAGCAGAGCATCTGCGCGTTGGATCTCCGTTGGAAAAGACCACGGATCTGGGGCCGCTGATTTCAGCGCAGCATCGCGAGAAAGTGCTGGCGTACTACCGGCTGGCACGAGAAGAGGGAGCGACGCTGGTGGCCGGAGGCGGTATTCCCAAGTTCGGGAATGTCCTAGACAAGGGCTTCTATGTAGAACCAACGATCTATACTGGTTTGCCGGAATCGGCGCGCTGCGTAAAGGAAGAAATTTTCGGGCCTGTTTGCCATATCGCTCCTTTCGATACGGAAGAGGAAGCGGTCAGTATGGCGAACGACACTAAGTACGGGTTGGCGGCCTCGATCTGGACGACGAACTTGAAGCGTGGCCATCGCGTAGCGCAGCAGATGAATGTCGGCATTACGTGGGTGAACTGCTGGTTCTTGCGTGACCTGCGAACGCCGTTTGGCGGCGCGGGACTCTCCGGCATCGGACGCGAAGGCGGCATGCACTCACTGAACTTCTATTCGGAGTTGAACAATATTTGCGTTCGGTTGTGAGGGACTGAGCGGAACGAGTGGAAACCCAAACATGGGGAGAGTCGAAAGCAAGGTTATTGACGGCAAGGCAAAACCGCGTGGCAAATATCCGCACGTCAAGCGCGCGGGCGACTTTCTTTTTGTATCCGGAACGAGCGCGCGCCGCGCCGATAACACGATTGCCGGCGCGAAGGTCGATCAGGTTGGAACTACGCTTCTCGATATTCGAGAGCAAACGAAAGCTGTCATCGAGAACGTGCGCGATATTCTCGGAAAGATGGGCGCGCGGCTCAATGATGTTGTTGAAGTGACGACCTACCTGGTAAATATGAACGATTTCGCGGGATACAACGAGGTGTACGGTAAATACTTCGGCAACGATGGACCCGCTCGAACTACCGTGGCAGTGCACCAGTTGCCGCATCCACATCTACTGATCGAAATTCGGGCGATGGCGTACAAGCCGGAAAAATAGGAGTTCCTATGCCGTCCATAAAGACCCTCAAGGCGTTCAACTTTCAGGCGTGGATCGAAGAAAGCAAGGAAAAGTTCAAACCGCCTGTGGGGAATGCGCAGGTGTGGGAGGACGGTGAAATGATGGTGACCGTGGTCGGAGGCCCCAATCAGCGGCGCGATTATCACGACGATCCGACCGAAGAATTTTTCTACCAGTTGAAGGGCAACATTTTTCTTCGCATCATGGAGACTCCCGGCAACCCGCCCCTGGAGATTCCGATCAAAGAGGGCGAGATCTTTCTGCTGCCGAAGCATATGCGGCATTCGCCGCAGCGACTGCAGGAAGGCAGCATAGGCGTGGTAGTGGAGATGCCACGCCCTGAGGGCGTGCTGGATGGGTTTGAATGGTATTGCCAGAAGTGTCATCATTTGGTGCATCGCGCGGAAGTGAAACTGAAAAGTATTGTGCGCGATTTGCCTCCCTTGTTTGAGAAGTTTTACAGCAACGAGAATTTGCGCAAGTGCAAACACTGTGGCGCGGTCCATCCCGGCAAACAGTAAAAATGCCAGTCATCGACATCCACAATCATTTCTTTCCGCGCACGTGGCCGGATCTGGCGGCGCGCTACGGTACTCCCAACTGGCCGTGGATCAAGCACACCGAGGCGGGGAAGGCGGAGATCATGGTGGGCGATCGATTCTTTCGCCAGGTTTATTCCGCTTGCTGGGATGCTGAGGTGCGGCTCAACGAAATGGACCGCGACGGCGTTGAGATGCAGGTCCTTTCGGCCACGCCTGTGCTGTTCGCCTACGAGCGTCCGGTGGAGCATGCGCTGGATTGTGCGTGCTTGTTTAATGATGCGGCGCTGGAACTGTGTGCGCAGGGAAAGGGCCGGCTGAAGTCGCTTTGCCAGGTTCCTCTGCAGGATGTTGACGCGTCGTGCAAGGAACTAAGCCGATGTATGCGCGCAGGCCATCTTGGCGTGCAAATTGGCAATCACGTTGGAGAGAAAAATCTCGACGATCCCGGCATTGTGACGTTTCTTCACCACTGTGCGGATGAAGGCGCTGCGGTGCTGGTTCATCCGTGGGATATGCTGGCGCCGCAGCGCATGCCAAAGTATCTGATGCCGTGGACCGTAGGCATGCCCGCGGAGACGCAGCTTGGCATTGTCGCGATGATCCTAGGGGGGGTGTTCGACAAGTTGCCGCATACACTGCGCATTTGCTTTGCACACGGTGGGGGAAGTTTCACGTTTCTGCTGGGACGATTGGAGAATGCCTGGCAGCATCATCCGGTGGCACACGGCGTTTGTGGGTTGCCGCCCAGGCAATATTTGAATCGCTTCTATGTTGATTCCGCGGTGTTCGACGAACGCGCTCTGCAGTTTCTGGTTGGAACTATGGGAGCCGAGCGCGTGATGTTGGGCTCGGACTATCCCTTCCCGCTGGGAGAACATCAAGTAGGGTCGTTGATTCGATCGAGTGATCTGCCAGAACATGCGAGAGCTCTCTTGCTGGGCGGGAATGCGGTTTCGTTTCTTGGATTGAAAAACGAGAACGCTATTGCGACCGAGGATGCAACATCTTCAGGCGGGGGAGGGCCAATGGTGCCGCAGGGCGGGCAGCTTACTTACAGTTCTTATCTCAAGGTTCCGGAACTCCTCAAGCTGCAACATCCGCAGTCTTCGCCGCAACATCACGATGAATTGCTCTTCATCATCGTGCATCAGACGTACGAGTTGTGGTTCAGGGAATTGCTGCACGATCTGGACGCGGTGGTCGCGAACCTGCGGGCGGCGGGGGCGAATCCCGGGTCGCGCGACGAGGTGTATGAAGCGGCTCGACTGCTGCGGCGCTGCACGGAGATCACACGGGTGCTCGTCGAGCAGTTTACGATCCTTGAGACCATGCTGCCCACGCATTTTTTGGCGTTCCGCGGCAAGCTGGAACCGGCGAGCGGATTTCAATCGGAACAGTTTCGCGAACTGGAGTTCCTGTGCGGCTTGAAGGATGAGAAGATGTTGCGCTATCACCGGCCGACTCCTGAGGCCCATGCCCTACTGGAACGGAGATTGCGCGAGCCTTCGCTGCACGATGTTTTCTTTGATGCATTGCGGGCGATGGGCAAGCTGCAGTTTGATGACAACGCGACCGAGCGCGATCGATTCGATGCGCGGGCCCGGGCGATTCTCTCGCTCTACCGGGATGAACGCAGCAATCGTGACTGGATTGATGTGTGCGAACGCCTCACGGAGTTTGACGAACTGGTCGTAAGCTGGAGGCTTCGGCACATTCAACTGGTGGAGCGGGTGATTGGAGTGCGCAGGGGAACCGGCGGAAGTGCAGGGTCGTCTTACTTGAAGCATACGCTGGACAAGAAGTTCTTCCCGGAATTGTGGGAGGCGAGGACGCTGTTGACGGAATAAACGGCGCCCGCGAGTCCTGAGTTCATTCCCATGACCGGTAACGCACAGACCGTTTCGCTGATTGGTGCCGGGCTCAACGGACCACTGCTGGCCCTTGGCTTGGTCAAGCGCGGCGTTCGCGTCACGGTCTACGAAAGACGGCCCGATATTCGGCGCGTTCGAATCAGCGCCGGTCGCTCGATCAATCTGGCCCTATCCACGCGAGGGATTCACGCGCTTACCGAAGCCGGGCTGTGGAACGAGATGCGAAAGATCATCATTCCGATGAAGGGAAGGATGATGCACTCGGCTACCTCCGAGCTCACATTTCAGCCGTATGGGAAAAATGAGACTGAAGTCATCAATTCGATTTCCCGCGCCGAATTGAATGTTGCTCTGATGAATGCCGCCGAGACGCGGGGCGTCGAGATCTGTTTTCAACAACGCTGTACCGGTATCGATGTCAAGACGGGAACGCTTCAATTGTGGGATGAGCGGACGGGCGAGGACCGGACGCTTGAGACAAACGTCGTGATCGGTTGTGACGGGTCGGCGTCGGCGATTCGCAGCGAAATGCTGAAGCTTAGCCGCTTCAACTTTTCGCAGCAGTATCTGGACTACGGGTACAAGGAACTCACGATTCCGGCAGGACCAAACGGGAAGCATGTCCTGGAAACGAACGCGCTTCACATCTGGCCGCGGGGCAACTATATGTTGATCGCGCTATCCAACGTTGACGGGACATTTGCGTGCATTCTCTTTTTGCCGTTCGAGGGGCCGGACAGCTTTGCCCGATTGACCACGCCTTCTGCAGTGGGTGAGTTTTTTCAGTCGCGGTTTCCCGATGCGATTCCGCTTATGCCGGATCTGGCTGACAACTTTTTCGCTAATCCCACTGGTACGATGGTGACGATCAAATGCTCGCCCTGGCATGTTGACGGGCGAGCTCTGCTGCTAGGGGATGCGGCTCATGCGATTGTTCCTTTCTTTGGGCAGGGAATTAATTGTGGGTTTGAAGACTGCACCTGCCTTTTGGAACTACTGGACCGCCACGGCACGGATTGGAAGCGTGTCTTCAGAGAGTTCGAAGAGGCGCGAAAAATCAATACCGATGCGATTGCTGATCTGGCGGTCGAGAATTTTGTGGAGATGAGAGATCGTGTTGCCGACCCGCGATTTCTGTTTCGCAAGAAGGTAGAGCTGGCACTGGAGGCAAAATATCCACGCCTTTTTGTGCCCAAGTATGCAATGGTGACGTTCCATCGAATTCCGTACGCAACTGCCTTGGAGCGCGGACAGGTGCAGGATCTCATGCTGACGGAACTTTGTAACCGGATCGAACGCATGGAAGACCTGGACTGGGGCAAAGCCGACAGGCTGATCCGTAGCGAACTTATCCCTCTGGAGCTGGTTTCGTGACCGATCCGCGTTTTCAGACCGGGGCAGATTTTGCAGCTGCAATGGATGCCCGCGATCCCCTGGCGCATTTCCGCGGTCGCTTCCTCATTCCCAAAACAAAGACTGGGGATGACTACATTTATCTGTGCGGGCACTCGCTCGGGCTGCAGCCGAAAACTGCGAGCGCCTATCTTGAGCAGGAACTTCGTGACTGGGCAGAACTTGGCGTGGAAGGGCACTTTCGCGCAAAGAATCCGTGGATGCCTTACCACCGGCTGCTCACGCAGCAGACCGCAGCACTGGTCGGGGCGCTGCCCACGGAAGTTGTGGTGATGAACTCATTGACAGTGAACCTGCATTTGATGATGACGTCGTTCTATCGTCCCACGACTAAGAGGCACAAGATTCTCGTCGAATGCGGAGCATTCCCTTCGGATCAGTATGCGGTAACGTCACAAATCCGCTTCCATGGTTTTGATCCTGCCTCGTCGCTGGCCGAACTCACGCCCGGTGATGGCGAGGCTTGCATGCGCGATCAAGATATCGAGACGCTGATCGAACGCGAAGGCGATTCCCTTGCGCTGATCCTCATTGGAGGAGTGAACTATGTTACGGGACAAGCCTTCGACATGGCAGGAATTACGAAAGCGGGGCGACGAAAGGGATGTGTCGTGGGATTTGACCTTGCCCACGCGGCCGGAAATATTCTTCTGCAGCTTCATGAGTGGGGGCCGGATTTCGCGGTCTGGTGCAGCTACAAATATTTGAACGGCGGTCCAGGATGCGTGGGAGGATGTTTTGTCCACGAGCGGCATGTGCGTGCCTGGGAACTGCCGCGCTTCGCAGGATGGTGGGGACACGATGAGACCACGCGGTTCCAGATGGGGCCGGAGTTTCATCCGATGGAGGGAGCGGAGGGCTGGCAATTGAGCAACCCACCGATTCTGGCGCTGGCCGCTTTGCGCGCTTCCCTGGAAATTTTCTCCGAGACGGAGCTGGAACGCTTGCGTGCCAAGAGCGTTTCACTCACCGGATATATGGAATTCTTGCTCGGCCAAGCTTCGCCCAAGTTTTCCATCATCACGCCAGGCGAGGAGGGCCGACGGGGCGCCCAACTCTCCATTCGATTGCCAGGGATTGGTCGTAGGCTGTGCGACCAGCTGGCCACGGCGGGAGTGATCGCAGACTGGCGGGAACCGGACACTCTTCGGGTTGCCGCAGTGCCCTTGTACAACTCATATCAGGACGTTTACCGTTTCGTGCAACGTTTTTCAGCCGCACTCTCCTGAATCCTTACACCCACTTCCGTCTGGCAAATTCCTGGTTACCTCGGTAATACATGCGTGGGTTCCCGCGACCCTACAATCTTAAACGTGGGGAAATCTCCGCTCCAGCACGCCAGAAGGTGGACGGCCATCGTGTGCGCGGTGGTGTGCGTTCACGTCTTGCTATCGTTTCTGGCACCACGCGGATTTGCCCTTACGGCCTTTGGCGACATCCTGCAGAATCTTATTCTGCTTTGTGCAACGGTCGCAGTTCTTTCGAATGTGAGGACAGCTTCCCCGAAGGCTCGGCTATTCTGGGCGCTTCTGGGTCTAGGCTTTGGGATGTGGCTAGCCTCGCAACTCATGTGGACATATCTGGAAGTTTACTTGCGGCATGACGTGCCAAATTCATTTGTTGGAGATGTAATTCTTTTTCTGCATATTGTTCCCATGATGGCCGCAGTGGCAGTCCAACCGCATGTTCAGCAGGATGGCCGCACGCTGCGAGTCGGAACGCTCGATTTCGCTCTTCTCTTTACATGGTGGCTTTTCCTTTATCTGTTTGTCGTGATTCCCTGGCAGTATGTGCATCCCAGCGAATTCGCATACGGCAGGAGCTTTGACCTGCTCTATGTTGCCGAAGAACTGGTACTGGCCGCAGGCCTCATGCTGGTATGGCGACGGAGTCGCGGAGCATGGCGCAGCCTTTACTTCCATCTGTTCGTCGCAACATTGATCTATTGCGTCGCTTCGCTGATGGCCAGCGAGGCTATCGATCTGCATCTCTATTACACGGGAAGTCTGTTCGACGTGCCACTGGTGGCCGGAATGGCCTGGTTTGTGCGGATTGGCTTCTTGCCGCGCGAGATCATGGCACAGAATCCGGTCGAAGAAGTCCCCAGCCGCGGTTACGAAATCTGGAAAGCGCGACTCGCTATGGTGGCCGTGTTCATCACTCCGTTAATGATGGCGTGGGCACAATTCGGCGGAGACGCGCCGCAAAGTGTTCGCACCTACCGGCTGCAGCTGACCGTGGGCGTCATGCTCGTAATGGGCGCGCTGGTGTTTATCAGACAACATTTATTGGATCAGGAGTTACTCAGCCTGCTGCGATTGTCGAAGCAAAACCTGGATGAGATGTGCCGGCTCAAGGATGAACTGGAGAACAAGGAGCATTCGCTGAGATGGCATAGTTTGGAGTTGCAGCGGAAGAATCTGGAACTGCAGGAAATCTCTTTCACGGATGTACTGACCGGAGTGTGGAACCGGCGCTATCTGGAGGAGATCCTCACGGCCGAAGCCGGACAGGTATTGCGAAATTACCAGCGCGCGCGAGGAAGTGAGGTCCGAAAGATGGATCATCGCGATCTGGTTTTCATCATGGTCGACATGGATTTCTTTAAAGAAGTAAACGACCTCCACGGCCATCCCGCGGGAGACAGCCTGCTGCAACTGGTGGCGCGAAGGCTGTCCACCGTGGTCCGCAAGTCCGACGTGCTGGTGCGCTGGGGCGGAGAAGAATTTCTTATCATGAGCCGTTCGGCTGATCCATCGGGAATCCCGGCATTCTGCAGCCGCATTCTGGAAGTGATCGTGTCGGAACCGTTCGATCTTGGCCAGGGAATCACAGTAAAAAAAACGTGCTCCGTGGGCTGGGCCGCATATCCCTGGAGCCGCGGCGCGTTTGAGGCGATTTGTGCAGAGGAATCTATTGCGTTGGCGGACGCCGCCCTTTATCGAGCCAAGGCTCTGGGCAGAAATCAGGGTGTGGGGATTGTGGCGACAGATGCCGCGAGCCAAAATCCTGGGGCGATTAATATGGCATCAGTGCGAGAGGGCAATCCTCCGCTCGCCCGTACCATAAGAACCGAGTGTCCGAGCCGGCAGCGGGCTCCGGGAGCGGATGTTCAAGCTGGCGAAATTGTCGACAAGTCCAGCGCATAATATTTCCTGCTCAAGCGATTAGAACCAGGCGTCTTTCAGCCGCAGACGCTTGACCTGTGAGAGCCCCTTGACTACATTAGGTAGCCGACTTTATGTCACCGAGGCATAGTACTAATGAATGCAAAGAATCCTTCGCTCAAGACAGGCCTTCGCCAGAAGGCACAACTCATGTCCGCATCTGAAATTGAGCGCACGCTGGTGCGGCTAGCGTACGAAATCGTGGAAAAGAATGGCGGGGTCGATGGCCTTGGGCTAGTCGGAATTCGGCGTCGTGGAGTTCCAATCGCCGAACGACTGGGCAAGATCATCACGCGTATCGAAAACGCCAAGGTGCCAGTGGGGACTTTGGATATCACGTTTTACCGCGACGATCTCTCGACGCTGGGACCCAAGCCGGTGGTGCAGGAGAAGGAGATTGGATTTGAGATTGAGGATAAGAACATTGTTCTGGTCGATGACGTTCTCTTTACGGGACGCACAACCCGGGCTGCGCTCGACGCACTTTTTTCACACGGCAGGCCGCGGCGAGTGCAGTTGTGTGTGCTGATCGACCGCGGACACCGAGAGATTCCCGTCGAAGCGAGCTTCGTGGGCCGCAATGTGCAGACCACCACGGACGAAGTCATTGAGGTGAAGCTGACGGAAGTCGATGGTGCGGAGAAAGTTCTGCTGATGGAAAAATAGAGCCACAAGACAGAGTTGGCAAAACTCAGGGACGGTGGGATCGACCCACCATCCCTTTGTTTTGAAAGCGCAAGTTACTAAGCGATCCTGGTGCAGACCGCCTTGGTTTGGGTGTAGAGATTGAGAGCGTCGTGTCCCATCTCGCGCCCCCAACCGGACTGCTTGTAGCCTCCGAACGGCATTGCCGCGTCGAAGATGTTGTAGCAGTTGATCCAGACGGTGCCGGCGCGAAGCTGTTCCGCCATGCGATGCGCCTTGCCGATGTCGCGCGTCCAGACTGCGGCAGCCAGGCCGTAGTCGCTGTCATTGGCGCGGGGAATGATTTCCTCGGGGTCCGTAAATGGCATCGCCGCTACCACGGGTCCGAAGATTTCTTCCTGCACGACTTTCATGTTTTCTTTCGTGTTCACGAGTACCGTAGGTTCGACAAAGTATCCGCGATCACCGGCCTTGTGGCCTCCAGCTAATGCTTTTGCGCCTTCGGAGAATCCAGCCTCAAGGTACCCGCAAACGCGATTCATTTGTTCCTCTGAAACCAAAGGGCCCATCTGCGTGTCGGGCTCAAGACCCGAGCCAACTTTAATTTTTCGGGCATGCTCCGCGACTCCCTCGACCACCTGATCGTAAATTGATTTCTCAACGTACAACCGAGAACCCGCGCAGCAGCACTGGCCGTGGTTGAAGAAGATGGCGCTGGCGGAGCCGGGGATGGCGGTCTCCAAATCGGCGTCTTTAAAGACGACGTTCGGAGACTTGCCGCCCAACTCCAAAGATACTTTCTTGAGGTTGCCGGTGGCCGCATGGACGATCAGCTTGCCGACTTCGGTGGATCCGGTGAAGGCGATCTTGTCGACCTCGGGATGAGCGGCCAGCGCCGCCCCTGCCGTCTCGCCATAACCGGGGACAATGTTGACCACGCCTTCGGGGAAGCCGGCTTCCATGATCAGATCGCCGAGACGCAGCGCCGAAAGCGGAGTCTGCTCGGCGGGCTTCAACACGACCGTGCAGCCCGTAGCCAATGCGGGACCAAGTTTCCACGCTGCCATGAGCAGCGGGAAGTTCCACGGAATAATTTGGCCGACAACTCCGACCGGCTCTCGCAGCGTATAGGCGAGATACTTTGCGCCGGGTGTATATGGAACCGAGAGGGGAATGGTGTTGCCTTCGATCTTGGTCGCCCATCCCGCCATGTAGCGGAAGAGATCCACCGCGAGCGGGACATCAGCGGCCTTGGCAATGGTAAGGGGCTTGCCGTTGTCGAGGCTCTCGATGTAGCCGAACTCCTCGGTATGCTGTTCGAGCAGATCGGCGAGTTTCCAGATCAGGCGGCCGCGCTCGGATGCGGTCATCCGGCGCCACGGGCCGTTGTCAAAGGCCTTGCGAGCAGCCTTCACAGCTTGATTGATGTCTTCGCGATCGCCTTCCGCGACCTGAGCGAGCACTTCGCCGGTAGCGGGATTGTAGGTCGGAAAGTTTTTTCCGGAGGCGGCATTCAACCACCTGCCGTTGATCAACATTTTTCGTGGTTTGTCGATGAACTCCGCGACTTGCGGATGAATCTGTGGGGAAACTGCGATACCCATACGACCTCCTTGGTTAAACAGAAACGTGCAAGCGAGAATGAAGGGGCGAAGCGGACCCAGCTATGCTAGCGCCGGGCCGCGACAAATGCAACGGCGATCCAACACGGATCACGGATTATTCGCCGTACGGAACCCAGATATTTTTTACCTGAGTGGCGTGCTCCAGGAACCAGCGGCCTTCCGCCTGCTTCGGGTTGAACCAGTCGATGGCGCGGCCCTCGTTCGTCCAGACCTGCTTCAAGTTTCCGGTGGACATCGCCTTCGCGGCCGCAGCGGTAGCTTCGTCTCCGTAACACCAAATTCCGTCGAGGTCGTCGTGTTCCGCGAGTGTTTTCAGGAGCTGCGAGGCGTAGCCCGTCACGATATTCAGCGCTCCTCCGGGCAAATCACTGGTGTCGAAAAGCTGGTAGAGGTCGCCAGTGATAAGAGGATATCTCTCCGACGGAACGGCAGTTACCGTGTTGCCGGCGGCGAGCAGCGGCAGCACGAGTGACAGGAAACCCAGCAGGGGAGCCTCGGTGGGGCAGATCACTCCAACAGTTCCAATCGCCTCGTTCATCGCAATTGCGATATTGCGGAACGGTGGATTGTGGACGGCGCCGTCGAACTTGTCGGCCCACGCTGCATACGAAAAAATGCGTTCGATTCCAAGTTCGACTTCAGCCTCGGCTTGCTTCTCTCCGACGGCCGCCGCAAGTCGATTTGCGATCTCACTACGGCGCTGGGCGAGGTTCTCCGCGCAGTAATACAGAATCTGCGCACGATTGTGCGCCGTAGCCTTTGCCCATGCTTCAGCCTTGCGAGCCGCTTCCACAGCGTTGCGAATATCTTTGCGATTGCCCAGAGGAGCTTCGCCCAGCAAGCGGCCATCGGGCGAGCGCACTTCCATGCTGTAGCCGGAGTCGGGACGTGCCTGCTTCCCGCCGATATAGAGCTTGACGGTGCGGTCGATGGCCGGCGTACTGGCGTCGGGCCTTTCTTCTACTTGTGCAGCCGCAGGAGCATTAGAGGCCAGCAGTTTTGGCGCGTGCGTGAACCACGCGGGTTCCATGTATTCGAGCAAGCCTTCTCTGCCGCCCTCTCGGCCATATCCGCTCTCGCGGTATCCACCAAAGCCGCAGGCCGCGTCGAACAGATTGGTGCAATTTACCCATACGACACCGGCCTTGAGTTGCGCTGCCACATGCAACGCTAGGTTAATGTTCTCGCTCCACACGCACGACGCCAAACCGTAGACCGTGTTGTTGGCCAACTCAACGGCTTCCTTCGGGGTGCGGAAAGTCATCGCCGCGAGAACCGGACCGAAGATTTCCTGCTGAGCGACGATCGACGTGGGATGCACATTGCTCAGAAGCGTCGGCGGAAAATAGAAGCCTCGTGAGGGCAGCACAACTTGCGGTTGCCAGCAGGTTGCCCCTTCCGCGACGCCCTGTGCCACCATGCGCTCGATGTGGTCCAGTTGCACGCGCGCGACGATCGCGCCGATGTCAATCGCCTTGTCGAGCGGCGGGCCGATGCGCAAGCTGCTCATGCGTTCGCGAATCTTGGACATCAACGTTTCCGCAATGCTTTCTTGCATCAGCAAGCGCGACCCCGCGCAGCACACTTGCCCTTGATTGAACCAGATTCCGTCGACCAGTCCTTCAACCGCGCTGTCCAGGTCAGCATCTTCGAAGATGATGAACGGAGACTTGCCCCCGAGTTCGAGTGAGAGTCGTTTGTGGCTTGCGGCAGTCGCGCTGCGAATCGCGCGTCCGACTTCCGTCGATCCCGTGAATGCAATCTTGTCGACGTTGGGGTGCTTCACCAGCGCCTCGCCGGTTGAGCCATCTCCAGTCACGATGTTGACGACTCCGGCTGGCAATCCCGCTTCCTGGCATAGTTCAGCGAACGCGAGCGCTGTGAGCGGAGTAAACTCGGCGGGCTTCAAAACCACCGTGTTTCCTGTCGCCAGCGCCGGCGCGATCTTCCACGCTAGCATGAGAAGGGGAAAATTCCACGGAATGATCTGACCCACGACGCCACAAGGTTCGTAGCCGGGGAACTCGTGTTCGAGCAATTGCGCCCAGCCCGCGTGGTAGTAGAAATGCCGCGCGACCCGCGGAATATCGATGTCGCGGCTCTCCCGGATGGGCTTCCCGTTGTCCATGGTTTCGAGAACCGCGAGAAGCCGCGAGTGTTTTTGCACGAGCCGCGCCAGTGCGTATAGATAACGCGCGCGGGCATGCGCAGTCAGAGCGCGCCATTTTGGAGAGGCGGCACGCGCAGCGCGGATGGCAGCCTCGATGTCCGCACCGCTACCCTGACCGACCGCAGCTAACGTCTCGCCATTCGAGGGATCGACCGTATCGAAATATTCTCCGGCCGCTGGCGGCCGCCACGCTCCGCCGATGAACAGTCCAAAGCGCCGCCCGTGGCACTCCAGCCATGCCACCGCCTCTTTGGGATCTTCGGGGGCAGGTCCGTACTCCATGGTGACAAACTTTTCGGCAATGCTCATTGGTCTCGGCTCACTGTTCTCATTCGATCACGTTCGGCTGCCCGCTATGCAATCGGATGGCGATACTCGGCTGAGTAGCGCCCGGTTGCATGATGCTCCAATTGGCGCTCGATGTCTCCCAGCAAACCGCTCACTCCGAAACGGAAGAGTTCTGCACGCATCCACGACAGGCCGAGTTCCTCTTTTATCATGGCCAGCCAGTCGATCGACTGCTTTGCGGTGCGGATACCCCCGGCGGGCTTGAATCCAACCGCCATTCCAGTTTGCTGAGCATATTCGCGGATGGCGCGAACCATCACCAGGCTCACAGGTAGCGTTGCATTCGTCGGCTCTTTACCGGTAGAAGTCTTAATGAAGTCGGCACCTGCCATCATGGCGACGAAGCTGGCGCGCGCCACGTTGCGAAACGTCAGCAGGTCGCCCGTGCCCAGGATAACCTTCATATGCGCTGCACCACAGGCGTGCTTGAAAGCCGCGACCTCATCGTAGAGCGCCTGCCAGCGTCCGCCGAAAACATGGGCACGCGTGATCACGACATCGATTTCATGCGCCCCCGCTTCTACCGAACGGCGAATTTCCGCGGCACGCTCGGCGAACGGCGATAGACCCGCGGGAAATCCTGTGGAGACTGCCGCAACGTGAACCCCGCTTCCCTCCAAGGCATTCAGCGCGGTCTCAATGAAGGTGTGATAGACGCACACGGCGCCCACCTTGACGCCGAGTTCCTCGATCCCTAGTTTCTGTACCAGATCGTGCTGAATGGGCTGTCGCGCCTTCGCGCACAATCGCCGCACGCGCTCCTCGGTGTCATCGCCGGAGAGCGTGGTCAGGTCCATGCAGGAAATCGCGCGCAGAAGCCACGCGGCCTGCCATTCTTTCTTTACCGTACGGCGGGCCACTTGCGTCTGGGCGCGGCGTTCCACAGAGCTTGTGTTGATCCGAACTCCCTGCAGCCAATTCAAATCGAGAGGGATGCCGATGTTTGGGAGAAGCGAACGTCCGGCGAGTGTGGCAATCGTGTTCGAGGCGGCCTGCCCTGCCGACTTGCGTGCGATTTCGGAATACTCATGATCGACCGACATTGCAACTCACCTTGTATCGTTTCTATACATTACAAGCCCGTAAGCCCTGAACACGGCCGAAATCCGTGAGATGCAATTGTACGGCAGGCTATCTTGCAGCGCGAATTCGATTGTCTCGAGTTGTATTCTGTTGGGCAGGTGGTAAGAATAGGCGGCAAGATAAAGACCGGAATTATCAGCGAGGGTTTACAATGACGCACGATTCGGCGATTGCAGCGGGCGACCGCACGCTGCACTTCCCGGTGCATTTCATTTCCTCTATGCGCAAGAAGACAGTGTCTGCCAACCTGCGGAAAAAGCTGGAGCAGGCAGCCGTTAAAGTGATGAAGAATGCGCACGCTCCCTACTCGAAGTTTCACGTGGGTGCGGCGATCCTGCTGACGAACGGCAAAATCTTTTCTGGTTGCAATGTGGAGAACGCTTCCTATGGCATGACTAATTGCGCGGAACGAACCGCAATTTTCTCCGCAGTCGCTCAATTGGGTCCGAAGATTGAGATTCAAGCTGTAGCCGTTGCCAACGATCATGGTATCGCGTGTTCGCCTTGCGGGGCCTGCCGCCAGGTGATTTATGAGTTCGGCCCCGACGCGACCATTTTTTTTCAGGGCGCCGCCGGCCCGAAGCAGGCGCACATCACCGAACTTCTTCCGGAAGGATTCCGCCTCCAGTGATCCAGAAGACCTCTGTGCCGCAAACGTTTCGTGCGATTGATGTAATCCGCAAAAAGCGGGACGGCGTTGAGCTATCGCGGGGGGAGATCGAAGGACTGGTGAACGCCTACACCAAGGGGGACATTCCCGACTATCAAGTCTCGGCATGGCTGATGGCGGTGGTGCTGAAGGGTATGACGCGCCCAGAGACGGCAGCGCTCACGGACGCGATGCTGCACTCGGGCGAAGTGCTCGATCTTTCTTCGTTGCCGGCCAAGAAAGTCGATAAGCACTCCACGGGCGGCGTCGGCGACAAAACTTCTCTGGTGCTGGCTCCCCTGGCCGCGGCCGCGGGCATTGCGGTTCCCATGATCAGCGGGCGCGGCCTGGGACACACTGGCGGAACGCTCGACAAACTGGAGGCCATTCCCGGCTTCAAGGTAAATCTTCCCGTGGCAGAATTTCGGCGCGTGCTCGAAGTCTGCGGCTGCGCCATGATTGGGCAGACGGCAGAGATTGTACCGGCGGATCGCAAGCTGTACGCGCTGCGCGACGTAACCGGCACTGTCGAAAGCCCATATTTAATTTGCGCGTCGATTATGAGCAAGAAACTGGCGGAAGGCATCGACGCGCTGGTGCTCGATGTGAAGACCGGATCTGGTGCCTTCATGAAGAGCGAGAAGGATGCAGCCTTTCTCGCCGAACTCATGGTTGAAACCGGAGAGCGGATGGGAAAAAAGGTAGTTGCGCTGATCACGGATATGGATCAGCCTTTGGGAAACAAGATCGGCAACGCCCTGGAAGTGATCGAGGTCATAGAAGTCTTGCGCGCCGGCGGCCCGGAAGATTTGCGGGAGGTCTGCCTGGAATTGGCGGGATGGATGTTGCATCTGGGAAGTGTTTCCAGCACGGTTGCGGAAGGGAAACAACAGAGCGCCAAGCTGATTTCTTCGGGCAAGGCATTGGACAAATTCCGGCAGATGGTGGAACTACAAGGCGGGGATGCGCGGGTCATCGACGATGCCAAACGCCTGCCGCAAGCGCAGCACACCATGCCGGTTCCAAGTGCAAAGTCCGGGTATCTCGCATCCATGCAGTGTGAGCAGATTGGCACGGCCTGCGTGATTCTCGGTGGCGGGCGCGAGCGCAAGGAAGATTCCGTCGATCCTGCGGTCGGAGTTGTGCTGCACAAGAAAGTTGGGGATCGCGTTGCCGCCGGGGAACCTCTCGCGACGATTCACTACAATGCGGACGCGCAAGCGGCGCGGGCCAGGCAATTGATTGAAGCGAGCTGCAAAATAGCTGATGCAGCGCCGTCGATGAAAAGGCCTCTCATCCATAGAGTCATCGGGACGTCCGGGGAGAAACACTGAATGGGACGATTCACGGGAATTCTTGGTCTGTTGACCATGCTCGGTTTCGCTTACATCTTTTCAACGAATCGTCGCGCCATTCGTTTGAAAACTGTCGCGTGGGGTCTGGGCTTGCAGTTCGTGTTCGCGATTTTCGTGTTGCGAATTGACGCCGGGCGGATTGTATTTCAAAAAGCGGGAGACGGCGTCACCAAGCTGCTCGGTTACGCTTACGCTGGCTCCCACTTCGTCTTTGGCGACCTGGCCAAGCCGGGATCGCAACTTGGATATTTCGCCTTTGGAGTGTTGCCCACAGTCATCTTCATTGCCGCTTTCTTCGCTGTGCTCTATCACTTCGGGATAATGCAAATCATTATCAAAATTTTTGCCTGGGTCATGACGCGCGTGATGGGGGCGAGTGGCGCCGAATCGTTAAATGTCGCGGCCAGCATTTTTATGGGACAAACCGAAGCGCCGCTGACGATCCGCCCATTTCTGCCGGACTTGACCCGCTCGGAACTGATGACCGTGATGACCAGCGGCATGGCGCACGTTTCCGGCGGAATTATGGCCGCCTACATCGCGTTCGGCATTGACCCGAAACACCTGCTGAGCGCGGTCATTATGACAGCGCCAGGAACGCTCCTGATGGCGAAGATGCTTGTGCCGGAAACTGAGCAAGCGCGAACCGCCGGACGAGTCGTCATGAGCGAGGACGAAGAGAAAACGGAGAAGGAAGAGAACCTGCTCGGCGCAATTTCACGCGGCACGACGGATGGTTTGCATCTCGCGCTCAATATCGCCGCAATGCTGATTTCATTTCTCGCACTGATTGCGCTCGTCAATGGAATCTTCGGCGGCATCCACAATCACGTAGCCTGGTTTCCAGAGAGCCTGGAACAAATCTTTGGAGTCATCTTCGCGCCCATAGCCTGGGTCATTGGCATTCCCAAGCACGACTGTCGCATCGTCGGCAACCTGCTGGGCACTCGCATGGTGATAAACGAACTGGTCGCATTCTCCATGCTGGGAGCACAGAAAGCTTCGCTTGATCCGCGCTCGGTCACCATTGCAACTTTTGCGCTGTGCGGCTTCGCGAATCTCAGTTCGATCGGAATCCAGATCGGCGGCATTGGTGCGCTCGCGCCAAACAAGAGAGGCGAACTTGCGCGGCTTGGCGTGCGCGCGATGCTTGCCGGGACGATGGCCAACCTGATGTCGGCCTCAATTGCCGGCATGCTGCTTTAGACTGTATTTGGGAAATAAATTACCGTTCGCGCTCAGCCGTTCGCGCGCGCGACGAGCAGAATCGCCAGCCCATAGAAAACAAACATGAGCGCAAGATAAAGCTTGGCGCGAGTTCCTGAGCCCGCAAATTCTTTCCAGGCCAGCACTCCCCAGAGTGCCGCAACCATGGGCGCCGATTGTCCGATGGCATAGGAAATCGCTACTCCCGTGAAGCTTGCCGCCACCAGATTGAAAACCATGCCCGTGCCCCAGATCACTCCGCCGGCTAAGCCGAGCAGATGCCCCGAGGGCGGCCCGCTGAAGAAGCCGCTGAAATTAACCGGTTCGCCGACCAGCGGCCTCTTCATAAAATAAATATTCCACAGGAAACACGAGAGCAGAGCGCCGAGCGTGAGAAAAACCGCAACGCTATAAGGCCCGAGCGTGTTGCCATGCGTCATTGACCGAGTAACGAACGGCGCCCACAGCCCCATCAACACACCCGAAACCACGCATGTGACCATGCTCTTGCGCGACACCGAGCGGCCGGCGCTGGCAAGGCTTCCATAAGCTTTGCCGTCGAGGATCACAGCCACCAGCGCGCACGCAACGCCCATCGCCAGGAACATTGCGTTTCCCTTAGGCTGCAGCGCATAGCTCAACACGACCCCGACTACCAGCGCGATTCCAATCGACACGGGGAAGGCAACCGCGAGTCCGGCCATATCAATTGCCGCTACCAGCAACAGGTTCGCCAAATTGAAAATGGCCCCGCCCACCAGAGTAGAAATGATGTTTGAACTGTCGGCCGATTGAACGTTATTAATGAAACTGGTGGAGTTGTGGCCGCTGCTCCCCATGGTAAAGGCGAGAATCAGAGAAATCAGAAAGATGCCAATCGCGTAGTCCCAATAAAAAAGCTCGAAACGATAATTCTTGACGCCCTTGTAAGTGTTGGCCCACGACCCCCAGCAGATGGCGCTGGTGATCATCATCAACAACGCAATCGATAGACTCGGGGGCGTAAACATCGTAGTCTCCCTTGGAAAGTGTGTAACTGTACTCTTCTTCGTCGCGAGTCACAAGTCAGAGCTCGCCGCGCGAGCAGATTCTCGACGGCCTGCTATGCTAACGCAGGTGCCTCGCACGTTTCTCATTGATACCGATACAGCCTCCGATGATGCCGTCGCGCTCATCATGGCGTTGCGTGCGCCAGATGTTCGCGCGGCCGCGATTACAGTTGTTGCCGGGAACGTGGACGTGCAACAGGCGACTCGCAACGCTCTCTACACGGTTGAGCTTTGCGGCGCGAATGTGCCCGTCTACTCGGGTGCGGAAAAGCCTCTGCTGCGTACGTATCAGAACGCGGCCTGGTTTCATGGGCACGACGGGCTGGGAGACCACAACTATCCCGCGACGCGGCATTCTGCGGAACGATTGCACGCGGTCGATGCCATCATCAAGACGATCGAGGAGAATCCTGGTCTCGTTCTAGTCACGTTGGGTCCGCTGACCAACATCGCTATGGCGCTTTCGAAGAATCCCAAAATTGCCGCAAAAGTCAGTCGCTGCGTGGTAATGGGAGGAGCGCCGTGTTGCGAAGGCAACGTCACGCCGGCAGCAGAGTACAACATCTGGGTCGATCCGGAGGCGGCGCGCATCGTGATGCGCAGTGACCTTCCCGCGGAACTGATTGGATGGCAACTCTGCCGCGGCGACGCCGTGCTCCGCGAACGCGAAATCGCTCACGTTGAGGGATTCAATACCACACTCGCCCACTTCGCCATCGAGTGCAACAGTCACGCGCGTGAAGCTTACAAGATTCAAACCGGGGAGGATGGAATCTGTCTCCCTGACCCGGTTGCGATGTGCCTCGCGCTCGATCCAACAGCTGGAACTGAGTGGAGCGAGCACTATGTCGATGTGGAGACTCAGAGCGAGCTGACGCGCGGGATGACGGTAGTGGATCGTCTGAATGTCGCCGGAGATGATCGCAACCAGGCGGTGTGGGCTCCAGTGCTCGACGGACGGAAGGCCAACGTGTGCTGGAGCATCGATAACAGGCGCTGGAAAGAAGCGCTCTACGCGGCTCTGCGATAGAGAAGTATCAGCCTTTTACCTGCGCATAAGTTGCGCGTCGCAGGAATTCTCCCTGTCCCGCACGTCCCAGGAACTTCTCGCCTTCCACAATAACTCGGCCTCGCGACAGAACTACGTCGGGCATCCCCGTGACCTGAACGCCCTCGAACATCGAGTAATCGACGCGCATGTGGTGAGTCTTGGCACTGATCGTGTGCTTGCGGGCAGGATCAAAAATCACCAGGTCCGCATCGCTGCCAATCGAGATCGTCCCCTTGCGCGGATACAGGCCAAACAGCTTGGCCGGAGCGGTCGAAACCAGTTCCACAAAGCGGTTCGCGCTGAAGCGACCTTTGGCCACGCCTCCGGAGTAGATCAAACTCATGCGGTGCTCCACTCCCGGACCGCCGTTGGGAATTTTCGTGAAATCGTCACGGCCCAATTCTTTTTGCTCTTTAAAACAAAACGGGCAATGATCGGTAGAGACAACCTGCAAGTGATCCTGCTTGAGGCCATTCCACAGTTTTTCCTGGTGCCACTTCTCACGCAGCGGCGGAGTGAAAACGTACTTCGCTCCTTCAAAACCGGGCGCATCCATGTTGTCAAGCGAGAGGTACAAATACTGAGGACAGGTCTCCGCGTAGACTGGAAGTCCACGATCGCGGGCCTCTCGAACTTTTTCGAGCGCCTCATTGCAACTCAAATGAACAATGTAAATCGGCGCGCCCGCCATCTCGGCCAAGGCGATGGCGCGTCCTACGGCCTCGGCCTCCGCGGTTGTGGGACGAGTGAGAGCATGATACTTAGGCGCTCGTTTTCCTTCCGCCAAGGCCTGCTGCACGATCACGTCAATCGCGCTGCCGTTTTCCGCGTGCATGCAAACCAGCCCGCCATTTTTCGAAGCAGTCTGCAGAGCTTTGAAAATGCTGGCATCGTCGAGCATGAACACGCCCGGATATGCCATGAAAAGCTTGAAACTAGTCACGCCTTCGTGTACCAGATCGTTCATTTCCGAAAGTTGCCCGCCCGACACGTCGGTCACGATGCAATGGAAGGCGTAATCGCACGTGGCTTTGCTCGACGCTTTGCTCATCCATGTGTCGAAGGCCTGACGCAACGGCTGGCCTTTGTATTGAATCGCGAAATCGATCAGCGTGGTGGTGCCGCCGAAAGCGGCGGCCCGCGTGCCGGTTTCAAAATCGTCAGCGCTGGTCGTGCCGCCGAAGGGCATGTCAAGGTGAGTATGCACGTCGATGCCGCCTGGGAGAACAAGTTTGCCCGACGCGTCCAAGATCTTAGTAGCGTTCTGCCCCGGAAGATCGGTTCCGATGGCGGTGATCTTGCCATTTGCAATGGCAATGTCCGCCTTGTAAATATCCGTTGCCGTCACTACGGAACCGTTTCTGATGATCGTGTCGAAACCCATCGAGTCCTCCGTCGCGCGGCCCCGCGTCCCGGGCCGAGATGAGAGAAGGATTCTATGCTAAACTCCCGCACTTTAGTTGTTCACATCCGTTCGTCATCATCTCTCCAACGAAAGGGACCAGCCATGCAATTCGGCATCGCACTGAAACCTGACATCTCGATCGAACGCATCATCGGCCTGACGCGGCAGGCGGAGGGCGCAGGTTTTGAATACGGCTGGGTTTTCGACTCCCACGTTTTGTGGAAGGAACCGTATCCTCTGCTGACCCTGATGGCGACGAACACGCAGCACATGCGGTTGGGGACGTGCGTGACGAATCCCGCGACTCGCGACTTGACCGTGACGGCGAGCTTGTTCGCGACCCTGAACCTGATTTCCGGCGGACGGATGGAACTCGGCATCGGCCGCGGCGACAGTTCACGACGTGTGATGGGCAAGAAGCCCGTAAGCTGGTTGCAGTTAGAAGCTGCGGTGGCGGAGTTCCGCGATCTTACGTCCGGCAAGGAAGTGCAGCACGACGGTCAACCCACGCGCCTCAGTTGGGCGAAAGATTCTCCACGAGTTTGGATCGCCGGATACGGTCCCAAGGTGCTGCACATGGCCGGGCGAGTCGCCGACGGAATTATTCTGCAGTTTGCCGATCCGGCTCTGATCGCCTGGTGCATGGGCTTCGTGAAAGAAGGTGCTCGTGCCGCGGGACGGGACCTGAGTCGGATCGAAGTGATGGCGGCAGCTCCTGTTTGGGTCTCAAATGATTTAAGCGTCGCTCGCGAGCGAGTGCGTTGGTTCCCAGCTTTGGTCTCGAACCATGTGATGGATCTGATCCGGCAATACAAGTCCGAAGACCTGCCGCCCGCGCTGACTTCGTTTGTGCAGGATCGCGGCGCATACGATTATCAGCATCACTGCGAGGTAGATAGCGACAACGCGAATTTTGTTTCGGATGAAGTCGTGGACCGCTTCTGCCTGGTGGGTCCGATTGAGGCTCACCGCAAAAAGTTGCGCGACCTCACGGATGTAGGTGTCACCCAGTTCAACATCTATTTGATGTGCGGGGATGAAGAACAGACGCTCGACCTTTACCAGCGTGAGGTGCTGCCTGAATTCCTGAAAGGCAGGAAGGCGTAAGCGTCGACGTTACGCGGCTTCCTGCGGAGCAATTACACCCTGGTGCTGAAACTTCATCATTGCGTAATACGCCACAAAGGAAACTGCGAAGCCGGCGAACCACGAATAGTCATACAGCGCCCGCACAGACGGAATTGCAAGCCCGGCGAGTGCCGTGCCCGCTCCCAGCGCCAGCGCGATTACTGCGCACCAGTTGAATCCCCGCGAATATTCGTAGATCCCGCCCCGAAGATACAGGTCGTCAACCTGCAACACCCTCCGCCGGATGACGAAATAATCGCAGATCATGATTCCTGCCACGGGCCCGAGAAAGGCCGCATACCCGCCCAGCCAGCCTAGAATAAATGTCCTGTAGTTAGAGAGCAGCTTCCACGGCATGAGCGCGATCCCCATGAAACAAGTGATGACGCCGCCCGTGCGGAAATTAATGCCGCGAGGCCACAGGTTGGAAAAGTCGTTCGCCGGCGAAACCACATTCGCGCCGATGTTAACGTTAAGTGTCGCTAATAGAATCGCAATCAGCGAAATCACGACGGCCACGGGCGAATGAAAGCGGCTAAGAAGTTGCACCGGATCCCAGATCGCAGTTCCGTAGATCACCACCGTGGCGGAGGTCACAACAATTCCGACGAAGGCGTACAGCGTCATCGTCGTAGGCAAGGCCAATGCCTGACCAATCACCTGCTCCCGCTGATTGCGCGCGAACCGCGTGAAGTCCGGGATGTTCAATGAAATTGTGGCCCAGAAACCGACGGTTCCATTCAGTGCGGGGATTAAGAACTTCAGGAATTCAGGAAACGTGTTAAACCGCGAAGGCGCGGAGAACATGGGCCCAAAGCCGCCTGCCGCATGATAGGCCCACCCCAACAGGAGCAATCCAACGCCCAGCAAAATCGGCGCGCTGATTCCTTGCAGGATCCGAATGTATTCGATTCCTTTGAGGACGACCGCGAGGTTGATCAGCCAGAACAGAAAGAAACAGATGGCTGGCCCATAGGAAAAGTTTTTCCAACCGGGAGTGAGCGTTGCCAGCAATGTACTGATGGCTTCACCGCCGATCCACGCCTGAATGCCGAACCATCCACAGGCGACCAGGGCGCGCAACACGGCAGCGATGTTCGCGCCCAGCACTCCGAACGACGCGCGAGCCAGAACAGGGAAGGGAATTCCATATTTCGCGCCGGGATGCGAATTCAGCAGCATCGGTACCAACACAATCACGTTGCCAATAAAAATGGTGCCGACAGCCTGCTTCCAGTTCATCCCTCCCTGAATCAAGCTTGCGGCTAGCATGTAGGTGAGAATGTTCACCGACATCGAAATCCACAGCGCAGCGAAGTTGTATGTTCCCCAATGCCGGCGCTCGGTGCTAACCGGCGCGAGGTCCTCGTTGTAGAGAGGGCTGGATTCAATGCGAGAGCGGAATTGCGAGGTGGTCGTCATCAGCGGGGAGGGTTGGCGATCAGTCAGCGGCGGCGGATGCTCCGCTCTGCGTTGTGAGTGGACCGTAACTTTCCGGTCTGCGATCACGGAAGAACTGCCAGACTTTTCGGACTTCGGCGATCATGTCGAGATCGAGATCCGCAACCACGACTTCGTCTTTATCGCGGCTGGCCTGCGCAATGATCTTGCCCCGCGGATTGCAGAAATAACTTTTCCCGTAGAATTCGCCGATGCTCCACGGCTTCTCGGTGCCCACTCGATTGATCGCTCCCACAAAGTAGCCGTTGGCCACGGCATGAGCGGGCTGTTCGAGTTCCCACAAATATTCCGAGAGCCCGGCCACAGTGGCGGAAGGATTGAACACGATCTCCGCGCCGTTCAGTCCGAGGATGCGCGCGCCCTCGGGAAAATGGCGATCGTAGCAAATGTACACGCCCACGCGAGCGTACTTGGTTTCAAACACTGGATAACCGAGATCGCCAGGAGTGAAATAAAACTTTTCCCAGAATCCGGGATGGCAGTGCGGAATGTGATGCTTGCGGTACTTGCCCAGATAGCGCCCGTCAGCGTCGATCACCGCCGCAGTGTTGAAATAAACGCCTGGCATCTGCTCTTCGTAGACTGGAATCACCATCACCATACGATGCTTCGCCGCAACTTTCTGCATCAGACGCGTGGTCGGCCCGTCAGGTACACGTTCGGTCAGTTCGTACCAGCGCGTGTTTTGCTCCGCACAAAAATATGGCCCGTAGAAAAGCTCCTGCAGACAGAGTATCTGCGCCTTCTTGCGCGCGGCCTGCTCGATCAGCTTCAGGTGCTTGTCGATCATCGCCTTCCTGATCTGCACGAGCGGGCGTTCCGTCGAGAGCGCGTTGCTGGCTTGAATCAAGGCACAGCGGACATTGCGGGGCATTGGGGTCCTCCCAGAACTGAACTATCGAGGAACGAAACTATAGCAGAAACAGCGGTCGCCTCATTACCCTAGTTCCGCGGTTCGCGCCCCACCGTTGACACACTTGTGTGTGCTGAATAAACTCGGCGTTCCGCAAGCTTCCGGAGACAATGGCACGGTTATGGCAAAGCGGCCTCGAATCGCGGTAGTGGGCAGCGCCAACATTGACCTGACGACCTTCACCAATCGGTTTCCGAATCCGGGCGAAACCATCTTCGGGCAGAGATTCGATCTCGGCTTCGGAGGCAAGGGCGCGAATCAAGCCGTGGCGGCGCGTCTCTGTGGCGCGGAAGTCTTTATGGTTGCGCGGGTCGGGAGCGACCTGTTCGGTCCCGCGACCATTGAAAACTTCCGGAAGCAGGGAATTGATTCCACGCATGTGAAGCAAGTCGAAGGACTGTCGAGCGGCGTTGCCCCCATCTTCGTGGAGCCCAACGGACAGAACCGCATTCTGGTCGTGAAGGGAGCGAACGATGCGCTCAGGCCCGCCGACGTTGACGACGCCGCTGAGACGTTGAAGGCCGCCGACTGCATCGTGCTGCAGTTCGAGATTCCGCTGGAGACTGTTTATTACACGATACGATTTGCAAGCAAGCATGGAATCCGCTGCATCCTCAATCCTGCGCCCGCGCAGCCGGTCGACTTGGCCGCTCTGAAGAATCTCGACTACTTCGTTCCCAACGAGAGCGAAGCTGAGACCATCACCGGGCAGGCGGTGAAAAACGTCGAAGACGCGAAAAAGTGTGCCGAGAGGCTAGTAGACAGCGGAATCCGGCGCGTGATCATCACGTTGGGAGCGAATGGATCTGTTGTCGCTGGCTCTGATGGAAGCGAACGAATGCCTCCGTTTACGGTCAACAGTATCGACAGCAGCGGCGCCGGCGACGCCTTCATCGGAAGTTTTGCCGTATTTCTTGCCGAGGGCGTTCCCGAGAAAGAAGCCGTTCGTCGCGCCAATCTATACGCAGCCTTGTCCACAACCGGCGTCGGAACGCAGAAATCTTTTTGTGACCGCGCGCGCTTTGACGCCGAGCTGGCCGCAAGGTCCTGAGTCGATCGCCTCGGTCCGCTTCGGACTGCATGAATTTTCCGCATGAGGCGATGCTAATAAATGGCCGCTACCAATCCGTTTCCACTACGAAAATTCTTGACTTGGCGGCAAGCGACAATTTATAAGCGCTGTCTGCAGTCCCGAGCCTCCCCACTTCATCGGAAGCCGGAGGATCTTTCTTTTCGCGTTGCCACCACCGAAAGGGGTTCAACAAATGTCGAGCCAGAAGACGCGTCTCGCAGTGTATCTCTGTGCGCTGCTAGGTCTGTGCAGCCCGCCTCTGCATGGTCAGGCGACTGGGAGCTTTTCGGGCACGGTTTCCGACAACTCAGGCGCAGTCGTGGCCGGCGCCAAGGTTACGGTCACTGCCCAAGCCACGAATGCCTCCCGCGATGCCGTGAGTGATGATACGGGACACTTCCTCGTCCCCTTGCTCGGAGTAGGTGACTACACGATTAAAGTGGACGCCTCGGGCTTTAAGGCTGCCGAAACGAAAGACGTACGCTTACAGATCGACGAACAGCGCGAACTCGATTTCAAACTTGTACCTGCCTCGGTGAGCACGAACGTTGAAGTAAATGCGACCGAGGTCGCCGTGCAGACGACGAATCCGACGCTGGGGCAGGTGATCACTTCCGAGCAGGTGGCCGATCTCCCGCTCAATGGACGCGACTTCGTGCAGTTAGCCACCCTGACTCCAGGCGTAACGCAGGAGACCAACCCCAACAGTTTCTTCAACGGAGGCCCCAGCAGCGAAGTTTCAGCGCGCGGAACTTTCTCCCTTTCGGTTGGTGGATCGCGCGCCCAGAGCACGGACTGGCTGCTCGACGGCAACGACAACAACGAACTGACTGCCGGCGGCATTGCGATTCTGCCGTCGATTGACGCTATCCAGGAATTCAAAGTTCTAACTTACAACTACTCGGCCGAATATGGCACGCGCGCGGGTCCAACGGTGCTGGTCACCACGAAGCAAGGCACGAACCAACTTCACGGATCGTTGTTCGAGTTCTTCCGCAACACGAAACTCGATGCGCGCAGCTACTTCGCTTCCAGCAAAGAACAGTTCAACTTGAACCAGTTCGGTGGCGCGCTGGGTGGCACGATCAAGAAGGACAAGACCTTCTTCTTCCTCGATTATCAGGCGAAGAGGCAACGGCACGGCATCCCGTTCACGGGCTTGATTCCGACGCCTGCCATGATGACGGGTGACTACACGCACGATCCGTTTGGCAATTCCGTCGATCCTGTGGCGAACCCACTCAATAATCCCTACACGCCGTACCAGACCGTTCTCGTCAACAGTGTTCCGACGAAGATTCCTGTACCCTTCCAGTGCTACACGGCGACCGGACTCCCCGAAACTTCGCTCTCGGATGGGAGTCAGCCGCCCATAACGGGCGTTACGCAACCCTGCAGGACCATTCCTTCCTCATTGATCGACCCAGTCGGGCAAAAGTTGATTAACCTCTATCCCGCGAGCAATACCAGTAATGCTGGTCTCGGTTACAACTTCACCAATGTGCCCGTGAGAAAACTCAACGAAGGCGAGTTCGATATCCGCCTCGACCACACTTTCTCCAGCAAAGATTCCGTGTTTGCGCGCTTCAGCTACGATCAGGCAGTATCGTTCGTTCCGGGCGGTTCCCCGGGCTTCGCCGAGCAAGGCGCTTTTGCCAGCACGCAGAACATCACCAACCACGGTCGCAATGTGGCAGTTTCGGAGACGCACCTCTTCTCCGACAGAACTATCAATCAATTCAATGCGGGATTCAATCGTATCTTTAATCACATCCTGTCCTTCGGCACCGGGACCTGCGAGGCCGCGAAGCTCGGAATTCAAGGCGCCGATCTCGGCAGCAACTGCGACAGCGTCACTGGCTATCCCGCCAGCCTCAACCAGTCATCGAAAGATTGCGTGGGATGTGGTTTGAGTTCGACCCAGCTGACCGGCTACTGGTCACTCGGTGATCGCGGATTCTCCCCGTTCCAGGGCGGCACCAACGTTTTTTCCGTCGCTGACTCCCTCACGATGATTCGCGGCACTCACAACATCCGCGTCGGCGGCGGGATCCGCGCCAATCAGATGAATGTGCTTACCAACGGTTTCGGTGACGGCTATTTCCTCGTGTTCGGGTCCTATACCAACGACGCTACGGCCGATTTGCTTTTGGGGCAGCTCGGCGGCGCTATTCACGATCAAACGTTTTTGGGCGCCACCACGGGCCGTCGCTGGAAGATGTTTCGCCCCTTCGTGCAGGACGACTGGCGAGTTACTAACAATCTGACTCTTAATCTAGGCATCGCGTGGTCGCTGACCACGCCCATCACCGAGTCCGAAGGCCGCCAGGCAAATTTTGACTATGCGACCGGCCAGTATCTGATTGCGGGTGCCGCGCCTGGGATCAGCGGTTGCGCCAATTGCACTCGTACCAATGGTAACGTCGGAATCCAGTTCGACAAGACTGCGTTCGAGCCGCGCATAGGAATCGCGTGGAAACCGTTTGGCAGCTCGAACACCGCGATCCGCGCCGGTTATGCCATCTTCCACGACTCGGCTTGGAGCCAGGGCGCACAGGGGCTTTGGCAGAATCCTCCGTATTATGCGGAAGTCGACAACTTCAACAATTCCCCTGGTAGCCCGTGCCCGCTCGGCAACGCCACGTCGGCAAAACCGACAAACTGCGGCCTTGAGTTCGCCTTCCTGCAGCAAAATGCGCAAACCGGCGCCTTGCAGCCCATCCTCGCGCCTCCCAGCCCCGACAGTTTTACCGGGACCATCCAGTCGCAGGATCTCAATTTCAAACAGGGCATGGTGCAGCAGTTCAACCTCAACATCGAACATCAGTTGCCCGGTCAAGTCGTGCTGACCGCCGGATACGCGGGATCGCGCAGCACGCGCATTTTGGTCGACGGTCTGAACGAAAATATTGGATCTCCGAGTCAATGTTTCCTGACTTCGGGTGCCCAGGGCTATGACCCGAATTACACACTGGGTTGCGGCCCCAATCACACCGGTTTGACCGCGCCCTATGGTCCATTCACTGCGGTCGATAACAACACCGACAATGGCCGGGCTCGCTACGATTCTTTGCAAGTCAAAGCTGAGAAGAATGCGCGGCATGGCCTATACGCTCTATTGAGCTATACCTATTCCCGCACCTTCGATTCCGGCTTCCCCGATGGGCTCGGCACGCTTCCCGGCGCCATGTATTGGCCGCTCCCGGGTGCCCAAAAAGCGGATTGGGGCCTGTCTCAGCTCAACCTCAACAATCAATTCACCGCCAGTATTTTGTATGACTTGCCCTTTGGAAAAGGCAAACAATTCGGCAGCGGCTGGAATGGAGCGGCCAATGCCGTGCTTGGGAACTGGAAAGTGAACGTGATCGAAAAAGCTATTTCCGGATTTCCTCTGTTCATCGTCGATAGCAACAACCAATCTGGGGTGAATTTCATGTGGAACGGAAATGTGCTCAACCGCCCCAACGAAGTTGGAGATCCAAACCGTGGCGGCCCGGAAGGAGGGAATTCAAATTGTCCCGCCCAAGTTCACACCCTGGAGCATTGGTTTAATCCCTGCGCTTTCTCTGCGCCCCCGACCGGAGAGCTCGGAAACGCACCCCGCGCCCCAGTGTACGGTCCCCGGTTCGTGAATACCGACTTCTCGGCAATCAAGGACTTTCCTTTGTCTTTCCGCGAAGGCATGAACCTCCAATTCCGGGCCGAATTTTTCAATCTATTCAACCACCCCCACTTCTTCTTGCCCGGCACCAGCGCCAGCTCGATGCAGGACTTTGCCAGCCCCTCCAGCTTTGGAGTGGTGAACGCAACCTTAAACGATCCTCGATTTATTCAGTTTGCCATGAAGTTAATCTTCTAGGCGGCCTGAATTTGCGGGCGCAATAACGGTCGGAGTCATCCTGACCGCAGCCGCCCTTCCGGCGGAGGGAAGGCCTGTCCTGAGCGAAGCCGAAGGGATCTCGCGTGCGGTACTCATGCCCTCGGAGCGTCGCGTGGATATTTGGCAGCGAAGTTGCGAACGGCATACAATGCTGAATTACGAGCTTTTCCCAATATGTCCCCCATTCCTGACGACCTCACCACAGTAAAAGACGACATGATTGCCTTCATCGAAGGCCACGGCATGCGCCGCTTCCACGGCTACGTGGATTATGACGAGGTGCAATGCGTGATGTGGGAGATGGGCGCCAATCCCGACGGTTGGAAGGATTTCGTGGAATTGGCCAAGGCGTCGGCCGCTCCTTTCCTGACCATGCACTCCTGGACCTTGGAACGCACCGAACTGGACGACATGGTGCAGCGCTTGACCAATTCAGAGTACACCGACGGTGACGATGTGGAGGATGCCCGCTGGCTTCGTGCCCATGTCGGCAGGGTAGGATTTCTGCAGTTGGGCTGGGCCTATCAGGGATCGATGTTTCTCTGCGAGGTTAGCACCGAGTGGTACGACCGCTACCAGCATCTGCTCGAAGTCTCCGACGAATTCGGCGGCCTCACCCTGGACGAGCCTGACCAGGACGAAGAAAACTAATTTTTCATGATAAGTGTGGGTCCGGTTCTTGTGTGGGGCCGGGTCGGAGCTTGCCCCGAGCGAAGTCGAAGGGACCCGGCCGGGCCGAGCGAAGCTCGGCGGGTTCTCCAATCTCGCTGCTCTGCACTCCCTCCAGTAGTAAACTGCTCCATCACCCATGCAGTGGACTCAAAAAGCAACAGCTCAAGATCTCGTCGTGCCCCTGATCGCAGGACTCCGCACTCATCCCTCGCTTCGCGGCGTCGCCAACGCAGCCCACATCCTCGCGCCCCTGCTCGTCCGTCGCGCCATCACCGATCCAGAATCGGCCTGCAGATTCCTTTCTCCGTCGCTCTCTCATCTCCACGCTCCCGAGCGCATGACCGGCCTGCGCGCCGCCGTCGATCGCATCGATGCCGCAATTGAACGCAAAGAGCCCATCCTCATCTACGGCGACTACGACGTCGACGGCACCATGGCGGTCATCATCCTGAAGACCGCGATCGAACTCTGCGGCGGATCCGCCGACTTCCACGTGCCCCACCGCATTCGCGAAGGTTACGACATGCGCGACGATGTAATCGAACGTGCAGCCGCGTCGGGCATTCGCCTGATCGTCAGCGTCGACATGGGCATCCGCGCCTTCGCGCCCGCCGCAACGGCGCACCGACTTGGAGTCGACCTGATCGTCACCGACCACCACCTCCCCGGTCCCGATGGCGTGCCCAACGCGCTGGCCGTCATCAATCCCAACCAGAAGGGTTGCGAGTATCCCTACAAGCAGCTCTGCGGCGCGGGCGTCGCTTTCAAGCTGGCTCAAGGATTGATACAGCGACGCCTCGAGGCCAGTGTTCAAAATAAACTGCTCATGTCGTTTATGAAGATCGTGGCGATTGCCACCATTGCAGATGCAGTCCCGTTGACCGGCGAGAATCGCGTCTTCGCTTCGTTGGGCTTGGACGCGCTGCGCAGCGTGGTGAATCCCGGGCTCAAGGCGCTGCTGGAAGTCGCCCAGATTTCTGCCAAACGTCCGCCTACATCCGGCGAAGTAGGTTTCCGCATCGCGCCCCGCATCAACGCCGCCGGCCGCATGGATGTGGCTCGCGATGTGATCGAACTGTTCAGCGTGAAAGACGCGGCACGCGCCCGGGAGCTGGCCGCCAAACTCGACCATCTCAACTCCGACCGTCAGGAAGAAGAGCGGAAAATCCTGCGCGCGGTGGAAGAGCGTTTCACTGGCGATCCCACGTTGTCCGATGCCTACTGCATTGTCATCGACGGGGAAGGCTGGCACCGCGGCGTTATCGGCATCACCGCGACGCGGATCGTGGAGCGCTACAACCGTCCCACGATTGTGATTTCGCGCGACGGCGAGGAAGCGTTCGGTTCCGGCCGCTCGATTCGTGCGTTCCACTTGCTCGACGCGATCGAGTCGTGCAGCCCTCTTTTTTCGCGCTACGGCGGCCACTCTCACGCCTGCGGATTCGCCATGCCCTTCGCCAATGTTGCTGAGCTGCGCGCGAAGCTGGATGCCTTTGCCCGTGCGCGCCTGACTCCGGCCGATTTCGATCCCATTCTCGATCTGGATGCGGAACTGGATCTAGCCGAAGTCACACCCGACCTTTTTCAAGCGCTGCAATTGCTGGAACCCTACGGCATGGGAAATCCCAAACCCATATTCGCCGCACGTGCCGTACAGTTAAGCGCACCTCCACGGATTCTGAAAGACAAACACGTCAAGCTGAAACTCTGGGCGGCATCAATTGGAAACCGCATGGCTGACACCGAATCAGAAGAACTCTCCGCAGCGGCTGTCCTGTCGAATCCACGCTGCCATCCCGACGGCGCCACCATTCGTCGCGAAGAAAAGGCTGCAGCCGTGGCCGAAGGCTACACAAGCGCCGCTCAACTGAGAACCGAGAACCGGGAACTGAGAACTAAAATCACTTTCGATGCCCTGGGCTGGCACATGGCCGAACGCCTGCAGCGCACGCCGCTTCTCGCCGGCGACACCATCGATGTTGCCTTCACCATAGGAAACAACGATCATCCCGAATACGGCGGCTTGGAACTCTCCCTCCGCGATTTTCATATACCCGGCCGCTAGGGGTACCATGAGGATCGTCTGTGGCTCGCGTGGCAAAACGTTCCCCCGAAGAATCGCGGCTCGCCCCGGTAACTGAAATTGCTCGCGCTCCCGGAGGCCACCCGCCGAATCTACGGAGCGCACGCGCAGTTTTTAGTCCGGAAAAAGACGTTTGCTTACTTCCTGGACAACCATCACGGCGATGGCATCGTCGCGGTTCCCTGCAAGGTGTTCCCAGGTGACAACAAGGCGCTGGCTCAGGCTCAGCCCGCCAGATTTTATCTTCCCGATTACCGCGCATCGAAAGGCTGGGTCGCGTTGCGGTTGGACGTGGGCAACGTCGATTGGAGCGAAGTAAGGGAACTTCTGTTAGGCAGCCATGCACTAATCGCGCCCAAGCGACTAGCAGAACGTTTGAAATCCGAAACGTAAACTCTATCGATTTCGGTTAATGAGCGCTATCGCGAATAACGCCATATCGAAATCGCATTATAAAAGGTCGCGCCCGATGATGAAGGATTTCCCTCCAGTCCCGGTCTCATTTTTCTTCTTTCATTGGCTTGCAAACTAGCGTGGTGTGCCGCGTTTTTGAATCGATCACGGTGGTCGCAGGCAGACAACTGCAGGTCACCGTGTTGGCATTTTCCTGCTTGACTACTACACAGTGTTCGATGAGTTCGGCAGTGGGTGGTGGCAGCTGGCTCCGTATGGGAGGCGGGCTCGCCGCAACCGGCTGCTTCTTCGCCGCGCAACCGGCCAGAAGCAGGCAAAATACCAGCCAAGCTTTCCTCATGCTCTTTGTTTTCGCTCTCTCGCCCCCGCTTGTCGATGGCAATCTTGGTTACGCGCCGCGACGTGGACACCCTGCGAAGGCGGGCAGCTTGTTGACGGCTGAGAACTAAATGACTGGGGTGTGGAGGCGGCGGGAGTCAGCAAATCGACCGAACTTCTTGAAGGTCGCCCCAACTGACGTAAACAGACGTGGCTCCTCAGAAACTTCCCTTATCCTGCGGCAGTGGTGGCGGTGAGAGTAACCACGAGGCCGAGATCCTTCGCCTTTTTCTGAATGCTGCGGATTTCGTGTTCTCGATATTTCTCTTCGT
>Ga0182024_10004150_pt1 | contig 33663 bp, 33 predicted proteins | sample P32metaG_FD_120480 | JGI IMG/M metagenome (GOLD analysis project Ga0182024, IMG submission 120480) | Permafrost microbial communities from Stordalen Mire, Sweden - P3-2 metaG (Illumina Assembly) | ecosystem: Environmental > Terrestrial > Soil > Wetlands > Permafrost | place: Sweden: Stordalen... | reverse complement strand
GCGTGCTCACCAGCATCACCATCGACGATCGCAGAGGCGCAACCGGCCGTCTTGAAGGCAAGGTCAGGGATGTGGAACAGGTACTCGGCAAGCCGCTCTCGCGTGTCTGAGAACAATGTTTACTATGGGAGACGAATGAACCTTGCGTGAAGCCCATGGGAGTGCGGTGCTTCGAAAATGGCCGGGCAACCATGGATCTGGCAGACGATGCCGCGTCACGTTCTTGGATGGCTCCTTGATGCGTGGGTATCCATTTCGACCACAGGCCGGACGTACCGCACCTGCGAATTTTCACATTCCTGTAATCATCAACGGGTAGAGTTCACGGCGGCGGAACTTTAGCGAAACAGACGTGCGGGGTAAATATCGCCATGACTACGACCGTAGTTCGGTGCCCTTACTGCGTCTCGGACGATGAGTTCAGGCCGATGGTAGCCCTCTCGGACGGCCGGTTTGCCTGTGGCAAATGCGGCCACTTGGCGATTCCCAGCGACGAGAACTTCAAGTGTGCTTGCCGGAAGTGCTTTGAGCTTCGGGCGCTCGATGCCCGCCGGCGCCTTTCAGCAAGCGGAATCGGCTTATGTCATGATTCCACCGAATCCAACCAGCAATGACTTACGCGGTTTTCAAGAGACGGTCAGCGATGCGATTGCGGCTGCCGTGAAAAACACCGGCGTTAGCAATGTGGTTTCGCTCAGTAGTTTTGGGGCCGATAAAGCGAGCGGCACCGGTCCGGTGGTCGGCCTGCATAACCTGGAGCAAAAGCTGAATACGATTGAGGGTGCGAATGTGCTCCACCTGCGGGCGGGCTACTTTATGGAGAACACGCTGCCTCAGGTGGGCGCGATTCGGATGACTGGGTCGGCGGTAGGGCCGGTTCGCCCCGATCTCAAACTGCCCATGATTGCGACTCGCGACATTGGAGCGGCTGCGGCGGATGCTTTGCTGCGGTTGGAATTCCGGGGCAAGCAGACGCACGAATTGCAGGGACAGCGCGATCTCGACTACACCGAAGCGGCTGCCATTATGGGCAAGGCGATCGGCAACTCTGATCTCGGATACGTGCAGGCGCCGGAGGATCAGATTCGAGCCGCGATGGTGCAGATGGGCATGTCCGCCAATGTCGCAGAACTGATTCTCGAAATGGCGGATGCTTTGAATCGTGGGCACATGCGTGCGCTCGAAGCGCGCGGCGCCAGCAACACAACGCCGACACGGTTCGAAACTTTTGTTGCCGAGGTCTTCGTGCCCACGTATCAACAGGCTGCCGCAGCCTAGTTCGTTCGGCATTACATCCCCGTCGATTCTCGTGCGGCGCCGGCGCCCCGCCCGCAGTGTTGGGGATGATCTCATGCGTCAGTGCGGGCAAAGAGTGCTCGCCACAGCGCCGAGGCATCCTAATTTTTATCGACGCTGCCTGAAAAATTCCTGAACGATTTCTGCGCAACGTGCGGCCAAGACTCCACTGCGGATCACCATCTGATGATTCAGGCGAGGGTGATTTACCACCTGTAACAGGGAACGGACGGCGCCCGCTTTGGGATCATCGGCGCCATACACCAGTCGTCGAATGCGTGCGTGCACGACCGCGCCTGCGCACATCGAGCAGGGCTCGATGGTGACAAACAGATCGCAGTCGACGAGACGGTGGTTTCCGACATTTCGGCCGGCTTCACGCAGGGCGATGATTTCAGCATGGGCAGTGGGATCGTGCTCGCTGATGTTGCGATTCCAACCTCGGCCCACGATACGCGCGGCGCACACGACGACAGCTCCCACCGGCACTTCGCCGGCATCGAGCGCGCGCTGAGCGCAGCGCAGGGCTTCGTCCATCCACAGTTCGTCAGAAGAAAGCTCGTCGGGGAGGGTCAGTTGTTTGCCACCGAGGGCGGGTTGCCACAGAAGTTATTCTAGAGGAGCGTCTAATTTTGGGACAGCCGGCGGGACGGCGGCGCTACAGTCGCGGAGCGGAGACTTAGGGCGCTGTTATGGCTGCCGCTTTGTCCCGGTGTTATGCTAGAGCGTGATGCGAATTCCCGATATCGTGCGGAAGGTGTTATTGCTCGATCTGATCCAGGGATTGGGCGTGACCTTCCGCTATCAGGATCCTAAGGAAATCTATACAGAGCAGTATCCTCTGGAGCGGCCGCAAGTCGCCGAGCGTTATCGAGGAGCACCGCGGCTGAATGTCAATCCCGATACCAACGAGTCGCTCTGCATATCTTGCGACCTGTGCGCCCTAGTGTGTCCGGAAAACCTGATTGTTGTTACCAGCGAGCGCAACGAGAAAACTCGCCGCAAAGAGCTCGTTAACTTTACCTACGACCTGAGCCGCTGCATGTTCTGCGGTCTGTGCGAAGATGCTTGCCCCACCGATGCGCTGGAGCTTACCCAGGATTTCGAGCTCGCGAACTACACACGCGAAGGCATGATCTGGGATCGTGAGATGCTCGAAAAGGGCCCGCAACCTACTGTATACAGAAAGTAATTTCTCACTTGCCTAGGTCGAAATGAAGTTCGGCCATCCGCTTTTCTGACGTTGTTAGTTGTGCCTTCCAGTGGAATTCTTGCGGCATCTTTCCTAATACGTCCATAAGGACAGGGCCGAACAGCAGCCTTCCTGCGTTCTTCGGCGAGTTTTCCGTTTGTCTTTAGGGTGTCAAGACCCTTATGGAGAAGACGATAGGTATGTATATGAAGAGCTACGTGTCTTGCATCGGCGCTGCGATCCGCTAATTGTTGTCGGCATCTCTGGGAGGGCTACGTGGGATTTCGTGAGCGTCACGGTCCGGATTTGAACTTCACTTTGCCTGCCAGTCATCAAGATGAGAGGGGGGAGCCAGACGGTGAAACGATTACCTAAGGTCCTTCTTGTAGATGACAACCCGGCCGACGTCGGTCTTGCACGTGAGGCGTTGACCGGGGGTAGGCACCCAACCGATATCAGCGATGTGCCGGATGGTGAGGCAGCGCTGGCGTTTCTGCGTCGCGATGGCCGGTATGCAGAGGCGTTCCGTCCGGACCTGATCCTACTGGATCTGAATCTTCCGAAAAAAGATGGTCGAGCGGTGCTAGCGATGGCGAAAGCCGACAAGGATCTGCGGATGATTCCCATCGTCGTATTCAGTACATCGCGCGCTCCGTCGGATATCGCGAAGAGTTACGAATTAGGAGCCAACTGCTACGTCAGCAAGCCGGGAAATCTGAACGACTATTTCCTGGCTCTGCACTCAATCGCCGAATTCTGGTTCGGATCCGCGAGCCTGCCACGAGAGGAAGAATAAAAAATGGAAAATGAACCGGCACGCGTTTTGTTGATAGAAGATAATCCCGGGGACGCCGACCTGGTACGGCTGCGGCTGGTGGAAAGTCACTCGGACGTGCAAGTGAACTGCGTCCCCAGACTCTCTGACGCGCTGGCGTGCCTGGATGCGGAGGCGCCCACCCTCGTACTGCTGGACCTGAATCTGCCCGATAGCCACGGCGCGGATACGTTTCGCCAGATTATGAAGAAGGCGCCGAACGTGCCGGTGGTGGTCCTGTCCGGTCAGGACGATCAGTCGATGGCGATCAAAGCCGTTCACCACGGTGTGCAAGATTACCTCGTGAAAAGTGACGTTACCAGCAAGCAACTGGAGCACGCTCTCCGCTTCGCGGTCGAACGCCAAGGCATCCTCCGTGCTCTGGAAGTTACCCGCAAGCAGCAGATTGAGTTTAAGAATCAGTTTTTATCTCACGTATCGCATGAGTTGCGAACTCCACTGACCTGCATTCACCAATACATCACGCTTCTGTTGGATGGGCTAGCGGGTCCAGTGGCTCCGGACCAAATCGACCATCTGAAAACTGTTCTCAAGAGCGTGAATCAGTTGCACGCCATGATTCACGACCTGCTGGAGGCGGCGCGCGTCGAAAGCGGGAAGACGCGCATCGAATCGCGCTGCATCGATATTGGCGATCTGATGCAGCAGGCGGTAGCCATGATGCAACCTCGGGCAGCGGAAAAACACGTTGGCCTGGCCATGGCATTGGATCTAGCGATTCCTCTCGTCTATGCGGATCCGGACCGCACCTGCCAGGTGCTTATTAACCTGATTGACAATGGCATCAAGTTCGCGCCTCCCAATGGCTCAGTGACCGTGAAAGCGGCGCTGGTCGAAACCGATCCAACTTCAGTGTATCTGTCGGTCTGCGACACCGGCCGGGGCATTCCGCAGGATTCGCTGCCGCTGGTTTTTGAGCGTCTCTATCAGGACCCAGACGCAGTGGATGGGAACCGCAGCGGCCTCGGCCTGGGACTGTTCCTTGCGAAAGAAATTGTCAATCTCCATGGCGGGAGGATGTGGGTTGCAAGCGAACCCGGAAGCGGCAGTACGTTTTCATTCACCTTGCCGCTTTATTCTCTGGGCAAGCTGCTGGAGCCGGTGATTACGACGCAGGGGCACCTGCGGGAATCGCTGGTGCTGGTGGGGGTTGAACTCGCCCCGCGGTTTAAGGCATTGCGCGGAAGTTGGAAAGAAACTCGGCAACAATGTCTGGATAGCCTTCGCCAATGCATTGAAGTGGACAAGGATGTGGTTCTTCCGCCGATGGGAACGAGCGGGCCCATCGAAACATTTTTCGTGGTCGCTTCCACCGATATGGCGCGAGCCCACATCCTGATGGATCGAATTCGCCAACAGGTAGGCTCACTGCCGAAGTCGAAGGCCAGCGGCACGCTGCGTGTAACCGCCGAAGCGATTCCGGGACCGTCCACTATCGATCCCCGAACCCTGGAACAACAAGTCTGGGGAGTCGCCGATTATGTCACAGAAGTAATTCAGCAGGGTCTGGCAAGCAAACCCAACTTAATCGAAAAGGAGCACCAAGGCAATGCGTAGCGAAACGAACATCGATGGACCGCTCATGAATCGCGCAAAAATCATGGTAGTGGATGATGATCCCGATCTCCGACAGGCGCTGAGCCTGCGATTACGCGCCAACAACTTCGACACTGTAAATGTTTGCGACGGTTATTCCGCCATCGCCATGGCTCGGAATGAAAAACCGTACTTGATCATTCTCGATCTTGGTTTGCCAGCGGGCGACGGATTTACCGTGCTGAAAAATCTGCAGCAATACCCCGCGCTTTCCGGCATACCGGTCATCGTACTTACAGCTCGCGATGCCGAGGGCAACGAAAAACGGACTCTTGAGTCGGGTGCCGTCGCCTTCTTTCAAAAGCCCGCCGACAATGAGGAATTGCTGGGAGTGATTCGTGCCAGCCTGCAAGCTGGATGGGGTTGGGGCGGACCGCTGCCGTCCTAATGGTGGTAGCCTTCGCCATTTCTGGTCACCGTAGTTACCCAGGGGAGAGCACTATGTATTTGGACAGCGGGAGCGCGCTTGCGCGAGCCGTGGCATACAACATCCGCCGGCGCGAACGACGGTTTGTTTCCAGTGTTCCGGTTAAGGTTCAACGTTTCTTGCGCTTCGGACCATTCACGACGCGGGCAATTATTCTCGATGTAAGCGCCCGAGGCATGTCGGCCATTGTCTGTGGCGCGCCACGCAAAGGGGAGACGGTGGTGATCGCGCTGCCCGTTCGCAATTCCACGCTAGAACTACTCGCGACAGTGCGCCACAGCAGTGACGCTAAATCGGGATTCGAATTTTATCCGCTGTCTTCGATTGCTCAGCAGGAAATACAGGAGTGGATAAAAGAAATGAACGGGCACGAAGAGTCGCTATTCCCGTCGTTGTATGAAGTGGCAAGCAAGTTGCTCAGCGATTCGTAGTCATTCTGCCGGAAGCGGCAGTCCTTGAATGTTCCAGGAAATGTGATGCACCGCGCCGTTGGTGGCGAGGATGGCCGACTTGCCCGGAGCGAATGCCAGTCCGACCAAGCCTTGGCCGGAGACTTCAAGATTTGCTTTGCCTTGAGGAGTGATCTTTACGATGCCGCGTTTGCCGCCGAGAGACGCAGCAACGTAAATATTGCCTTCAACGTCGAGCGCCAAGCCTTGAGGACGCCCAAGGCCGCGGTAAAACACTGAGACGGTCCCGTGCGGATCGACTTTGTAGACGCAGTCGAAACTGGAAGTGCTGGGTCCTGTGACGAACATATCGCCGTGAGGGCCAAAGGCAATGTGGTACGCGGAAACGCTCGGCTCCAGTGTGGCGAACACGAAAATTTGCCGGTCGCGCGCGATCTTGAAAATAGTTCCGCTGCGGTCGCCGACGTAAAGATTCTCGGCGGCATCGAAGGCAATTCCGGTCGCGATCCCCATGCCTTCGGCATAAGTCGACATGGTGCCGTTGGGTGCGACTTTGTAGACGGCTTCGTCGTGCCGCGACGAGACGTACATCTGTCCTTCCCGATCGAAGGCAATTGATGTGGCGTTCATCATGTCGCTGAGAAACGGTTTCACGTTGTAGTTCGTATCGATTTTGAAAATCGACACGGGAACTTTTTGGCCGCGCGATCCGGAGAAAGTTACGTAGATGTTGCCTTCGCGGTCGAGCGCAGGATTGGTGACGGGATGGAGAGTGTCAGCCACGGGAGCCGCAACCTTGATCGAATGGGGATTGCTGACGTGCCCGTTCGCCCCTCCGTTCGTGCTCACTAAAACGGGCCCGGACGCTGCTCCCTCGGGGACTCGGGCGACCACGAAATCGTCGGAGCTGATCAGCACGGAGCCCTCGATCTCGCCAAAGTGGACGCTCGGGCGCCGCAACTCAGCGGGACGCAGGCCTTTTCCAACGATGCGAATGTCGCCTCCGGGCAAAGCGCAAGTGGGCGCCACCGCTTCGATATGTGGCTTGCCGTTGACGCTCTTTTTTCCCAGGAGGCGATCGGAAATGCTCATGAATTTATTCCAGAACCCTTCAAGTTCGTGCTACTTCATTAGAAGACCAAAGTGCAACAAGAGATGCATGACGATCAAGGCGTAGAGTCCCGCGCCCAGGTCGTCGACGACGATGCCAGTGCCTTCGGGCAGCCGTTCCAATCGTCGGATGGGAAACGGCTTCCACATATCGAAGACACGGAAAAGTATAAAGCCCGCGAGAAAGGTTTTCCACGCCAGAGGAACGGCGATGAGGGCAACGAGCTGCCCGGCAACTTCATCGATAACGACAAATTGCGGATCCTTTGAGCTCGCGGCGCGTGCGACCAAGGTAGCGGCCGGAATGCCGATGAGGGTTATGACAAGGGCTGCGATGATTGTAGCCGAGGTGCGGGCCGCGAAAGGGATGCGCGAGCTTGCGGCCGCCCACAGGAGCACGGTCGCTAGTGATCCCCAAGTTCCGGGGCCAGGCTTGAGACGACCCACGCCGAAGAAAGTGGCGACCGATGCGGCCAAGACCGGAGGGCGGGGGCGAGACGCCCCCGCGACAGCCGGCGGGACGCCGGCGCTACGGTCGAGAGGCGCGGATTTTGGCCGCGGATCGGTTGCGGGTTGGGGAGCGGGATTCATGGTTCTTCTTCGTCGCGGTCGGCGATTGCTTCGTCGGCGTCATTCACCGTCGACGGAATGACGTACTCGCCGCTGGCCCACTTGCCTAGGTCGATGAGGCGGCAGCGATCGCTGCAGAAAGGGAAGTCTGCGTCTGCGGTCCTTGTCGGCTTCTTGCAGATCGGGCAGCGAAGTTTGACGGAGCGTTTGCGCGGCATATAGAGTTTGCAGAGGTCAAAGGTCAGATTGCAGAGGTGAGAGATTTTTCGGCCAGACGCTTCACTTCTGCGATTTGACCTCTGCCCTCTGACCTTAAATGATCTCCGCCACCAAATCGTAATCGTGCGCAGCCGTGATGCGGCAACGATAGAACTCGCCTTCTCTTGGCTCGTCACCTTCGGGATAATCGTTCACGAAAACCGTTCCGTCAATCTCTGGCGCGTGCATGGCGGTGCGGCCTTCGAGCAGCAGATCGGACTCGGCCGAAGCGCCTTCCAGCAGCAAATCGAACTCTCGTCCGACTAGCGATTTCTTCTTGGACTTGCTGATTCTCTTCTGGATCGACATCAGCGATTTGCGGCGGCTCTCAATCTCGCGCGCGGAAAGCTTCTTGTCGTTGTCAAAATGGAACGCGCCAGCGCCTTCCTGATCGGAATAGCCGAAGGCGCCCATCCAATCGAAGGCTGCCTCTTTCACGAAGCCGCACAGTTCATCGAATTCCTTCTCTGTTTCGCCGGGGAAGCCGACGATGAAAGATGTCCTTAAGGTGACGCCAGGAATTTCGCGGCGCATTTTTTCAATTGAACGGAGGAATATTTCTGCTCCACCGCCGCGCTTCATGCGTTTCAAAACCGTCGCGGAAGCGTGCTGTAGCGGCACATCGATGTAGGAGCAAATATTGTCATGAGCGGCGATGGTCGTCAGGAGGCGTCCCGTAATTTTGTTGGGATAAGCGTAGAGGAAACGAATCCACTGGAGTCCTTCGACGTTGGCCAGTCTTTCCAGCAGCAGCGCCAAGCCGTCTTTTAATCCAAGATCCTCGCCGTAACAGGTGGTGTCCTGGCCGATGAGGGTGATCTCGCGCACGCCGGATTGCGCCAGGCGCTCGGCTTCGGCGATCACAGATTCGAATCGACGCGAGCGGAATTGTCCTCGAAGCTGCGGAATAATGCAGAAGCTACAGGGATGATCGCATCCCTCGGCGATCTTGATGTAGGCCGAATATCGCGGGGTGGTCAGGATGCGAGGAGTATGGTCGTCATAGAGGTAGTTGGGCAGATCGGCGACAGCGCCGTCCCATGAATCGCGCGCGAAGCGGCCTTGTTCGCGGCGATGATCGCCCTCGGGACGCGAGGTAAGGATATTGAAAGGAGATGGCGCTGGCGGCGCTTTTGCCACGCCGGCAGCCGCCAGGATTTTCTCCAATTCGCCGGTGCCGACGACCGCGTCCACTTCGGGAATGTTCTTTAGAATCTCGTCGTGAAAACGCTCAACCAGGCAACCGGCTACCACTAGCCTTTTTGCCTTGCCTCCCGTCTTGTGACGGGCCATTTCGAGGATGGTATCGATGGATTCCTGTTGCGCGCTGCCAATGAAAGAGCAGGTGTTGACTACAATAACGTCGGCATCCGCGGCGTCCGGAGTAAGTTCGGCGCCGGCTTGCGCCAGCATGCCCATCATCACCTCGCTGTCTACGAGGTTTTTGGGGCAGCCGAGGCTTACAAAGCCTACCTTGGCCGGGGCGGTGGGCTCCGAGATCGCGGAAATGCTTTTCTTTACGGGCATTGGGATAAAGCGATAACGATATTGACGGTTACTAGGAACTGGAAACAGGCCTGTTTAATTCTAGCATCCGATCGCCTTCGCCAACGCCCGCCGGGTCGGGGAGCCCGGGCACCACGCAGGGTATACTATGTTCTCTGCCGATCGTTTTTCTGCCGATTCGGGCGGCCCGTGCTAATCTTATTCAAACAAAAATACATCTTTCAAGACTCCGGAGGAGAGATGTTGGCCAAGCGCCTCGCAGTTCTGGTAGTTCCAGTGTTAATGTTGGCGTCCAGTGCGTGGGCGCAGAAGAATGAGATTTCCGTCACGGCGGGGCGATTCTTCGTCAGCACCCAAACGGTGCCGAGCAGCGGGGATCCGATTCACTTCGGAAACCCGCCGAGCTTTACCGTCGATTACAGCCGCCTTCTCGTCACGCGTAAGATTTTCGGAATTCGCGCGGAGATACCGGTTGCGGTTCTTCCGAAGATGGATTTGAACTATTATCCCGGCGGAATTCCCAAGGACATTGGGGCGATATTCGCCACTCCCTCTATTCGGTTGAATATTTTTTCCGGCGACTCGGTGACTCCGTGGGTTAGCGCCGGCGGCGGATATGGCCGCCTACGCGAATCTTCGTCCCTCTATTACTACGGAACGAATCCGGGCCCGACTGGCACGAACACGGGCGTAGTGCAAGCTGGAGCCGGCCTGGACGTTTGGTTTTGGCACCGTTGGGGGGCACGCTTCGAAGCGCGTGATTTTTATTCCGGGGTTCCGAATCTGGACGTCGATACCGGACGAAGCCGCCAGCACAATTACTACGTCGGTGCCGGAATCATGCACCGCTTCTAGCCGACGGCTGCGTGTTTGGTCGGCGTGCGCGATTCCGTGGCTTCGCCGGTCGTGATCTCGCGGAAAAGTTCTGGCAGGGTTGCCGCGTCATCCGCTGAGCGGCCGAAACGCGCCGATTCGTAGGCGCGCGTAAACTTCGCGACTTTGTTCTGTAGTGTTGCTTCCTGTATAGCGGCGACAAAATCAAGCGGCGTCTGCGACGGCGACTTGAGCCAGCCCAGTCGCGCCATGCGACTCACCATCCGGTCATACCAGAGCGCAGCCGATTCGCGCGGGGCATTTGCTGGGTGCGTACGCAGGCGATGATCGCGCAGGCCTTTAAGCAAGCGTCGCAAATTCAGCAGTGTGATGAATACTGCCGCGAACGCGATTGCACCGCCCAGCCAGTGCATAGGAAAGTCGGATATGTGCCGGTGCACGCGCCGGGCCGATCGCAGAAGGGCGCGATGCTGCCGTCCCAGCCACTCCCGCATTCCTTCAAAGAATTGGCGGGTGTTGGTCGCTGCGGTCTTTCCCAAACTGCGCTGATGGCTGACGTCGTAATTGACAATCCACTCTCGCCAGAAGGATGCGGCTGCGTCGACATACAACTGCAAACGCGACCAACCGGTTCGTGTCGGAACACTTCCCGCGGGAGTAGGGTCAAAGCTGACCCAACCCGATCCTGGAAAGTAAGCCTCAACCCAGGAATGAGCGTCGCTCGCGCGCACGACGTACTGCCCGGTGAGGTCGTTAAACTCACCGCCGCGAAACCCTGTGACGATGCGTGATGGAATCCGCAAAGAGCGCAGCATTACGGCCATGGAACTGGCGAAATACTCGCAATGACCTTTCTTTCTTTCGAACAAGAAATAGGCCAGCGGATCGGCTGGGAGAGTGCGCGGTAGTTCCAGCGTATAGCCGAAATGGGTGGACAGGTAGCGCTCCAGGGCAACCGCTTTGTCATAGTTGCTGGGAGCGGTCGCGGTAATGTCCTCCGCCAACTTTGCGATGCGGGGATCGAGGGGCGGTAATTTTAAATACTGTTCCATGCCGCGAGGCGGCAGGTTTGCGGCGAGGCGAAGGTCGTCGCTGTCAGGTTCGGTCAGCAGCGACTCCGCGTCGTAACGAGTGATGGGGTGATCGGCATCGAGATCATAGACCGATCCGCCACCGTCCATGCTCACCTGGCGAAAATTTCCAGTGAGACTTTGTGCTCTCTCTGCTAGAAAAAAAACGTTCGTTCCCAGCGGCTCCATCAAGACGCGATAGCAAATCGAGCGGCGAGAGAATGTGTTACGCGTTACGACGAATGGGGCGAGTCGATAGCTGCCATCGCTCGATGGGCGCAGCGGGGTTTGTTCGTAAGAATTCGTCCAGGCTTTGCCGTCAAAGCTGCTGAGGGCGATTCCGCGCCATTTCAAGTCGTAAGCGCCTTGCATATCGTCCTGAATCTCGATGTGCATCACGACGGCACTGGATTGTTGAATCTGACCGATGCGTCCTATTTGCACGCGATCGCTGAAGCCGGTGGAGACGTCGCTAGTGGGAGCGTAGGCGCTGAGATAACGGGAGGAAACGCGGGGAAGGAGAAAGAAAATCAGAAAGCTTCCAGCCAGAACCATTAGCATGAGCGCGGGCGCAATGGCGAGGATCGCGTATGCCATGCGCTGATTGGAAGATGCCATGCTGGCTGCTGCCGCGGCTCCGCTGGCGCTAGCGGGCGGTTCGTTGGCTTGGGCAGGCTGTTCGGAGATGGAATGCCGCATCTCCATCAACACGAAAGTGATAATCGCAACCAGCAGGAAAATGGCAAAAGAGAAGAGGAATACGCTGCCGACCGTGAGCACGCTGGCGGCCAGTACCATGCCAAATGAAAGTGCGGCGAGCATGTAGTGGTCACGTGTTCCGCGGAGGGAAAACAGGCGGACGACCATAACAAAAAGTGCAAGGTGAACGGTTGCGCCCAGAAAGCCGCGCGAAACAAAAAAATAATCTATGAGGTAAACGAATATATAGAGCAGCGTAAGGACGTTCGTCCATTGTTCGGAGATGACAGATTCGCCGCGCGTCACCAGTTGAAATCCGCGAAGGATAAGAGCCAGCCCAACCAGCGTCACTGCCGGCAGATCAAGGCCGCCGGTCGAAGCCAGAACGCCGAAGCCAGTGAGCACGAGCAGATAAAGCGCGACGGTAAAGTAGCGCTCGATCGCTTTGGACGTGGTCATTACGCTAGGATTGATGGAGGCTTGGGTCACCAGGTTCTATTGTTGGCGAAACCGGCGCGGAAGGGAAGTGTCGGGGGTAACAAGATGAGGCCGCTACCTGGGGACGAGACTGGCGAGACGACGCGTTGCGACTTGTTTACAATGCTTCCCCATGGACTACCTTCTGAAAACTGAACCGACTGTATATTCGTTTGCCGATCTTGAGCGTGACAAGACAACGATCTGGGACGGCGTGACCAATCCTGCAGCTGTGAAGCATCTGCGCGAGATGAAGCCGGGAGAGCGGCTGGTGATCTACCACACCGGCGAGGAGAAGAGCGCCGTGGGCACAGCGGCCGTGGTGTCGGTGGATGCCAGCGATCCGAAGACTCCGCTGGTGAAGATCAAGGTGGGGAAGCCGGTCGCGAAGCCGAGGACGCTGGCGGAAATAAAAGCGAAGGCGTCGTTTGCCGATTCTCCGCTGGTGAGGCAGGGGCGATTGAGCGTGGTGCCGCTGACGGCGGCGCAGTATGGCTGGCTGGTGGATGGTTAGACAGAATGGGGAAACCGTCGTCTACGGCCGGAGCAAGCGCTCCGGGCAATCTGGTTCGGGGCAGGCATACGTCACGTGGTTGCGCTGGCGGTCGAGGCTGATGATAAACATAGGACGCCCGTGGCGATCGCAAGATGGCTGATTGGGCGCGAGAGTGGGAGCTTCTCCTCGCTTTGGCGTGGTGTAACCTACGCGCTCGCCGAAGCAGCGATGGCAAAATTTGTCGGTGCAGCGAAAGAATTCGATGGAATAGTCGGCATTGTAAGGAGCTAATACAGGCTCCATGGTGCGGTAATGCTGGTCGCAAAGGGGCAGAATGTCCGTCCGCATGCGTTGCGAGTTTAGCATTTGCAATGCTGATTGAGTATGTGACCGCGATGATCATTCTGGCGGTCACTACCTTTACAAATCCCTACTGACTCTATGCAAACCTTTACCCGCGAAGCGATACCGTTTCTGAAGCGTTAAGGTCTAACGGATCGAGAGCGAGTTCCATACAAAATACGCACAAGTCGTAAGCTCCAAGCGCTCTCGCAGGAGACCGACAATGCCGAACACAGTGCCGAATTATGACCACTGCCGTCGAACCGTTTCGGCCATAGCTCAATTTCCAATTCTGGCCGCTACCAAGGCGAAGCAGAGTATTGCGATTGCCTCGATTCTTCTCATTACCATCACCAGCTTTGCTCAGGATCAAACTTCATCTTCCGCTCCGCCGGCCGACTCGGCCGCGGTAGCGCCAACTCAAGCCGAGTTCGTAACCATCCCCGCGAGCACCACATTGGCGCTCGTGCTGACGAATCCGGTATCGACCAACACCATGCATCGAGGAGATGTGGTCTATGCGCAAACTACCGCGCCGGTTATTGTGGGCGACCGCACGGTGATTCCTGCGGGTATATTCGTGCAGGGAAAGATCGAGAAACTCACGCGCAACGGCAGCCGTGCCGAGATGCTGATGACTTCTGCTTCGGTGGTTTTTCCGAACGGCTACGTCGTCAACATTGCCGGACCGCTGAACGTGGAAAGCGATGAGGGAACGGCTTGGAGAAATCCGAGCACCGCGGCGAGAACCGGAGCGATCATCGCGCCGATTGCCGGAGGCGGTCTGGGCGCGCTCATTGGCAGCGCCGTTCACACCACGCAGAGCACCAGCCTGGGCGGAACTACGCTCACGTCGAGTACGCCAAAAGGTTTAGCGATCGGGAGCATGGTTGGATTGGCTATAGGCGGCGCGGTGTCGCTCGCCATTTTGCTGAACAGTCGCCACTTCTTTGTAGATGTGGGCTCGCCTATGGAGATGACATTGCCGCAGCCGCTGACATTGTCCGCGAGCCGGGTAGCCGATGCGGTTCGACAAGCTCAGGAACATCCAGTCGCCGTGCCGACGGCCGCTCCACGGCCGTTGCCCTACCCGTACTATGATCGCGGTATATGTTTTACGCCGGGCACTCCAGGAACGCCACCGACAGTTATTCCCGGAACGCCGGCGATCGGAGATAGCCCCGGTACGCCCGCCACGGTTATCCCTGGCTCGCCAGAGACGCCGGGCACACCGTATCCATGTCGGTAGCGGGAGCACGAAAGAGGATGCGCGACGATTGGGAATCTAATCACGAAATAATCTTGCGCAACTCGCGGCGCAGAATCTTGCCTGACGGCGTGCGGGGTACCGCATCCACAAAGTGAATTTCGCGGGGCTGTTTGTGGTGGGCGAGACGATCGGCGACAAAACCTCGAAGCTGTTGGTCGAGCGCGGCCGACGCGGCGAAACCTTCGCGGAGCACGACAAAAGCGCAGGGAATTTCTCCGGCGGCGAGGTCGGGTTTGGCGATCACGCCGCAGTCACGCACGGCCGCATGCTCGAGCAGTACGGATTCGACTTCAGCTGGAGCGACCGGGAATCCCTTGTACTTGATCATTTCTTTGCTGCGGTCGAGGACGTAATAGAAGCCTTCGGCGTCACGGCGCACAACATCGCCGGAGAAATACCAGCCGTCGCGGAGCACGGCGGCGGTAGCTTGCGGTTCTTTCCAGTATCCCATCATGATTTGGGGGCCACGCATAACGAGTTCGCCAGGTTCGCCTTGGGCGACCTCTTGGCCGTCGATATTTTTTTCGGTCACATCGATGATTCGGCATTCGGTCAGGGCCACAGGTTGGCCAATCGAGGCGGGACGATACATTTCAGGAGTGATATAGCCGACGTGGGTGACAGGCGAAGCTTCCGTCATCCCGTAACCCTGACTGACGAGGATTCCGGTGAGGTCGGTAAGGCGGCGGGCAAGATCGGGTGCGAGCGGCGCGGCGCCGCATTTTACCCAACGTACTTTGTGCTCCTTGGGGAAGATTCCAGCTTCGACGGCTTGGCAAAGCGCATTGATGGCGGGTGGTACCAAGGGCATCATGGTAATGCCTTCGTCGATCAGCAGCGCGCAGAGTTTTTGCACATCGAAGCGCGGCATCAGAACTAACGTCGAACCAAGAGCCAGCGAAAGTGTGAGCGCCACCGTGAGGCCATAAATATGGTAGAGCGGCAGGAAGCAGAGCATGACCGTATTGGGCACGAGCGGCGCGGCATTTGGACCGAGGATCTGATAGACGTTGGCGACGAGGTTGTAGTGAGAGAGCATGACGCCCTTGGGCAATCCGGTGGTGCCGCTGGAGTAGGGAAGAGCAGCGATGGTTTCTTGCGGACTCTGAGCGGCTTCTGGAAATTTGGCGGACGTCGAGTGCAACAGAGTAGCGAAGCTTTCGCAACCGCGGCGTTCGGTGCGCGTGGTGAAGACGTGGCGGAGGGCGGGAAGTCCGGCGAGATTGACATTTTCAAGAAGTGGAGCGTCAGTGATGAGAAAAACCGCGCCGGAGTTTTCCAGTTGATAGCGAATCTCACGCTCGCGGTAGGAGGGATTGAGCAGCGTGGGGATGCCTCCGGCGAGTGTCGCCGCGTGGTAGGTGATGGCGAACTCCCACGAGTTGGGGAGAAATATAGCCACGACTTCTCCGGGAGCGAGTCCGGCGGAGATCAGGCCGCGAGCCAACGATTCGACGAGGCTGCCGTATTCGGCGAAAGTGACGCGGCGGGCGCAGGAAGTATCTACCAGAGCTGTCTTAGCGCCATTTCGTCGGCAACTGTCGAGGACGATGTCGTGGACAAAGCGTCCGGTGGGATCGGCGTAAAGTTGGGTGCGAAGCATCGCAGGAGATTGTAGTGGCAGTGCGTCGAAGTTAAAAGCGGATCAACACGGACGCGGACAAGACGAACAAGCAGTTTAGGCGCTTAATTTGCGGAGGAATTCCTGCTCGTCCATGCGGTATTTGAAAGCTTTGCGGCCATTGATGAAGACAACGGGAACTTCGTCGGTATATTGACGCCGAATTTCGGCGTCGGAATCGACATCGATTTCACGCCAGGTGAAGCCACCCCGCTTGTGCAGTTTGACGAGGCTCTCCTTGACGATCTCGCAGAGATGACATCCCTTGCGGGAATAAACGACGACCTCCCGGGGCTGCGTCATGCGAGGCAGTGTAGCAGTTTTGGGCAGGCCTATCCAAGACTATGGGCCGCACAAAAGTCTCAGCCCGGCTCTGAATATGAAGAGCTGCCTAGGTGACCCTTAGTGTTGTTGGTGGTTAACGGTTTTGCGAATTCGCGTAGAATTTCGGGATGACAATGACGGGACGCATACTCTCTGGCAAGACGCTGCTGGTTACGGGGGCGGCGAAGCGGTTGGGGCGCGCGATCGCTTTGGCGGCGGCAGAGAATGGCGCGGACGTCGCGATTACTTTTCGCGAGTCGGAACGCGAGGCGCGGGCGTTGACCGAAGAACTGGCGCGGTTGGGAGTGGAGGCGCTGGCGATTCGATGCGATGTTACGGATGAGCAGAGCGTCCGCGAAATGGTGAAGGAAGTGGGGAGCGGATTTGGCGGAATCGACGTGTTGGTGAACAATGCGGCGAACTACGAAACAGCTGACTTCGAAAAAATCACTGTGGCACAGTGGGACGCGATTTTCGCGTCGAACACTCGGGGACCTTTTCTGGTGTCGCGTGAAGCCCTGCCATACTTGAAAAAACGCAGAGGCCACATCATTAATATGGGATCGCTCGGCGGCCTGCGGCCGTGGGCGACGCACGCGCATTATTGCTCATCGAAATCGGCGGTTCACATGCTGACGAAAGTGATGGCCAAGGCGCTCGCGCCGGAGATTGCGGTGAATGCGGTTGCTCCCGGAATGATTGATTTGGGAGAGAAATCGGCGGCAGCCTTCATGAAGAAAATGTCCAAGCAAACTCCAATGCGGCGGAATGGAACTGCATCCGACATTGCCGCAGCGGTGATGTTCTTCGCTTCCGCTCCTCACTTTATTACGGGACAGATTCTGGCGGTCGATGGCGGGCTGGGACTGTGACTGCGCCAAGTATCTTGCATTGAATATCGGGTGAATGTTCGCGTATCGTTCCTTTTCGACGCTACTCATATCTATGACACGATCCAAGTGGAACAATGGAGTTTTTCTTCTCTCAATGTTGCTGACGATATTTCTGGCTACTCAGATGCGCGCGCAGGATCGGCCTGAGGAAGGCGGTCGAGAACTCCAGGTTTGGACCGGCGGCGGGCATTCGGTGCCGGGCGGCACCAGCGATACCAATGTCTGGAACGCGGGGGTTCGCTATGGATGGATTCTGACGCAGCCCCACCTGCCGGGCTTTCTTAGCGGGCGCTTCGAACTGGCGGTGGATGCGGTGCCCGCGTTCGTCGTCTTTCAGCGGGCAAACACGGCGTATGGGGCGGGAGTGAACCCGGTCGGATTCAAATGGATTTTTGCCACTCGCGGGCACGTCGCTCCGTTCCTTGAGTTAAATGGTGGAGTTCTTTTTACTTCACACAATGTGCCTACAGGCACTTCGACGATTAACTTCACGCCCGGCGCGGCGTTTGGCATGTATTGTTTTGGAGATCATACGTGGTCGGTCGACGTTCGTTATCTGCACATTTCGAATGCCGGGCTTACGGTGCCGAACCCAGGGGTGAATACGGTGGAGCTGCGTTTGGGATTCGGGAAATTTTTCGGCAAAAAGTAGTTCCGCGCGCGGCGAGGCTTCTAATATTCGAGCGAACCTTACCAGACTAACGTTGACGAGACAACTCCGTGGAAGACTGCCGTGGTTCGGCGCGGCGTCCGCAGCACGGTCCGGGCGGGATTGGTGCGCCGTGCGGACAGGTGAGCGGGTGATTGAGGAAGGCGCAGATTTTGTCGGTGGCTTCCGGCGAAAGAATGTGTTCGAACTTGCAGGCCTGTTGCTCGATTTCAGTTTCGCTGTCCATCGCTAGAGAATCAGTGAAGAGGCGCTCGGCCAGGCGATGGCGGCGGATAATATCGGCGGCGCGCTGATAGCCGCGGGGGGTAAGTTCGACGATCGAAGATCCGTCGCCCGTGGAAAAGCCAGCCGGCTTGAGGGCGTCGTGACAGGGATTGACGAACGGCTTGTGAAGGTGCGGCTCCGGCGGGTGAGGGTGCGTGACAACCAAACCCATAGCGGCCATTTTCTCCACGGCGATCGACACCGGCAAAGCGCCGTGAACTTCCATCCTACCGATTTCGGCGAGTTGGCCATTTTCTTCCAGGGCAAATAATTCTTCGAGCACTTCGTCGAACTGCTCGTCGTCGGCCATGGAGAAAACTTCCTGGGCGGCGATTTTGCCGTGATGCAATTCGACGCGGCGATCGGCCAGCCGCGCCACCACGGGATCATGCGTCACCATCACGATGGTGCGGCCTTGCTGATGAAGCTCACGCAAGAGACGCAGGACAATCTCTTCGTTGATGGCGTCGAGGTTGCCGGTAGGCTCGTCGGCTAGCACGATCTTCGGATCGTTGATGAGGGCGCGCGCGATGCACACACGCTGTTGCTCGCCTCCGGAAAGCTGGGAGGGTAGGTGACCGGCGCGGTCTTTGAGGCCGACGCGATCGAGCGCTTCGAGCGCTTCTTTTTCATCGGTCATGCTGTGGAAGTATTGCGCGAGCATGACGTTTTCGACAGCGCTGAGATACGGGATCATGTGGAACTGCTGGAAGACGAAGCCGATGGTTTCGGCGCGAACATGGTTGAGCTCGGAGGCGCTGAGGCTGGCGACGTTTTGCCCATCCAGCCAGATCTCGCCGCTGGTGGGGCGATCGAGGCATCCGATGAGATTGACCATGGTGCTCTTGCCGGAACCTGAAGGGCCCATCATTGCGACCCACTCGCCCGGCGCGATGGCGAGAGAAATGTCGTCGAGCGCTTTGATCAGGCCGCCATTGTTCTCTTCCGCTCTCGCGGGATAACTCTTGGTGACATTGTTGAGTCGAATCATTCGAGTCTCACCTTCTACTCTCCCCTCAAAATGATAGCCGGTTGCACGCGCCGCAGCAGCACAATTGGTAGTATGGCCGAGATCAGAGCTACCGCAACGCTGCCGGCTAGCACATAGGGAAAAACGCTGAACCGCGGCACTACCGGCGCATGAAAATTCACGCGACCTATCCAGGCAGCTACGCCGATACCGATGAAGAAGCCAAAGATTGCGCCGATTACGCCTAACGCTGCAGCTTCGGCGGCGAAGAAACCGTTCACCAAGCGTTCGGAGGCGCCGAGCGCTTTCATGATTGCGAAATCGCGGCGACGATCGAAGACCCACCCCATCAGCGTCGCAAGCACGCAGAGCGCGGAGGTCAGAACTACCAGCGTGGCGGAAGCATAGAGTGTAGCCCGCGTCTTGTTGAGCACGTTCGCTTCGCCTTCCATGATTTGGCGGACAGGGCGAATGCTGGCCGAGGGCAGAATCTGCGCGAGTTGGCGGATTGATTCTTCCACTTCTGCGCTTGTGCCGTTAGCGGCGACTTCGATGGTCGATGGAGCGATGCCGGTCCAGTTCTGGAATTCAGATTGATCGAGATAGATACGACTGTCTTCGCCGGCGCCGGTCTGGAGCATTCCGGCGGGCGTGAGTTGGATCGATTTGCCTTGGAAAGTAAGTTCGAAGGGCTGCCGATTCGCGCTGACCACGTTGGCGGCGCGCATGCCAACGAGTACGTCATCGGGTGCTACGGGCCAATGGCTCACCTTCCACCAGTGGTTGAGCTGACGGGCACGGGCGAAGTCGGTGCCTACGATGACAACCGATTGCCCATCTTTGGTGCGAGCTACGGCGTATGAAAAAGGAACGGCGAGCGTTTTGGGGCCAACGACCGATTCAATTTTAGTCAGCGCGTCGGCGGGAAGCGTCTCGCCATCTTTAGCGACGATGACTACGTTGGCGCCATAGTTTCGAAACTCGGTGCGCAGCTTGGCTTGTACGTCGACGTAGAGGTTCATCATCGCGGTGGCGACTGCGGCCGCAACAATCATGGCGAGGAGCGCTGAGGCGGCACGCCTGCGGCGAAGGACGGCGGCGCGCACCAACATGCGAGCGAACATGGAGACATGTGCCGCCGGAGCGCGGCGATCGGCGACCTGCTTCGACGTGAGGAGCGTCTCGGGAGCGGTGCTCATCCTTCACCTCGCAAAGCGAAGACAGGATCGAATTTCACCGCGCGGCGGATGGCAGCGGCGCTTCCAGCGAAGGTCACGAACACGGCGATGGCAAGGATGAACGGAAAGAGGACCGGCTCGATGGAAATCTGCGAACTGAAAATGGAGCGGCCGATCTGGTGCGCGAGCAGTGCTCCGGCGGAAAAGCCGGCGATGCCGCCGACCAGCGCCAGCAGCAGCGCCTCCGCAAAGAAGATCGCAGAGACTGCGAGATTGCCTGCGCCCAGAGCTTTCATCAAGCCAACCTCAACGCGACGCTCGTAAATCGCAGTGGCCATGGCGGCCGATACCGCGAGCGCGGAAGCAAAGAGCGCGGCAAAGGTGATCAGCAGCATCAGTCCTTTGATACGCGCGAGTACCGTGCCTTCGTTTTGCGCGACTTGGCGAATCTGCTCTGCGTGGGAATGGGGAATGACTTCCTGTAACTGGTAGGCGATCGACTCCACATAGGGCGAGCAATACCAGCGGTCGTAAACCTCGGGCGTCATCGTCTTGGGATCGCGCGCGGAAAGCGCGTCGGGAGGCTTGGTCAGTGCGCTGACGTAGACGCGGCGTACCGCGCTGGGCTTGCCGAGAATCTCCTGAGCCAACGCTAGCGGTGCGACGATCTGATCGTCTTCCGCGCCGCCGGTCGAAAGAATGCCTGCGATTTTGAGTTGGTGGCCAGAAACATCGAGCATGTCGCCGGGTTTCTTGCCGAGGTTCGCCGCCAGGCGCTCGCCCAGCAGTATATTTTGTGAATTGTCATCGGGCCAGGTGCAGTTTGACGACGGCTTTCCATCTCCGCACGAAACTTTCCACCACGGATGCGTCATTCGCACGCCGGTGGTGAAATCTTCTTTGCCGAATCGCAGTGCTTTGTTGAAGTAGGTACCCATCAGCACAACGTCGTTTTCTTCGCCGTCAATCTTCACGTTGACCGGAAGCATAGGCGAGAAGCCGACGATGTTGTGGTGCCAGAAGGTGCCGCGTATTTTCGGCAAGTCCGCTTCGTTGAGAAAGGCGCCATCGCTTGGCGGCTTCAGATTGACGCCGCCGACTTCCACGTCCAGCGTGTCTTCCTGCGGCGTGACAACGAGGTTAGCGCCGTAACTGCGGAGCTCGCGATTTATTTTGTCGCCGATGTCGGTAGCGACAGCAATCATCGCTGTTGCGACGGCTACTCCCAACGTGATCGCGATGCCGGCCAGAAGTTTGCGGCGCGGCTGGTGGCGAAACGATTCGTAGACCAAACGGGGAAACATCATTTCTGCTCGAAGTAGTGTTTGCCGGCGGCGATGTCGGCCTCGGAAACAATGACCGCATCGTCGGTGACCTGTGCTTTCAGCGGTATCGGATTGCATCCGCCAGCCATGCCGACCGATTGCGGATTAATGGGCGCGGCGCAGTTTTTGCAAACGACTCCGTTCGCGCCCTTGTAGAAGCCGACCGCGCCGCAGATTTCGCAGGCGTCGAAGAGCGTGGCAATTTTTCCATCGGGCTTCTGATAGAGCCAGAAGCGCACCTCAACGCCGCCTTCTTTCGCTTCGAAGCGATGCAGTTCGCCGTCGTAGACCTCTTTCAAGGGGATCGAGACTTTTCCATCGACAAAGGTAACTTCCGTGGCAGGCGAAAGCGCGCTGGCGCTCTTCTCATAGATAAAGCTGGCGGTGACCATGACGATAAAGGCGAACGAGAAGATATAAACCGAGGCCATCCAGAGACGCTCGCGGCGGGCTGTCCATAACGCTTTGCGGCGTGCTGCGCTCGTTTCGGGTAGAGTGACCGGTTGGCGGCTTTTCATTTCGAAGAGCACCATAAGCGCTGCCAAAGCCAGAATGGTGATAAAGAAAAAGAAATCGTTGCGCACGATTGGACCGATGATCGCCATCTCTTGCCGAGAAGAGGGAAGGACGCCATTCTCTGACAGTTCGTGCAGTCCAGAGATGACCAACTGCCCAGCCACCAGGAAAAGAATCGCGGTCGTAACCTTGAAGAATTTCTGGAGATTGATCTTGACGCTGCCCTTGACGAACATTACGCCAAAGAGCACGGCTACGACGACTCCCATGACGGTGCCGATGAAGCTCATCAGTTCGCTGGAGTTCAGGGTGACGGCGGAGAGAATCAGAACGGTTTCGGCGCCCTCGCGCAGCACCATTAGAAAGACGAAGGCGAAGAGGCCGATCCAGGCGTCGCCCCGGGCGAACAGGCCGACTTTGCTCTCGATTTTGCCTTTGAGCTTGCGCCCGGTCTTCATCATGAAGACGATCATGGTGACGACGAAGACGGCCGCGACCAGCATGACCCAGCCTTCGAAGATGTCTTCGTTCAAGCGGAAGCGCGAGAGCACGACGGCGACGCCGATCGATCCTACGAAAGCTGCGGCCAGAGCGGCGTAGACAGACTTGCGCAGATCGTTGCGGCCGATTTTGGCGAGATAGGCGAGGGTGATGCCGACAATAAGCGCGGCTTCTACGCCTTCGCGGAGGGTAATGATGAATGCCTGTAACATTGGAAAAAGGGCCGCTTTCTAATTGAAAATGAATTTCAATTTCAATATCAATAGGATACGGTTTCAGGCAGGGGCAGTCAACGCAACGAATCACGAATCGCTGTGATTTGCATCACATGGGAGAATCGGACATTGAATGGGGTTGGGCCGCGGCCTTCAACTGGCTGGATTCCGCCATACTCTATACAGTGCGCAAAAATTTCCGCGCTTTTTCTAACTCCGGAAAGCTTTTCTCTTCGGCCAGAAATTCTCGCGAGTGCACGCATCTCCGGCTGCCGCGTAATTTCACAGGATGCTTCAAATGGAGCATTTCGTGAAACAGGATGTATTCGACCGCGTAGCGGGGCACGCGCGGGTGGTCGAAGACGCGGCTGATCACAATTGTGTTATGCGCGGGATCGTAGTGACCGAGGCTGCTGCGGGCGTGATTGCGGCTCCAGGTTAGTTGCGGACGCCCCATCAGGCCGTGAAAGAAGCGCTGATTGAGGTCCTCAAAAATTTCTTCGAGGTGATAGTGATGGCCGCGGGCGGAGTGAATGTGCTTGCGTCCGCGCATTTGCCGCACCAGGCGAGCCTTGGCGTTTATATCGTGGCTGGAGATGTAGCGCCGATAACGAGTGCTGTGGACGCGATCGATCGGCTTGCGATAAAGCTTGGCGAGCAGGATGTGAGCGATCGAGTACAACACGGTTTCGGGAGCGCCCTCAAGCAGATCGGATAACCGCATATAGAGTTCTCCCTGGCGCAGGCGAATCGTATTGTTGATCGAGACGAAGGCATAAAAACGCACATGCATAGGCGGGGCGTCGGTGTGCGGACGCAGTTCGCGGAAAGCTTCGCCGAAGATTTCAGTTAGCTTTGGGGACACGTTGAGGGAAGGGTAGCACGGGACAGCCGTCAGCATGCAGCGGTCCGCGCTCGGCAGCACCTTCGATGAATTTCTAAGCGCTGAATTCTGAATGCTGATTGCTGAGTGCTCAAGGCGGTGCTTATTTTTTCTTTTTGTGCTTCATATATTCTTCGACGTCGGCCAAGGTTTTGCGATGATCGTCGGCGCTGGCGTCGACGGTGTCGAGCGCGTTCGTGAGCATGAATTCGTACTGGCTGATTTCAGCGGCGTTACTATTCGGTGAGGTCTTTAGGGCGCGGAGTTTGGCTTGAAATTCGGTGTTGGCTTCGATGATGAGTCTTAGCGGCTTGCGGATGTCATCCTTGCGGCCAAAATACATGTCAACGTTATCGTTGAGTTCGTCGTAGACGGCGAGGAAATCCTCGAGCATGTCGTGGCTCTGCTGGCCGCGCTCGGTGGCCTTGGGATCGGCGCGCATTTGCTCAAGTTTCGTAATGCGATCGCGGGAAAACTTCACGAAGAGCTTTAAGCGCTCTTCAGGATCGAGCATGGCATCGCGGAGCTGGTTGATCTCGAGCGGGTTGAGCGGATCGCGGCGCTGCTGCTGTGCCGAGAGCGGAGAAGCAGCCGACACAATCAGCGACGCAAGCAACAGCACGCAGCTTAGAGCCGTGCGCCAACGCCTGCGTGCTTCAGGATGGCTGTTCCGCGTCATTTCTTTTGGTCTTTCTTGTCTTTATCTTTGGCGAACATTGCTTGCAGCAGAGTGGTGCGCACATCTTCGAGGCGGCGAATGGCTTGCTCTACCGGAGGCTGATCTTCGAAGGCCAGAGTGCGCTTGATGTCGCGTAGTTTATCCGCGATTTTTCGCACGTCGATCTCGACATTCTTGAGCCGCTTCTTGCTTTGCGTGGCCGCGTCGCGAGCTTTCTCGGAGTAACTGACGATGTCATCGACCGCGGCGCGGGCCTGCTCCACGTGGCTAGCGGCGTAAAGTTGGTCAGCATTGCGGAGTTGTGTGCGCGCGATTCGGATGCCAAGTTCGGGGCGATCTTCGAGGCGCGCGCTGGCAAACCCGATCTTTAGTTCGTCGAGCGTTTCTTCCTTGGCTGCGCCGCAGACAGAGACAACTGCGAGGAGAAGCACGCTATAGGCGAGGTGGCGCATGTCATCAACGCTTCTTCGGTTCAATGGCGATCAGGCGATGGGTAGCCTGCCACTCCTGGTCAGGATACTTGCCTCCGGCTACATCTAAAAAATGATGATAATCGACGGCGGCCAATTTGTAATCGCGCAGGTGATCATAGGCTGAGGCGCGCAAAAAAAAGCACAGGGCGGGCATCTCGGTGTTTAAGATCGCACGTCCGTTGAGGGCCCGGACGGTCAGCTCATAGTTTTTGTTTTCATTGGCTGCAAACGCGAGGTCGACGTAGATATCGGGCCAATCGCGCTTGAGTCGGAGCGCGATCAGGAACTCCTGCTGTGCCTCGGGAAACTTCTTTTCGCGCAGTAAGGCCTGGCCGAGAGAACGATGTAGTTCTGGGTCATTCGCGTGCGCGGTGAGCAGCGTGCGGTATGCGGTTTCCGCTAGATCATTCTTTCCGGCGCTGGCGTAGAGGTCGGCAATTTCGCGCTGTGCGTCCGCGTCAGTTGGAGAAAGTTTCAGCGCGGTTTGCAGTTCGGCTACAGCATCGTCTTTTTTGTTTTCCGCCGCAAGAACGCGCCCCAGTTGCAGGTGAATGATTGCGTCGTTTGGGCGTGCGGCGGCCAACCGTCGCAGCAGCGGCTCGGCGTCGCTGAGGCGATTCGATTTCATATAAATGTTGGTGAGGCCGACGGCGGCGTCGGTCGAGTGAGGATCGAGTGCCAGTGCTTGTTTGTATTCCGCTTCGGCGTCGGAGAATTCCTTTTGACGTTCGAGCAACTGCCCGGCGGCGAGATGAGGTTCGGGATCTTTCGGGGTGAGGTCCTCCGCTTTCACATAGGCCGCGAGCGCCTGGTTCGGCTTTTTATTTTCGAGCAGGTGCGCTAGCGCAAGCCAGGCGCGGGCCTGACCCTCCTCGACGCGCGCGCTGGGTTTGAGAGTTGTGGCGGCGAGCAAGAACTGCTCGGCGTCCGGATTGTTGGCGCGGTCTAGCATGAGGCCGAGATTGAGGTTTGATTCAAAAACATCAGGCTTGGCGGCGACCGATTTGCGATACGCGGCGATGGATTCGTCGGTGCGGTTGAGGCGGTTCAGAACGAATCCGAGATCGAACCATGCCTGATAGGCCCAGGGCTGTTTACTGTCGGTGTCTTTGTCTAGAGCCTTTTTAAGCAGGGTTTCCGCCGAGGTAAAATCGTTTTTCTGGATGGCATCTTCAGCCTGCGCAATTTCGGGCGGCGTGTCATCTACGCGCTCTTTGTAATGGCGAACGGTGGTGTGGGTTTGCGCGAGCAGGCACGAACAAAAAGCAATTGTGAGGACTAAGAGTACTGCGGGATCGAACGTGGCTCTAGCCGCCGGGCGGGTGTTGCAACGATCTTTCTCAATGTTATTGGCCACCATGGAGAGCGCCGTTTCCGTTCAAAACCTGCTTCAGATACTGCCCAGTATAGGAGTCTTTCAGCTCGGCAATCGCTTCGGGCGGCCCTGAGCCGACTATATTTCCGCCACGATCGCCGCCCTCGGGACCGAGATCGATTACCCAGTCGGCCGTTTTGATGACTTCAAGATTGTGCTCGATGACGACGATCGATCCGCCTGCATCGATTAGACGGCGAAACGCTGACAGTAGTTTGCTTACATCGTCAAAATGCAGGCCGGTCGTGGGCTCATCGAAAATATAAAGCATGCGGCGCTTGCGCCTGGGTGCATCGCCGCCCTCCGATGGCCGACTCACGGCGCGAGCTCCCGGCTGTAGGTGTGCGGCCAACTTCATGCGCTGCGCTTCGCCTCCGGAGAGCGTGGTGGCGGACTGTCCAAGGCGCAGGTAGCCAAGGCCTACTTCATCGAGCACGCGCAACTTTTCCGTAAGGCGGGGAACTTCAGCGAAAAATTTCAGCGCCTCGCGAATCGTAAGATTCAGCACTTCGTGAATGTTCTTTCCCTTGTAATGGATCTCGAGCACCTGCGGCTTATAGCGCGTGCCTTTGCATTCATCGCAGATCAGTTCGACGTCAGCGAGGAATTGCATTTCGACGGTGACCGTGCCGTCGCCCTGGCAATTTTCGCAGCGCCCGCCGGGAACGTTGAAGGAAAAATGCCCGGCAGGGAAGCCGCGCTTTTTTGCTTCCGGCAGCGACGCAAAAAGTTCACGGATAATGTCGAACGCTTTGATATACGTGACCGGATTCGACCGCGGAGTGCGGCCGATGGGAGATTGATCGACGAGCACCACTTCATCGAGATAATCTTCGCCCTCGAGGCTGTCCCACAAAATGGTGGAGGGCGCGCTGCCGTTGGTTTGCCGCTTCGCTGTCGCAACAGCCTGATAGAGCACGTCGTGCAACAACGAAGATTTTCCCGAGCCGGAAACGCCAGTGATCGCTACCAGAATATCGAGCGGGATTTCTAGATCGATGCGCTTCAGGTTGTGGGCGCGCGCTCCGGTGATGCGAAGTTTGTGCGACCCTGGCTGGCGCCGCTTCGTCGGAATCTGAATGTGCAATTCATCGGCCAGATAGCGGCCGGTGAGCGATTGTGGCATCTTGATGATCTCGTTGTAGGTGCCGGCGCCAACCACCTTCCCACCATTCTCACCCGCGCCAGGACCGAGATCGAGAATGCGATCGGCGGCGCGCATGATGTCGGGATCATGCTCAACCACGAGAATGGTGTTTCCCAAGTCGCGCAGATCGTGCAGGATCTTGATGAGGCGGTGCGTATCGCGGCTGTGCAGGCCGATGGACGGCTCATCGAGCACATAGAGTGTGCCGACCAGTCGCGAGCCGAGAGAGGTTGCGAGTTGAATGCGTTGCGCCTCGCCGCCTGATAGCGTCGAGGCGAGGCGATCAAGGGTCAGATATTCCAGACCCACTTCGTTGAGAAAACGCAGGCGCTCGCGAAGTTCAATTAGAAGTTTATCGGCAATGGCAGCCTGTTGCGGCGATAGCGAGAGTTGATCGAAGAAGCGGGCGGCCTCTTCGACCGTCATGCTGCACACCTGGCAAATATTCTTGGCCTGAATCTTGACCTGGCGCGCCTCGGCTCGCAGCCGAGTGCCGCCGCATTCTGAGCAAAGCGAATATCCGCGATAGCGGCTGAGAAAGACGCGCACGTGCAGCTTGTATTTCTTGCGCTCAAGATGCTGGAAGAAGCCACGCACACCGGAGAATCCCGGGCCGCCGTCGACAATCAACTGCCGCTGTTCCTCTTCGAGGTCGTACCAGGGCACATCCAGCGGAATTTCAGTGGAGCGCGCGAAGCGTTTGAGTTCGGTGAATAACGGGCGATATTTTGGCTTCGTCCAAGGCTCGATCGCGCCTTCAGTCAAAGTCTTGCCCTTGTCGGGGATGACAAGATCGAGATCGAAATCAATGGTGTTGCCAAATCCCTGGCAACGCGGGCAAGCGCCGTAAGGATTGTTAAATGAAAACAGGCGAGGCTCGGGCTCTTCGTAGCGGGTGCCGTCGTTTTTGCATTCGAAGCGTTGTGAGAAGCGCAGCCGCTCCGGCGAGCTTTTTTCGCCGTCGCTCTCGCGAGGGGCGGTCTCGAAAATAACCTCGCCGGCTTCGCGATAGCCGATCTCGACTGCATCGACAATGCGCGAGCGCTGATCGGCGGAGATGACTAGACGATCTACGAGGCCATAAACCGGCTCGGAAAAGTTGATATCGAGCAATGATTCTGGAGTCGAGAACTCGAACACCTGGCCATTCTGATAAAGCCGATTGAAGCCGCGCTTGCGTAGATCGAAGAGCCGCTCTTTAATTGCATCCGATGGCAGACGCGAGTCAGGCGTGTTTTTTTTGGCGCGAATCTTTTTGCCGGTTTTCTTTTCGGCCGACGGGGGGGGAGTGTTGATCTGGATCGGAAAAAACACATTCAGCCGCGTGCCCTCGCCCAGAGCCAGGACGCGTTCCGCGACTTCATCTACCGTATCTTTTTTTACCTCCTGTCCGCAGAGCAGGCAGTAGGTGCGGCCTACGCGGGCGAAGAGCAGACGCAGATAATCGAAGATCTCGGTGGCTGTCGCGACAGTCGAACGAGGATTGCGGGTAGAGTTTTTTTGCTTGATCGCAACCGCGGGGGCGATCCCGTCGATTACATCGACGTCCGGCTTCTCGATCCGCTCGAGAAATTGGCGTGCATACGCCGACAATGATTCGACATATCGCCGCTGGCCTTCGGCGTAGATGGTGTCGAAGGCGAGCGACGACTTGCCCGACCCAGACACACCGGTAACGACGGTCAGAGTGTTGTGTTCGATTTCAAAATCAATGTTCTTTAGGTTGTGAACCCGGGCCCCGCGAACCACAATGCTATCTGTCGACATCTTCCCCTGGCACTACAGACTGATCAAAACGCGCAACGAATCTTTCTATTATAAATGGTGGCGGGGATATGGGATGGCGGCGCTACAATCGCCGCGCTAGGCGTAGCGGAATGGCCGCTCTTCGCTGCTAGTCCAGAAGTAGACAAGAATGATGATGCTGGCAATCGCCGCGTACGCACACCACAGCGAAGTGAAGGCATAACGTTTGAATGCCATCACGATCAGCAGGATGGCCAGATTCGCCGCTCCGAATACGACCATCATCTTGTTCTTCGAAAAAAATAGAGAGCCACAGGTTGCGATAACGTAGAGCACTGCAACCGCCATGTGGTTTGTGGCTTGATTGATGTACACAATAGTGTTTTGCCTGACATAGAGCTGCAACGGAAACGCGGTCAGGGCCCAGAGAATATAGAGAGTCGTTCCCAGGCCGAGCGCGAGGAAGGGGAGCATGCGCTGTCGGCTTTTTCGATCAGCCTCAAAAAGAAATACGCTTAGCGGCAGGAGAAACGGTAGCAACCCTTGCGCATAAAGCATGAAAGCTGCGCCCATATCGTGAGCCACCGCAGGCGATAGTATTCCGTCCAAGCCCAGCCAGACGAATCCTTCCATAAACTGATGAATGGCGAATAGCGTGGGCAACGCCGCAAAGAGAAGTTCGCGGCGGTGCTTCACCCTGGTTAAAGTGACGACGCCGATGGTGCCGAGGACTCCGCTGCCCACAAAGTTGGCTGTTGCTGAAAAACACACGGTCGCTTTCTCCGTTGGGAGATTATACCGGTCACCGCAGAATGCAAGAGATTTGTCGGACGAGTACTCGGTTGCGCAGAAGGGCAGGACACGGAGCGCATCACTGTGCAGCGAACGAGAACAATATAAGGATGTAGATCCAAAGGGCGGTCATGCAATGCCAGTACCATGATGTGATGTCGACAACGATGCGCCGCGTTTCCACCGGCCGATGCAGCACGGCTGCGACGTTGGCGAAGATCAGTGCCAGAATGCCGCCTGCGAGATGCAATCCATGCATCGCGGTAAGAATGTAAACGAAAGAACTGCTGGTGCCGCCGGCTAAGTGAAAGCCGCTGGAAGAAAGCTTGCTCCAGACAAAAAGCTGGCCGAGGAGAAACGCTACGCCTAGCACGGTGGTCACGCCGAGCCATGGGAAGCGGCGTTCATCTCCGAGCGAGATACCGGGGATCGAGCGCACGGGAGCGAGCGCCGCCTCGCGCGTGATCTCACGCCTCGCCAGATCAATCGTAATACTGCTGGCGATGAGAACTGCCGTGTTGACGAGCAACAACATCCATGGCAATCGCACGGGAAGCCAGGATCGAATGTAGGCCATCTGGCTCTGATCAAAAGTCAGGAATCCGCGGCGAATGAGATAGACAGCGGTGAAGGAAATAAAAAGCATGGCGATCGGCGTCATCACGATGGCCAATCCCAGCCGGGCACGGCGGAGGCGCTCGCCGTAGTTCGGCATGGAGTCAGGCATGGAATTCGGCACAAAATCGGGTGCGCCGTCGTCGCCTCCGCGGCCATCGCCGTTACCGCCGCCGTGGTTTGGCGGAAGCGACGCTCCATGGTGGCCGGATGCGCGGGTGGTGAAGGGAGTCAGTCGCGCCATGCTAGAGACTCGCTTTGCTGACAGACGTTAAAATTGCCGGAGCTCGAATCAAGTTTAAGATCAGAGCTGCAATCAGGATCGCGATCGAAGTTGTGATCGAAGTTGCAGTCAATGCCCAAGAAGACTTCTTCTACCGATAACGAGCGCGAGCGCTGGAACCGCAAATATGGGGAAGTTGTCGCATGCACGGAGCCGAGAACCGCACCCGATCCGTTTCTCGTGCGCACTTTTTCTGAATTTGTTCTGCCCGCATTTCCGAAGGGTGGCAGCGCGCTCGACGTCGCCGGAGGAGCCGGAAGGCACGCTATCTGGCTGGCGAAACAGGGCTGGCAAGTGACCATGATTGACATTTCCGAAGCCGGAGTCGAACAGGCACGGCAGAGCGCCGGACCGGTCGCGTCCCACATTCACTTTGTAGTAGATGATCTCACCCGCTTCAAGGCTGCGCAAATGCAGTTTGCGAACGCGTTTGACGTCGTAATGGTATTTTTTTACCTGGAGCGAAAGATCTTTGCGGAAATCCTGAAGGTGTTGCGACCGGGCGGGCTGTTGATCTACAAAACCTACACGTCGCCACAAGCGAAGCTATTGAGGGGACCGAAGAACCCGGAGCATTTGCTGAAGCCGAATGAACTCCTGCGACTCGCCTCTGGGCTGCAAATATTGCAATATAGCGAAAAAGTGTCGGAGAAGGCTGTCGCCGAGTTGGTGGCAAAAAAGGAAATCTGACGGGGCGCCCGCAAATTCCACGCTCTGCTGAATAATTTGCGCGGTCTTACAGCGATCACCTGATTTGAAACTGATCTGTTATCGGCCTATCTTTCCCAAGACTGCCGTCTCGCCCTTGGCTTCTCTTAGGAATTCCCTTGCAAAATCGACAAAACTAGCGCCGACGTCGTTTACTAACTGACACGGCATCGCATCAAAGGGCTTCGTGCTTTACATGAGGAACTAAGGGTAGTGTGGATCGTGAGGGTGGCGCTGCGGCGTCCTTACACCTTCGTCGAAGTCCCGGTATGTATGCGGTGGTGAGTTTTGTGCAAGTGCGCGGCGCCGCTGGTGGTGCCGGGCGACGCCATGGCGGTGCGATAGGATCGCACATCGGTGGCGCTCGTCCGCAATCAGAAAATCCAGATGGTGCCGTGCAGATCGGCCGCGATTACGGGCCCTCGGTAGAAATTCTGAGCGGTATCAAAGAAGGGGACTGGGTCGTGACTTCCGTGACGGATGATGTGCGCGATGGCGTCAAGGTCCGTCCGCAGCAAAATCAATCGCAAGAACAGGCGGGAGGCTGCGCGGAGCTTTTCGGAAAGGCCTTCCGAACCAAGCTTAAAACGCACCGGCTTTCTTGCGATGGATTGATGGTGCCCGGAACAGGACTTGAACCTGCACGCCTTGCGGCACACGGTCCTAAGCCGTGCGCGTCTGCCAATTCCGCCATCCGGGCTTCGCATCAGTATAAATCACACCTTTTCTACTTTATGGCAGAGCGGCAGTTTAACTAGCCAGACCTTACGATGCTTCTCAACGATGCTTCTCACCAGTCTGTACTCATCCGAATTCGGTCTGCTACAATCCAATCTGCGAGCAGGGACAGCTGCTTTTTGGTTTCTTGGCCTATATTTGCTTTAGCTTGGCGTCCTGGTGTATTACCCCAGAAATTTGGTGCTACGGGGTTAGACATGCGGGGTTCCGATAAAGGTAAGAAAAACGAAGTTGGGGACGTAGTTCAGTTGGTTAGAACGCTGCCCTGTCACGGCAGAGGTCGCGAGTTCGAGTCTCGTCGTCCCCGCCATTTCTTTTCAAAGAGTTACCGGACGTGACACCGGCAACTCCAACCCACAATCCAACCCACATCTACTGCACCGTTACATTCATTCCCACGGCCGTCAGGAATTCACCCTGCGCCGCCCGTGTCTCGTCGCTGTCTTCCTGCGTGTACAGATCGAGGGTCGTTTGAATCTTGCTGTGACGCAAGAGTCCCTGCACGGTCTTAGGTTCGACTTTCGCCTTGTTCACCAGCCAGTTGCTTAAGCTGTGACGCAAGTTGTGAAGCCCGAACCGTTGGCCGTCCTCGATGTGTACTCCGGCTTTCTTTGCGGCCGGTCGCAGATGGTCGGCGACGAATACGGAGGAGCAGAGCGGTTTCCTTCCCTCGGCTCTCATCGACGGAAACACGAAGTCGGTTGCCTTCGCATGCGGCGTCTGTCTTTGCCACGCGCGAAGATGCCCGGCCAGGACCGGATGCAGCGGGACGTAGCCGTCCGATGCATCGGTTTTCGTTTCTCCGTCTTCGCCCTTGGCCCAGCGCTTCGATACCCTAATCCTTCCTTCACCCCACAGCACGTCCGCCCAGCGCAACGCCAGAATCTCCGACGAGCGCAGCGCGGTCGCCGCACAGATCTCGCGAGCGAGTTGTTGCGGCTCCAATCTTCCTGATCGTGCTTCGATGAAACGAACTGTCACGCCCTGGTTGCGGAGTATCAACCATGGGAAAATATCGGCAGGAAAATCTCCGTCGACTACTAAGACTTCGTCTCCAGGCTGCCACTGCATTGCATTGGCCAGCAGGTCAAGGCCATAGGTGGTACTGTTACCGAGAATGATATCTTCTGGCGCAGCGTCTATTAGCTTGCCAAGCGCTGGTCTCAGCCTCTTCGGCACTTCAAAAAAATCCTCATCCCGAAGGAGATGTGGTCGGGCTTTTCGTTCAAGCGCAGCTCTTGCAGCTTCAACCGCGACTCGGGGAAGCGGACCCTGGTGTGCGGTATTCAGCCAAACACGCCCGTCGAAAGGGCCGAAGTCCTCGGCGTAAGGGTTATTCGCATCCATGAAAAGCATGTT
>Ga0182024_10004149_pt1 | contig 33677 bp, 37 predicted proteins | sample P32metaG_FD_120480 | JGI IMG/M metagenome (GOLD analysis project Ga0182024, IMG submission 120480) | Permafrost microbial communities from Stordalen Mire, Sweden - P3-2 metaG (Illumina Assembly) | ecosystem: Environmental > Terrestrial > Soil > Wetlands > Permafrost | place: Sweden: Stordalen... | reverse complement strand
TGGACAACGACAAGGCCGGCGAGTTGGACGTGCACCTCAGCCCCAGCACCAACGCGGTGGGCTATGAGGTGCAGACCAGCCCGGATGGATTGACCTGGACGACCGTCAAGTTCTCGACGCAGGCGCGCACCATCGCATTGACCGGTCTGACGACCGGCACGACGCTGCAGGTGCGGGCGCGGGCGCTGGGCGGGAGCACGGACGCGAGCCAGTGGTCACTGCCCGTCTCCTGCAAGGTCCATTAAGGTGGTGCTCCTCGCGCGGCGAGGAGCCGCTGGCGCGCCGCGCGAGCCAGCCCACCAAACCCAGGCTGACAAAAATCAAGGCCGGAACAGGCAACCGTTCCGGCCCTTTTTGTTTCTGCCAGCCGGGGCCGGCCGTGCGGGCGTTTGACCGTCCGGTTTTTTGGTGGCCAAGGATTTTGATCCCGGTGCCGTGGGTAGAACACCCCATGGCGCACGGCCGGGTTTTCCGCAAAGCTGGCCGGACGATATGCCCAGCGATCCAAGATTTTTCCGATGTTGCCGCCCCGGAAAGCCGGCCGGAATGGCGTCCACCCAGTATCACGCCAAGCATCAAGGCCAGTTCAAAATTAAAAACAAACGGGTGATGCCAATCCAACCATGAAATTCCAAAGCCTGTGCTTCGAGATCGCCTGCGCCGCCGTGGTGCCGCTGGCCGTGCTCCTGTTATGTTTGCATTTGAAACGATGATCTTTGAACTGGGCCGCGTTTTCCGCCATGGGTAAAACACCCCATGGCGATAAATTTGTTTCCCGTTTAGGGTGTAGGCTGTGTCAGCCAAATCTGCGTCACCCTTGCAAAATCCGGCCCATGCCGCCATGGGCCGCATCCTCAACCTCCGCCCGCGCATTCTGGTGGCGGACGACGAGCCGTCCATCCTCGGACTCGCCGCCACGGTCTTGCGGCGCGCCGGCTACCAGGTGGACATGGCCGAAGATGGCGCGCTGGCCTGGGACGCGCTGCAGGCAAACTGCTACGATCTCCTGATCACCGACCACAACATGCCGAAGGTGACCGGCCTGACGCTGCTCAAGCGGATCCAGGCCGCCCAGCTCGACGTGCCCGCGATTCTGATGTCCGGCAATCCGCCGAGGACGGAGCTGCGCCAGAACCCCGAGCTGCTGATTGCCGCCATCCTGCTCAAGCCTTTTTCCATGGATGAGCTGTCCGCCACCGTCAACCAGGTTCTTTTCGCAACGATTGGCGACACCGAGGATATCGCCCACCCGCCAAACTGGCAGAGCCGGCCGGCCACCGGGGATTTGCGGCGATTTTGATTCCCGGCCGGTTAGTCGGCGATGGTCTGAAGGATGCGGTGTCCGGCCCGTGGGCGAAAATCCATGGCTTGCCGGCGAAACTTTCGGGGCACCGCCCCGGCCCGACCACCATGACTGAAACCAATCTTGCCTTTTGGATGACCCTGCTGGGAACCTTCTGCTGGGGCATCTGCTTCTGGTGGATGCACCGGCTCTCCACCAAGCAGAACAGCCTGCTGGATCAGTTGCGCGAACAGGGCCAGCGCATCGAAAAGCTGTCCCGCGTCGAACACGATCTCATCAAGCAAGTGCATCCCCAGGTCAACGAGATCAAGGAAGGGATGGAGGCGATGATCGCCGTGGTGAAGGAAAACCACCCGCCCCCGGCCATCAAAAAATGAAGGGGGCATAGTTTGGGCGGCGCGCTGCTGCGGAGTTGTCAAGAAATCGGCAACAGGTGAAGACCCCATAGGAATCGTCCGGCAGACGGGTATCTTTAACCGCCAGTTAACAATCAACATCAACCAACACAAAAAAAGCATGAAAACAACACCAGCCGAAAAATGCTCCGACAAGACCAAGCCCGGCAACGAAATCCGCATGGGCCGCGAAGTGCCGATTATACAAAGGGCATCCAGCTGCGATTCCGAAAAGGACGCCAAATGCGCGGACAAGAATGAAAAGGAAAAAACCCGCATGAACGCGGCCAGCTCGCTGGTTTGACGGAGTCCGTTTAGAAAATCGTCGCCTGGGTGGCCACCTCCAGCCACCCGGGCGGCCATGCGAAACAAATCCGGCCGGCCGAATTAACCAGTCCCGCCGCCGGTATTTCCCAAGACGCGGCGCACATTTCTGCTGGTCGCACCGAAATCAGACAAAGGCGGACGGTAGAACGGTTCCGGCTAAAGCCCGAGCACCCGGACCGCCGCGGCGAGGTTCTCGCAGGTGATCACCTTGAGCCGGGGCGGATAATGAAACGCCGTGAGGATATTCATCCCGATGTCCTTGCTCGGGTCGGGAATGATCCGCACCACCATCCCCACGCCCGCCTGGTTGAGGAGATCCATCGTCAAACCAACTTCAGTTTCGCAATCCAGACTCATGGACACCAACTGGCTGAAATCCACCAGATAATGAAATCCCGGCGAAAGCCCGGCCAGCTCGGCCGCCAGTTCCCGCCGGTCGTTTTGAAACTCCTCCGGCCGCACTTCGCCGATGAAGCTGACGTACAATAACTGTCTGGATTTGTTTGAGGCGGCCAAAAACATGGCCGTGAAACTAGCGCGCCACCAACGAAAGTGCCAGCGGAGAATCCATCCGGCGGTGGTCCGGCCAGGAAAATTTAGCGTGGAAAAATCCTGTCGCCGAGAAAGCATCGGCCAGCTTTTTGATCGCTGGCTGGAAAAATCAAAGAGGCCGGCCTTGCGGCCGGCCCTTTTTGTTTTCGACCACGCCGGTATTATTTTATTGGGGCTGGGTTACCGTGGTGGTGGTCGAACTGGCAGGCACCGGGTTTTGCTGGGTGGTGGTGGTGCTGCTCGTGGTGGTATCGGGCTTCTTGTCGTTCACCGTGGTGCAGGCGGACAGGGACATGAGGGCAATGGCCGCGAGGCCGGGGAGGATCAGTTTTTTCATAAGTGTGATGTTTGTTCGGTTGACTGCTTTACCGGCCAAGACTACGGCACCGCCTGATCTCCGGCCATGGGGTGTAACCCGTAGTATTAGCATCGCCATTTTATTTTTGCATGGTGTCCCCGTGATCCAGGTCGCCCGGATATTCCCCATGATCCACACCGGCACCGGCCGGTGAATCCGCCGGATGGACGGGACGATCCCGGTTCTCGTGGAAGACGCAACCGGCGGCGGCGAAGAGGAGGCCGGCGGTCAACAGGGTCAGGAAATATTTCACGGGTTTTAATCGGTGTTGCGGATGTCGGAAACCGGCCTGTCCCGGCTGGATCATTGCAGCTTTGGTTTATGGACCCGGATCCACTTCCAGTGTTTTACCACTGATGATGATGCTGCCGGCAAGAATGAACGTGTTGCTGTTCACCAGCCCGATGCCGGCGGCGTTGGTGATGGAGAACACGTCGGCCGCACCCAACACCGCCTTCTTGGCGCCGGTGACGTTATACACCCCGTCAACGCCCAGGCCGGTCACATTGAAAGTCACCGGCAGCGGCGGATAATTCGTGGCACTCGACAGATAGAAGTCCCAGTAGCCATAGTAGGCGCCGGGGTTGACGACGTTGTTGGAGTTGTTATAGGAGTAATTGTCCACCGTCGCGGCAAACGTGTAGCTGCCAAAGAAGCCCGACACGTCCACGTCATTCGTGACACTCTGGGTCCGGGAGACCTTGGTCGTCGTTCGGACGATGATGTGGTTGTTGGAAATGGGCGTGTTCAGCTGGTTGACCACCAGCAACTGCGAGTTGGTGAAACTGTTCGCGGTGGCCGTGCCCAGCCAGCCGATGACATCCTTGGTGACAATGCTCTGGGCATTGGCCTTGACGCTGACGATGTTGCCGTTGGTCACCGTCGTGCCCTGTGACCAGGCGGTGAATTTGAAATTCAATGCTTGAATCAAGTTGGTCTGCGTGGCTTGAGCGCTGACGACACCGGTGATGGCGAGGAGGACAAGGGACAGCATTTTTTTCATAAGCAGGAATTTGTGGTTGAACAGTTCATTCATTCACGGAGCATACCCGGGACGCCGGACGGATAACATGGGGTAAAACCCTACCATCGAAATTAAGGCGCTGACGTCCCGGCAGGCCGATGAAAACATGATCGTGGGGATAAAAAAAACCAGCCGGTCAAATGACCGGCCGGTGATGTGATTTCAGTTGCGGGCGGACAAGCTCAGGCCGTGGTCTGCTGCTTGTTCTTGCGCAAAATGCGCGCCACGCTCACGCCGAGCGGCAGCAGGAGCATCGCCCCGGCCACCACGGTGGAAGGTTCAGGCACCGCCGCCGAGGTGCTGGAGGAAATGCTTCCGGAGTAGGAAGCGGTTGAGGTCCCGGTGCCGTTCAAGAGGTCCTGCAGGTTCGGGTCGGTGCCGGAGAACTGAAAGGTCAGATCAAAGTTCCCGTTTTTGCCCGCCACCAAGGCCAGCAAATCCGGGTTGACGCCCCCGTAGGCCAGACTGGTCAGATTGACGGACAAGGAATCGGTCAAACCGCCCTGACCGCGTGAACTGGTGTGGATCTCGAGCCAGGAGAGGTTGCCGGTCAGCGTTTGGGAGCCGTCATAGATGCTTAACTGGCCGCCGCCCGCGACCGATGCCTCCTGATAGGTGATGCTGCCGACCGAGGCCGTATACAAACTGGCCATGTTTACCGCCCAAGGGCCGCCGGAAACCCAGCCGGTCAGGCCCGCGTCCGCGCCACTGAAGCTGAACTGCGGACTGGTGATGGAGCCGGCAATGGGATTCAACTGGAAGCTGCTGCCGCTTCCGTTGAATTGAATATCGTTGATGCCGGTGAAGTTTAGGGAAGCCTGACTGGTGGCGGCCGAAACGGCCAGGCCAGCGGCGACGCCGACGATTGCAAGTGTTTGTTTCATTTTAGTATTTGTTTGGTGGTTGATGTTTGTATCGTTTTCTTATTTTTGTTTCGTTGTTTGTTTTGACTGCTGCTTCAATGTCAGCTTGTGACATCGTTGGTTTGTTTTGTAACCCTTGATGAATAACCAAGGTTACTCATGGGATTGAGATTATCGGGGCGCGGGATAACTCGCTATTAGGTCTAATACCCATGCCGCCACCGGCAAGGACATGCATAAGGAAGGGGTGGATGTTCCGGCGATACGGCTGTAGCCACAGGGGTTTAGGATATGGGGAAAACACCCCATGTCATCGGCAACCGCTTCAGTTTATAATTGGGCATGAGTGTAAACACAATCTCATCCCCCGGGCCGTCGGCCAGCAATTTATCTCAATCCCGGCCGCCGCCGCGCCAGCGCATCCTGGTGGTGGAGGACGATGTGGACATCCGCCGGTTGAACACGGAAATCCTGATCCGCGCCGGCTATCTTGTGAATGCCGCCAAAGACGGGAAGACCGCCTGGGAAGCGCTGCATCTCGACAGCTACGACCTGATGATCACCGACAACAACATGCCGGAGCTCACCGGCGTCGAACTGCTCAAGATGCTCCATGTCGCCGGGCTGGCGGTTCCGGTCATCATGGCCACCGGCACGCTGCCCACCTGGGAATTAGCCATCTTCCCCTGGCTGCAGCCCGTGGCGGTGCTGCTCAAGCCTTACACCGGCGCGGAGCTTTTGGGATCGGTGAATGCCATCCTCCAAAAGACAAATTATTATCGCGAGGCGAAGGCGCATCCAAACTCGCAAAACCGTCCGCCGGCCGATGGTCTGCAGCCATGAGGTTTTTCATCGGAGCGTAACCTCTCTCGCAAACAGCTCGGGACAAATGATTCAAGCCGGTTGCAGGCAAGGTGCTTCTGGTCTCAAAGTTCACTTAAACAACCGGTTTCAGATCAACAAGGCTAATATGGGGTGAACACCCCATTGCCGGCAGATTTTGGATGGGGAAGCTTTTGGACAATCGCCGCACCTTGACGGGCACGGCAAGCCAGCCATGAAACAAAGCCACCAATTAACCAATGAAATCCATCCTACATCTTTTAGCCGACATCGTCCTGCTTCCGGTCACCGGCTGCATCTTTCCTGGAAACCGCGATTTTTCGGACGACCATGATCGTCTGAATATTCTGAAACACAAAAAACAGCCGTCCGGTTCGCCCCCGGCGGAACAAGCCACGCCGATGACCGGCGCTTCACTGCCTTGCAGAAATTCCGCCTTGAGCATCGGCGGCAAAATTCATCAAATCTGACCTGGGTAGAACACCCCATGGCATCTGCCAGGCATCCGGGCTTACTATTGGGGATGAAAACAACCAATTTTTCGCCCGGCCCGAAACCAACCCGCACGCCGCCCAGCCGGCTGGTTCCAAGCCAGCGCATCCTGGTGGTGGATGACGAACCGCTGATCCGCCAGCTCAACTCCGAAATCCTGGCGGACGCCGGTTTTGTTGTGGATGTGGCCGAGGACGGGGCCGCCGCCTGGGACGCATTGCAACTGAACAATTACGACCTGCTCGTCACCGACAATCAGATGCCCAAGGTGTCCGGTGTTGATCTGGTCACAAAAATCCGGGATGCCAGCATGAACCTGCCGGTGATCATGGCCACCGGGTCGCTGCCCGGTGAAGAATTCGAACAGCACCACTGGCTCCAGCCTTTTGCCATCCTGCTCAAGCCCTACAGCCTTGCGGAGCTGGTGGAAACGGTGAAAACCATTCTGTCTTTAAACCAAGCCGGCGGCGGCCCGGTGACGCTGGTGCCCAACTGGGAATGCCAGCCGCTGGCCTTTGGTGTCCGCTTGAGCTAAGAGCCTGTCTGAAAATTGCAAAGGGTGCTGCAGCTGGGGATTTTGGCTTTGGCCAAGGCGGCGAAGGCGGAGCCTCCCCGCAGCTGGCTGTAACGACCGAGCCAACGCCGGACAAAGACAAAAGGCCCGCCGCCCGGAGGGTTTTTGCAGAAAAAGCCGTCTGGCTTCGTTGCACCTCAGTCGAAGACCCACTTGGGGTATTCTCCTTCGTCGCGCCTCGCCAGCCAGCCTTTTCCCCAAAAACAGCACCCTTGGAATTTTAAGACAGGCTCTAAGCCAGTTTCAAATTTCAACCCGCAGGCCGTTGGCCTCAATACTTGAGACCTCTGCAAAAGGCGGTGGCACTTTTGCAGAGGTTTCTGCTTGTAGATTTTTTGCGGGAACCCGTCGCGATCAAGCCTCGGCAAATTTGGCGAAGACCTCGTCGCACTGCCCGGCCAGGGTGAAATCTTTTTCGGTAAGGCCGCCTTCGTCATGCGTGGTGAGGGTCAGCGACACCTGGTCGTAGCGGATGTCAATGTCCGGATGGTGATTGAGTTTTTCCGCGCGTTTGGCGATCCGCCGCACAAATGCGATGCTCATCAGAAAGGATTCAAATTTGAAAGTGCGGAAAATAGTCTTCGCCCGTTTCGACCAGTCCGGAATGGCTTTCAGTCGAAGGTTGATTTCCTGGGTGCTTAAGGCTGGCATAATTTTAATCAAGGGTGGTTCCGGCCGGAGCCGCTCAACTTGCCGCCGCCGGTGAGCTTGTTGACGGTGGCCCAGGCGCGGGCTTCCGCCGTTTTCGGGCGCACGCCTTTTTTCTCGTAGCCGGCCTCGATGTGCGCCGCCTGGCGTTTTTGTTTGTCCGAGTAGCTGGATTTATCGCCTTGGGGCATGGTGGTTTGTTTTCGGTTTTAAATTTTTTTGTGCGCGACGACGGTTTAGAGGGGCGGCACGTTGATGCCGATGGCCGAGCTCAAATCAATTTCATGTTCCTGCTCCTGCACGATGATGGCGCGCAGGGTTTCGCTCAGCGCGTATTCCCCCATCGCCTCGGCCTGCTGGATGCGCTCGCGATAACGCTTGATCGTTTCCCGTTCGTTCTCCAGATCCGCGCACAATATGGCCACCGGATCGCTGACCATCTTGACCGGCTTGGGCAGCACGCCCGGCCGGCCGCCCAGATAATCAATCTGCTTGGCAATCTTGAGGGCGTGCTGCAATTCTTCGGCGGCATGCAGCTCCAGTTCCCGGGCGATGTCCGTGTAGGCCGCGCCCTTGAGCATCTGGCTGTAAACCGTGTAGGCAATGATCGCCTGATATTCCCCGGCCAGATCCTCGTTCAAATACTGGATCAACTGATCGCGGGTGATGTTCAATGTGGGTGCGGTGGTCATGATGTTATTGAATTAATTTTCGATGGTTTTGCTGATGACGTTCGGCCATTCAAGGCGAGGCCGCCGGGTGCGACAAGCTGATGACGGGGTCGGGCATAAAGGTTGATTCACACGGCAGCCTCAACGGAGGAAGTTGAGGTGCCGGTGACTCCCGATGAGTTGTCGCGAAGTTTTTCATGCGCGTTTATCAGGCATCGGAAAGGTTGGCGTCCCGTCAAACACCGCGACCACCGAACCCGGGCTGGGCTGGCTGAGTGGGATTCATCGGCGGCACCGTCCCGGGTGGTTGGGAGTTTGGCATTCCCGGCGAGGGGTTGGCCGGTCCAGGAATGGCCGGCGAAGGTTGTTGCGGGACGAGCGGCGGCGGCAGCACCGGCGGCGATGGAACCGGCTGCACGGGTTGGATGGGCGGCGGCGATGGGAACGGCTGCGGCGGGGCAAGTTTTGGCGGTGCCGGCTGGATTGGGGCCGGGTGGCCGGGGGCCAAGGTCTGCGCCGACAGGTTTAGAACCACCATCAGGCTCATCGCCGTCAGCGGCAGCCGCGTCCACCGGTTTGGATATTTCATAAAAATTGAATCGCTTGGGGTTGTCGCCGTCACTGTCTTCCGGCTCCACCCTCTTTGGTCAGACTAAGCGCGCGGACCGAGATTTGCCATGGGGTGTAACCCTACCGAAATTTTTTGGCGAGCGGGAATGAAGCGCTGCGCCAAAGCTGCGGCTTAAAATCAATCCGCCAGCAGGAAACGCATCAGGACCACCATTACGGTGAACAGGCTGACCACCATGATGCCGCCCATGATTTCAAACCGTGCCTCCGGCGGGCGGGCGAAAGGCAGCGCGGCGGTGATGAAACGATGCAAGACGCTGCGGGTTTCCTTGTCGAAACCGGGTTTCATCATTTCAGGAGCGCACATAAAGACCGGATCACTATGGAACTGTGCCCGGCAATAATCCATGGGGTGTTCACCCCATCCAAACGTGAAGGCTGGCGCTCGTGTTGAAAACGAAGCGGGGCGTTGCGATGATTCTAAAGCCGCCTGATCGAGTTATTTATTTCGGGCCGGATAGCAATGCCTGAAGCTCGCGGTGATTCACCTTGCCGGTGCCAAGCTTGGGAATCTCATTCACCACCTTGATCTCGCGCGGCGTGCTGAGATTCGTCAATCCCTTGGACTTGATTGCTTCGCGGATTTCGTCCAGGGTCAGCTTCGGTTCGTTGGTTACGGCGATGAGCGCTTCGCCCTTGTTTTCCTCGGGGCGCGTGATGATGGCGATCTGGCAGTGCAGGCCATATTGCGGAAACGCCCCGGCCAGCGCGTCCTCCACCGCCGTGAGGCTCACCATCTCGCCGCTCACCTTGGCAAAGCGCTTCATCCGGCCGCAGATGTGCAGGTAGCCATCGGCATCCACGCTCACGATGTCGCCGGTGTCATACCAGCCGCCGAGGGCCTGAAACTTCGCGTTGGCCTCCGCGTTCAAATAACCTTTCATCACGTTCGGCCCGCGCACGAAGAGCCGTCCGCCCTCGGCCACGCCCTCGACCGGTTCCAGCCTGTGTTCCATGCCGGGCAGCAGCCGGCCCACGGAACCGTAACGCGGTTCCAGCGGCGTGTTGACGCTCAGGCAAGGCGCGCATTCCGTCGCGCCATAGCCTTCCAGGATGCGCACACCGTATTTCTGCGACCAAGCGAGCGCGGTGGCTTCCTGCAGCTTTTCGGCGGCGGCAAACAGATACCGCAGGCTGCGAAAGTCGTAGGGATGCGCCTTGCGCGCGTAGCCGTTCAGAAAGGTGTTGGTGCTGAGAAACACCGTGCAGTCGTGTTCGTAAAACGCCGCCGGCACCATGCGGTAATGCAGGGGCGAAGGATACAGAAAAATATAAATCCCGCGCACCAGCGGCAGGAACGTCCCCACCGTCAGCCCGAAACTGTGGAAGAGCGGCAGACAGTTGAACAGCCGGTCGCCGTCGGTAATGTCGGTGACGGCCAGCATCTGGCGGATGTTGGCGAGAATATTTTCATGCGTCAGCTCGACGCCCTTGGGCACGCCTTCGGAGCCGCTCGTGAAAACTATCACGGCGGTGGAATTGGCAGACGGAGAATGGAGGATAGAAGATGGAAGATGGAAAATGTGCCGGAGCAGCGTGAGGAATTTTTTGGAACTGGTGATGCCGGCGCGCACGTCTTCAAGGTAAATCAGGACGAGGCCCGCTTGCACAAAATCTTCCGCGTTGATTTTGGCGCGCTCCAGAAAAACATGCGAAGTGACGATGCACTTTAATCCGGCCAGTTCCGCGCACGCCAGCATGGTGGGTGTGCCCGAGGAATAATTCAGCACGGCGGGCACCTTGCCCAGGCTCCACAGCGCCAGAATGGCCACGGGCGTGGCGTTGACATTTGGCAGCAGCAGGCCCACCCGCTCGCCATCGGTGACCGCGCCCCGCAGAACCTGCGCCAGCACGTCCGCTCCCACCATCAGCTTCCGATACGTCAGCGCCTGCAGTGTCGCGTCTTCGAGGATGATCTGGCCGGGATGATTGCGGGCGGTCTCCGCCACCGCCGCGAGGATATTTGGTGCGCCGAATGCCATCTCCACCTCGAACTGCTGCCGCACCATCTGGTCGCGCAGCCAGTGGGTCAGCCGTTCCCGCGCCCGGCCGGTGCTGATTTCGCCCAGTTCCGGCGCGGCCAGGGCGGCGCTGAAATGCGCGGTTATTTTTGGAAAATATTTCTTCCCGCCCGGATTGGGCGAATACGGCAGGCAGCCCGCGCCGCGCAGATAAGCCGTGATGACCTTCGCTTTCGTTTTGAAAATTAGGAAACCGGTGCCGTCGAAAAGTTTCATCAAAGTGCCCGTGCGCGAGAGGCGGCCTTCGGCAAAGAGCACCAGCCGCCCGCCGCCCTTGAGAAACTCCGCCATGTGCTTCACCGCGTAGGGCGAGTTGGTGTCCACCGGCAGGGTGTAGCGGTTGATCATCAACGTCCGAAACAGCCAGTTCGTCTGCGCTGTGACGCTCGAGGTGACAATCTTCCAATCATCCTCCAGGCAGACCCAAAGAAACAGCCAGTCCAGCCAGGAGAGATGATCCGGCACCAGCAGCACCGGGCCGGGCGTCTTCAGCGCGTCCAGGTTGCAGGCCCGGAAACGGAACAGCACCCGGAGCAACCAGCGGAATGCGGCTTTCATGGCATTGGGCGGGACATCATTTACCTTTCGCCGGAAGTTTTCACGCCGGAAATCTTTTTGGCCATGCCAGAGATTAGAGAAGCGCCGCGCCGCCGTCAATGTGGGGCGGCTGGGGTGAACACCCCATGGAGAACCTCACGCCCAACGAGTAGTGTGGTTTTGAAAATAAATTCCAATATGAAAATAATCCTGACTTTCACCTGTGCAATCACCCTCCTCGGCACCACCGGCTGCCTGGTTTCGGATGGCGGACGGTATCACGGCGGTTATGATCACGGCGGTTACGGACATCATGACGAGGCCGTCGTCGGTCCGCCGGTGGTCGCGGTGCGCCCGGCGGAAGTCATTGTGCGGTAGGGTAACACCCCATGGCCGGCCGGTGTCGACCGGTCTAAATTGGCCCCATGAATTATAAATCAACTTTCCCAAGGGGAGCCAGCTTATGCCACTAACCACACTTATCATCACGCTGATCGTCGTCGGCGTCCTGCTCTGGCTGGTCAACTCCTACATCCCGATGGACGGAAAAATCAAACAGATCCTCAATGTCGTCGTGGTGATCTGCGTCGTGGTGTGGCTGTTGAACGCCTTTGGCATCATCGGCCATTCCGGGGACATCCGGGTGCCGCAGGTCCGTTAGCCCGCAATTTTTTAACCCCGCCTGAGGTCATGAACGCATTGGCTGACATCGCTGGCGGCAAACCCCGGCTCCGCCCGCTGGTGGCCGGGCGAATCCGTAGCACCGCTTTTTCGTGGCAGCCGATCCTGAACCTGCCCACCCGGGAAACCATCCGCACCCGGTGCGTCGGCCGGGGCTGGCGCTCGCTGCTGCTGGAAAACCCATCGTGAAGGCCAGGGTCTTTGAAGTGCTGCTGCACAAGCTGCCTTCCGGCAGGTCGCCGGCGGGCGAACTGGAGGACCAGCTCAATGTTTTTCTGGCGCAAGCTCCGGAGCTGCGCGTCGTGGCGACGCACATGAACACCATCGTTGCGCCGGCCGAGCCGAACGCCATGCCCAGCTTGGAAGAGTCCACCATCATCATTTTCTGCACCGTGTTCTACACCGGCGCATGAAAGCCCTGATCCCCCCATGCCAGCACGTTTTCAAATGAGCCGGGCCAATCCAGCCATGCGGCATTTTGCCAAGCGTCTCATCGTTTTTGAGGCGGGGGCAAAAAAATCTTCCGCGCCGAAAATGCCGGCGGGCTTTGATGTCGGTGAAAAGCTGCGGCCACAGCTGGCGGCGCTGATGGGCAACGGCGGTTTTCGGGCGCTGCTCGCCCGGGCGCTGCTGCTGGCCCGCGCGGAAATTCCCTGGCTGCGCGCGGTGCAGGTGCGGACGGACGGTTCTCTGCAAGGGGTGGACGAACAGGGCGCGCTGCTCGCCCCGGCGGAATTTCTCGAAGGCCGGGTGGTGCTGGTGGCCCGGCTGCTCGGATTGCTGGGGACTTTCATCGGCGAAAGGCTGACGCTGCGCCTCGTGCGCGAGGTCTGGCCGGAGGTTCCGCTGGAGGATTTGGATTTCGGCAAAGGAAAGGAAACACATGAAAAAAACCAATAATCCGGCCAGACGCAAATTCCAGAAAAAAGACCCTAGCCAGCCGGCCAAAGTCAAGATCCACAAGCTCCCGACCGGTGTGTGCGGGCTGGATGAAATCCTGGGCGGCGGCATCCCGGAATTTTCCTTCAACGTCATCGCGGGCACGCCGGGCTGCGGCAAGACCACGCTGGCGCACCAGATCGTTTTCAACAATGCGACGCCCAAAAATCCGGCGCTGTATTTCACCGTCCTCGGCGAACCCGCCCTGAAAATGCTGCGGCATCAGCAGCAATTTTCCTTCTTTGACGAATCCAAACTGGGCCACGCCGTCCGCTTCATCAACCTCGCCGACGTGTTGAAGGAGCAGGGCGCGACCGGCGTCCTGGAGGAAATCATCAAGCAGGTCACGGCGGCCGGTCCGGGCCTCGTCGTGGTGGACTCGTTCCGCACCGTGGAGCGGCAGGCGGTGGGCGGCGCCAAAAATTTGGAGATGCAGTCGTTCATGCAGCGGCTCGCGCAGTTTCTCACCTGCTGGCAGGCGACAACGTTTCTGGTGGGCGAATACGTCGAGGCGGAGATGCGGGACAATCCGCTGTTCACCGTCGCCGACGGCCTCCTCTGGCTCTGGCAGGTGACGGAGCGGAATTCCGTGGTGCGGAAAATGCAGGTCATGAAGCTGCGCGGCCAGGCCACGGTGCCGGGCCTGCATACCATCCGCATCAACGGGGAAGGCCTGCAGGCCTTCTCGCGCACGCTGGGACTGGTCGGCAACAAGACGAAACCGGCGCGGACGCGGCGGCTTTCCATCGGCATTCCCGAGCTGGACACGATGCTGGGCGGCGGCATTCTCGAAGGCGACAGCCTGCTGGTGGCCGGGCCTTCGGGCACGGGCAAATCGGCGCTGGCCACGCAGTTCATTTCCGAAGGCCTGCGCCAGGGCGAGGCGGGCATCATGGCGATCTTCGAGGAACGCCCGCAGGGCTACACCCAGCGCGCCGACAACTTTGGCTTGAAGCTGGCCCAGCCGCAGCGCACGGGAAAACTCGAAATTCTCTACCTGCGTCCGCTGGATCTTTCGGTGGATGAAACCATGCAGGAAATTCTCGACGCCATCAAGCGCGTCGGCGCCAAACGGCTGGTGATTGATTCGCTGGTTGGTTTTGAGATGGCGCTGGCGCCGGGATTCCGCGATGACTTTCGCGAATCGCTCTACCGGATGATCGGGGCGCTGACCGGAGCCGGCATCACGATTCTCAGCACCGTGGAAGTGGAGGACAACTTTACCTCCTTTCAGTTCAGTCATTACGCGATTTCGTTTCTCACGGATGACATCATCCGGCTGCGCTATGTGGAAATTGACGGCCAGCTGCGAAAGGTGATGGTCGTCATCAAAATGCGCGGCGGCAACCATAGCAAGGACATCCGCGAATATGTCATCACGGACCAGGGCGTGGTGGTCATCCTCCCGCGCCAGACGGAATACGCCGCGCTGACCACGGGACTGCCGCAGCGCATCGGCCAGCGCGAAGAGGCCGCGCCGGAACCCAAGGCCACGAAATAAATTTATGGGCGCCAGACCAACCACCATGACCGGGGTCCATCTGCATGAAAAGATGCTCGCCATGAACGAGGCCCTGATGCTCGGTTCGTTGCGCCAGCATGAGCTCACCGCCGCCGCCGACACCGCGAACACCCTGCTGCAGGAGGAGATTGACGAGCGCCGGCGCGTGGAAGGAGCGCTGTGCGCCTCCGAGCTGCGCTACCGGCGGCTGTTTGAAACCGCGCAGGACGGCATCCTGATTCTCAATGCGGACAACGGCCAGATTGATGATGTCAACCCGTTCCTGACGGACATGCTGGGCTACACGCGCGAGCAGTTGCTGGGCAACAAGCTTTGGGAGATCGGCCCGTTCAAGGATGTCGAGGCGTCCAAGGCGGAGTTCCGGGAACTGCAGCGCGAGGCCTATGTCCGCTACGAAAACCTGCCGCTGGAAACCAAGGCCGGCAAGTCCATCAACGTGGAATTTGTCAGCAACATCTATCAGGTCAACGGCGACCGCGTGGTGCAATGCAATATCCGCGACATCACGAAACGCCGGCGGGCGGAGGAAAAGCTCAAGGACTACAGCCGGCAGCTGCAGGTGCTTTCGCGCCGGCTGGTGGAGGCGCAGGAGACCGAGCGCCGGAAAATTGCGCTCGAACTGCACGACCAGATCGGCCAGGCGCTCACGGTCATTCAGTTGAACCTGCAGGCGCTGTTGCTGTCGCCCGGCACGAAGGCCCTGGTGTCGCGCCTGACCGACAGTCTGGCGGTGGTGGACCGCGTGCAGGAACAGGTGCACGACATTGCGTTGAACCTGCGCCCGCTCATTTTGGATGATCTGGGACTGGTGCCGGCCTTGCGCTGGTTCACCAAGCAGCAGGCGGCGCTGGTCGGCTTGTCGGCCCGGTTCCATGCCGGTCCTTTGAAGCAGCGCCTGAAGCTGGTGATCGAGACGGAATGTTTCCGCGTGGCGCAGGAAGCCCTGACGAACGTGGTGCGCCATGCGCAGGCGAAAACCGTGAGCGTGGAATTGCACAAGACCGCCGGACAGCTCCATCTGCGTGTGCGCGATGACGGCATCGGTTTTGATGTGCGGGCCGTCCGGGAGCAGGCCGTGCGCGGGGCCAGCCTCGGCCTGTTGAGCATGGAAGAACGGACGGCGCTGGCCGGTGGCCGGCTGGAATTAAAGTCCGCGCCCGGCCAAGGCACGGAAGTCCATGCCTGGTTTCCGTTGAAATGGCGAACGGCGGCAATTGAATCCAAACCCGTGTGAACCGTTCCGTCAAACCCGTTCGCGTCATTCTGGCGGATGACCACACGCTGGTGCGCGCGGGCATCCGCGCGCTGCTGGAAAAATTGCCGGAAGTGAAAGTCATTGGCGAGGCGGGCGACGGCCGCGCGGTTTTGAACCTGGTCAAGGCGCAGCCGCCGGACGTGGTGCTGATGGACATCGCCATGCCCGGCCTCAACGGCCTGGAGGCGGCCGAGCGCATGGCCCGGGATTATCCCGACGTGCGGATCATCATCCTCACCATGCACGACAACGAGGAGTATGTCATGCGCGCGTTGAAGGCGGGCGTCGCCGGCTACCTGCTGAAAAAATCCGCGACCGCCGAACTGGAAACCGCCCTGCACCAGGTGCTGCACGGCGAAATTTATCTGTGCCGGGAAATCTCCGCACACTTGAACCAGAAGTTTCCCCTGCAAGGCCTCGTCGGCCGGAAGAGCCCGCTGGAACAACTGACGTGCCGGCAGCGCGAGGTGCTCCAGCTCATCGCCGAGGGCCAGAACACCAAGGGCATCGGCGACATCCTGAAGGTCAGCCCCAAGACCGTGGAATACCATCGCATGAAACTGATGGCCGGCCTGAACCTGCACGACATTCCCGGCCTGGTGCGCTTCGCCCTGCGCGTCGGCCTGATCCCCGAGGAAAAGCTGGCCGCCGGCTGACGGCCTTAATAATTCTCCCGGTCAGCCCGGCGTTTGAAGGGATTCTGCCACTCCGCCATGGCCAGCGAGCGCATCGTGTGCGGCGTGCCAAACAGCAGTTGTGTCCACGGCCGGATCATCGGCCGGCAGGGCAGGTCAAAACGGGTTTCCTTGGCGAACTTGATTTTTAGTTTCATAAATTATTTATTTTGTTGCAGGTTTTCCGGGTCAGCCCTGGGTGCGGTAAAAGCGCTGCGTAAAAGCCGCCGCGTTGGTGTCGGTGAAATTCAGCGAGCCGCTGGCGCCCACCGTCACGTTGCCGATGACCGTCCAGACCTTTAAGTCCGGGCTGGCCAAAATCTGATAGGTGTGGCCGGCCGGGCCGCTCACCGTCACGATGGACTGGCCGGCGGGCGCGCTGCTGACCTGCACCGATGCCAGGCCCGACGGCACGAGATAGCTGATCTCCGACGAATAGGCGCTCTCCTGCCCGAAGGCGTCATACGCCGTGACGGCGAAGTAATAAGTCACCCCGGCGATCAGGCCGGAAACGGTCGCGTTCGTCGCACTGCCGACATTCGTCTTGTTGGTATAGGTGCCGCTCGTCACCCCGTAGTAAAGGTTGTAGCCGGTCACGTTGGTGTCCGCGCTTGGACTCCAGGCCATGGTGACGCTCTGGCCGGTGGGGACAACGGCCGCAATGGTCTGAAGGGATTCGGCAATCGAGCCGGGGCCGTTGGACACGGCCGGGGCCAGGGCGGATTGGCCGGCGACCACGGCATGATCGGCCAACGGGTTCACGATCGCCGGGCTGACCGGGCTGACGGTTTTGGCCACGACCACCGTGAAGGTCTGCGTGACGAGGTTGTTGCTTTTCCCGCCATTGTTGACCGTGACCGTGATGACCGCCGTTCCCGTGGCTTTTGGTGCCGGTTTAAAGGTCAATGTGCCGGCGCTGTCCGGGCTGGCGTAGCTGATTTTCAAGTTTGAAATCAAGGCCCGGTTGCCGGACACGGCGGAGACCTTGAGCTTGGGCTTGGCGCTCACCGCCCCGGCGGTGATGCCGGCCAGACTGACCGTCTGCACCCCGGCGCCCGCATTGAGGTTGAAATTACCCAGCGGGTTCAGCGTGGGCGGCAGGCTGGGGACGGCGGGAGCCGTGGTTTTGTAAACCGCCTCGTTCGAAAAACCGCTGGCCACATTGGAAGCGTCATAGGTCTTGGCCGCGAAAAAATAAGTTGTGCCCCCGGCCAGGCCGCCGATGGTCGTTTTCGTCACGTTGCCGGCCACGACGTTGCTGGTATAATTTCCGCTCGCCGTGCCATAAAAAACGCGGTAGCCGGCGACGGCGGCGCTTGAACTGCGGTTCCAGGCCATGACCACGCTGTTCTGGCTGGTGGCAACGGTGGTGCTGAACGCCGGGCCGGAATGGAGCAGCAGGCCGAGAAACAGGAGGCCGGCCAGAACTTTTCGCAGTCCGGTGTTTTGCCGGGGCCGGCCCAAAACTTCATGGGCGTGCCGGGCGGTTGATCCATAGGGAATGTGCATGCCCATGGTTACCGCCCGTGCGGAACCGCCGCGACTAGGGCGTTCCTTGCCGGCACTGGGAAAAACCTTGGTTCACATTTTGAAACGCCGGACTATTATATGGAGTGAAGACACCAAGGAATTCAACGCCACGGCGCAAGCACGCTGGAGACAGACGTGAGGGAGCCGGGCTACGTCAGGTGTTCGCCCCATTGACAAAAAATGACGATTTCAAATAAAAAACCGAAACTATTCGCTTCCATTCGGAAGTTGGCCGATAGTGATAGCAGTAGGGAAGCCGCGTTTCAGCCACGCCAGTGGATTCGCAGCCGGGTGAACACGGGTTAAGAGGGTCAATCATCAATAACCAAACCAATCTCAATGGCGCGTCGGTCGCGGGGAAAATCCTCAATGAGGTGGACAGCAACAATAGCAGGCTGAAATCATGGCCGGCCTATTTGTTTGCGGGAGCGGTGACGGCGGCCACGCTGGGTTTGCGTCTGGCGCTGGCCGACCAGTTGAAGAACCGGCCGACCCTCATCGTTTTCACCCTGCCGATCATGCTCAGCGCGTATGTGGGCGGGCTGCGCGCCGGATTGCTGGCCACGGGGCTGGCTTATTTCTCAGCCAGCTATTACTTGCTGCCGCCGTTCCACAGCTTCCGGGTCGCGTCCGTGGTTGACCGTTGGGATTTATTTTTCGTCATCCTGGCGGGCGTGGTCATCAGCGTGCTCAACGAGGCGCTGCATCTGGCGCGCCACCGGGCCGACCAGGCCATCCGTGAGCGGGCAGAGGAGGCGCGGCGGACGAGCGAGGCGCGCTACCGCACGCTGTTCGAATGTGCGCCGGACGGCATCGTCATCGCCGATCCCCGGGGAATTTACCTCGATGCCAACGGGAGCATCTGCCAGATGCTCGGTTATGCCCGCGAAGAATTGATCGGACTTCCCTCCTCGCGGATCGTGGCCGAGGCGGAGGCGCAACATATCCAGCCGGCGTTGGACGCAATCAATACGAAATCACCCTACCACCGCGAGTGGCAGTTCCGGCGCAAGGACGGTTCCGCTTTCGATGGAGCGGTGATTGCGACGCAGATGCCCGACGGCAACGTGCTGGCGATGATTCGCGATGTCACGGCGCACAAACAGTCGGAAGCGGCGTTGCGCGACAGCGAGCAGAAGCTGCGCAAAGTGATTGACGGACTCGGCCCCAATACGTTCATCGGGCTGATGAGCACGGAGGGCATCCTGATTGAAGCGAACCGCCCGGCGCTCGCCGCCGCCGGGTTGAGTCTCGCGGAGGTGCTGGGAAAGCCGTTCGACCAGACCTATTGGTGGGGCTATTCCGAACCGGTGCAGGAGCAGCTACGCACCGCCATGGCCCGCGCCGCGCTGGGCGAACCTACGCGTTACAACGTCCAGTTGCGCGTGGCGGGAGGAAGCCTGGTCTGGGCGGACTTCTCGCTTAATCCGGTCCGCGACGCCAGCGGGCGGGTGACCTACATCGTGCCTTCGGCGAACATCATTGACGAACGCGTGCTGGCGGAAGAAGCCCTGCTCCAAGCCGGCGCGCTACAACGGGCCATTTTTAACAGCGCCAACTTTTCGAGCATCGCCACGGACGCGAAAGGCGTCATTCAAATCTTCAACGTCGGGGCCGAGCGGATGCTGGGCTACACCGCGGCCGAGGTGATGAACCAGATCACGCCCGCCGACATTTCTGATCCGCAGGAAGTGATTGTCCGCGCCGAGGCGTTGAGCGTCGAACTCGGCACGCCGATCACGCCGGGCTTCGAGGCTCTGGTGTTCAAAGCCTCGCGCGGGATCGAGGACATTTATGAGCTGACCTACATCCGCAAAGATGGCAAGCATCGCCACCGACGCAAAGGGAGTGATTCAAATTTTCAACGTCGGGGCCGAGCGGATGCTGGGTTACACCGCCACCGAGGTGATGAACAAAATGACGCCGGCGGACTTTCACGAGCCGCAGGAAGTGATCACCCGCGCCAAAGTGTTGAGCGCCGAATTCGCCACCCCGATTGCGCCGGGGTTCGAAGCCCTGGCCTTCAAGGCCTCGCGCGGGATCGAGGACATCTACGAGCTGACCAAAGTCCGCAAAGACGGAAGCCGGTTTCCCGCAGTGATCTCAGTGACGGCGCTGCGCGACGCCCAGGACGGCATCATCGGCTATCTGTTGATCGGCACGGACAACACCGCGCGCCAACAGGTCGAAGAAGAGCGGAAGAAGCTCGACCAGCGCTTGCGCGACCAGCAGTTCTACACGCGTTCGCTTATCGAATCCAACATTGACGCGCTGATGGCCACTGATCCGCTCGGCATCATCACGGACGTCAACAAGCAGATGGAGGAACTCACCGGCTGCACACGCGACGAACTGATTGGCGCGCCGTTCAAGAGTTACTTCACCGACCCGGAGCGCGCCGAAGCCGGCATCAAGCTGGTGTTGAGCGAGAAAAAAGTCACCGACTACGAACTTACCGCGTGCGCCCGGGACGGCAAGAAAACCGATGTCTCTTACAACGCCACAACGTTCTACGACCGCGACCGGCGGCTGCAGGGCGTGTTCGCCGCCGCGCGCGATGTGACGGAGCGCAAACGTTTCGAACAATCGCTGCAGGAAGCCAACCGGATGAAGAGCGAGTTTCTGGCGAACATGTCGCACGAGCTGCGCACCCCGCTCAACGGCATCATCGGCTTCACGGAATTCCTGGTTGACGAAAAGCCCGGCCCGCTCCGGCCCAAGCAGAAGGAATATCTGGGCGACGTGCTCAACAGCGCCCGCCATCTGCTCCAGCTCATCAACGACGTGCTGGACCTCGCCAAAGTCGAGGCGGGCAAAATGGAGCTGCACCCGGAAATTTTCCCCGTGCACCAGGCGGTCGAGGAAGTGGTCGCCGTCATCAAGGGCATCGCCAACAAAAGGCGCATCGCGGTCGGCATCGAAATCGAGCCGGAGGTTGACGCCGTGATGCTCGACCAGCACAAGTTCAAGCAGGTGCTCTACAACCTGCTTTCCAACGCGGTCAAGTTCTCCAATGAAGGCGGCCAGGTGGACGTCCATATCCGCCGCCGGGACCTGCATCAGCTCGAAGTGCGGGTCTGCGACACGGGCATCGGCATCAAGGCGGAGGACATCAAACGGCTTTTCACCGAGTTCGAGCAACTGGACTCCGGTACGGCGCGGCGCTTCGAGGGCACGGGCCTCGGCCTGGCGCTGACCAAGAAGATCATCGAGTTTCAAGGCGGCAGCATCAGCGTGGAAAGCGAACTGGGCCAAGGCAGCACGTTCATCGTCGTGCTGCCGGCGATGATGGAAGAAGCGGTGGCGGCATGAGCGCAAAAATTCTCGTCGTGGACGACAACGCCACCAACCTCAAGCTTGTTTCCGAGCTGCTGGAATTCGAGGGCCACGAGGTGCTCAAAGCCGTGGACGCCGAGGACGCGCTGATCGTCCTGGCTGCTACTTTGCCGGATTTAATCCTCATGGACATCGCGCTGCCCGGCATGGACGGGCTTACGCTCACGCGCAAACTCAAGGTGGACGCGCGCACGAGCCATATTCGCATCGTCGCGCTCACGGCCTTCGCCATGAAAGGCGACGACCAGAAGGCTTTCGCCGCCGGCTGCGACGGCTACATCACCAAGCCCGTTGACACGCGAATGCTGCCAGCCCAGGTGGCCGGATACCTGTCGCGCACGGAAAACGACACCGCCAAAAGCAAAACATGAAAATCCTGATCATTGAAGACGACCCCACGAGTTTGAAACTCACCAGCGAAGTGCTCCAGACCGGCGGCCATGTCGTGATGCTGGCGACCACGGCGGACCAGGCCATTTACTCCCTCAAAGCCGTCCGTCCGGAGGTCATCCTGCTGGACTTGCGCCTGCCCGGCATCAAAGGGCCGGCCGTCGCCCGCCAGTGCCGCGAGGAACCCGCCACGCGTGACATCCCGATCATCGCCATCACGGCGTTTTCGGCCGAATACGGCCGAGACGCGGCCCTGAAGGCCGGTTGCGACGCCTACATTGTCAAACCCATCAACACCCGCACGCTCCTGCAGCAAATCGAGGAGGTCGTCGCGGGCAAGGCCAAAATTTCCGCCCCGCCACTTCGCCTATGAAAATCCTGATCGTTGACGACATCGCCATCAACCGGAAGCTGCTGCGGGTGACGTTTGAAGCCGAGGGGCATGCCATCCTCGAAGCCGCCGACGGCGTCGAAGCCCTGCAACTCCTCGCCCGCGAAATGGTGGACGCGATCATCTCGGACATTCTCATGCCGAACATGGATGGTTTTCGGTTCTGTCATGAATTACGCCGCAACGACAGCCTGAGGCACATTGCGCTGATCCATTATACCAGCACCTACACCTCGCCCGGCGACCAGCAGCTTTCCCAAACCGTCGGCGCGGACAATTATCTGACCAAACCCGCTTCCACCGAAGTCCTGCTGCGAACGCTCGCCGAAGCCATGCTCCATGCGGACAAGCGCAAAGCCTCGGTGATGAAAGAATCGGACACGGCCTTCATCATGAAAGGCTACAGCGTGGTGCTCATCAAAAAGCTGGAAGAGAAAAATGAGGAACTGGAGCAGACCATCGCCGAGCTGCGCCGGGCGCACGAGCGCATCCTGGAACTGAATTCCGATTTGGAAAACCGCGTCAAGGAACGCACCGCCGAGCTGGAAAACACCAACCGGGAATTGTCCCACGCCCTTTCTCAAGTGAAGCAATTGAATGCGCTGCTGCCGATCTGCGGTTATTGCAAGAAAATCCGGGACGACCAGGATTACTGGCAATCCGTCGAGGGCTACATCAGCAAGCATACCGACGCGACTTTCAGCCACGGCATCTGCCCGGAATGCTTCGTGAAACATGTGCCGGCGGAATTGCAGAAATTAATGGCCGAGAAGAAGGCCGGCAAATTGAACCACCCCGCCGCAAATCCATGAACATCCTCATTGTTGACGACAACCGGACGAATCTGAAACTGATGGCCACGCAACTGGAGGCCGAAGGCCACGTTGTGGCCCAGGCCGCTGACGGGGTGGTGGCGCTCGAACGGCTGGATGGCGAGCCCATGGACGCGGTGATCTCCGACATCCTCATGCCGCGGATGGACGGCTACCGGCTGTGCCACGAAATTCGGAATCATGAAAACCTGCGCCACCTGCCGATCATCATTTACTCCTCCACCTTCACCGCGCCTGAGGATGTGAAGCTGGCCCTCGACGTGGGTGCGGACAAATACCTGCTCAAGCCCGCCTCGCTGGCAGTCATCATCGCCGCGCTGGAGGAAGTCATTGCCCGGCCGCACCCTTTGCCCAGCACCGGCGCGCTGCCGGAAATCGAGGTGCTCAAGGAATACAGCACGCGGCTCGTGGACAAGCTGGCGGAAAAGAAAAACGCCTTGGGACTGGCCAACACGAAACTCCTGGCGACCGGCGAACAACTGGCCCATCTGATCCGGCACAGCCCGGCGGTGCTCTATTCACTGAAAGTGGAGGGCGGACTGGTGGTTCACCAACTGGTCAGTGAAAACATGATCCATCTGCTCGGCTATGCCGCGAAAGAAGCCTGCTCCTTCGATTGGTGGGCGAATCATCTGCACCCGGAGGATCGTGAACGGGTGCTGGCCGGCATTTCTGAAGTCATCAAATGGGATGGTTGGAACGGCGAATACCGCCTCCGGCACAAGGCCGGCCATTATCTCTGGGTGGCAGACCAGCAGCAGCTCGTGCGCAACGCCGAAGGAAAGCCGACGGATGTTTTCGGCGTCTGGACGAACATCACCGACCGCCGGCAGGCGGAAGCGACTTCAAATTTACTGACGGCGATTGTTGAATCGTCGGACGACGCCATCTACGCCAAAGATTTGAACGGCGTCATCACCAGTTGGAACAAGGGCGCGGAAAAGATTTTTGGCCATTCCGCCCGCGAAATGATCGGGACTTCCATCCTGCGGCTGATTCCCGCCGACCAGCAGGTTGAAGAGCGTCATATTTTGGAGAAGATCAAGCTCGGCGAAAACCTGACGCACATTGAGACGCTGCGCCAGACCAAGGACCAGCGGATCATTAATGTCTCGGTCACGGCCTCGCCCATCAAGGATGCCGGGGGCAAGGTCATCGGCGTGTCAAAAGTGGCGCGCGACATCACCCAGCGGAAACAGGCGGCGGCCGAGCTGCTCGAATCAAGGCGTTTTCTGCGCTCCACCTTGGATGCGCTCTCCTCGCACATCGCGATTCTGGATGAGCATGGGACGATTGTCGAAGTCAACGCGGCGTGGAACCGATTTGCCCGCGAGAATCAATTCATCGGCAATCACGGCGTGGGCGATAACTATCTGAAAGTCTGTGATTCAGTTTCCGGTGATGGCTCCGAAGAAGCCAACTCCGTGGCCATCGGCATTCGTGCTGTCATGGCCGGGCAACAAGCTGAATTCCATCTGGAATACCCGTGTCACAGCTCACAGGAACGGCGCTGGTTCGTGGTGCGGGTCACGCGCTTTGCGGGCGATAGGCCGGTGCGCGTCGTGGTGGCCCATGAAAACATCACCGAGCGCAAACTGGCGGAGGGTTCGATGCGCGAAAGCGAGGAAAAATTCCGCCAGATCACCGAAACAATCAACGAAGTTTTCTGGATCACCGATCCGTCCATGCACGAGCTGATTTACGTCAGCCCGGCCTATGAAAAGATCTGGGGCCGGACCTGTGCCAGCCTCTACGCCACACCGCGCCAATGGCTGGAGGTGATCCATCCCGAAGACGGCGGGCGTGTTGCCCAAGCCGCCGCCGCCATACTCACATCCGGCAGCTATGATGCCACCTACCGTATCCTCCGCCCGGACAAGACCGAGCGTTGGATTCACGACAAGGGATTTCCCGTTCGCAGTGCGGCTGGCGAAATCTACCGGATCGTCGGCACCGCTGAAGACATCACGGAGAAACGGAAACTGGAGGATGCCTATCGGCAGGCGCAAAAGATGGAATCCATCGGCCAGCTGGCCGGCGGCATTGCGCATGATTTCAACAATATTTTGGGGGCGATCGTCGGCAATCTCTATCTGGCGAAACTGGACGCGGCGGAACACCCGGCGTTGCTGGCCCATTTGGAGAACATTTCCGAAGCCAGCCAGCGGGCGACCGACCTGGTCAGCCAAATCCTGACCTTCAGCCGGCAAGGCAAGCCGGAGCGGGAACCGCTCAAGCTGAACCATGTCGTGCTGGAAGTCCTCAAGCTGCTGCGCGCCAGCCTGCCGGCCGGCATCCGGATTCAAATCGAGCTGGCCGAAGCGCCCGCCGTGCTGGCCAACGCCACCGCCATCCATCAGGTGATCATGAATCTCGGCACCAATGCCTGGCACGCCATGCGCGACCAAAACGGCGTGTTGAAAGTTGAGATGAACGTTTTGGAAGTGGATGAGGATTTTACCAGAACCCGGCCCGACCTGCATCCGGGAAGCTATGTGCAGATCTCGGTGAGCGACACCGGCTGCGGCATGGATCGCCATACGCTGGAGCATGTCTTCGAGCCGTTCTTCACCACCAAGGCCGTGGGCGAAGGCACCGGCCTGGGTTTGGCGGTGGTTCATGGCATCATGAAAAGCCATGACGGCGGCGTTTCCGTTTACAGCCAGCCGGGCAAAGGCACCCGGTTCAATTTGTATTTCCCCGTCATCGCCGCCGAGGTGACCGTGCGGGAAATTGAAGCCGCCCCCATTCCGCGCGGTCACGGCGAACATATTTTATTCGTGGACGATGAAGAACCCCTGGTCAGTGCCGGGAAAAAAATGCTCGAACGGCTGGGCTATGTGGTGACGGCGAAGGCCAGTCCGCTGGAAGCCATCACCCTCGTGCGCGACCAGCCGGCGGCGTTTGATTTGGTCATCACCGATCTGACCATGCCCGGCCTGGACGGTGTCGCCCTTGGCCGGCGACTGCACCAAATCCAGCCGCAACTGGCCATCATCCTGACCACCGGTTACAGCGGCCTGATGACCGCCAAGAAAATACGGGAACTGGGTTTCCGGGAACTGTTGGACAAGCCCTGCACCGCGCGGGTCTTGGCCGAAACTGTGGAACGCGTGCTGCATCCGGCGGCTGCAATCGAAAAATAAATGGCGTCCGGTCAAACCGGCGGATGGGGTGAACACCCCATATCGCTGCCGTGGCTTTGCGCCTATGATTATTAGATGGCTCCCAAAAAACTGCTGACGGGGTGGAAATAATTTATGGGGGAGGGATGGGGATAAAACCGGATCATGAGCCCAGAGCATCAAAACGCAAGCGCGGCCGGCGCCGAGACGCGCGCGGCGCAGGCGGAGACGCAGACCGAACAAGACCATACCCGTGTCGCGCAGGCGAAGACGCAAACGAAACAAACCCATACGCGCACGGCGCAGGCCGAAACCCAGGCCGAGCAGACGGAGGTCCGGACGGAACAGTCGAAAACGCAGGCCGACCAGACCAGCACCCGAATTTCACAGGCCGAGACGCAGGTTGCGCAGGAGCATATCCGGACCGAACAGGCGGAAACGCGGACGGAGCAGGCCCGGACGCGGACGATGGAGCAGGCGTTGCGCGCCTCGGAGCTGAGTTACCGCCGGCTCTTCGAGGCGGCGCAGGACGGCATTTTGATTCTGGACGTGGACACGGGCCGCATCACGGATGTGAACCCGTTTCTGACCAGGCTGCTCGGTTTTTCCCATGACGAAATGGTCGGCAAGACCGTCGGCGAATTCAGCCCGTTCAAGGACATCGAGTCGAACAAGGTCATGCTGGAGCGGCTGCAAAAGGACGGGTATGTCCGCTACGAAGACCTGCCACTGGAAACGCGGGATGGCCGCCATAAAGCCGTGGAGTTTGTCAGCAACGTATATGAGGCCGGCGACAAGAAGGTCATCCAGTGCAACATCCGCGACATCACGGAGCGCAAGCAATCGCAGGATGAAATCCACCGGCTCAACGCCGAACTGGAGCAGCGCATCGGCGAGCGCACGCAGCAGCTGCAGGCCGCCAACCAGGAACTGGAGGCGTTCAGCTATTCCGTCTCCCATGATCTGCGCGCGCCGCTGCGCCATGTCATCGGCTTCGTAAGTCTGCTGCAAAAAGACGCCGGCCCGGCGCTTTCGGAAAAAAGCCGCCGCCACCTGGCCACGATCTCCGAATCCACCCAGCGGATGGGCGACTTGATTGACGACCTGCTGGGATTCTCACGGATCGGAAAATCCCTGATGAAAAAAACAGACGTCAATCTCGAAGACCTGGTCCGGGAGACGCTGGGCGATTTCAAGGTGGAGGCCCGGGAACGGAAAATCGTGGTGACAATTCAACCCCTGCCACCGGTTTGGGCCGACCGCGCGCTGCTGCGGCTGGTGCTGGTCAACCTGATTTCCAATGCGGTGAAGTTCACCGGCCAGCGCGCCGAAGCCAGAATCGAGATTGGCTGCGTTCCTGAAGAAAGCGGCGAGACGGTCATTTTCATCCGCGACAACGGCGCGGGTTTCGATCCGCTCTATGTCCACAAGCTGTTCGGCGTCTTTCAACGCCTGCACAGCCACGCCGAGTTTGAAGGCACGGGCATCGGGCTGGCCAACGTCCAGCGCATCGTCCAGCGGCACGGCGGCCGGGTCTGGGCGGAAGGCGTGGTGGATGCCGGCGCGACTTTCTATTTTTCCATCCCCAAAACCAATCTAAGAAAACCATGAACATTCAAGCGCGCGACATCAAAAACATCCTGCTGGTCGAAGACGACCTGCGGGATGTGGAACTGACCCTGGCGGCGCTGGAGGAGCACCATCTGGCCAACGCGGTCTTCGTCGTCCACGACGGCGCGGAGGCGCTGGATTATCTTTATCACCGGGAAAAATTCCTGGGCCGCTCGCCGGGCAATCCGGTGCTGGTGCTGCTGGACAACAAGATGCCGAAAGTCAGCGGGCTGGAAGTGTTGAAGACCATGAAGGCCGACCCGAATTTGAAGATGATTCCGGTGGTGGTGCTCACCTCCTCGCGTGAAACGCCCGACATGGTTGAGTTTTACCAGCACGGCGTCAACGCCTATGTGGTGAAGCCCGTGGATTTCCATGAATTCATGGCGGCGGTGAGACAACTCGGCGTGTTTTGGGCGGCGGTCAACGAACCGCCGCCGCCGATCGGGGAAGCCGGAACCGCCGATCAAGACGGCGAAGGCGTTCGCTTGGGAAAGGAAGAGCCTTGAAATCCCCGCTCCGCATCCTGCATTTGGAAGACGACCCGCGCGATGCCACACTCGTGCAAACCACCTTGGAAGCCGGTGGCATTGCCTGTGCAACAACGTGCGTGCAGCAACGGGATGAATTTGTGGCGGCGCTGGAACAGGGCGGCTTTGACCTGGTCCTTTCGGATTTCTCGCTGCCGGCGTTTGACGGATTGTCCGCCGTGGAAATCGTGCACGCCCGCTGGCCGGACCTGCCGGTCATTCTGGTTTCCGGTTCTCTGGGTGAGGAGCGGGCCATTGATTCCCTCAAGACCGGCGCGACGGATTATGTCCTGAAGGAACGGCTTGCCCGGCTCGCGCCGGCGGTGCGCCGGGCCATGCAGGAAGTCGAAAAGCGCACGGAGAGCCGGCGGACGGAAGAGAAGCTGCGGGAGAGCGAGCAACGGTTGCGCATCGTTTTCAGCCAGTCGCCGCTGGGAATCGCGCTGGTCGGCGCGGACGGGCGCCCCGTCCTGACAAACGCGGCCCTGCAGCAGATGCTCGGCTACACGGGCGAGGAACTGAACCGGATGCCTTTCACCGAATTCACGCATCCGGACGATTGCGTCACGGACCAGGAGCTTTACCGGCAATTGATCCAGGGCACGCGTAAAAGTTACCAGATCGAAAAACGCTACCTTCGCAAGGACGGCCAGATGGTCTGGGCGCGTCTCTCGGTGAGTCTGGCGCGCGCGGCGGCTGGCCGGGACGTCTTTGCCATTGGAATGGTCGAGGATATCACGGAGCGCCGGCAGTTGGAGGCGCAATTTATTGAGGCGCAGAAAATGGACGTGATCGGCCAGCTCGCCAGCGGCGTGGCCCATGACTTTAACAATATCCTTGCGGTCATCATGGGCTACAGCGACCTGCTCGTGGCGCAGCTTGGCGGGGACAGTCCGCTGCGAAACTATGCCGAGGAGATCCGGCACGCGTCGTCCCGGGCCGCCCGGCTCACCCAGCAACTGCTCGTCTTCAGCCGCAAACAATTGGTTCAACCCGTCGTGCTGGATCTGAATGTCGTGGTGCGGGACCTGGAAAAAATGCTGCGGCGGCTCATTGACGAGCACATCGAAATGACCCTGGTTCCCGAGAAACAAATCGGCCGCATCAAGGCCGACTCCGGCTACATCGGGCAGGTGCTGATGAACCTGGTCATCAACGCCCGCGATGCCATGCCCGAAGGCGGCAAGCTCACCATCGCCACCAGCAATGTCACGCTTGACGAGAGCCATGCTCGCGCCCACAAGAACGCGAGGCCCGGCGACTATGTGATGCTGAGTGTCAATGACACGGGCACCGGCATGACCGAGGAAGTCAAGGCGCACTTGTTTGAGGCGTTTTTTACGACCAAGCCGTTGGGCAAGGGCACCGGACTGGGCCTCGCGACCTGCCGGACCATCGTCGAACAATGCGTCGGCCACATCAGCTTTACGAGTGAAATTGGCAAAGGCACGACCTTCAGAATTTATTTCCCGCGAGTTGATGAACCATTGGACACCGATACGCAGATCATCAAGGCCGGACCACTGCCGCATGGGACCGAAACCTTGCTGGTCGTGGAAGACGACCCCTCCGTCCGGCATCTGGCCCGCAGCGTGTTGGGAGCCCAGGGTTACACGGTGCTGTCGGCCGCGAACGGTCAGGATGCGTTGCGCGTGGTGCATGAACATGTTGAACCCATCCGGCTGGTAGTCACCGACGTCATCATGCCGCTGATGGGCGGCAAGGCGATGGCGGAATGGCTGAAGGCGACTTATCCCGATCTCAAAATCCTTTTCACTTCGGGTTACACGGATGACGCCATCGCACATCATGGCGTGCTGGAAGCCGACATCCAGTTTCTGGCCAAACCTTACACGCCCGCGGCGCTCGTGTGCAAAGTGCGCGCCATGCTGGACAATGAAACGGACAGCACCTTCCTTCGGAAACAGAAAATGACGGCCAACCAAAGCCAATGACGACTCCCCAAACCAACCGGCCGGCAATTCGCGCGACCGTGATATGGCTGCGGCAATCCACTGCCTCACCGCATCTGCCATCGGCACCAATCAACTTTCGGGAGGCACCACGTTCGCCCTAGAGTTGCCGGTTCAACCGGAATCCACAACGCAAGCGGTTCAGAAATGAAACCACCTTCCACAAATTTCAGGAAGAAACATCGCTGGTCCAGGCGCGTGCTGCTGGCGGGAGCGCTGGCGCTTTGTCTCTGGCTGCCCGACCGTGGGTTCGCCCTCGATCCATCCAGAGATTTGTTAGAATACAATTGCCAGACCTGGAGCCGGCAGAACGGCCTGCCGGCCAATGGCATCAACGCCATCATCCAAAGCAAGGACGGATATCTGTGGCTGGGCACGACGGTGGGGCTGGTGCGTTTTGACGGGATTGAATTCAAGCTGCTTGATCTAACCCGCGCGCCGCAGGTTCGCAACGGCATCGTCACCAGCCTGGCCAATGCGAACGATGGCGGCTTATGGGTCGGACTGAGACACAACGCTTTCGGTTATTACGACGGGCAATCGTTTTCGTTCCGGGGAAAAGACGTTTTTGGGAAGGTGAACCTGAATGTGCGGACCATTCTGGAAAGCAAAGACGGCACGGTCTGGCTGGCCGCCGAGCGCCAGGCCGCCCGATTGACCCGCTCCGGCGGTTTTGAGGCCGTGTTGGGTTCGTCCAACAATACTGTCGCCATCGACATCACGTGTGGTTATGAAGATTCCAAAGGGCGGCTTTGGTTTGGCACGGCCTTCACCGGAGTTTATTACTGGGAGGCAGGGAAAATCACCAAACTGTCCGACCCCGTCCTGGATGAATCCCCGGTTAATTGCGTCGCGGAGGATCCGAAAGGACAGATTTGGCTCGGCACAGGAAAAGGCTTGTGTTGTTACAACTCCAATCTGGAGAAACAGGAAATCCCCTATCTTCCTTGGGAAATCCATGCCCTGCTGGTGGACCGGCATGGCGTCTTGTGGATTGGAACCTCCGGCCAGGGACTCGTGCGCTTTCAAAACGGGCAATATGACTCCCTTCGAAAAACGGATGGACTGACGGGTGATTATGTGCAGTCTCTCGCCGAAGACCGCGAAGGCAGCCTGTGGATCGGCACGCGCGATGGATTGAGCCAGCTCACGGACGTGAAGTTTCCCACCCATCAGGCCGCTGAGGATCCAACTGTAAAAGATGCTTTGGCGGTGAGCGCCTCGCACAAAGGAGGCATCTGGGTGGGCAGCAGTTCCGGATTCACTTACTATGACGGCAAGCTCAAAACTTACGGCCTCGAATCCGGACTGCCAGACGCCTACACCAAGCGGGTGTTTGAGGCTCGCAATGGAGATGTCTACCTCGTCAGCGGGAAAAACACTCTGGCGGTTTTTTCGGGCGGAAAAGTGGTGGCGACCTATCCCGCCCCCAACATGGTGGTGGGTCTGGCGGAGGACGCGCAGGGGGTCGTGGTGTCCGTCGGCGGCGACTTGTATCGCGCGGGCACGAATTACTTCACCCCTTATGTTTTTACCAATGGCCAGCCCGCGTTTGAATGGATCCTGAACCTGGCCATGGACCGGGACGGGGCGATTTGGGTCGCCGGTCAAACGGGGATTTTCCGCGTCAAAGACGGCAGCTTCCAGCAGTGGGCCATGCCGGCCCCGCTCGCGCCGGCCGTGCAATGGGTTTGCGAAGACGACGACGGCATTGTCTGGGGGGCGCAGGTGGAAGGCATCGTCCGGCTCAAGGACAACCAGCTCCGGTATGTCAACCGCGCGGACGGTCTGTTCGACAACAATATTTACTCCATCGTCCCCGACGACCTCGGCAATCTTTGGGTGGACTCCGGCCGCGGCATCTTCCGGGTCAGCCGGAAAAGCATGAATGATTTTGCAGACGGAAAAACCAGCCAGGTCGAATGCGTGGCGTATGATGGTCCCGAATCCGTCAAGCCGGCGGACAAAACCACGCAGGAACATATCGCGTGCAAGACGCCGGACGGCCGGATTTGGTTTCCGAGCGCCAACGGCGTGGTGGAGATTGATCCCGCGCACATCTCGATCAATCAGGTCGCGCCACCGGTTCACATTGACAGCATCCGCGCCAACGGCCTAGAGCTGGCCAGGGACAAAAACATGATTGTGCCGCCCAGCCATGGCGAACTGGAATTTCATTTTGCCGCGCCCAGTTTTATTGCGCCGCTGAGGGTGCGGTTCCGCTACCAGTTGGTAGGTTACGACCGGGGCTGGGTGGAGACACAAGACCGGCGAATGGCCTTTTACACCAACCTCAAGCCGGGCCGCTACACGTTCCGCGTCATCGCTGCCAATGCGGATGGCGTCTGGAATAAAACCGGTGATGCTCTCCAAATCGAATTGCTCCCTTTTTATTATCAGACGGTCTGGTTTCGTCTGGCTTGCGGCGGACTGGCGTTCGCCGCGCTGGTTGGAATTTATCTCCAGCGCGTCCGGCACCTGAAACTCAAACAGCAGGCGTTGCAAAAAAACCGCGACCTGCTGGAAACCGAAGTCCAGAACCGGACCGGGGAACTGGCGGAAGCCAACGGCTCGCTCCGTCACGAAATCGAGGCGCGCAACCGGATGCAATTGGAGATAGAAAAGATCCACAGGCAGCTGCTGGAAACATCGCGCCAGGCCGGCATGTCCGAAGTGGCCACCAATGTCCTGCACAACGTGGGCAACGTGCTCAACAGCGTCAACGTCTCGGCCAGCCTGGTCGTGGACAGCGTGAAGAAGTCCAAGGCCGCCAGCCTCGCCAAGGTGGTGGCGATGATTCAGGAACATGCGCACGACCTGGGGAGGTTTATCACCAGTGACCCGAAGGGCAAACAGCTGCCGGCTTATCTGGCGCAACTTTCCGAACACCTGCTGGCCGACCAAAAGGCGACGGTGAAGGAACTGGATTTGCTCGTGAAGAACATCGAGCACATCAAGGAGATCGTGACCATGCAGCAAAGTTACGCGAAGGTTTCCGGCGTCAAGGAAATCATCAGCCTGCGGGAACTGGTGGAAGACAGCCTGCGCCTGAATGCCGGCGCGCTGGACCGCCACGGCGTGGAAATCGTCCGCGAATTTGCCGACGTGCCGCCGGTCAACCTGGACAAGCACCAAGTCCTGCAGGTGCTCGTGAACCTCATCCGCAACGCCAAGCACGCCTGCCAGGATTCGGAGCGGGCGGACAAGCGGTTGACGGTGCGCGTCGCCAACGGCGATGGGCGGATCAAAATTTCCGTGAGCGACAATGGCGTCGGCATTCCGCCGGAGAACCTGACGCGCATTTTCAACCACGGTTTCACCACGCGCAAGGACGGCCACGGCTTCGGCTTGCACAGCGGCGCGCTGGCGGCCAAGGAAATGGGGGGCGCCTTGACCGCTCACAGCGGCGGCACCGGCCAAGGCGCGACGTTCACCCTGGAACTGCCTTGCGACACCAATGGAGGCGCACATGAATAATCTGGCCGCCGAAAAAAACCGCCGGATTCTAGTCGTGGATGACAATCGCGCGATTCACGATGATTTTCGGAAGATACTTTCCATTGGCTCAAGTGCTGCCTTGGAGGCGGCCGAGGCGGAACTGTTTGGTCAGCCGCAGAAAGTGATCCGGCAAACACGATACGAAATTGAC
>Ga0182024_10004148_pt1 | contig 33679 bp, 25 predicted proteins | sample P32metaG_FD_120480 | JGI IMG/M metagenome (GOLD analysis project Ga0182024, IMG submission 120480) | Permafrost microbial communities from Stordalen Mire, Sweden - P3-2 metaG (Illumina Assembly) | ecosystem: Environmental > Terrestrial > Soil > Wetlands > Permafrost | place: Sweden: Stordalen... | reverse complement strand
TGTGGATCGAGGTGAAGACGTCGTCCTTGACGATGCGCTCGGAGAGCAGGATCGAGTCCTCGAAGTTGTAGCCGTTCCACGGCATGAACGCGACCAGCGCGTTCCGCCCGAGCGCAAGCTCGCCGAGATCGGTCGAGGGACCGTCGGCGATGATGTCGCCCTTCTTGACCTGATCGCCCACCTTCACCAGCGGACGCTGGTTGATGCAGGTGTTCTGGTTCGAGCGCTGGAACTTCTGCAGCCGATAGATGTCGACGCCCGGCTTGGTCGGATCGGGCTCGTCGGTGGCGCGAATGACGATACGGGTGGCGTCGACCTGGTCGACCACGCCGGTACGGCGCGCCGCGATCGCCGCGCCGGAATCGCGCGCGACTACGCCTTCCATGCCGGTGCCGACGAACGGCGCCTCGGCGCGCACCAGCGGCACCGCCTGGCGCTGCATGTTGGAGCCCATGAGCGCGCGGTTGGCGTCGTCGTTCTCCAGGAACGGAATGAGCGCCGCCGCCACCGAAACGAGCTGCTTCGGCGACACGTCCATGAAATCCACCTTGTCGGGCGGAATGAGCTGCACGTCGCCGGCGTGGCGCACCACGACGAGGTCGTCGGTGAATCGGCCCTTGGGGTCGATGGCGGAATTGGCCTGCGCCACCGTGTAGCGGCCTTCCTCCATCGCCGAGAGATAGATCACCTCGTCGGTGACGCGGCCGTCCTTGACCTTGCGGTACGGCGTCTCGACGAAGCCGTACTTGTTGACCCGCGCATAGGTCGCGAGCGAATTGATCAGGCCGATATTCGGCCCTTCCGGCGTCTCGATCGGGCAGATGCGGCCGTAATGGGTCGGGTGCACGTCGCGCACCTCGAAGCCGGCGCGCTCGCGCGTGAGCCCGCCCGGCCCGAGCGCGGAGAGCCGCCGCTTATGGGTGATCTCCGACAGCGGATTGGTCTGGTCCATGAACTGCGAGAGCTGCGAGGAGCCGAAGAACTCGCGCACGGCAGCGGCCGCCGGCTTGGCGTTGATCAGGTCCTGCGGCATCACGGTGTCGATATCGACCGACGACATGCGCTCCTTGATGGCGCGCTCCATGCGCAGAAGGCCGATGCGATACTGATTCTCCATCAGCTCGCCGACCGAGCGCACCCGCCGGTTGCCAAGATGATCGATGTCGTCGATCTCGCCCTTGCCGTCGCGCAGATCGACCAGCGTGCGGATCACCGAGATGATGTCGTCCTTGCGCAGGATGCGCACGGTGTCCTCGACGTCGAGGTCGAGCCGCATGTTCATCTTGACGCGGCCGACCGCGGAGAGGTCGTAGCGCTCCGAATCGAAGAACAGCGAGTTGAACATGTTCTGCGCCGTGTCGATGGTCGGCGGCTCGCCCGGACGCATGACGCGGTAGATGTCGAACAGCGCGTCCTCGCGCGTCATGTTCTTGTCGAGCACAAGCGTGTTGCGGATGTAGGCGCCGACGTTGACGTGGTCGATGTTGAGGATCGGCAGCTCCCTGAAGCCGGCCTCGTTGAGCGCCTTCAGCGTCTTCTCGGTGATCTCCTCGCCCGCCTCGGCATAGATCTCGCCGGTCTTCGGGTTGACGAGGTCTTCGGCGATGTATTGGCCGATCAGCTCCTCGTCGGACAGCCGCAGCGCCTTGAGGCCCTTTTCGGCGAGCTGGCGCGCCTGGCGCACCGTGAGCTTCTTGCCGGCCTCGAGCACGACCTTGCCGCTGTCGGCGTCAACGAGATCGCTGATCGCCTTGTAGCCGCGCAGCCGATTGGCGTCGAACGGCACCCGCCAGCCTTCCTTGGTGCGCTTGTAATGCACCTGCTTGTAGAAGGTGTTGAGGATCTCCTCGCCGCTCATGCCGAGCGCGTAGAGCAGCGACGTGACCGGGATCTTGCGCCGCCGGTCGACGCGCGCATGCACGATGTCCTTGGCGTCGAACTCGATGTCGAGCCAGGAGCCGCGATAGGGGATGATGCGGGCCGCGAACAGGAGCTTGCCCGAGGAATGCGTCTTGCCCTTGTCGTGATCGAAGAACACGCCGGGCGAGCGATGCATCTGCGAGACGATGACGCGCTCGGTGCCGTTCACCACGAAGGTGCCGTTGTTGGTCATGAGCGGGATGTCGCCCATGTAGACATCCTGCTCCTTGATGTCCTTGACCGACTTGGCGCCGGTCTCCTCGTCGATATCGAACACGATGAGGCGCAGCGTCACCTTGAGCGGCGCGGCATAGGTCATGCCGCGCTGGCGGCACTCGTCGACGTCGTATTTCGGCGGCTCGAATTCGTATTTGACGAATTCAAGCTGCGAGGTGTTGGAAAAATCCGAGATCGGGAATACCGACTTGAAGACGGCCTGCAGGCCCTCGTTGGGCCGGCCGCCCTGCGGCTCCTTTACCAGCAGGAATTGGTCGTAGGATGCCTTCTGAACCTCGATGAGGTTCGGCATCTCCGCGACTTCTTCGATTTTGCCAAAAAACTTACGAACGCGCTTCCGACCGATAAACGTCTGCGCCATCATGTCCTCTCGATCAATCGAACCACCGGGGTCCGGGCCGCCGGGTCCGAACCCTCGCGCTCGAGCCGGCGGCTCAAGCTCCGCAATAGACCCCTTCCCCTCCCGGCGTTGCGCGGCAGGGGACGGGCGGGCCGATCAAGACAACTCTCCAGAGGGCCGCAATCCATCGCGACCGTCGGGACAGGCGTCGGACGCCCTATTTTCCGGTGATTCGGGCAGGAATCCGAATCACCGCATTCGCCGCACGCTCCGACCTCGTCATGGCCGGGCTTTGACCCGGCCATCAACGCTCTGGAACTTCACGGGACCCTCGGGGTCTCGCTTCGCTCGCCGGGGGTCTCGCTTAAGTAAGCGTTGCTTACTTAAGCTCAACCTTTGCGCCAACTTTTTCGAGCGTCGCCTTGATCTTGGCGGCCTCGTCCTTGTTGACGCCTTCCTTCACCGGCTTGGGAGCGCCCTCCACCAAGTCCTTGGCCTCCTTGAGGCCGAGGCCGGTGATGGCGCGGACTTCCTTGATCACCTCGATCTTCTTCTCGCCGATCGCGGCAAGAACGACGGTGAACTCGGTCTTTTCCTCGACGGCGGCGGCAGCGCCGGCGGCGGGAGCGGCAGCCACCGCGACCGCCGCGGCGGCCGAGACGCCCCATTTCTCTTCAAGCAGCTTGGCAAGTTCCGCCGCCTCCAGCACGGTGAGGCTGGAGAGGTCGGTCACGATTTTCTGCAGATCAGCCATGAGTCTTGTCCTTCGGTTCGAACCTTCGACTTGAGGAGGATTTTCAGGCGGCAGCCGCCCCCTCCTCGCCCTTTGAGGCATAGGCCTGGACCACGCGTGCGACCTTGGCGGCAGGGGCGGTCACCACCTGCGCGATCTTGGTCGCCGGCGCCTGGATGAGGCCGACGAGCCGTGCCCGCAGCTCGTCGAGCGACGGCAGGGCGGCAAGCGCCTTGACGCCGTTCGGGTCGAGCGAGGTCTTGCCCATCGCTCCGCCAAGAATCACGAAGCGCTCGTGCGTCTTGGCGAAATCGACGGCGACCTTGGGCGCGGCGACCGGATCGCCCGAGAAGGCGATCAGGGCCGGTCCTTTGAGCAGCGGCGCGATCGAGGCGACGTCGCTGCCTTCCAGCGCGATCCTGGCGAGGCGGTTCTTCGCAACCTTCACGCTCGCGCCAGCCTGCTTCATCTGCCTGCGCAGATGCTGCATCTGGACGACCGTGAGGCCCGAATAATGCGCAACGACCACAACGTTGGCGGCCTTGAAGACCTCGCCAAGGGTTGTGACCAGCTCGCTTTTTGCCGCGCGATCCACCAGCTCTCTCCGGTTGGCGATCCCCCTCGCGGAGGCCGCCGGGTTGATGCTTCGCACCCTGCCCCCCGGCACAGCCAGTTGGGCTGTCCCGGGCCATCGAGGTCAGAACCGAAGGGCAATCAACACGCTGCCCTCAAGTCTTCACCCGTCTATGCTGGCTCTTGCGAATTAAGCCGTTGCCGGCGCCCGCAGTCTCGGACAGGACCGCGCTTCCCAAATGGCACCAAGTTCCACCACTCCTAGGTAATCCACGCATGGACGGTCTAAGAGGGGTCTCGCTTCAGCGGTTTTCGAGGAGCGCGAAAAGGCGCGCCGACAAACCGGGCCGGCACGCCCATGGGGGCTATCTAGCGACTCCGCACCGCTTTGCCAAGTGGATTCAGGCGTGCGGTCAGAGCTTTGCCGCGATTATTTTGCGTCATACCATCGCGGCCCCGACCCGCAGAGGACGCCTAGCATGCCACACAGCACCGATCGCATCCTGACCACCCATGTCGGCAGCCTGATCCGGCCAGCCAGGCTGATCGAGTTCTGGCGCGCGATCGAGGACGGCAAGGCCTACGATGAGGCCGCATTCGAAGCCTGTCTCACGGACTGCGTTGCCGAGGTGGTCCGCCAGCAGGCCGAAACCGGCATCGACATCGTCAGCGACGGCGAGTTCAGCAAGGGCGTCAATTGGGCGTTCTATATCTTCAAGCGGCTCACGGGAATCGCGGTGCGGCCGGCGACGCCCGAGGAAATCAACGATCCGATGGCGTCCATGGCCGGCGGCCGCGACCGGCAGGCGTTTGCGGAATTCTATGCCGAATACGACACCGCCTCCGGGCTCGGCAAACGGCTCGGCAACCGCGTCGTCATCAACGGACCGATCAGCTATTGTGGCGCGCCGCAGGTCGGTCGCGACATCGGCAACCTCAAGGCCGCGCTCGCCAAGGCGCAGCAGCAGCACCCGGCGCTCGCGGGCTTCCTGCCGGTGGTCGCGCCGGCGAGCGCGCTGCCTGGCGCCAAGATCGAGCACTACAAGGACGAGGAGGCCTTCCTGTTCGCGCTCGCCGAGGCGCTGCACCAGGAATACCAGGCGGTCGTCGACGCCGGCCTCGATGTGCAGATCGACGACGCGTTCCTGCCCTACATGTACGAGCGCATGGTGCCGCCGATGACGAGCGCGCAATACCGGCACTGGGCGCAGCTTCGCGTCGACGCGCTCAACCATGCGCTCGCCGGCATTCCCGAAGAGCGCTCGCGCTATCACATCTGCTGGGGCAGCTGGAACGGGCCGCACGCCTTCGACGTCCCGCTCAAGGACATCATCGATCTCGTCCTGCAGGTGCGCGTCGGCCATTACTCCTTCGAGGCCGCCAATCCGCGCCATGCGCACGAGTGGCGGGTGTGGGAGACGGTGAAGCTGAGGCCGGGCCAAGTCCTGATCCCGGGCGTCATCAGCCACGCCACCAATATCGTCGAGCATCCGCAACTCGTCGCAGAGCGCATCGTGCGGCTCGCCAACATCGTCGGCCGCGAGAACGTCATGGGCGGCACCGATTGCGGCTTTGCGCAAAGCCCGTTCGCGCGGCGCGTCCACCCCTCGATCATGTGGGCGAAGCTCGAAGCGCTCGCCGCGGGCGCGCGGCTCGCGACGCAGCAGCTATGGGGGCGCCGCTCGGCGGCGTGACGCCTCTGGCGGAGGCGTCCTGCTAGTTCGGCTGCGCCGCGCCCGGGAACAGGCTCGCCGGCTCGACCTTCACGCCCGGCCCCATGGTCGAGGAGATCGCCACGCGGTTGATGAACTGGCCCTTGGCGCCGGCCGGCCGCGATTTCTGCACGGCGTCGGCGAAGGCGCGGATGTTCTCGATCAGCTTGTCGGCGCTGAAGGAGGCCTTGCCGATGCCGGCCTGCACGATGCCGGCCTTCTCGACGCGGAATTCGACCGAACCGCCCTTGGCGCCCTTGACCGCGGTGGTCACATCCATGGTCACGGTGCCGACCTTGGGATTGGGCATCAGGCCGCGCGGGCCCAAAACCTTGCCGAGCCGGCCGACCAGCGGCATCAGGTCGGGCGTCGCCACCACGCGGTCGAAGTCGATATTGCCGCCCTGGACCTTTTCCACCAGGTCCTCGGCGCCGACCACGTCGGCGCCCGCCGCCTTGGCCTCATCGGCCTTGGCGCCGCGCGCGAACACGGCGACGCGCACCGAGCGGCCGGAGCCGTTCGGCAAGCTGACCACGCCGCGCACCATCTGGTCGGCGTGGCGCGGATCGACGCCGAGATTCATCGCAACCTCGATGGTCTCGTCGAATTTCGACTTGGCGCGGTCCTTGACCATCGCCACCGCTTCGGTGAGCGGATAGAGCTTTTGCCGGTCGACGCCCTCGCGCGCCGCGGCCGTGCGTTTTCCAAGCGTGCTCATGATTTGACCTCCAACCCCATGGAGCGTGCCGATCCTTCCACCATGCGCATGGCGGCCTCGATGGTATCGCAGTTCAGGTCCTTCATCTTCTGCTCGGCGATCTCGCGCACCTGTTCCTTGGTCACCGCGCCAGCCACGTCGCGGCCCGGTGCCTTCGAGCCGCCCTCGACCTTGGCCGCCTTCTTGAGGAAGTGCGACACCGGCGGCGTGCGCAGCTCGAACGCGAACGAGCGGTCGGCATAGACCGTGATGGTGACGGGGATCGGCGTACCCTTCTCGAGCTTCTGGGTCTGCGCGTTGAACGCCTTGCAGAACTCCATGATGTTGAGGCCGCGCTGGCCGAGCGCCGGGCCGATCGGCGGCGACGGGTTGGCCGCCCCGGCGGGCACCTGCAGCTTGATGTAACCGGTGATTTTCTTTGCCATGCTTTGCTCCTGCTAGTGGTCCGGCTGCCGGCGGCTGGCGGCCGCCCTCACCTCCCACGTCTTCACTACGGTCTTCAAACGGTCTTCACTCTCACGTCGTCTTGCCCGGGGCTTGACGACTATAGCTTCTTAACCTGCCCGAACTCCAACTCAGCCGGCGCGGCACGGCCGTAGATCGATACGACGACCTTTAGCCGCGAGCGCGCCTCATCGACCTCCTCCACCGTACCATTGAAGGAGGCGAACGGGCCATCCGAGACGCGGACAAGCTCGCCGACCTCGAAGGATTCCCGTTGCGTCCTCAGCCGTCTGTCCTCCGTCGCCCGACTATAGCTTCTCCACCTGCCCGAACTCGAGCTCGACCGGGGTGGCGCGGCCGAAGATCGAGACCGCGACCTTGAGCCGCGAGCGTCCCTCGTCGACCTCCTCCACGGTGCCGTTGAAGGATGCGAACGGGCCGTCCGAGACGCGCACCTGCTCGCCCACCTCGAACGACACCGAGGGCTTCGGCCGCTCGATGCCTTCCTGCACCTGATGCAGAATGCGCTGCGCCTCGGCCTCGGTCAGCGGCATCGGCTTGTTGTCGGAGCCGAGGAAGCCGGTCACCTTCGGGGTGTTCTTGATGAGGTGATAGGCCTCATCCGTCATCTGCATCTTGACCAGGACATAGCCCGGGAAGAATTTCCGTTCGGCGTCGACCTTGCGGCCGCGCCGCACCTCGACGACCTTCTCCTTCGGCACCAGGATTTCCTCGAACAGGGGCGCGAGGCCGCGCTGCTTGGCCTGTTCCCGGATCGAATCCGCCACCTTGTTCTCGAAGTTCGAGTAGGCGTGGACCGCGTACCACCGGCTGGTCATGGCATGGCTTCCAGAATCATGAATTCCACTTGGTTCCACTTGGGCACTCAAAACGCTTGGGCACTCAACGCTTGGGCAGTCAACGCTTGGGCAGTCAAAACGCTCAAGAGCTGATGCCGAGCAGGTAACCGACGGCAATCCGCATCACCTGATCGGCAAGCAGGAAGAAGATCGACGCGACCGTCACCATGACGAACACCATGATGGTGGTGACGGTGGTTTCCTTGCGGGTCGGCCAGGTGACCTTCTGCGCCTCGGCCCGCACTTCCTGCAGGAACTTGAATGGACTGGTCTTCGGCATTGCTGGTTCACATAATCATCGCTCGCCCAACCTTGAAGGACGAGACCGGCACGGCGGATCCTTTGGGGAGTCTGTTCGCCGCGGAAATCCGTCACCGGGCCGCTGGCGATGGCAGCTTACTACTGCCGGGGCGCCGTAGCGTCAAGCGCGGCGGCGGCGGCTCGGCCGAGAGCCGGCTCCGGCACCTGGCTACCGACCCCTGAACCTTGAAGCCCGCCCCTGGCCCTGGCCCTGGCCCTGGCCCTGGCCCTGGCCCTGGCCCTGCCCCTGGCAGGAGTGGAGGGACTCGAACCCCCAACCCCCGGTTTTGGAGACCGGTGCTCTAGCCATTGAGCTACACTCCTAGACAGGGCGATCCTGAGACAGGACCATCCCAACGCAGGGCTACCTTAACACAGGGCCATCACGCCGCGCCGCCTGACGGGCGGCCCGGCCCCAAAGCCGTCCCGCGACGGGGGGTCATTTGCCCTGTGGCGCAACGCAACGCAAGTCCTCCCGGGGCGCGCGGTTACCGGGCGCGGCCGCCTGCGCTGTCGGCGCCTCGCGCGGGCGGCCTATTCGCGCTAGATTGGCCGCATTGCAGGCTCTATTTTTAAGCTCACAACCCAACCAGGATGAAGCCCATGCCGACGCGACGCATGCTCCTCCTCGGCGCGGCCGGCGCCTTGATTGGCGCGCGCCGGCGCGCTCGGCCGACGCAGCGGCCCACGCCTTCGTGGCGGCGATCTACGACACCTACATGGGCAAGGAAGGAAACGGAATAGCGCTCGACGACGACAAGGCGTTGCGGCGCTATTTCGAGCCGTCGCTGGCGACGCTCATCGGCAAGGACCAGAAGGACGCGGCGCGGCGCAACGAAGTGCCGACGCTCGACGGCGATCCGTTCGTCGACGCCCAGGACTGGGATATCACCAACCTCGAGATCGACGTCGCCGACGCCGCGCCCGGCAAGGCCCAGGCAACGGTCAAGTTCCAGAACCGCGACAAGGCGACGACGATCGTACTCAACCTCGTCAAGATCAAGAACGACTGGCGCATCGCCGACATCACCTGGCAGCGCGACGGCAAGGCGGAGACGCTGCGCGGGCTTTACGCGCACTGACGGGTTGCGCAAAATTGCGCAAAAGACCCGAACGGGCTCTGGCGTTATCTGTCACTCGGCATTGGCCGCCTGGACCTGCCACGTCGTTCCGATATTGCCGAGCGTGGCAGTCAAGACGGTCGTCGCGCCGTTCATAAGCCAGATCGCGAGATTGCCGCTGCCGTCGATCCACAGAATGTCGCTCACGCCATCGCCGTTGTAGTCGCCGACTTCGGCAATCTTCCAGGTGGTGCCGGTCGAGACCGCCCCGACGGTACCGGAGGATTGAAGTTGGCCGCTGCTGCTGAGGAACCAGATCGCCACCGTGCCGGACGTGTTGTCCCGCCACAGGATGTCGGGGATGCCGTCGCCGTTGAAGTCGCCGAGGCCTTGCACGATCCAGTTGCTCGGCACGCCGCCAAGCGTCGCGGTCTTCACAGTCGAACCATTCACCTGCCAGAGCGCGTAGGTGTAGGGCGACGCGGCGGTATTGCGCCACAGGATGTCGCTATTGGTCGCCCAGACGATGCTCCAGTTGCTCGACGGCGCCACGGTGCCCAGACTCTCCGACGACGAGATCGTGCTGCCGTTCATGAACCAGATCGCGAGATCGCCCGCCGCATCTTGCCAGAGCAGGTCGCCGTTGCCGTCGCCGTTCATGTCGCCGGTGCCCATGACGGTCCAAGTCAGGGGCACGTTGCCGAGACTTGCCGACGAAGACATCGCCGTACCGTTCATGAACCACATGTAGAGGTTGCCGCCGGTGTCGCGCCAGAGCAGGTCGGCAAATTGGTCGCCGTCAAAGTCGCGTTGGCCGATGATCGAATAGGAGTTCGGCGGGCTCGCGACGGTCCCGGAACTGTATACGACGCCGCCGTTCATCAGCCACAGCGCCACCGTGCCGGTGGAGTTGCGAAACAGAATGTCGCTTAGGCCGGATTGGTCGAAGTCGTGGGCGGGGATGTAAGTGAACCGATCACGGGTGCTGGTCGTGCTGGTGCCGGCCGCGTTGGTCACCATCACGTCAACGACGCCGCCTCCGGCCGGCGAGGTTGCAAACATGGTGGTATCGTTGAGGACGAAGAACGAGGTCGCGGGGATGCCGCAGAATTCGACCGCAGTAGTCCCGGTAAAGCCGCTGCCGCCGAGCAGTATGCTGGTGCCGCCTTCGGCAGGGCCGGACCTGCCGCCCGCTAATCCGGTCACCGTCGGCGCCGTCCCTGAAGTCGCGTTATAGGTGAACCGGTCGGCGGCGCCGGTCGTACTGGTTCCGGCAGACGTCGTCACCGTTACGTCCACCGTGCCGCTGCCGGCCGGCGCCGTTGCCGAGATCGAGTTGTTACAGTTGATCGTGAATGAGGCCGCGGGGGTGCTGCCGAACATGACCGACGTCGCCCCGGCCAGATTGGTGCCGGTGATGTTGACGCTGGTGCCGCCCGCGCTCGGGCTGACGTTGGTGTTGTCCGTGCTTTGCCTCGCGCTGACGATGTCGGCGCCTGGGCCAGCGTCTGGCATGATCGATGCGATCATGGGATGGACGATGCTTTGAAAGGGGGTGCAGAAAGCTACACTCGTCACCGCCTCGCCGTCCGCGTCGACAGTGAGTGAGAACGTACCTGTGTGGCCCAGCGCGAAGTTGGCATAGAAATCCTGATCGGGCGGGAGCCCGGACCACGAACCGCTTCCTCCGGCCGCGAGCGATCCCGAAGTGCTATATGATCCCGTTGTCGGATCCGGATCGTCACCTCCCCCAACAAATGCGATCTTGATGTGGTCGGCCGTTGCGAACGCGCCGGTAAATGATGAAGTCCCCCCTGGTGCGACAGTAAAGTCCCCGATTGAGTTGAAGTCCACCTGGCCGCACCCCTGAGAAAGGGTAAGAGTTGTGCCGACGCCGGATACGGCGCTCGGATGCACTTCGTCCGCGGAAACTCTGCCCTCAATCATCAGGGCCGCAAGCGCCGCGCCGATGAGACCGGCTGTGCAGACGGCACGAACACTGATCGCCATACTTATCCTCCTGAAGGTTCCTGGTGCCCGACGTCACAGCGAGCCCGAGCTGGAAAAAAGGGATCAAGGGATAGCGTCCGGTCGGAGGCGGTGACAAGCCTCATTACCGCGCTCTCCTGCCTTTCCTGCATGCCGAACGCACTGCTCGCCGAATTCATGCAACTCTAAATGGTGAGCAGCGCCTAAGAGTAGCGCGCAGAGCGCACGCGGGGCGCTCTCGATAAGTGACGATCCGGCTCAGCAGCAAGATGCTGGACGCGCAAAGATTGGAGCGGGTGAAGGGAATCGAACCCTCGTCATAAGCTTGGAAGGCTTCTGCTCTACCATTGAGCTACACCCGCGAAAGCCTTGTTTCATCGGCATTTATTGATTGCCGGCGATATAGGGTCGTTGCCGCGGCGCTGTCAACTTGACCGCAAGCGTCTTTGCCGGCGAACGAGCGTCATTGCGAGCGAAATCGAAGCAATCCAGCGCTGCCGCGAAGCTCTGGATTGCTTCCTCGCTTCGCTCCTCCCAAACGACGCCTCGGCCGCACCACCATGGCGGCGGCCGCGGTGCTTCACTCAGCCGGGCCCGCGAACAGCAAGAGATTGCCGTCGGGATCGCGCACGATGAAGTTGCGCGCGCCCCACGGCTCCGTCTTGAGCGTCTGATGGAACGGCACGTCGGCGGCGCGGAAGTCGAGGAACAGCTGCTTGATCTCGGCCGCGGTGTCGACCTCGAGCGCCGCCGCAAGCAGATGCTCCCGCTCCCTGATATCGCCGACATAGATGGGTTCGCAAATAAGCCGCAGCGCCAGCCGGGCGTTGTCGCGCCTGACCGCGCCGTAGTAGGGCGGCTCGCCGTAGAGGAAGCTGATCGAGAAGCCGAGCTTTGCGGTGTAGAAGTCGCACGACCTTTTCATGTCGGTAACGAACAACTGGGCTGCCGTCGAGCTGAAAATGGGACGAGCTGCTGCGTCTTTGTCCTGAGTGGTCATGGCTTGTGCTCCTGCCTTGAGCGCCTGCCAGCCGTCGAAACCGCTTTGGCGTGCGACAAGCTCCTGCGCGTCGCTGAGCTTGAAGTCGGCCGCCAACACCTCACTGTCGTCGAGGTGCCGAAATCGGGGCAGCGCTGCCCTGATCTCGGCCGCGACCGGGTAATATCGCTCGCGATGCCAACGCAGATATTGCTTGGCCTGCTTCTTGAGGTTTTCGAGGTTCGGCATGGGCGCAGCTACGGGTCGTAGGTGGGCATAGCCCCTTCGGCCTCGCGCCGATGCGCCCTACTGCAGCATCGCAATTTTCGGCCGGCCGCGCGGACCTGTCAAGAAGCCCCCAAGAAGCCCCATGTCGTAGAAGCCCAATGCCGGAGCGGCGTCTCAGTTCGAATTCGCGGCCGCCTGCGCCAGTGCGGCGCGCACGCGTTGCGGCGTCAACGGATAGCGCCGCAGCCGCACGCCGGTCGCATCGAAGAAGGCGTTGGCGATGGCGGCGCCCGCCGCGCCCATCACCTCCTCGCCAGCGCCGCTCGACGGCTCGTTGATGCGCTGCACCACCACCGCCGTGCAGTCCGGGTGCTCGGCAAAGCGCAGCACCGGATAGCTCACCCAATCGGTGCTGGTGACGCCCTTTTGGTCGAACGTCACTTCTTCCTTGAGCATGCGGCTCGTCGCCTGCACCATCATGCCGACGATCTGGTTCTCGACCAGAGCGGGGTTGACGGCGAGCCCGCAGTCGAGCGCGCCGTAAAGATGCTTGGCGACGATGTCGCCGGTGCGCTTGTTGACCTCGATCTCGGCAACGGCGGCGCCGTACGAGACATGATGTGTGCCGACCGCGATGCCGCGGCCGGCCACCACCTCGGCATCGGCGAGCTGCGAGGCCGCGGGCCTCGGTTGCCACGACGCCGCCTTCGCCGCCGCCTCGAGCACGCCGAGCCAGCGCGTGTCGCCCATGTTCTTGCGCCGGAACTCGAGCGGATCGAGCTTCGCCGCGTGGGCGAGCTCGTCGATCGTCTGCTCCGAGGCAAACGACAGCGCCATGTCGAGCGGCGAGCGCAGCGGCGAGCCCTTGAGCAGCCCGAGCATCGGGATGGCGTGACTGACCACGCGCCGGTTGGCGATGCGGTACATCGAGCCGGTGCTGATGCGGTTCACGACGATCGAGAACGTGCCCTCGGGGCGCTCGGCGGGCGGCGTCGCCATCGCGAGCTCGGTCGAGGTCTCGTTGATGTGCCAGCCGTGCTGCCAGCCGTCGTAGCTGTAGGCGACGATCCTGCCAGTCGCGTCGATGGCGGCGCGCACCTCGGCGACCTGGGCCGGGCCGTAATTGTCCCAGCCGAGCTCGTCCCAGCGCATGAACTGCACGCGCACAGGACGACCGGTCGCCTGCGACATGATGGCGGCGGCCTGCGGCGCATCCTCGTAGCAGCTGTGGCCGAAGGTGCCGGAGCCCTCGTAGTAGAGGACGCGCACGCGCTCAGCCGGCATGCCGAGGAGTTTCGCCAGCATGGCGCGGGAGGCATAGATGTCCTGCGTCGAGGACAGAACGACCGCGCTGTCCGGGCCGACATCGGCCAGCGCGCAATTGGGCCCGAACGCCGCGTGCGCCTGGTACGGCGAGAAGTAGCTGGCCGCGGCCACATGGGCCGCCTGGGCAAAGCCCGCGTCGAGATCGCCGACATCGACCACCACGGTGTCGGTCGACTTGGTGGCGCGCAGGAGTTCGGGCAGCGTGGCGAGATCCGGCAGCGGCGGACCGTCCTGCCAGGTAATGTCGAGCCGCTGCGCCGCCTGGACCGCGTCCCATTCGCGCTCGGCCACGACGCCGACGAAATCGCCGCGGCGCACGACTTTGGCGCCGGCGATGTCGGCGATCGAGCTTTCGTCGAGGCTCTCGATCCTGGCGCCGCTGCCATAGGCGCGCTGCCCGCGCGGCCGCACCACGCGGCCGTGCAGCATGTTGTCGACGCGCACGTGCTGCATGTGGGTATAGGTCCCGGCGACCTTGGCCGGGATGTCGACGCGCGGCACGCGGGTGCCGACGAGCTTGTACTCGCTCGCCTGCTTGCGCGGCGCCGTCCCGGTGAACGTGACGTTGAACGGCTTGTCGCCGAGGAGCTCGCCAAAACTCACTGCGCGGCTCGGATCGCCGTCGATGGAAATGACGCCCTTGGTGACGACCAGGCTGCCGATCTGCACGCCGAGCCGCTGCGAGGCGCGCTGAAGGAGCGCGAGCCGCGCTTCGGCGGCCGCGGCGCGTACCTGCGGCCCGCCACGCTCGATCGATGAGCTTGAGCTGGTCGCGCCCTGGTTGGGCGTCACGTTGGTGTCGAGCCGCACCGCCGCAAGCTGGCTCATGTCGAGGTCGAGCTCCTCGCCGGCGATCTGGAGGAGGCCCGTGGTGTTGCCCTGGCCGAGCTCGCACTTGCCGAAATAAAGCGTCGCGGTGTTGTCGGCGTGGAGCGCGATCCAGGTATCGATCGCATTCGGATCGGGCGGCCCGGCGATGTCGCCGCGCGCCGCCAACACCGGCGCGGTCGCCGCGCCCGCGAAGCTGAAGCCGATGATCATGGCGCCGCCCCCCTTGAGGAGGTCGCGGCGCGAGAATGTCGCGTCGATGGCGCCGGTGCCGCTCATGGTGCGGCTCATGGCGTTGCTCCCGCCATGGTGCGGGCGGCGAGCTGGATCGCCTTCACTACGCGCGGATAGGTGCCGCAGCGGCACAGATGACCGTTCATGGTGCGGCGGATGTCGGCTTCGCTGGGCTTCGGATTGTTCGCCAACAGCTCGGCGCCCTTCACCGTCATGCCGTTGTAGCAATAGCCGCAGTGCAGCGCCTGCTCGTCGATGAAGGCCTGCTGCAGCGGATGCAGCGCGGGGGCGGGCGACAGGTTGCGCTGCGCGGCGTACCAGGCGGCCAGACCTTCGAGCGTGGTGATCGCCTTGTCCTTGACCGCCTCGACCGGCGTGACGCAGGAGCGGATCTCGACGCCGTCGGCGAGCACCGAGCACGAGCCGCATTGCGCCAGCCCGCAGCCGAAACGCGGGCCGTACAATTGCAGCTCGTTGGTCAACACGTAAAGGAGCGGCGTGTCGGGGCTGGCGCTCACCGGCCACGTCTGGCCGTTCACCTTGACCTCAAGCTCATCGGCCATTGGCGGCCTCCCATCTCTGATGCGTCCGCCGATAAGCCCCCAATGCGTCGCCGGTGCGGCAGGCCCGGGCGGCCGCCGCCGCAGCTCTCTCGCAGCGCCGTAGAAGATTCTAGGCGAGGCCGCCGCCAAGGTGAAGCGCGTTATCCCTAATCCGAGCAATTTCGGACGCCCGTTAACGGGTCCGCTACTAACTGGTGCCAGGGCGAGCCGGGGCACCGGCGACGGGGCAATTTATTCGGTCAGCCAGCTCTCAGCCATGACATCGAAACGCTTCAATGCCTGTGAGGTCGCTGTCATCGGGGCCGGTCCCTACGGACTGTCGGTCGCCGCGCATCTGCGGCGTGCCGGCGTCTCGACGCGGGTGTTCGGCGAGCCGATGTCGTTCTGGCGCGACCACATGCCGAAAGGCATGCGGCTGCGCTCGCCGTGGCGGGCGACCCACCTGTCCGATCCCGACCGCGCGCTCACCCTCGATGCTTTCGCGGCGGAGCACGGCACCGACAAGGACCAGCCGCTGCCGCTCGAGGAATTCGTGGCCTACGGCGATTGGTTTCGGCAACGCGCCGTGCCGAATATCGACCGCAGGACGGTGCGGCAGGTCGAAGCCGGCAGCAAGGACTTCCAGATCGAGCTTGCCGACGGCGAACTGTTCGCCGCAGATCGCGTCGTCATCGCGACCGGGCTGATCAACCAGGACTATCGTCCGGCGCCGTTCCGGGATCTGCCGGCGGCGCTGGTCACGCATACCTGCGAGCACGCCGATCTCGCGCCATGGCGCGGCCGGCGCGTCGCCGTGATCGGCCGAGGACAAAGCGCGTGCGAGTCCGCGGCGCTGCTCGCCGAGGCCGGCGCGGCAGTGGAGCTCATCAGCCGCGGCGAGATCCGTTGGCTCGGCGCGACGACGCCGGAGGCCATGGCGCAGCGGCCGGCGCTCTGGAAGCTGCGCGACGTACTGGCGGCGCCGTCGGCAGTCGGTCCTTTCCCGCTGGGCTGGCTTGCCGAATCCCCCGCTGCGGTCCGTCGCCTGCCGTTCGCGCTGCGCGAGCAGTTCACGAGGCGGTGCCTGATGGCCGGCGCGGCCGGGTGGCTGAACCCGCGCTTCAAGAATGTCCGATGCCATCCGGGGCGCGCGATAACCGGCGTGCACGCGCTATCCGATCGGATCGTGATCGATCTCGACTCCAAGCCGACGACCTTCGACCATGTCATGCTCGGAACTGGCTATCGCGTCGACATCTCCCGCCTCGGCTTGCTGTCGCCGCGGCTCCTTGAAAAAATCGCGTGCACGGCGGGCTCGCCGGCGCTGCGATCGGGATTCGAGTCAAGCGTCGATAGGCTACATTTTGTCGGCTCCTATGCGGTCCAGAGCTTCGGACCCCTGCTGCGGTTCATCGCCGGCGCGCCGTTTGCGGCGCGCGCCGTCACCGATGCCGTATTGGGCCGCCGCATTGCGGGCGCTGTTGCTGCGAAGGCGAGTGCCGCCCCGTGCCCCCGGTGATGTCTCCGTCGCGGCCCCGGCCAAGAGGCGCGCTCCTCCTCGGCGGCGCCCACGGCAGCCTAGAAATCGCGCGCAGCCTCGGACGCCGCGGCATTGCGGTCTGGCTCGTCACCAACGACAATCCGCTGGCGAGCCTGTCGCGCTATGTCGAACGCAGCTTCTCCTGGCCGCGGCCGCTCGATGAGCGCGCCCTCGCCTTTCTGATCGACCTTGCCGAACGCCACGGGCTCAACGGCTGGGTGCTGTTCGCCGGCGGCGATGAGGACGTGCAATTTGTCGCCCGCAATCACGACGCGCTCGCCGCCGTCTTCACGCTCACGACACCGCCCTGGGACGTGGTGCAGTGGGCTTGCGACAAGCGCCGCATGAATGCGCGGGCCGCCGCGCTCGGCATTGCGCATCCGCTCACCCATTATCCACGCGACCGCGACGACCTGGCGAACCTGGCGCTTCGCTACCCTGTCGTCGTCAAGGCCAGCGTGCAGGCCGGACGCGATGCATTCGTCACCGCCAAGGCCTGGCGCGCCGACGATGAGCGCGCCCTGCTCGCGCGCTACGACGAGGCTCTCTCCCGCGTCGGCGCCGACAGCCTCATGGTCCAGGAGTTCATCCCCGGCGACGGCACGACGCAGTTCTCCTATGCGGCGGTGTGGCAGCGCGGCATGCCGGCCGGCGGCGCCCTGGTGGCGCGGCGCCGGCGCCAATATCCGATCGACTTCGGCTTCACCAGCACCTGCGTGGAAACGTGCGAGTCGAAAGAAGTCGAGGCGGCCGCCTCGCGCTTTCTTGGATCGCTCGACTATAGCGGGCTCGTTGAAATCGAGTTCAAATACGACGTGCGCGATCAATCCTACAAAATCCTCGACGTCAATGCGCGGGCCTGGACCTGGATGGCGCTCGGCGCCGCGGCTGGCATCGACTTTCCGGCGATCCAGTGGCGGCTCGCGCTGGGCGAGACGGTCGCTCCCGTCACCGCGCGCATCGGCACCCGCTGGGCCTATGCGTCTCGCGACTTTGTAGCTGCGGCACAGGAAATGCTCGCCGGCCGGTTGTCGCCACTCGGCTGGTTGCGTTCGCTGCGCCGGTCATCGGCCCGCGCGGTTTTCGCCCGGGATGACCCGTGGCCGGCGCTGCTCGACTTGCCGCTGGTGGCCGCGCGCATCGCCGGCCGCCGGCTATCGCGCCTGGGCCACGGAACGGCCGCTGGCGCGGGAGCCGCTTCGCGCGAAGCCGGCCGCGAAAAGCGCGGGCCGGGAGCGCGCGCCGATCATCCGGTCACTGCGTCAGCCGCGCGGTCGAGATCGCCTGAGCGAACAGCGCCTGCAGCGCGGCGGTGATGTCGCCGTCGGTCGTCACCGAGAAGAACATGCCCGGCGAGGCGCAGCTCTCCATGTTGGGACTGATCTTGCTCTGAAACGGCGCGATCCAGTTGTTGTACCAGGAATTGGTCGGCAGCGGCAGATACGCGGTGTACAGCACCGCGATCTGGATACCCCGATTCTTGACCGTCGTGCACCAGCTGGTGTTGAACGGCTGCTGGCAGCGGCTGCCGTTGAGCGTCTGCGAGCAGCTTGACGAGCTTTCGTCGTCGACGCCGTCGGAGACGATGAACAGCACCTCCTGCGGCGTGCTGTTCGGGGTGCCCAGACCCGGGTTCGGCATGATGCCGTTGATCTGCGACATGGCGGTCTCGAAGTTGGTATCCATGTCGCTATTGTTGTTGGTCTTGGTCAGCCAGTTGTTGTCGTACACTTCCAGCACGTTGATGTTCTTCGCCGCCGCCTGCGCTGTCGCAAGGTTCGACGTCAGCAACTGGATCGTGGTGAGACCGGCATTGGCGAACGTGTAGATCGCCATCTGATACTGCGTGGTGTTGGTGCCCTCCGTCGACGTCGCCGTGGTCATCAGCGACTGCGTCGCGCTCGCCAGATTCTGCATCCGCGTCACCACGCCCAGGTTGCTGGCCAAGGTGTAGTTGTCGATGCCCCCGGGATTGCCCAGGTTGTCCGCGGACGGGTTGGATTCATGACAGGCGAAGGCACAACCGCCCTGCGCCGACGTGTTGTTGACCATCGTGGTGATGCCGGCCGACGTGGCGGCGATGTTCATTGACGGCGAGTTGTCGAGCAGCAGATAGAAGTTGATGTTCACCGACAGGCCGGCTTGGGCGGTCGAGGTGCCGGTTATGGTGGTCGAGGGGATGCCCAGGAGCCCCATGAACAGATTGGTCTTGCTGGCCGAATAGGCCACGACCGCGGTTCGATTGGTGGCGCTGTCGGTCACCGTCGCGGTCACGTTATTGACGGTGACATTGTTGAGATTGACCGCCTCGGCGGCGAAGACGCCCTGCGACGAAGTCTGGGCCGCAGCCGGGGTGCCGGTGATCGCCTGGTGATCGACCGCGGCAAGCGCGGCCGCATCGGCGACCGCATCGAGCTTGGTCTTCGCCATGCTCGCCGTGCTGTAGTCGATGCCGGCTCCGACCGAGAAGATGAGGGGGACGGCCGCCAGGCCGATCATCATCGCCATCGAGCCGCCTTGATGGCGGCGGAAGCGCCGCACCTGATCGATCGCATTGCGAAGTGGGCGAATGATGCTGGCCATCTGACAAAGCCCCGAAGCTGCTGCGTCCTCGGACAGTTGCAAAACCGCCGATGACTATCGTGACCGGACGTCCGCTGACGCCCCGGTTTGCCCACAGCAATTAGGATCAATGTCTAAAAGACACGTGAAACTACGTAGCGATTGTCCGTTGCCGCGCGGTAACGCTGTTTTCGACAATCGCCGACGAGGCCTGCAACTGTTTGGTAACGATGAGGAGCCGGCTGCGCCGCATCCAATCAATGATCACGGCGCGCAGCGCAGCAAGCCGCGGTCGTCGCAATAGCCGAAGCCGAGGTGGCAGCAGCCGAAGGAACCGCGCGAGCAGTAATAGAACTGGTAATCGAAGCCGCAATGGTTGGAGCAGAACGGGCGGCCGGTGCGAACATCGTAGCCGCAATGGTTGCGAAAGCGCGGCGGCAGCGACAGCGGGCCCTGCCAGTCCACCCGGATGACGGGACCGCCGGCGGCCCGATCGATCGCCTGGCCCGCGGCGCCGACGGACGCCCAGGCCACGCAAGCCAGCACCGTGAGTGCGAAGGTCTTCACCTTATTCCCAACCCCGAACATCCCAGACAGCCAAGCCATAGCAGATCGCGGGCGAAAGAGGAATCACCTGTCGCGCCGCTCGCCCGCGCTCGACAAATCAATCGGCGGGCCGGCGGACGGATCGGCGATCGAGGGCACGTCGGCAGGCGCCGCCGGCTCCATCTCGATCGGCATCCGCGCTGGCGCAGGCGCTGCCGACTTGATCGGCAGGCGGATGGTGAAGCGCGAGCCCTCGCCCTCCCTGCTCGCCACCTCGACGCTGCCGCCGTGCAGCTCGACCGCCATCTTGACCAGGTAGAGCCCAACGCCGGTGCCGACTATGCCCGAAACATTGCTGCCGCGATGGTAGCGCTCGAACAGCCGGTCGAGGTCGCTCGCGGGAATGCCGATGCCGCGGTCGGCGATGGCGACGACGACCTCGTCTCCCGCGCGCTCGGCATCGACGTCGACAGTGCCGCCGCCGGGCGAGTATTTGATGGCGTTGGCGAGGAGATTGCTGAAGGCCTGAAACAGCAGCTTGGGATCGCCGAACATCCGCAACGGCGCCTTCGTAAACCGCTCCGTGATCTGCGAACCCGGCACCATCTCGCGGTGCAGCTGGCAGACCTCCTGCAGCAAGGCCATCGCGTCCATTTCGGTCGGATCGAAATAGTGTCCGGCGCCGCCGTCGATCAGGCGCGAGGAGTTGAGCAGATTGTCGATCAGGTGCGTCATGCGCAGCACTGCGCTGCGGACCTTGCCGGCGCGCTCGCCGATCTCGGCAGGCGCGACGGTTTCCTTCAACTTGTCGAGGCGCCGGGCGTGGCCGTCGATGACGGTCAGGGGCGTGCGGAATTCGTGCGAGGCCATGGAGACGAAATTGCGTTGCAGCAGGGCGAGGCGCTGCTCGTGGGCCAATTGCTCCTCGAGGAGCGCCGCCTGGCGCGCCAGCATGCGTTGGCTGCGCATCAGCTCGATGGCATTGTTCCGGAACACCACGGTGGCCTGCGCCATCTCGCCGATCTCGTCCCGCCGCTCCGTCTCGGGGATGTCGATCCCGGTGTCGCTCGCGGCAAGCCGGCGCATGCGGTTGGCGAGATGACGCAGCGGCGCCGAAATGGAGCGGCTGATATAAACGAGCGCGCCGACGACCATCACGCCCGCGATCACCATCGCGAGCACGATGAGCCACAGCGCATGGCGATAGGCGACGGCGAGGCGAGCGCTGGCGACCTGCGCGCTGGCGACGGCCTGGTCGGTAAGCTGGCCGAGCGTGTCGCTGGCGGCGTTATAGGCGGCGCGCGACGTGCCGCCGTAGAGCGCCAGCGCCGCCGCCTTGCGATTGGTGCGCGACAGTTCGAGCATCTGGTTGACCACCCCGCGATAGTCGTTCCAGCGCTCCTTGAACTGGCTGTATAGCTGGCTCGCCGCCGCATCGTGGCGGATGCGCTCGAAGCCGCGCTCGGCTTCGGCAATCGCGCGGTCGAGCCCCTCCATCTGCTGCTCGGTCGCCGCGGTTTCGGAGGAGTCCGCGGAAAGTAGATTGCTGCCTTCGATGGCGCGGAAGTCCGACGTGAAATTGTTGAGATCGCCGAGCACGCGCGTCGTCGGCAACCACAGCTCGGCGACATCGGCGGACAGCCGGTTGAAGTTGCTCAGCCGCCAGATGCTGAATAGCCCAAGGACGACGACCAGCGAGAAGAACAGCAGAAAGACCGCGGCGAGATGGAAACGGATCGAACGCGGTTGCCGCATGAAGGCCATCGGTGGGTCGGGATTTGCAACTGGAAAATGACAATTCCTACCGCGGCGATTGTACAACAGTCCGCCGACGCCGGGAAACCGCGATCCGGCCGACTAGCGGGCGCGGGCAGCTTGACTTGCCGGGATTTGGGCGCGAATTGAGCTAACCTTAATGCTGGTATCCCGCATGCCTGAAGCGCCGAAGAAAATTCTCTGCATCGAGGACGACCGCGAGACCGCGGCGCTGATCGCCGAGGAACTGGTCGACCGCGGTTATGAGGTCACCATCGCGCATGACGGCCGCGAAGGGCTCGCCGCCATCCTCAAGAGCATGCCCGACCTGGTGCTCTCCGACGTCAGCATGCCGGTGATGTCGGGCTTCGATCTGCTGGACCGCCTGGTGGCGCTGGCGCCGCGGTTCTCGAAGATGCCTTTCGTCTTCCTGACCGCGCTGACCGACCGGGACAACGAGCTCAAAGGCCGGCAACTCGGGGCCGACGACTACGTCACCAAGCCGATCGATTTCGACGTGCTCGCCACCATCATCGCGGCGCGCCTGGCCGGCGTCGCGCGCAGCGGCCTGTGGCCGAAGCTCATCGCGCTCAACGACCGCGAGGTCGAGATCTTGACCTGGGTGGCGCGCGGCAAGACGTCCTCTGAAATCGCGCAAATCCTCGGCTTGTCCAAGCGCACCGTCGATTTCCACATCGACAATGCGCGAACCAAGCTTGGCGCCGCGACACGCACCGAGGCCGTGCTCAAGGCCGCGACCGGGCGCCTCATCGAACCCTAGCGCGTCATTACCACGTATAAACGAGACAGATCACCGCGAACGGTATGGCGGCGAGCCCGAGATAAATCCAGGTCCGGTAGCCGGACGCGTCGCGCGGCCTTCTGAAAAGCTGGATCACCAGGCCGACACAGACGGCAAGCCCGAGAGCCATGCGGATGAGATCGTCCGGCGTGTCGTAGGCCGTCCAGATGGTCTCGTTCTGGGGCATGCTGACATGCACCGTCACCACCACCAGGGCGGCGATGAACACCGCGCGCAGGATCAGCGCCGATACGCGCAGCCGAGCCGGGATATTGGAAACCGGCAACTCCGCTTCAGGGGGACTCTCCCGTCGCACCCATGCCCTTGCTCCGATCCGATTTCATGGCGCCTGACCTTGCTGTTGACGGCCGCCGCCCAATCACGCCCCGGCAGCCGCAACGACTCCTCAGGTACACACTAACATAGTTCCGAATCGTAAACGGTTTAAGGGCTCCAGCCGTCGCAGGGCGCGAAATTGCAGACCCACACTCAGTGTTTGGGCCGAAATCAGTGCTTGGGCCGAAACGTGGTGCCGTTGATGCCTCCGGCACTCTTCGCGGCGCCGCCCAGGCCGGACGGCGCAACAGCAGGCCGAATCACGCTCGTCCCATTGATACCTCCGCGGCTCGTTGCGGTTATGGGCGCATGCGGGCTTGGAATTGGACGGGGCACTGGGGGACCGGAGATACCGGGATTGGCCGGACTACGGATCACGACTTCGCCAATGGCGTGCCCGCCGGCAGGCGGAACCTGCGTCACGGGGCGAAAGGCTTGAGGTTCACCGCGCTGTGCCGGACGGGCTTCGCGCTGCGGAATCGACACGCCTATCGCATTGCGGGAGGTCGATCGGGATGCCCCAGGGGCGTCGGGCCGGAGCGTGAAGGAATTCGCCGGTGCGGTCTTTACGACCGGGCGACTCCCCTCCCCCACAGCGCGGACGCCGCCGGCTTTGGCGCCGGCGCCCAAGACGCGGTTCTCGGCCGCGCCTGCGCGCGGCATCGCGGCGCCGAGCACCAGTACCGTCAGCAGACAAGCAACGATCTTCACGCGGCGCGGGGTCATCGTCGATCTCAACTCGGCTGCGTCGCCTCGGGTTGCACCGCCGGCGCGTCATGAGTGCTCTCGCGCAGGAACAGCGTTTGCAGCGCGGGCACCAGCACCAGCAGCATGATGGGCCCGACCAGCATGCCGCCGACGATCACCGTGGCCAGCGGCCGCTGCACCTGGCTGCCGATGCCGGTCGAGATGGCGGCCGGAAGCAGTCCGATGCAGGCCGACAGCGTCATCATCAGGATCGGCCGCATCTGCCGCTCGACGGCATGGAACATCGCCTCGACCGGCGCCATGCCGCTCGCCGCGACCTGATAGTAGCCGCTGATGATGAGGATGCCGCTCATCACCGAGACACCGAACAGCGAGATAAATCCAATCGCCGCCGAGATGCTGAAATCCAGTCCGGCAACGTACAGTCCGAGAATGCCGCCGCACACCGCGAACGGCAGTCCGAGCAGCGACATCATGGTGTCGCGCCACGAATTGAACAGCCCGTAGAGCAGAACCAGAATCAAAACGAACGTGATCGGGAGAATGATGGCAAGCCGCTTCTTGGCCTGCTGCAGCCATTCGAACTCGCCGGCCCAGTCGAGGCGATAGCCGGTCGGCAGCTTGACGTTCTGCTCGATGCGTCGCTGCGCTTCCGCCACGGCGCCGGCAAGATCGCGTCCGCGGACGCTGAACTTGATCGGGATGAAGCGCTGGTTGCGCTCGCGGAAGATATACGAGGCGCCGGTATCGAGCGTGATCGAGGCGAGTTCGCCGAGTGGGATGTAGGCGTTGCCGGAAGCGGCCTGGACCCCGACCTTGAGGTTGCGCACTTCGTCGACATTGTTGCGGAATTCGGGGGCGAGCCGCACCACCACGCCGAATTGGCGGTCCGACTCCAACAGCGTCGTCGCCACGGTGCCGCCCAAGGCGGCCTGGACCACGTTGTTGACGTCGCTGACGTTCAAGCCATAGCGCGCCGCCTTGGCGCGATCGACCCTGATGTTCAGATTGGGCTGGCCGAGCACCCAGAACGCGCCGAGATCAGTGATACCTTGCACTTGCGCCATCTCGTGCATCGCGGTTCTGGCTATCTTCTCCAGGGTCGCGAGATCGGGACCGATGATCTTGACGGAGTTGGCGCCTTTGACGCCCGAAAGGCCTTCCTCGACGTTGTCTTGGATGTATTGCGAGAAATTGAAGTCGATGCCGACGAACTCGTTGGAGAATTCGGCTTGCAGCTGATCGACCAGCTTCTCCTTGGTGAGGCCGGCCGGCCACTCCTCGAAGGGTTTAAGCGGCACGAAGAACTCGGCGTTGAAGAACCCGGCCGCGTCGCTGCCGTCGTCGGGACGGCCGTGCTGGGAAACGACCGTGATGACTTCAGGATGGCGCAGCAGGATGTTGCGGATCTTGTTGACGATCGGCATGCCGGCTTCGAGCGAAATGGTCGGCGGCATCGTGGCGCGGATCCACAGATTGCCTTCCTCGAGCGTCGGCAGAAACTCGCTGCCGAGCCGCGAGCCGATGAAGCCGCAGACGGCGAGGAACACCAATCCGATCGCGATGGTGATCCGCCTGTTGGCCAGCGACCAGCGCAGCACCGGCGTGTAGACCGACCGCAAGCCGCGTACCACGATGGTCTCGGCTTCGGCAAGGTGCTCCGGCAGCAGCAGCGAGGCGAGGCACGGCGTCACCGTGAACGTCGCGATCAGCGCGCCCACCAGCGCATAGGCATAGGTCCGCGCCATCGGGCCGAAAATCTGGCCTTCGACGCCCTGCATGGTGAAGAGCGGGATGAAGGCCGCGACGATGATGGCGGTTGAGAAGAACACCGCGCGGTCGATCTGCAGCGCGCTGATCAGGATGAGCCGCAGCCGGTCCGTCCACACCGGATCGCCCGCAGCCGTGCCGGTCGGATCGGTGCCCCACTTGCCGTCCGCCAGTTGCTGCAGCAGCGCCTGCCGTTGTTCCGGCCGCGCCTGGAACGTCCGATAGACGTTCTCGACCAGGATGACGGCGGCGTCGACGATGATGCCGAAATCGACCGCGCCGACCGACAGCAGGTTGGCGTCCTCGCCGCGCAGCACCAGGATGATGATGCTGAAGAACAGCGCGAACGGGATATTGGCGCCGACGATGATCGCGCTGCGCAGGTCGCCGAGGAAGACCCATTGAACGATGAAAATAAGCAGGCAGCCGAAGATGAGATTGTGCAGCACCGTGCTGGTGGTGACGTGAACGAGCGTGGTGCGGTCATAGAACGGCACCAGCTTCACGCCGGGCGGCAGGCTACCGTCGGCGTTGATCTTGTGGATCTCGTCGCGCACGCGCGCCACCACCTCGTTGGTGTGCAGCGTGCGGTTCATGATGACGATCGCCGCCACCACGTCGTCGTCGCGGTCGCGGCCGGCCTTGCCGAGCCGCGGCGCGTTGCCGACCGAAACCTTGGCGACGTCCTTGACGAATACCGGTACGCCCTTCGACTGCAACAGCGGCACGTTCTCGATATCCTGGACCTTGTAGCCCTGCGTCAGATCCGCCGCGCCGCCGCTGTCCATGAGGCCGACGCCGCGGATATTCACCGATTGCTGGCCCATATTGATGGTGCGGCCGCCGACATTGATGTTGGCGTTGCCGAGCGCGCTGATCACCTGCGGCAGCGTCACGCCATAGGCGTCGAGCTTGTGCAGGTCGACCTCGACGTCATATTGCTTGGTCGTGCCGCCCCAGGTGTTGACTTGGACGACGCCAGGCACGGTCAGCAGGCGCCGCTGCAGGATCCAATCCTGCACCGTGCGCAGATTGGTCAAGCCGAAGTGCGGCGGGCCGACCACCTCGTAGCGGAAAATCTCGCCGACCAGGCTGGTGCCCTGGATCTGCGGCGTGACGTTGTTCGGAAGATTAACGTTCTGCTGCAGGTTGATCGCGGTCTGGGTGAGCGCGAAATAATAGTCGACGCCGTATTGGAACACGACGCGCACGAACGACAGGCCGTAGAACGAGGTCGAGCGGATCACATCGACGCCGGGCGTCGCGGCAAGGCCGACCTCGATCGGGATGGTAAAGTAGCGCTCCATCTCCTCGGCCGACTGGCCGGGAGATTGCGCCGTGATCTCCAGGATGACCGGCGCCGGATTGGGATAGGCCTCGATGTTGAGCCGTGAGAACGCGAACAGCCCGGCGCCGGTGAACACCAGCAGGCCAAGGAGCACCAGCGGACGGCGCGTGAGCCCGAATGTGAGAAGCCCCTTGAGCACGGTCTCGCTCTCGCTTTCAAACGGCGCTCAACGCGACGCGGTGGCGAGCGCGTTGCTGAGAAACAGCGCGCCTTCGGTGGCGACCAGCTCGCCGACCTGCACGCCTTGGAGAATCTGGCGGTAGCCGTCGCGCTGTTCGCCGATCTTCACCGTGCGCTTGGTGAAACGGCGGCGGTCGGCCGTGACCCATGCCGTGGTGGTGCCGTCGCCTTCGCGCACCACGCCGTCGAGCGCGATCGCCGGGGAGCGGACCGGGTCGCCGATGCGGATGACGAAGTTGGCGAACATGCCCGAGCGCAGCTCGCGCTGCGGGTCGCTGATGTCGGAGCGGACCAGGACACGCCGCGTATTCGGATCGACGGTCGCGCCGATGGTGGTGATCTTGCCGTCGAACACGCGGCCCGGAAAGGCGCCGAGCCGCACCTGCACGCTCTGTCCGACGCGGAACGCCGGGCTGTCGTCCTCGGCGACGTTGGCCAGCATCCACATGGTATCGATGTTCGACACCGTATAGGGCGCCGATGCGCCCGGCTGCACGAACAGCCCCGGCGCGGCGTTGCGCGCCGTAATGCGGCCGGCGATCGGGCTCGGCACCACCAGCGTCGGATCGGCGCTGCGCCCGGCGATAATGCGATCGATATCGGCGTCGGTCTTGCCGAACAGCCGCACCGCGTCGCGCGCCGCCCGCAGATTGCCCTCGGCGGTCTGCTGGTCGGAGGTCGCCTGCTCCAGGTCGCGCTGCGAAATCGCCCGCGTCGTGTACAAATCGCGAAGCCGCGCCAGACTGCGGTTCTGCAGGTCCAGCACGCCGGCCGCAGCGATCAGCGTCGACTCGGCCTGCAGCAGGTCGGGACTGTCGATGGTGAACAGCGTCTGACCCTTCTTCACGTCGTCGCCGATCGAGCCGAACAGCGCGATGATGCGGCCCTGATACGGCGTGAACACCTGCACCGACAGCTCCTCGTTGAAGTCGATGCTGCCGACCGCCTCCTTCTCGACCGGGAACTCGCGCACCTCGACCGGCGCGACCTTGACCGAAGCGAGCTGGGTGTCGGAGAGGTTGACGCTGTCCTGATCGCGCGGATTTGCGGTCGCCGCGTCGCCCAGTTCGGCATTGGCGCGGGTCGTCGCCGCGAATTCGGGCTTCCCGGCGCCGTCGAGACGCCACGCCGCATAGATGAGGGCCGCGGCGACGATAAGGCCGCCGATCACAGCCGCTCTCACCCGATCGTTCGTCATGCGGGGAGCCATTGCCGAACCGTAGTCGAAGCCGTTGGGAATCGCCGCGAGGTGGCCATTCTCCCACTCTGCGGTCTACTGTCATTAATCACAGGGGCGATGCCCGACAATCACGCCGGCGGGCCTCAACGCACCCTGAGATTAATCACACTGGGGCTGCGATTCGTCACAGTTTATTACGGCTGTACTATTTCAATATTTTTTTCCTGCGATGGCGAATCGAATTTGGGGCATGCCATCAGCTCCGGATGGGGGCGCCATGGCGCATACGCGCAGGAAAATCCTTTGCATCGAGGATGACCACGCAGCCGCCGCCCTGCTCGCCGAAGTGCTGACCGATCGGGGATTCGAGGTCAACGTCGCCCACAGCGGCGAGGAGGGCCTCCTCGCCATCATGAGGGCGTCACCGGACCTGATCCTGTGCGATGCCGGCATGCCCGCGATGTCCGGTTTCGACGTGCTGGAGCGTTTGAACGAGTTCGCGCCCCGGCTCGGACGCATACCCTTCGTGCTGCTCGCCGCGCGAAGCGACCGCAGCAGCGAACTCAAGGGGCGTCGCCTCGGCGCCGACGACTATGTGACCAAACCGATCGATTTCGACCGCCTCGTCCTCATCATCAATGCGCGCATTGCCGGCGTGGCGCGCACCAAGCTGTCGCCGAAGCCGCCGCAGCTCAACGAGCGCGAAATCGAGGCCTTGACCTGGGCGGCGCGCGGCAAGACCTCGGCCGAAATTGCGCGGAAGCTTCGATTGTCCAAGCGGACCGTCGACTTTCACATCGATAACGCCCGGATCAAATTGCGTACGGCGACGCGGACCGAGGCCGTGATCAAGGCGGCGGCCGATGGGCTGATCAAGCCATGATGCGCCGCCCCGATGCCGTCCGCCTGCCCTCGCCATCGCTCGCTTACCGGTCCGCCGGCGCCGCCCCAGGTTCAGGACGGCCGCCGCGCAGGAACAGCGTCTACAGCGCAGGCACGACGACGAGCAGGATGATCGGTCCGATGAACATGCCCCCGACCACGACGGTGGCGAGCGGCCGTTGCACCTGGCTGCCGATGCCGGTGGAGACCGCCGCCGGCAACAGGCCGATGCAGGCGGACAATGCCGTCATCAGCATCGGCCGCATCCGCTGCGAAGCGGCATGGAACATGGCTTCGACGGTGCCCATGCTGGCCTTGACCTCGTTGTAGTAGGTCATGATCAGAATTCCGTTCATCACCGAAACGCCGAACAAAGATACGAAACCGACGGCCGCCGAGATGCTGAAATTTAAGCCCGAGAAATAGAGCGCCAGGACGCCGCCGCCGGCGGCGAACGGAATGCCGGCGAGCGCCATCAGGCTGTCGCGCAGCGAGTTGAACAGGCCGTAAAGCAGCACAAGGATCAGCAGCAGGCTGAGCGGCACGATGATCGCCAGCCGATCCTTGGCCTGCTGCAACTCCTCGAATTCGCCGGCCCACTCGATGCGGTAGCCGCTCGGAAGCTCTAAGTTCGCGGCGATCCGCTGCTGCGCCTGCGCGACCGTGCCGCCGAGATCGCGGCCGCGGACGCTGAACTTTATCGGAATGTAGCGCTCGTTGCGCTCGTGATAGATGTACGACGCGCCGGTATCGAGCGAAATATCCGCAAGCTCGCCGAGCGGAACATAAGCATTGATGCCGGCCGGCGTCTGATAGCCGACCTTGATGTTGCGGACGCCGGCAAGGTTGTCGCGATATTCGGCAGCGAGCCGGACCATGACGTTAAATTGCCGGTCGGCCTCAAGCAGCGTCGTCGCCGTCGTGCCGCCGAGCGCCGACTGCACGACGCTGTTGATGTCGCCGGCGTTGAGCCCGTAGCGGGCCGCCTTGTCGCGATTCACCTTGATGTTCAGATTGGGCTGGCCCAGGACCGGAAAAATCCCGAGGTCGGTCACGCCGTCCACCGTCGCCATTTGCTTCATGACCTGACCGGCGAGTTGCTCGAGCTTTGCCAGATCGCGCCCGACGATCTTGACCGAATTGGCGCCTTTGACGCCCGACAGGCCCTCCTCGACATTGTCCTGGATGTATTGCGAGAAATTGAAGCCGATGCCGATGAACTCGTTGGCAAACTGCGACTGCAGATCGTTGATGAGCTTGTCCTTGGTCAACCCGGGCGGCCACTCGTCGAACGGCTTGAGCGGCACGAAGAATTCGGCGTTGTTGAAGCCGGCGGCGTCGCTGCCGTTGTCCGGCCGGCCGTGCTGGGAAACGACCGTGATGACCTCCGTGTGGCGCAGCAGTATCTGCCTGATCCGGTTCACGATCGGCTCGCCGGCCTCGAGCGATATCGTCGGCGGCATGGTCGCGCGAATCCACAGATTGCCTTCTTCGAGCGCGGGAAGGAATTCGGTGCCGAGTCGCGGCATCAGGAAGGCAAACACGGCAAGACAAGCCGCTGCGACCGCGACCATAATCCGGCGATGCGACAGCGACCAACGCAGGACCGGCGTGTAGATTTGGCGCAGTGCGCGCACGAAGATGGTTTCGGCTTCGGCGACATCTTCGGGCAGCAGATAGGACGCCAGCACTGGCGTGACGGTGAACGTCGCCAGCAGCGCCCCCATCAAGGCATAGCCATAGGTCCGCGCCATCGGGTTGAAAATCTGGCCCTCGACGCCCTGCATCGTGAACAGCGGAACGAAGGCGGCGATCGTGACGGCCGTCGAGAAGAACACCGCCTTGTCCACCTGGAGCGCGCTGACGAAAATCATGCGCAGGCGGTCGGTCCAGCCGCCGTCTGCCGCGCCGGTCGGATCGGTGCCGAAGCGTCCCCCCGCAAGTTCGCCCAGCAGCCGCCGTCGATCTGCCGCGCCGCATTGAAAATTCCTGAAAATGTTCTCGACCAGGATGACCGCCGAGTCGATGATGATGCCGAAATCGACCGCGCCGACCGACAGCAGGTTGGCATCCTCGCCGCGCAGCACCAGGATGATGATGCTGAAGAACAGGGCGAACGGGATATTGACGCCGACAATGATGGCGCTGCGCAGGTTGCCGAGAAAGACCCACTGGATCAGGAACACCAGAATGCAGCCGAACATGAGGTTGTGCAGCACCGTTCTGGTGGTGACCGAAACGAGCGAGGTGCGGTCGTAGAACGGCACCAGCTTGACCCCGGGCGGCAGTGTCCCGTCGCTGTTGAGCTTGGCGATCTCCGCCTTGATGCGCGGCACCACGTCGTTGGTATGCAACGTCCTGTTCATCACCACGATCGCCGCGACGACGTCGTCCTCGCGGTCGCGTCCGGCCTTGCCGAGCCTCGGCATGTAGCCGACCTGGACCTTCGCAATGTCCTTGACCTTGACCGGCACGCCGTCGACCTGGGTCAGCACGATGTTCTCGATGTCGCGGACCCTGTAGCCCTGCGTCAGATCCTCGGTCCCGCCGCTGTCGAGGAGGCCGATGCCGCGAATGTTGACGGACTGCTGGCCGAAATTGATGGTGCGGCCGCCGACATTGATGTTGGCGTTGCCGATCGCCGTAATCACCTGGGGCAGCGTGACGTTGTAGGCGTCGAGCTTGTGCAGATCGACCTCGACGTCGAACTCCTTGGTGGTGCCGCCCCAGGTGTTGACCTGGACGACGCCCTCGACAGTCAACAAGCGGCGTTGCACCACCCAGTCCTCGATGGTGCGAAGATTGGTGAGGCCGATATGGGCCGGCCCTGAGACCTGGTAGCGGTAAATCTCCCCGACCAGGCTGGACCCCTGGATCGAGGGCACCACGTTATTCGGCAGGTTGACGTTCTGCTGCAGATTGATAGCCGATTGCGTAAGAGCAAAATAATAATCGATGCCGTATTTGAAGGTCACGCGAACGAATGACAGGCCGTAGAAGGAAGTCGAACGGATGATATCGACGCCCGGCGTGGCGGCGAGGCCGACCTCCATCGGTATCGCGTAGTAGCGTTCCATCTCCTCGGCCGAGAGGCCCGGAGACTGCGCGGTGATCTCCAGAATCACGGGCGCCGGATTGGGGTAGGCCTCGATGTTGAGCCTGCTGAAGGCGATGAGGCCGCCGGCGATGAAGACCAAGAGGCCCAGCAGCACGATCGCGCGTCGGGTCAGCCCAAAGGCAAGGGTCCCCTTCAGCACAATTCGCCTCTATGACGAACGTGCCGTGAGGGCCGCAGTGGCAGACGTCATGGTCGCGGATGGCATTACCATCGACGCAGGTGCGCATTTTGTGAATGCTGACTGGTAGCTGCGATAGTTGGCGCACGCCGCCGCCGCGGTCCACTGTCACAAGTTTCGCCGGCAACTGTGATAATTCACAGTTGGGTCTTGGCGGCGAATAATCGACAGTGTGGCCAGACGAGCACAGCCAGCACGCGCCAGATCGGAAATAATGTGCGCGGCGTTCCATCATCATGGATCAGTACCGTAGCCCGTGTACCAACGTAGTCCCAGTTGCATATGTCCGATCCGGCGGTCAGGTGGTTTTGTGCTGGTACCACCGCTCTCGCGGCGGCATTGCTTTTGACGAGTTGCGCGGTCGGTCCCGACTACCTTCATCCGGGGGCGCCCGAGGTCACCCGTTACACGCGCGAGCCGCTCGCCTCGAGAACACCGTCCACGGACGCGCCGAACGGGCAGTCGCAGCATTTTATGGAAGGTCGCAACGTTCCGCAGGAATGGTGGCGGCTGTTCCGATCGCCGGCGCTCAATGCCGTGATCGAGTGCGCACTCGCCAACAATCCGAACCTGCAATCGACGATGGCGAGCCTCGCCGCGGCGAAGGAAGCGGTGGCGGCCCAGGAGGGCAAGTTCTTCCCGCTGGTCCAGGCCAACTTCAACCCGACGCGCCAGCAGACCTCTGCCGCGTTGTCTCCGATACCGTCAACCGGCGCCAGCATCTACAGTCTCTACACGGCGCAAGTTCTCGTCTCCTACACCTTCGACGTCTGGGGTCTCAACAAGCGCACGGTGGAGTCGCTCAAGGCGCTCGCCGACGTGCAGCGGTTCCAGGTCGAGGCGGCCTACCTTGCGCTCACCGCCAACGTCGCGGTGGCGGCGATCACGGAGGCTTCGCTGCGCGGCCAGATCGATGCCACCAACGTGCTCATTGCCACCAACACAAAGATGCTCGACATCCTGCGTCAGCAATTGAACGCCGGCTATGCCAACCGCAGCGACGTGGCCGCCCAGGAGGCCGCCCTCGCGCAGGTCAAGGCGACCTTGCCGCCACTGCGCAAGGCGCTGGCGCAGCAGCGCGACCTGCTGGCGGCGCTATCGGGCGCCTACACCAGCGAAGGGCCGCGTGAGACCTTCAAGCTCGCGGACCTGCATCTGCCGACAGACCTGCCGGTGAGCCTGCCCTCGCAGCTCATCGAGCAGCGCCCCGACATACGCGCAGCCGAGGAGCAAATGCACTCGGCGAGCGCGCTGATCGGCGTCGCCACCGCCAACCTGCTGCCGAGCTTCACCATCAATGGCAATGCCGGCTACACCAGCACCATGCTCTCCAACCTGCTGTCACCGCAGAACCTGATGTGGCAGATCGCCGGCAACGCCACCCAGACGCTATTCGACGGCGGGACGCTCATTCATCAGCTGAAGGGCGCGGAAGATACCTACCAGGCGGCAGCGTGGACCTACCGCGGCACCGTGATCGACGCCGTGCAGAACGTCACCGACGCGCTGCGCGCGTTGCAGAACGATGCGGACGGGCTGCGCGCGGCGCGGGACTTCGAGCGCGCCGCCAAGATCAGCTACGATCTTGCGCGCCAGCAGATGCAGAGCGGCAACGCCAACGTGCTGCTGCTGCTCACGGCGCAGCAGACCTATCTGCAATCGACCATCCAGGTGGTGCAGGCGCGCGCCGCGCGCTTCGCCGACACGGCGGCGCTGTTTCAGGCGCTCGGCGGCGGCTGGTGGAACCGGG
>Ga0182024_10004147_pt1 | contig 33681 bp, 29 predicted proteins | sample P32metaG_FD_120480 | JGI IMG/M metagenome (GOLD analysis project Ga0182024, IMG submission 120480) | Permafrost microbial communities from Stordalen Mire, Sweden - P3-2 metaG (Illumina Assembly) | ecosystem: Environmental > Terrestrial > Soil > Wetlands > Permafrost | place: Sweden: Stordalen... | reverse complement strand
GCGACCGTTATTGTACGATCCCGAAGAGATCGGGCAGGCGGATACGATCGTTTGCGAAGCGACGTACGGCGACCGCACGCATCCGCCCGATGCGCTGGGGCAACTGCGCGAAGCGTTGCTCGCCGCGTTGCAGCGCGGCGGCCCGATCGTTATCCCCGCGTTCGCCGTCCAGCGTTCGCAAGATTTGATCTACGCCGTCGGGCGCATCAAAGCGCTGGAACCCAAGCTCCAGGCCGTCCCCGTCTATCTCGACAGCCCGATGGCCGCGAAAGTCGACGCGTTGTTCCAGAGCTGCCAAGACGCGCATCGTCCGCTTCCGGAAGATACGCCTAGCGCGCCGTTGGGCTGCCCGGATCTTATCGTCGCGCAATCCGCTGAAGAATCCAAGCAAATCGACGCGCTACGCGGAAGCGCGATCGTGATTTCTGCGAGCGGCATGGCGGCAGGAGGCCGAGTGCTGCATCATTTGCATCGCGCTATCCCCAACGAGCGCGCGACGATTCTCTTCGTGGGCTATCAAAGCGTTGAAACGCTGGGCTTTTACCTCACGCACGGGGCGCGCACGATCTCGATCTACGGCGACCGCCTCCCGGTGCGTGCGCACGTCGCGCAAATCGGCGGATATAGCGCGCATGCCGATCGCGACGAGTTGTTGCGTTGGCTGAAAACATGCTCTTCCAAGCCGCGTTTCTATGCCGTGCATGCGGAAGTCGCATCGGCACAGGCGTTCGCGAAGACGGTTCACGATCGGTTCGGGTGGGAAGCGGCAGCTGCGGTGCGGGGAACCGACGTTACGGTATGAAGCGTATTTTAACACATGATTCGGCCCGCTTGGATGGTCATGGCCTTGGAGAAAGTGCTGTAACCGCGACGTAAAGTCGGGCTCGTGCCTATATCGCATAAGCCCATTGACGCCTCCATTTGAGGGCTTCCGGACTATTCCGCCCCGAGGAGGGCAAGCGTACGATCAAGGCGTGAACGAAGCTTCAATCCTTGTCGCATGAGCGGCTCTTCAGCCGCGCGTACGCGTTTGGTAAGCATTTGTATTATCGCGCTTGTCGGCGTCGCCTATCAAGTGCTGCTTACGCGCATTTTCAGCGTTGTTCTTTACTACCACTTTGCCTTTGCCGGCATATCCATTGCGATGTTGGGCATGACCGTCGGGGCCCAAAAAGTCTATTTGAAGCCCAAGCGCTTCGCGCCGGAACGATTTGAAGAAGAATGGGCGACAAGCGCCTTGGGATTCGGCATTAGCAGCGTCCTCCTGGTGTTGTTGTTCCTCTACGTGCCGTTCATTGTAGCCCCGCGACCTTTGCTGATGACGTTGGTCGCCGCAATGCTATTTTTCGTCATCCCGTTCACCTACAGCGGGATATGCGTAACCTTGACGCTGACGCAATCATCCCAAGTCGGAAGGTTGTACGCAGCCGATCTCATCGGCGCGGCTCTAGGCTGCGTCGGCATCGTATCGCTGCTGTACGTTCTCGATCCCGTGACCATTTTGTTCCTTTTAGGGGCATTGTGCGCCTATGCCGCATGGATAGTCGCGGGCGAGGGCAACGCGCAGCTCGCTCGCAAAGCCAAGATACTGCTGTGCATCATGCTGGTCGATGCCGCCGTGCAAGGCACGCTATACCTTAGCGGACAGGAACATCTGGGCGTAGTCTGGGCTAAAGGAGCAAACCAGCACAACGGTCTTTTTGAGCGATGGAATGTCTTTTCGCGCGTTCGCATTATCCCCCGTGCGCAGAGCGAACCGTTCGGATGGGGTTTTGGTCAAAAGCAAACACAGCATATCGAGCAGAAATTCCTAGACATCGACGCTGATGCAGGATCCGTTATCACCCGTTTTGACGGCCGTAATCTGAAGCCGCTTTCCTTCCTAGCCGATGACGTCGTTAACGTCGGGTATACCCTCAGGCCCGTGCGCTCCGTCGTCGTTATCGGCGTGGGAGGCGGACGCGACGTCATGGCGGCTCTTTATTTCGGGGTTAAAAGAATATGCGCCATTGAACTCAACCCTTCCATTATCGAGGCGCTAACCCATACGTTCGCGGATTTCACGGGGCATTTCACCGAGCTTCCCCAGGTATCGCTTATCAACGCCGAAGCACGCAGTTGGATAGCTCAGCATCGTCCGCACGCGGATTTGATCCAGCTATCTCTTATCGATACCTGGGCCGCGACTGCCGCGGGAGCGCTTACCTTAACCGAAAACAGACTCTACACGCTTGAAGCGTGGAAAGAGTTTCTAGGTACGCTCAATCCCGGCGGAGTGCTGGTTGTCTCGCGCTGGTACTTTCCGGGTACTCACAGAGGAGAGTTTTACCGCCTGCTGTCGCTGGCCGCAGAATCGCTGAAAGCACAAGGCGTGCCGCGTACGGAAATCCCGCGGCATATTCTCACGTTCAACGCGGGCCGCATTGTTACCATCGCGGTAAGTCCGACGGCATTTACGCCCGCTGAGGCGGCGCACGCTCGTCAGAGCGCTAAAGAGAAAGGTTTTACCATACTGACGGAGGCTGACTTCGCAGTAGACGAAATCAGCCGCACTATCGCTTCGGGAGAAGCTACCCCGGCCTTCTATGACGGCCTGCCGATAGACGTCGCGGCCTCTACGGACGATCGTCCTTTTTTCTTCTTCACCACGCGGTTCGCGAAAGTTTTCGATAAAAGAATAGAATCCGAGCCTGATTTCGAAAGCAACGACACGTTGCCTAGCGTGGCTATCTTGCTGCTGGGAACGATAGCGATGACCATAGCGTTCGTGCTACGCCCGCTGATGAACGCATTTGGGCGCGTACCGCTAAAGGGAGTCCTCTCCGACATTGGATATTTCGCGTTGATCGGGTTGGGCTTCATGCTCATCGAGATTTCCCAGATGCAACGCTTGATGGTCTTCCTGGGCGACCCGGTATTCGGCTTGAGCGTCGTGTTGTTCACGCTGTTGCTCTTCGGCGGCATCGGCAGCGCCGCCGTTCGCTCCGATGCCGGGCCGGATGTACTCTGGAAACGCCCGCTATTCCTGTGCTTGGTATTGTGCGCCGTAGGATTGTTGATGCCTATTATGACAGAGCGCTTCGCTTCCGGCACGACCGAAGTACGCATCCTTGTCTCCGCGGCAATGCTGGCGCCGGCCGGTTTTTTTATGGGAATGATGTTCCCTATCGGCATGATTGCCGGCGCCCGCCGGCGCGAGTTTCAGCCGTGCTTGTGGGGAATTAACGGATCGGCGTCCGTGTTTGCTTCCATTCTAGGGATGGCGACCTCCATGCAATACGGCATCGCGGCTACATACTGGATGGGCGTCGCCGCTTATGTATGTTGCTTGCTGATTGCGAGCGTGCGACCCCGCAACGCTGCATGAGCGGCTTGCCCCGCCGTCGCTTAGCTGCACTTCCCCACGTACCCGCACTGCTGCAAGCACTGAATGCAGCCGCCCTGCGAGATGAGGTTTCCGCCGCACTTGGGGCACATGCCCACGCCGGTCAGCATGGCCTTACGCACGCTTTGCGCGGGCATCGTCGCCGTCGCCGCTGCGCCTGATCCCGTTGCCGTTCCCGTGATCGCCGACATCGCGTAGCCGCCGTTATGTCCGTTGCTCGATTGCGCGGAAAGGCCGATTAAATCGATCGATTTCGCATTGGCCTCGTTCTCCGCTTTATCTTCGGGCGTTAACGGGAATTTGGGCTCCGCCACGGCGACGACGTCGGCTTCAGGGCGCGTCTCGGGATTGGTTCCCGGCAACGCAAGTTGCAATGCCTTGGACAATCCTTGCGAGATGCCGTCGGCGCAGGAAAGCGTCGTAGGCCCGGAAGCGTCGCGCAGCTTGGGATTCGGACAACGCATGCCTTCGAATTTTTCCACGAATTTCTGCGGATCGGCGCCGTAGCGCAAACCCACCGACATCGCCACTCCGATCGCCTCAAGGTAGGATTGCTGACACGAACCGCTCTTGCCCAACTTGAAAAACACCTCGAACGGCTTGCCGCTCTCGTCTTCGTTTAACGTGATGTACAGCGGGCCGCAACCCACGTTCGCCTGCACCGTGCGCCCGCGCATCACCGGCGGACGTTGACGATACATGGCTCGCCGATCGTTGACCTTCAGCTCGCGATTCACGACATGCAAACTTTCCACTTTGGAAATCAGGCGTTCCGTCGCACGCGCGCAAACAGCGTTCTGCTCGCGCAGCTTTCGGTTGTCGGCTTGCAACGCTTCGATGCGCGCGATGAGCCCGTTTAAGGTACGTTTCACGGTAGCTTCGTCCATTATTGCACCTCCAGCAGCGCGTTTGCTTTGGCAAGGATAGCTTCGACGTCGAGGCCGTCATCGGCGCTCTCTTGCGTTTGCTCGGCCTCATGTCCGGTCGTGATCGTCAATCTGATTTTACCGTTCGTCGCGGGCGCGGGGGATTTAATATCGCCGTCTTTGGAGAAGGTCACCACTTGCTCGGTGCGCGAGCCGTCGCGATAGTACGTGAAGCCCTTGCAGCCGGCGCGGTAAGCGCGGAAGATCGCGCGACTCACGTTTTCGCGCGTGTCGTCGTTGGGCGCGTTGATGGTTTTGGAGACGGCGTTGCACGTCCAGCGTTGGAATGCCGCGAGCATGTCGATATGCTGATCCACCGTGACGTCGGCGGCCGTGGTGAAGATGCGCTGCCACTGCTCCGGCACCTCCGCGATGCCCTTGACCGAGCCGCGATGCTCTTCGATGAGCGCCAAGAGTTCCTCGGAATAAAAGCCTTCGTCCTTAGCGATTTCCTCGAACAAAGGCACAACATAATAGAGATGCTGCGGGCGCCCTTGCGCGTCTTTCATCACATGCTTGGTGTAAGCCATGCCGAAGTACGGCTCGCAACCGAAACTGCATCCGGCAATCATCGAGATCGTGCCGGTGGGCGCCACGGAGAGCAACGCCGCGTTGCGGCGCGGACGCGGATCGTTCGCCCACACCGAAAGGTGCTTATTGGGGAACTCGCCGCGCTCGCGCGCTAATTGTTCGGAGGCCTCCTCCGCGCGAAGGCGGATAAATTTCGTGAGCTGCGCGGCGAACGCGATCGCTTCGGCGGAACCGTACGGGATCTCAAGCTGTATGAGAAGATCGGCGAATCCCATGATGCCCAACCCCACGCGCCGATTGGCGCGCACCGTCTCAGCGATTTCGGGGAGCGGATAAATATTGGCGTCGATCACGTTGTCGAGGAAGCGGATCGCCAGCGTCGTGATCTGCCCCAAGCGATCCCAATCCACGTCTCTGGTGGTGGGATTGTGGAAATGCCCGACGTTGATCGAGCCCAAATTACACGAATCCCACCCGTGCAAGAACTGTTCGCCGCAAGGATTGGTCGCGGCGATCGGCCCCAAGCCCGGCAACGGATTGATCTCCGGATGATCGAGGAACAAAACCCCCGGCTCGCCGTTTTGCCAAGCGCCGTCTATGATTGCGTCCCAAATTTCGCGCGCGCGCACGGTGCGAACGGGAGAAGCGTCGCGCGGATCGCGCAACGTGAACTCCGTATCATCCTCCACGGCGCGCATGAACGCGTCGGTGACGCCCACGGAAATATTGAAGTTGCTGATCTGCGTTTGAAGCAGCTCTTGCTTGAGATGCGCCAGTTCGGCGTCATCGTAGCGCCCGGTGTCGGAGAGACGATTCCACAGCGCGCGATTCTCGGCGTCGAGGTCCTTTTTGCATGTGAGGAACGCGAAAATATCGGGATGATCCACGCGCAGGACGCCCATGTTCGCGCCGCGACGCACGCCGCCTTGTTTGATCGAATCCGTCGCCGCATTGAACACCTTCATGAACGAGATCGGCCCCGAGGCGTCGCGCCCGGTGCTGACGACGTCAGCGCCTTGATGGCGTAACTGCGAAAAACCGAAGCCGGTGCCGCCGCCGCTCTTCTGAATGAGCGCCATCGCTTTGATGCTGTAAAAAATACCTTCGATCGAATCGGGTACGGGCAGCACGAAACAAGCCGAGAGCATAGAGAGCGGGCGTCCCGCGTTGACCAAGCACGGCGTGTTCGGCAAGAAATCGCGACGCGACATCATCTCGTAGAAGGCGTGAGCGGCGCCGTCGGTCGCCGCATCGGGATCGCGACCGCCGGCCTCGGCGTACGGATACTCTGGTTGGGCAACAGCCCAAGCAACGCGCCAGAGGAACTCTTTGGGGGTTTCCAGGGATCCGTCGTCTTTTTTGGCGAGGTAGCGCTCCGTGAGGACGCGCAGCGCGTTCGGATCGAACGCGGGCTCGGCCAAGCTCCGCAAGACGGACGGATCGGAAAAAGCGGGAAGAGGATCGGGCATCGGCGCCTCCGTACTGGGAGCGGGCAAAGCGAGAAGATTGCCGTCGGAGGCAGATTGCACGCCGATCAACGATTGCCAAAATTTGAGGATGGACCAGGCTTGTTGCATACTCGTGCCTCCAGACGACAGAGGTACAATATTTGCGTCTCTTTTCTATAACTACCTGTCGTACTGCCGAGCGCCTTTCGGATATCGCGTTAACACGGCTAGCGGCTGAGGGAGTACGCGGAATCATCTTGGATCTTGATAATACGACATTGGGTTATGGGCGGGACGATATTTCCGCAGAGGTGAAAGCATGGGTTGCGCAAGCCTTGGAAATGAACTTTTCATTGGTGCTGCTTTCGAATAATTTCACGCAGCGTGCGCGGCGCGTGAGCGCGGAGCTGGGCATCGCCGCGATCGCGGGCGCTCTCAAACCGCTCCCGCACGGATTTGCCCGTGCGCGCGCGCTGATGGGAACGACGAAAGCCCAGACGATCGTGGTGGGAGATCAGCTCTTCACCGACGTGCTCGGAGCGCGCTTATCAGGATTGCGGGTGATTCTAACGGAGCCCATCGAGTCTCATGATTGGTTGGGAACGCGCGTCCTGCGCTTTCTGGAACGCGCGGTATTGGGAAGACGCTCGTGAAACTCGCGGTTATCGGCGATCCGGTGGCGCACAGCAAAAGTCCGGAGCTGCACGCGGCGTTCCTACGCGAGGCGGGCATCATGGGCACATACGAAGCGATTCGCGTTCCCGCAGGCGACTGCGCGCGGGTCGCGCAAATGTTGCGTGCGCGCGGATTTACGGGAATCAACGTGACCACGCCGTTGAAAGAAGAAGCGTACGCGATATGCGCGGACGTTGACGAAGTCTCGCGACGCTGCGCTTGCGTGAATACGTTGACGCTGCGCGCGGACGCGATCCTCGGCGCGAACACCGACGGCATCGGAGCGTTGACGACGTCGCAATCGGCCGTAGGCGCGCCGATCTCAGGAAAGCGCGTCTTGTTGTTAGGCGTCGGCCCCGCGGCGCGCGCGGCGGCATGGACATTGCACAAGAACGGCGCCCGCGTCTTGCTGTGGAATCGCTCGCGCGAACGCGCGCTCGCGCTCGCGCGAGATTTCGGGCTTACGATATGGGAAAACGATGCGCCGCTCGATCTCGCATTCTCGACCTTACCGCCCGACGCGCAGCTCCCCGAGAACATCTTGCGCGCGCTTCGCGCCGCGCCGGCCGTCATCGACGCGAATTACGGGCCGCGCGCAACGCTGGGCGCGACGCTGGGACGCGAAATCATCGACGGCGAGGAAATGCTTGCCGCGCAGGCGCGCGCATCGTTTCTGATATGGACGCGACCCGAATAGGACAACGGAGAGGGGGAGATTCGAACTCCCGAGACCTTTAGGGGGTCTGCTCGCTTTCCAAGCGAGTGCATTCGGCCGCTCTGCCACCTCTCCGCGCGGTCATGGCCGGGAGCTCCCTCGGTTCGGCCTTTATCCGCCGACTCTTGCCGCGAAACGTTGACGACTGAGGAAATTTTCAGGAAAATGGGGAGATGGAGCTCATCGTCGTGCGCCACGGCCGCACGGCGTGGAATGCGCAACGTCGTTTTCAGGGCCATTCCGATGTTCCGCTCGATGAAGAAGGCCGTGCGCAAGCGCGCGCGCTCGCGTCCCTCTTGCGCGATGAACGGTTCGATTACGCCGTTTGCAGCGACCTCGCGCGCGCGAGGGAAACCGCGGAGATCATCCTCGCGGGACGCGATCCGTCGCCGGTCGGCGACGCGGGATGGCGCGAGATGCGCTTTGGAGCGTGGGAAGGATTGACATGGGAGGAAATTACGGCCGGTTATCCGGAGCCGGACCCAGAGAAGAAGATGCCGTTTCGTATCCCCGTCGGCGGCGAATCGTTCGATGAACTCTGCGTACGGGTAGAGGCCGCGGTCGATCGCTTAAAGGCGGCTTTACCGCCGCGGGGACGCGCGTTCGCGGCGACGCACGCAGGGCCCATGCACGCGCTCTTACGCGTCTTGACCGATATGAACGAGGAGGAAAGCATGCGCGCGCAATTCCTGCCCGGAAGCGTCGCGCAGTTTATGTTGTCGTAACTTTTACATACAAGGGCGTCAAAATGGGAGTAAACAAAGGGATAGAGAGAAAACGCAGCGTCATGGATGAGAAGCAAAGCGCCGAAAAAGAGTACGTCGAGGGGCTTGAGTGCTTCCTCGAAGCTTCACACGAAGATTCCGTCAATATAGACGGCTTACTGGAGCAATTGCCGCACTTCGCCGATGCGACGCTTGCCCGGCTCAAGGAACGCGGTTCCGGTCTCGTGTTGGACATCGGAGCCGGCAACGGAGCAAAGGCCTCTTATTTGGCCCGGCGGCTTGAGAAGTTGGGCGTTCGCGTCTTGGTTCATTCGATCGAGCCTAAAGCCGAGCAGCGAGCGCGGATCGAGCAGCATTACCAAGGAGAGAACCGACGATTCTTCGGGGCGGTGCAGCCGTTACCGTTGGAGGAGGCGCCTGATCATGAACGCTACGATCTTATCCTTCTGATCCACTCTTTGTATGAATTCCCCATGGCGAGCGACGGCATCATTCCCTCCCTCGCCGCTCTGCGTAAGCTCATCGCCGAAAACGGAGTCGCGAGTATCATCATCGAGCATCCGGACGGAGATTTCCAGCGCATGAAGCGCGAATTCTATCCGTCTCTTGGAAAAAATTTCCCCGTCTCGCTACAAACGGTGGAGCGTACGTTGGCGAGCTTCGGATTTCCATACGCGGTGGGCAATCCGATCGATTTTTCTTTCGATATGACCGCCGTCATAGATCGGACCGATGCCGAAATCGGACACGTTTTATCATTCCTCTTCTCCGACTCTCTCAATGCCGAACCGTTACGGCAGAAGGATCTCGAGCACATCGGATCATGGGCGCGGGCAAATGCGCGCAAAACCCGGGACGGGCGCTGCGCCCTCTGGACGCCGGACATCGTGATTTGGGTCCAGTCAAAGCCGGAAAGCGAACTCTCCGGCGCGTAAGACCAGGCATGCTTTCCGATGACCTCCGAGCCGCTATTTCCCCCGTTAGTCAAACCGCCGCCCGCGCGGCCCGCGAGCGCATCGATGCGCTCACCAAGCCGCCCGGCAGCCTAGGCCGCATAGAGGACCTGGCCGTGCGGCTCGCCGCCGTCGCAGGAGAAATACCAACTCACAACTACGAACGACGAGTGATTCTCGTGGGGGCCGGGGATCACGGCGTCGCCGCGCAAGGCGTGAGCGCGTATCCGCCCGAGGCGACCGCGCAGATGGTGAGCTGTTTTCTCGGCGGCAGCGCCGCGATCAACGCCTTCGCGCGCGCCGTGCGAGCGGAGGTGTACGTCGCGAACTTCGGCGTGCGGCCGGCGCTCGCGCCGCATCCGCGCTTGCTGGACTACAACGTGGGGCGCGGCACGGCGGATCTCGCGCTGGAACCCGCCCTCACGCGCGATGAAGTGCAACGCGCGCTGGCCGCGGGGGTCGCCGCCTTCGAGGAGATCGCCCGCGCAAACCCGTTCGACGTTCTCGCCTTGGGCGAGATGGGCATCGCGAACACCACGAGCGCGTCGGCAATCATCGCGGCGTTCACCGGGAAGCCGCCGAGCTGCATCGTAGGACGCGGAACCGGCATCGACGATGCGCGCCTGGCCCGTAAGATCGCCGTCGTCCAGGCAGCGCTGGGGAGAATGCGCGATCGCAGCTGGGAGGAGACCGCTCGCGAAGTCGGCGGCTATGAGATCGTGGGATTGGCGGGCGTTATCCTCGCGGCTGCGCGCGCGCGCGTTCCGGCGGTCCTCGACGGCTTCATCGTCGCGGCAGCAGCGCTCATCGCGGGCGCGATCGCGCCGCAGGCGATCGGGTATTGCATCGCCGCGCATCGCTCGCAAGAGGCGGGGCACGGCTACGCCTGCGAGGCGTTGGGATTGCGCCCGCTTTTCGATTTGGAATTGCGCTTGGGAGAAGGCAGCGGCGCAGCTCTTGCGCTGCCGATGATCGAGGCGGCGGCGCGCATGACGCGCGAGATGAAAACCTTCGCGCAGGCCGGCGTCGCCGAGAAAGAAGAAGGAGAAGAAGCAAAACCTGTTTCCGCCGCATGAAACGCGCCCTCGACGCGTTTGTTCGCGCGCTCGCGTACTTCACGATTCTGCCCGTCGGCGCGCGCGACGCGCCCGATGCCGGGGCGCTCGCCGCGTTGCCGCTCGTCGGCGCGCTCGCGGGAGCGACGGCGGGCACGGCGGCGTGGGGAGTCTCTCTCCTCGCCCCGCGTCCGTTAGCGGTCGCGGCGGCGTTCGGCCTTTCGATCCTCTTAACCGGAGCGATCCATCTCGACGGCTTCCTCGATAGCTGCGACGCGCTGTTCGCGAGCGTCGCGCCGGAACGACGCTTGGAGATTCTCAAGGATCCGCGCCATGGAACCTTCGCCGTCTCGGGATTCGCGGTTCTCGCCGTGTTTTGGCTTGCGGCATTATGGTCTGCGCCGATCGCGCGCCTTCCGGCGACCCTCGCTTGCGCAGGCGCGCTCGCGCGATGGGCAGCCGTCTTGAATGCGTTCTTCGTTCCTTACGCCCGCGCCGCAGCGCTCACGCGCGCTTTTGAAAACAAACCGCCTCAGCTCGCAATCGTTCTCGAAGGCATCGGTCTCCTTGCGGCGGCGGCATGGCTTTGGTCCATTCCCATTGCGTGCGCACTCGTAGCGGCTGCTGCTCTTGGGGCATTGCTCGGCGGCCGGTTCGCAAGCCGGCGTTTGGGAGGCGGGCTTACGGGGGACGCATACGGATTTCTCGTCACGACGCTTGAGGTGCTGATCCTCGTTGCGGCTTGCCTGCTGCCGATGAAGCCCGCCGTCTAGGTTTCGTTCGGAAGATTCGACTTAAGGCGCGTGTAAATGCCCCCTCATGGACAAAATACGCGTCAAGAATCCCATAGTCGAGCTTGACGGCGACGAAATGACCCGCGTCATTTGGCAGTCGATCAGAGAAAAGCTCATTCTTCCTTACCTCAACATAGATATTCGCTACTACGACTTGGGCATCGAGCACCGCGACGAAACCAACGACAAGGTAACCATTGAAGCGGCTCGCGCAATCAAAGAGTGCGGCGTGGGGGTGAAGTGCGCGACCATTACGCCGGATGAAGCGCGCGTGAAAGAATTCAGCCTCAAGCAGATGTGGAAATCGCCGAACGGCACGATTCGCAACGAACTGGACGGCACGATCTTCCGCGAACCGATCGTCTGCAAGAACGTACCGCGCCTGGTACCGGGGTGGACGGCCCCCATCGTGATCGGCCGTCACGCGTTCGGCGATCAGTACCGGGCAACGGAATTGCGCATTCCCGGCGCGGGCAAACTCAGGCTCACGTTCACGCCGGCCGGCGGCGGCCCCGCGATCGAGCGTGAGGTATTCACGTTCAAGGACGCCGGCGTCGCGCTTTCCATGTACAACCTCGACGATTCGATTCGCGGCTTCGCGCGCGCCTGCCTTACCTACGGCTTGATGCGCGGTTGGCCCGTGTACCTTTCCACGAAAAACACGATTCTCAAGATATACGACGGCCGTTTCAAGGATATTTTTCAACAGATTTTCGACGAAGAGTTCAAGGATCAATTCGTCTCCGCCGGCATCACCTACGAGCACCGCCTCATCGACGACATGGTCGCCTCGGCGCTAAAATGGCCCGGCAAGTTTGTGTGGGCGTGTAAAAACTACGACGGCGACGTGCAATCCGACACGGTCGCGCAGGGCTTCGGCTCATTGGGTTTGATGACGTCGGTGCTCATGACTCCCGACGGCAAAACGATCGAAGCCGAGGCGGCGCACGGCACGGTGACGCGCCACTTTCGGCAGTATCAGCAGGGCAAGGAGACCTCAACGAACCCGATCGCCTCGATCTTCGCCTGGACGCGCGGCTTGGCGCATCGGGGCCGGGTCGACGACTCGCCGGAGGTCGTGCGCTTCGCGGAAACGTTGGAGCGCGTTTGCGTCGACGCCGTGGAAAGCGGCAAGATGACAAAGGATCTGGCGATCCTCATCGGGCCGGACGCGCCGTGGTTAACGACGACGCAATTTCTTGACGCCTTGGACCAAGAACTCAAGAAGCGCATGAGCGCTCGGGAACCGATCTCGGCGTAAGCGATAAGGGCAGAGCATTATGTCACCAAGTAGCCTGCGCATCCAAAGACGCTCCGAAATCCTCCGCCGCGCGAGGCTCGCTAAACAAAAAGCCCTGCCCGAAATCCGCGCCTTCGTCGCGTAGAAACTCCATCTGCTCCTGCGTTTCCACCCCTTCGGCGATCACGGTCAAGCCTAAGCTGTGGGCCATACCGATCACCGCGCGCGCGATGGTTTTATCATCGCCGTCGCGCGTGATGCCGCGTACGAAGGAACGATCGATTTTCACCGCGTCCACCGGAAAACGGCGTAAGTACGAAAGCGAAGAGTATCCGGTGCCGAAATCGTCCAGCGCGATGTGCGCGCCCATTCGGCGCAGCTCAAGCATGACGTCGATGCTTTGCGCGGTATCGCTCATAGCGGCGCTTTCGGTGATCTCCAACTCCAACAGTTCGGCCGCAAACTTGGATTCCGCCAAAGCGCAACGCACCTGGGACGTCAAGGATGATCCGTGAAACTGGCGCGCGGAAAGATTCACCGCCAAGTGTAATTGGGCGCATCCCGCCTGGCGCCACGCCTGCGCTTGCGCGCACGCTTGGCGCAAAATCAACTCGCCGATCCGCACGATAAGCCCGTTGGCTTCCGCGTCGGGAATGAACGTTTCCGGCTCAAGCAACCCGAGCACCGGATGATTCCATCGAGCCAACGCCTCCACGCCGTGCAGCCGGCGCGTGCGCAAATTAATGATCGGCTGAAAATGAACGATGAACTCTTCGCGTTCAATCGCCTTACGCATGCTCTTCTCTTGATTAAGACGCGCGTTGATAGCGACGTTGAGTTCGGGAGTGAAGAGCGCAAACGTGTTCCGGCCGCGCTCCTTGGCCTTGTACATGGCGATGTCGGCGTGCTTGATGAGCGTTTCGGCGTCGTCGCCGTCGCTGGGAGCGAGCGCGATGCCCACGCTGGTCGTCATGTATTGCGCGATCCCGCCCACGTTGAAAGCCTCGTCGAACGCGCGCAGCAACCGTTGCGCCACGGAGACCACATGCTCTATGCTGACGGGTTTCACCAATAACACCACGAATTCATCGCCGCCCACGCGCGCGACGGTGTCGCCTCCGCGCACGCATCCGATCAGACGCTCGGAAACCATCTGCAGGAGCCGATCGGCGACCACATGCCCAAGCGTGTCGTTGCTGTCTTTGAAACGGTCCAAATCCAAAAAAAGCACCGCGCAAGAGTGCCGCGCCTCGCTTTCATCGCCCAGCGCCTCGGCTAGACGATCCTGCAGAAGAAGACGATTGGGCAAACCCGTGAGCGAATCGTAATACGCCAGCGAGCGCAAGTGCAACCGCACGCGGGTGCGCTCCACCGCGCCGCCGATCAGCACCGTCATGAGCTGCACGAGATCGCGATCGGCCGCTTCCAGCGGTTCCTTGCGCGGTTCGATGCTGGCGAAGCAAAGAGAACCGTAGCGCTGCCCGGCCACGTCGATCGGAGCGCCTATGAAGGAACCGATGGGCGTTTCGCCCTCTTGGGGCTCGCCGAAGTACGGGATACCCGCTAAAGAATCCAACGCCAGCGCTCCGTTGGTAGCGAGAGCGAGCCGGCAGATACGCACCGGGATGTGCGCCGCGGCCGAATCGGTTTCTTCCGACCTGCGATCGACCGCGTACGTTACTTCCTCTTGCCCGGTCTCGTGAATGGCTGCCAACTCCATGCCGAGCAACTTGCATCCCAGCTCCAACGTCGCCGTGATTTGCGTCTCGCCGCCCGCGTTTTGCGCGGCGATGAGATAGAGCGCTCGAATCCGCTCGTGCGGCGTACGCAACATCTCTTCGGTGCGATAAAAATCGCTTCGAAGTACCTCTTGCCGGATCGATCGCGTGCGATCGCCTACGTGCGTCGTCATAGATTGCCGCGCCTTGCCTGTTCCTCTTCAATAGCGACGAAGAGCGCCTTGAAGTTGCCTTTGCCGAACGAGAGGCTCCCTTTGCGTTGGATGATCTCGAAAAAAAGCGTCGGACGGTCTTGCAGCGGTTTCGTGAAAATCTGCAACATATACCCGAGATCGTCACGATCGACAAGAATGTTGAGGTCGCGTAAGGACGCGATCGTTTCAGCGATCTCGCCGACGCGCGCGGGCAACGCGTCGTAGTACGACGCGGGCGTTTGCAAAAACGCGACGCCGTTGCCCCGCAAGGCTCGCACCGTTGCAATAATGTCTTCCGTCGCCAGTGCGACGTGTTGGACGCCGGGGCCGGCGTGGAAATCAAGGAATTCCTCGATTTGCGATCGTTTCAACCCTTGCGCCGGTTCGTTGATGGGAAATTTCACATTCCGGCGTTCGTCGCTCATCACCACGGAACGCAACGCCGAGTACTCCGTGGAGATATCGCTATCGTCGAACGAAATCAACGGCGTAAAACCAAACGCGTCACGATAAAAGTCTGACCAACGTCGCATCTCGCCCCAGCCCACATTGCCGACGCAGTGATCGATCGATCGCAGCCCCGCCGCATGCGCGGCGTGCGCCGACCCCTCTTGCCCGCGATAGCCGGGAAGAAACGGGCCGCGGTACCTTTCGCGTTCGACAAACGTATGGATAACGTCGCCGTATGCGGCAACCGAGGCCGACACGGCGCAGCCGTGCTCGTCACGGCTTTCCGTCGGTTGCTTTACCGGGACGGCCCCCCCGGCGACGGCCGCGGCGAAAGCGGCGCGCGCATCGGCGCAGCCCAAGGCGATCTCTTTGACGCCGTCGCCGTGAACGCTCACGCGTTGCGCGACTTCATCGTTCGGGCGCAGCGCAGCGGTGAATACCAAGCGCAGCTCATTCTGAGCCAAGACATAGGAAACGCGATCGAGCAACCCGGTTTCCGGACCCGCGTAAGCGATCGTCTCAAAACCGAAAGCCGTGCAATAGAAATGCGCCGCCTGCTTAGCGTTCCCCACATAAAAGTGGAGATGATCCCACTCCAGCTTCACGCAATAACGCTTCGGTTCGACAATGGGGCGCCCCCTCGAAATCAGGGGCGCCGAGGCAAGACTTTACACTCCGTGCGTGAGGCCCATGCCCTCCTCGATCTCGCGACGCACGGAGCCTGCGGCGGTATGCGTTTCGATCACCAGGGCAACCGTGCCCGTCAATAAAAAGCTCACGCCGAACACCGCCAGCGACACGGATAGCCAGGGCAGCGAATCCGGAATAAAATGATCGACGGTGATCGCCAAACTGCTTGCCACGAACATGCCGATCGCCGAATAGAACATCGTGAGCGCGCGTTCCACCAGGGAGATGCGACGTTGGTACAGGGGAAACCAGGAGGTCGCCCATTGGACGCCGCCGAGATCGCCGTGGTCGCGGGAAGCCGCCGCGAGGTCAATCAAAACGCGCGTACGATCGACGATGCGCGCCAAGCGCGTCAATGTCGAGTTCACAAGCGATCCGGCAGCGAGAATGAGGATCGCGGGCGTGATCATCTCGGAGATGATCGGAAGATACGATGCGCTATGGTTGGGCATAAACGGCATGGATCGACGATCTCCTAGAGCCAAGATAGAAAGTAGCGTTCGTCTTCCAGATCGCGCGCGCGCTGCGCGATGCGCAGCGGCGCGAAGGTATCGACCATCACGGCAAGCTCATCGGTCGTCGTTTTGCCTAAGCTCGCCTCAACGGCGCCGGGCTGAGGACCGTGGCAGGCGCCTGCGGGATGAAGCGTGAGCGAACCTTCGCTTATGCCGCGGCGGCTAAGAAAATCTCCGTTCGCATAGTACAATACTTCGTCGCAATCAACGTTCGCATGATTGTACGGTATCGGAATCGCTTGCGGATGATAGTCGATCGCACGCGGGACAAAGGCGCAAAAAACGACGCCGGGAGCCTCGAACGTCGCATGCGTCGGCGGCGGTTGGTGCAGCAGGCCCGTGACCGGCGCGTACTCGTCAAGATTGAACGCATAGGGATAACAGTATCCGTCCCATCCGACCGCGTCGAAGGGATGATTGCGCACGATATAAGTCGCGCCGCGATCGCGATGCGCGACGCGCACGACGTATTCGCCCGGCGCGTCTATCGGCTCGCGCAGCAGCGGCGGACGAATGTCGCGCTCGCAGTAGGGCGCATGTTCGGCGAGTTGCCCGAACGCATTGCGAAAACGTCGCGGAATCTCCACCGCTCCGCGCACCTCGTACACGAGCGCGCGCGTCGGCGCATCCGGTTGGAGACGATAGACCGTGCCGGCGGGGACAAGCAGATAATCGTGCGCGCGGTACCCGATATCGCCGAAGGCCGTTTCCAGCGTTCCGGCCCCGCTGCGGATAAAGAACAGCTCATCGCCGCCCGCGTTACGATAGAAGGATTCCATGGGCGCATCGACATGCGCGACGGAGACGACGATGTCGTCATTGGCGAGCAGGGGGAAGCGAGCATCGACGACGTCGCCGCCCGCGGGCGCGCCGTCCGTCGCCCAATGACGATTGCGTAACGGATCATTGGGTACGAACGCGGCGGGCGCTGCCTTCCAGGGGCGAACGTCTAGGACGGCGGTCGGCGGATTGCAGTGATAGAGCAGAGAGTACACGCCGGCAAAACCCTTGACGGAGAAAAGTTCTTCGGCATAAAAGCCGCCGTCGGGGCGGCGATATTGCGTGTGCCGCTTGTCCGGCACGGACCCCGCGCGACAATAGAAGGGCATGGAAGGGCATTCGTGAGAGGAGGCGTCGGCCCTCGGGCATTTCTCTCAACTTCTTCTCTGAACGGTACGATGAGAAAAGAACGGACGAAGAAGGGTTCCATGATGCAATCGAAAATCGCGTCGATGACGCTTGCCTGCTTGATTTTCCTTCCTCCGCATCCCGCTTGGGCGGATGGCGGAGCGAGCACGCGCAATATTATTATCGGCGGGGCCGCAGCCGCTGCCGGCACGATGATCCTCATAAATCACAACAAGCAAGTGCACGCACGCTATGCGGCCGACGCGCAACGCCAAGCCGCACTCCAGGCGCAAGGTAACGACGCGCAGGCGGCATATGCGTCCGAACGTTCGGCATACGATCATCAAGTCGCGATAAACCAAGAGTTGGAAAAAGAAGTCGCATTGCAACATCAAGTCGTGGTGCGCTTGCAACGGGATCTTACCGAGAGTAAAAAGCGCGCGGCGAGCCTGAAGGCCGGCACGGTTTCGTATGGATGGGGGCAACTCTAAGATGAGAAACCAGACCTGGGCACGCAACGCAGCGAGCATCGCCCTTTGCCTTTTCCTCGCGGGATGCGCGCACACGGCAAAACAAGAAACTGCTTCCCCGGCGGCGCTCACGGAAAAAATCACGCGCGCCGTCTATGCGGGCGATATGGAGGCGACGGTCGCGGATTTCGACGACGATCTAAAAAAGGAAGTCGGACGCACCGGCATAGGCTCGCTGTCGGATACGTTGCGCAAACTCGGAGAGATCAAGACCATCTCGCAACGCAACGCTGATCCCGATAAAGGGCGATACGACTACGACGCGGCGTTCGATCATGGAGCAATGACAATACAGCTGCGTTTGGATCCAAGCGGCAAGGTGGGCGCATACCGCGTGGTCCCAACGAGATAATTATCCGCCGTTTCGCGCGTCGATGTAGCGCGCGATATGCGGCAAGCCCAGATTGGCACGCATCATGTTGATAAGGATGCAGCCTTGTTCGATCGCGTCGTCGAGCGCGACGTGCGTATGGGGGAGATCCGGGTCGATCCACTCCGGCGGATACTGCCGTTTGCCGACTTGCCGATACTGGCGCTTCATCACGGCGGCGGCGTAACTACGCAGATCCAAACCGGCGAAACCGATCGGACTCTCGCCCAACATACGCTGGAAATAATAGTACACGAAGGTGAAATCGAAGCCGCTGGGCGCGCCGCAGATCACCGGGCGCCCGTGAGCGCGCAATGCGTGCAACCAAGCGCGGCACTCGGCCATCGCATCCTCCGGACGCACCAAATCAACGCGCGATTTCAGGTACGCTTCGGCATGGCCCGGCCGCTTCCACCATTCGGAGGTTTTCGGATCGGGCTTGGCTCCTTCAAGGAGTTCAAGATTGCGAACGAGCGTCCCGACCAGACGCTTGTCCAGCGTGAAGGCCGCCATGCCGAAACTCAGCATGGAATGCAGACCCGGGCAAGGACCGTCGGCTTCGACGTCGGTGGAAACGTAAATTTCCTGGAACGGAACGGCTGGTGCGTGTGCGATAAGGCAGATCGTAGCGGAAAATCGTCCGAAAAGCGAGCGGAAAATCAGCAAAACAACGTGAAGAACGAAATGTGGCGATGCTCGATAGCGCGCTGGGTATTTTCTTGCGCGAGCTTTTTGACGACGCGTCCCTCTTTCCCCCGGCTTCTTTAAGCATGGAGGAGGCGCTCGCAGGGTATCTCGCGGCGTTACGAAGCCCGCAACGTTGGATGCTCGGGCGCTTTGTCGCACCCGCATCGCGCTTGAGCGAACTCTTACGTTGCGACGAACTACTCCGTGATATCGCGGCGATTTCCGGCAGAATCTTGCCGGTGAGCGTCGTCTCGGATCGGCCGGATCCGCGGGCGGATTACTTGGCGATAGGCGAGTATTTGCGTAGCGGCGATCGCGCCTTGGATATACGTTCGATCGAGGCGTCCATTCCGCGCACGGCAACCGTCGGCGGAGCCGCGCGCGTGGAGGCCGTGCTGGGCAGACTCGGCGATGCGCAGCTGCCGCAAGACCTCGCGGTCTTCATTGAACTGCCGTGCGACGCGGAATTGCTCGTCGCGGAGGCGCTCGACGCGATTGCCGATCAACGAGCATCCGATCGCATCATGCTCCACGCCAAGCTGCGCTGCGGGGGCATCGCGCCCTTCCTTCCTCCCGCGGCCGAAGATATCGCTTTTTTTCTCGCGCGTGCGCGCAAGCGCATGGTTCCCTTCAAGCTAACGGCCGGTTTGCACGCGCCCTTGCGTCATACCGATCCGATCACGGGCATAGCATCCCACGGGCTTCTCAACGTAGCGGGCGCCGCCGTGCTTGCCTTCGGCCGCGATTTGGATACGCACGTCCTCACGCGGATACTCCTCGACGATCAGGCGACCGGCTTTGCCCTCGACGACCGATCTTTCCGGTGGAAAGAATACACGGCCGACGCGACGATGATTTTCAATGCGCGCACCGCGTTCATGCGCTCCGTTGGAAGTTGCAGTTTCCGCGAACCGATCGAAGGGTTGCGCGGCCTCAATACGGCGCCCGACGAGCCGTGTTGAACGCTTGAACGCTCCCGACCGCCGTATATCCGCTCGAGATATTCCAAGCGATCACCCGTTCGGATTGCGCAATCTGCCTTTCGGCGCGTTTGCGCGCGACGGGCGTCCGCATCTGGGCGTCGCGATCGGCGATTTTATTTTCGATTTACGCGTCGCCTCGCAGGCGCGGTTGTTCGACGACCTAAAGCCGGAGATCGCGGCTGCGTGCCGAGCACGGAGCTTGAATGCGTTGGCGGCATGCGGAAGAAACGCATGGCGTGCCTTACGCGCGCGCCTGGCGACATTGCTCTCGCCGGAGGATCGCACGCTAGCGGATGCGGGTATCGGCGATCAAGCGTTCGTGCGCCGCAGCGTTGCGCAGATGGTTATGCCTCTGGACGTCGGCGACTACGTTGATTTTTATTCTTGCCTGGAACATGCGATGAACATGGGCAAGCTCTTGCGCCCCGACGGAGAAGCCCTCACGCCGAATTGGCGTTGGTTGCCGATCGGCTATCACGGGCGAGCCGGCAGCTTAGTCGTGAGCGGAACGCCGATCGCGCGCCCTTGCGGCCAGTTTCTCTCACCGAATTCCGACAAGCCGACCTTCGCGCCCTCGCGCAAACTTGATTTCGAGTTGGAGCTTGCGTTTGTAACGGGAGCCGGTCCCGCGCCGGGAACGCGCATAACGCCGGATGAGGCGGAAGAGTACATCTTCGGCGTCGCGCTGCTCAACGATTGGAGCGCGCGCGACATCCAAGCTTGGGAGTATCAACCGCTGGGGCCGTTCTTGGGGAAATCCTTCGCGACCTCGCTTGCGCCGTGGATTCTCCCGCTCGACGCGTTGGAGCCCTTTCGCGTCGCGGGGCCTGCCCAAGAGCCGCCGCCGCTGCCGTATCTTGCAACGAAGGGAGCGCATTGCTTCGCCGTCGACTTGGACGTTTCGATAAGCACGGAACGGATGCGTGCGCAGGGGGCGCCGCCGCACCTCCTCTCGCGCACGACCTTTGCCGCCCTTTACTGGAGCATGGCGCAACAGCTCGCGCACGCGAGCAGTAACGGTTCCCCCATACGCGCCGGCGACGTCTTTGCTTCCGGGACGATTTCGGGGAGCGAGCCGGGCACGTACGGAAGCATGGCGGAGTTGACGGCGATGGGGCGCACGCCGATCCTCTTGCCAAACGGACAATCGCGCGCGTTTCTTGAGGACGGCGACACGGTGACGATGCAAGGCCGTTGCGCACGCGAGGGCGCGACGCCGATAGAACTGGGCAGCGTGATCGGAACGATTTATTAGCGCAGCTCAAGCTGCTTGTTTTCCGTGAAACCGAGACGCTTGTACAGACCCTTCGCCTGAGCGCTTGGGTGAAGGAAAATCTTACGCACCCCCTGCGCGCGCGCGTCGGCGATCGCGCTCAAGGTAAGGCGCGTCGCCAACCCTTGCCTGCGACAAGAGGGAACGACGTAGACGCCCGCGATTTCGGCGTGCAGCGAGCAGCCCGGGTAAGGCAAGCGTTGCCAGAAGATCACGCTCGCGCAGCCCACGATCTCCCCGCAATCCGCGACGACCCGGGCGCTGATTGCCTTGCCCGCGAAAAGACGGGCGAACTCGCGTAGCGCCGCGACGACGAACGCCTCGCTTTCCGCTTCCGGCAGAAGTCCTTGCTCCGCCAAACCTCGGGCGCGCAAACGCGCCAAGGCGGGAGCGTCGGCGAGGGTCGCCGCCCGAAGGCGCCGGCGAGAAACGTGCGCGATCATGCGTGGGGCTCCATGGAGAAGAAGAAGCGAAAAAGAAAAAGCGCGCGGTTTCTATTCCGCGCGCTCGTTACTCCGCAGGGGTCCGAGGGTACTCGGCTACAAACGCCGACCCGCCCTCGGTGCGATGAGCACGAGCGCGCGGGACGGTCGACCTAGCGATAAACAAGACATTGTAATGTTTCATACCATACCGCCGGGCGTCTCGTCAATTCTTTACCGGAAATTCACGAGGGCGGGAATGAAACAAGCATCACATTTCCCCGCAAACGGCAAAGAACCAAGCGTCATGCGCAAGGTTCGCGCCCGCAACGTTTTGTTCATCGGCTCGTGTTGCATCGCCGTTCTCATCAACGTCGGCTCGGGGCAACCCCAAGCATCGACCGTTGCTGCGGTACGTTCGGATGCCTCCGATCGATCGAACGCTTCGGTGCGCGTCGATGCGATCACGCCGCCGCCGGGCGGCGGCGGTACCCGCAAGCCGTGGGACGCCCGCGACGCTTTCGTCGTCGCGGCAGCCGATTATTTACCGGACTGCGGAGTCCTATGCGCTCTGGCGACTCCGAACATTTTTGCCGCCCCAAGCACGACGACCATCGCGGTTCTCGATTACTTCACGATGCAACCGGTTTATAACGCGGTCTATAGCATCGACGGAATGCCGACTTCGTCAACCGGCTCCGGAACGCAAGATATCGTTTTCCCCTCTACTACGCTTGCCGCCGGACTGCATCAGATGATCATCGGCGCTCCCAGCTACGCCGTGTATCACAACGGCGTGCAGGCAGGAGACAAGGCGTCGATTCTGCTCTTCCCCGTCTCCGGCGCCATTCAAGCGTGGCTGAACCAAGTGAATCTGGATCGTCAAGCGAACGGCGTCTGGGACGGCCTGCTCGCCCTGGATAACGGGCTGACGATCGCGGCATTCTATCACGCCGCGGACATGGCGAAGTATAACTATTTCGCTCACTATGATCCGTTTCAAAATTTGAGTCCGACCGACCGCGTGCAACGCTTGGGAGAAAACATAGCGGCGGGCGAGAATATTGCCCTAGCGGGAACTTGGCAGGATGCAGAAACGGCCTTTATGAACGAGAAGCAATGGCTGGCGAATAAGGATAAATCAGATTGCCCGGCTACGCTCTCCGCAGCCGGCCAAAACGAAGCAACCGCCGAGGGGAAAACTCCCGAGGAACTGGTCGGGCATTTTTGCAACATCGTCAACCCCGACTACACGTGGATCGGCCTTGGAATATCGACGAACGAATACGTGGAAGACTTCTCCAACGAGAGCGGAACAACCGATCCGTTGCAGGCGTTTCCCGGATGGACGGTGATCCCCAACCAAAGCGCGAATTTGATTCATCTCCCCGATTTCTACGAAGCCGCCGGATTACCGTGGGAAGCATTTGAGTAAAAAGGCGCCGCGAAGCGTATTATGATACATGATTCGGCCCGCTTGGATGGTCATGGCCTTCGAGAAAGTGCTGTAACTCGAAGCTGCGCCGGCTGCGCTTCCAACGCGAACCCGTCCCCGCCGTAGCGGGCGGGCGCGTATAGACCGGCCGGCGGCCTGCCGGCGAGAAGCCCTTCGATCGCATCGGTCGCATCCAGAACCAGCGCCGTGCGACGATGTTCTCGCATGCGCATGGCATCGTCGGTAAAAACGAGGTTGCCTAGATGCGTTTTACGCCCCCCTCCGAACGCGACGATATCGAAGATTCCCGCGTACGCATTGGGAATCGAAAAGCGCGGCAGAACCAACGCGACTTTGCCGCCGCGCCGAGCCGCCGCGAGAACGCGCGCCTTGACCTCATCGCTCGCTCCCAAAACGGCTCCGCCGCGCGCGCAACAGAGCAACCGGCATGCGTACGTCGCAAGCAACGGCGCGACGGTCGGCGATATATTCTTCTCATAGTCATACCGTAAGTTTTGTCGGTGATCCGCAACGTCGGCGGCGCTAATCGAGACCGGGCTCCCATGCTCATCGTAAAACGTCCAACGCAGCGTGAGGAAATCCGCGTCGCCGGGATTGCTTCGCCCCAAAGCGTTCCATCGATGCCAAAGCTTATCGATATTCGCATGGTGGGCGTAAAAAAGGGGATCGCGCGCGGAAGAACCCAGATTCCCCATGTCCGTCCACGGCGGTTCTTGCATGCCGATATCGACATGCATCACGTTGTGCGGATCGATTTCCAACGCGCCGCCGGTCGCGGGACCGCCCCCGAACGTGAGGAAATCCGCAATGCCGTCAAGCAACGCTATGCGATCGGCCGTCGCATCCGATTCCGGCAAAGGGGAACCCGAAAGCATAAACGCGTTGCGCTTGGCGTCCCAAAGCGCATTGCCGGCATTCGCAGGGACCGCATACGCTTGAGGAAAGAATCGCTCGCGCTCCCACTCCCAAAGCGGCAAGCGGAATCCGGCGATCTCCCCCGTTAGCGATCCAAGAATACGCTCATGATAATAAAGAAACGCTCGATGCCAGGGTAAAAAGCTCCACGATCCGTGCACCTGTGCCGTGCTGTTATCGCATTGCCTGCAATACGACGCATGAAGATCCGCCTGCGTCAGCCACGAGCGCGGATCGCTTTGCGGCAAGGCGCGCATCGCCGCGTATGCCGCGCGCAACCGCGCGATTTCCGCTTGCGAATACGCGGAAACGGGCTTACGCGCAACGATCGGACGCGCGTCTTGCCCCGCCGCGAACGGCGCGCCGCCCCGCGGCCGCGGCGGACACCGCATTGCATACGCTGGAGCCGCCAGAACGGCCCCGCTCGCGGCGGCAAGGAGCTGTACGAAGCGCCCTCGATTAGGCATACGTACGACTTCCGTTCCGTTCGTTCCAGACCTGGCAGGCAAACGAAAGCGGAGGCGGCACGCAATTCGCGGAACCAAAGATCGTTACACGCACTGTTTTTATGAAGGACTCAGAATGCCCGAGACTCTTTCCATTGATCTACAAACAAGCGACGACGGCAAGACGCGCCTCTTCATTCTGCACGGAGACTTGGACGTGGCAACCTCGCCTTCTTTACGCGCGGCGCTAACCGAAGCCGCATCGCACGGCGAGCACGACATCATCGTGGATCTCTCGCGGCTTGGTTTTCTGGATTCCACGGGTCTAGGAGCCTTGATCGCCGCCGATAAGCAGGCGAAGCTCCATAACGGCGAAGTGCGTTTGGTTGCCCGCGAGGGGCAAATCTTACGGCTCTTGCGCATCACCGGCTTGTTGGAGATGCTCCGCGTTTACCCCGATATCGACGCGGCATTGCTGGGAAGCACGCCGCTGGCCGGCATATAAGCCGAGTACGACTCATCCAATAAATCGATGACGTGCCGCACGTGTATCCTGCGGCCGATCTTCGCCAATCCCGCGATCATCTGCAACGCGCAGCCGGGATTCGCCGTTGCGACGATGTGCGGTTGCGCATCGAGAATGTTACGGATTTTGCGTTCTTGCAAGCGCTCCGCCATCTCCGGTTGCGTGACGTTGTAGATGCCGGCGCTGCCGCAGCAGAGCGAACTTTCATTCATTTCGCGTAAGAGCATGCCTGGAATACGCGCGAGCAGCCGTCGCGGCGCTTCGCTGATGCGTTGCGCATGGACAAGGTGGCACGGTTCTTGGTACGTAACTGCGGCGTTGATCGCGCCCAGGCCCGGCGCCAGACCGATTTTGTCAACCAGTTCCAGCACGTCGCAGACGCGGGATGAAAACGTCGCCGCGCGCGCGGCCCATTGCGGATCGTCCGCGAAGAGCTTGCCGTACTCTTTTAGCGCGGAGCCGCATCCCGCCGCGTTGACGACGTAGACGTCGGCGCCGGATTCTTCCATAGCTATGATGTTGCGCCGCGCCAGCGTGCGGCCGAAATCCATGTCGCCGGCATGCACGGCGATCGCGCCGCAACAGCCTTGCCCCGCGGGGATTAGCACGTCGCACCCGCATCGCTGCAACACGCGCAGCGTAGCGGCGTTCGTCTCGGCGAATGCCACGTGCATCACGCAGCCGGCATGCAAGAAAACGGTGAGCTTGCGTTCCGGCGCGACGGAGGGATGACGTTGGTTGCGCGGGGTGAAGAAGCGCGGCGATATGCGCGGCGTCAAGGCCTCCAATTTTTCCAATCCAAACGTACGCAAGAGCCCGCTTTCGCGCACGGAACGCTGTAAGACCGAGCGTTGGTAAAAGCGCAACAACGACGCGACCAAACGCATCACGCCGAGATTGCCGAAGAGCACGCGCAGCGAGAACCATCGCGCCAAGCGCATGTGCCGCGGTCTGCGCGATTTCGTCGCGCGTTCGATCTGCGTGCGAGCCGGTTCAAGAAGACGACCGTACTCGACGCCGGAAGGGCATACGGCCTCGCATGCGCGGCAATCGAGGCATTCTTCCATTTGATGCATGAAACCGGGGCTGGTGAGATCGAGATGCCCTTCGCTCACCGCCTTTATGAGCGCGATGCGCCCGCGCGGGCTGGAAGTTTCCACCAACGTCTCGACGTACGTCGGGCACGTCGGCAGACACAAGCCGCACCGCACGCATTGATCGTACACGCTTGAGGGCGGGATATCGCTGCCGGTAAAACCCTGTTTCTTGGTTGTGAGGCTTGTCATATCACCGTAAATCGAAAGCGTCCAAGCCGCCGGGCTCGGGGAACATTTTACCGGGATTCATGATGCCGTTGGGATCGATCGCGTTCTTGATGCGACGCATGAGCGCGAGCGTATCGACGCCCAGATCGAGTTCCATGAACTGTTTCTTGAGCAAACCGATGCCGTGTTCCCCGGAGAGCGTACCGCCTAACTCCACGGCCGCTTCAAAGATTTCGCGCGCGGCGATGCGCACGCGCGCCGTCTCGGCCGCATCGCGCCGGTCGCAGAGGATATTGGGATGCAGATTGCCGTCGCCGGCATGGCCGAAAATAGGGATGAGCAACGCATGGCGCTGCGCGATCTCGCGCACCCGCCGCACCATCGCGACAAGTTGCGAACGCGGAATTGAGATATCCTCCCCTAACTTATGCGGGCGCTTGCGCGCCAAAGCAGGGGAGATCGCGCGTCGCGCCGCCCACAACGCCGCGCTTTCCTGCGCATTTTGCGCAACCCGCGCCTCCCCGGCGTTATGATCGCGCGCGATGGAGACGATGGCCTCCAAATCCGCGAGCATGGCACGCTCGTGGTTGCCGTCCACGGCGAAAAGCAGCATCGCATCGCTGTCCGTAGGCAAACCGATCGGCGAGAGTTCTTCCACGCATTGCATCGTTATGCGATCCATCAGCTCAATGGATACGGGCATGATGCCCGAACGCATGATCGCCGTCACCGCCGCCGCCGCGTCTTCAATCCGCGAGAACGCGGCCGTAGCCGTCGCATCGAAGCGCGGTTTGTGCAATAAACGCAGCGTCGCCTCGGTGATCGTGCCCAACGTCCCTTCGGCTCCGGTGAAGAGCGAGCGAAGATCGTACCCCGTGACGTTTTTTACCATTTTGCCGCCGATGCGAATGATCTCTCCCTGCGGGAGAACCGCCTGCAACGCCGCCACATAATCGCGCGTCACGCCGTACTTGAGGCAACGCGCGCCGCCCGCGTTTTCCGCGATGTTGCCGCCGATAGCCGATTGCTTGAGGCTTGAGGGATCGGGCGGGTAGAAAAGTCCGCGCGCTTCGACCGCGCGTTGCAAATCGCCGGTAATCACTCCCGGTTGCACCACGGCTACGGCATTGTCTTCATCGATCTCCAAAATGCGATTCATCCTCGCCGTGTTGAGGACGATGCTGCCGGCTGACGGCACGGAGCCGCCGGAAAGCCCGCTGCCCATCGCGCGCGGCGTGATCGCCAGGCGTTCGCGGTTCGCCAAGCGGTGAACGGCGGCGATTTGTTCAGCCGTCTCAGGGAGAAGAACGATCAACGGCTTGCTTTGATACCAAGTACCATCGTAGCCGTATACTAGGAGATCTTCATCCGTCGTGAGTACATTGCGCTCGCCGACGATCTGCCTTAGCTCCTCGGCGAGCACGCCTGGGGATTCAAGATGCACCTCGCTATGTTTGCGCACTTGCCGCCGAGGGCCTACGCCGATCTTCCCGCCGCCCCGGCGCAGCCCGCGGCGAACGCAGCGTAATCGCATTGCTCGCGCTCTTCGCGGAGGGATGGACGGTGATGCGGGAGCGTTGGAGCGTGTATGCGCTGTTGGCGGCGCCGTGCGCGATCGCCGGCGCCTTCGGCGCTTCGGGATTATCGGAGATCGCGCAACTTGCGCATCCCCAGAACGCGCAAGTTCTCGCGGCGCTCTTCGCCGTGCCGGGTTTTCGCGCGGTGACGTTCGCGATGCTCACGGCGCTGTTCTTCATCTTGCCGTCCTCCTTGCGCCGCTTGCGGCCGGATTTTCGCATGACGCCCGGACGCGCGTTCCTTACGTTGCTTCTGTTGTGTGCCGTAAGCCTAACGACGGATCTTGGTTTTCTGGCGCTCGTGATTCCCGGCATCGTCGTCGGCGTCTTGATTTCTCAGGCGCTTTTCCATGCATTGCTCGCAACGCGGCCGTCGAACGCGAAGAACCCGCTCGCCCTCGTTCGAGAAGCCTTTTTCCGCTCCGCGCTGTTGACCAAAGGGCGCTTCATGACCACGCTGGGCGTCGTTTCATTCTCGCTGATGGTTTTGCTGCTTCCGTTCTTCGCCGGCTTCGCCGGGACGATACTCTTGATCGGCTGGAGCCCGCGTTCCCTGATCCTCACGGCGCCGTTGCTGTTTCTCATCTTCGTCTATTTTGAATGCGTACGATACGTGGTGATCACGCGCTGGTACGCCCGCTTGGCGGCAAACGACTAAAGGGCTAAAGGCGGGGGCGGGCGCATGTTCCGCCCGTGGAAGACCATTGCAAAGCCAATAGCGCCGCTCTCGTCTGCGGGCGCGACCGTGCCGGAGCCCGCGCCATGTTCAAGGCCGTCGGGTTTACCGACGAGGATCTGCGCAAGCCTCTTATCGGCATCGCCAACACCTGGATCGAGACGATGCCCTGCAATTACAACTTGCGCGAGTTGGCCGAGCACGTCAAGCGCGGCGTGCGCGAGGCGGGCGGCACGCCCATGGAGTTCAACACCATCGCTATCAGCGACGGCATCACCATGGGCACCGAGGGAATGAAGGCTTCCCTAATAAGCCGCGAGGTTATCGCGGATTCGGTGGAATTATGCGGGCGCGGCTATATGTTCGACGCGATGGTGGCCTTGGTCGGCTGCGATAAAACTATTCCCGGCGCCGCCCTCGGCCTCATCCGCTTAAACGTACCCTCGATAATACTCTACGGCGGCTCGATTGCGCCCGGCAAGCTCGACGGACGCGATCTCACAATCGTTGACGTGTACGAAGCGATCGGCGCGCACGCCGTCGGGAAGATCAACGACGCGCAGCTCTTGGAGATCGAAGATCACGCATGCCCCGGGGCGGGGGCCTGCGGCGGGCAGTACACGGCCAACACGATGGCGATGGTCATGGAGTTCATCGGACTCTCGCCCTCCGGCAGCGCGAGCCCCGGCGCGACCGATCCGCGCAAGGAGAAGATCGGTTTTGAAACCGGCAAGCTCGTGATGGATCTTTTACGCCGAGGCTTGCGGCCGCTGGACATTCTCACGCGGCAAGCCTTCGAGAACGCGATCGCGGCGGCGACCGGAACGGGCGGTTCAACCAATAGCGTGTTGCATTTGCTGGCGATGGCGCGCGAAGCGAACATCCCGCTCACGATCGACGATTTTGACGCGATCAGCCGACGCACGCCCATCATCGCGGATCTACGGCCGGGCGGCACGTACGTTGCGCTGGACGTGGATCGCGCGGGCGGCATTCAACTCATCGGCAAACGCATGGCGGAGGGCGGGCTCGTCCATGCGGACGCGATAACGGTCACGGGGCAAACGCTGGGGCAGGCGACGGCGACCGCGACGGAAACGCCGGGCCAGAAGGTGATCGCGACGGCGGAACACCCGTTTAAGTCCGCCGGAGGCCTGGTAATTTTACACGGCAATTTGGCGCCCGACGGCGCGGTGGTGAAAATCGCCGGGCACGAGCGCGCTTACCATCGCGGGCCGGCGCGCGTTTTCGATCGAGAAGAAGACGCCATGCGCGCGATCGATGCTCGCGAGATCGTCGCGGGCGACGTCGTCGTTATCCGGTACGAAGGGCCCAAAGGCGGCCCGGGCATGCGCGAGATGCTGGGCATCACGGCGGCGATCGTGGGACAGGGTTTGGGCGAAAGCGTCGCATTAGCAACGGACGGTCGTTTTTCCGGCGGCACGCGCGGGCTGATGGTGGGACATCTCGCCCCGGAAGCGGCGGTCGGGGGCCCGGCGGCGGCGCTGCGCGACGGAGATATCGTGACGATCGACATTGAGAAACGTCGTATCGACCACGAACTTTCAGAGCCGGAACTTGCCGCGCGCATGCGAGATCGCCGACCGCCCGCGTCGCGCTATAAGACCGGCGTGTTCGCCAAGTATGCCGCGCTGGTAGGTTCTGCTTGCGACGGAGCTATCACGCGGCCGCCAGGCACCTCTTAGTTCCGTCTAAGCAAGAAGCCTCGCCCTCGCACGCGAACCCTGCCGCCTATGGAACTCCGCTGTATCGAATGTCGCGCCGTCGCCCAAGCGGACGCGATAACGTGCCCCGCATGCAAGGGGCTGCTCGCCTTTGAGTCGCCGACGCTCGACCAAGACGGCGCGGCGTTGCGCGAGCGCTTCGCGCAACGCCGCCTCTCCAACGAACCCGTCGATCAATCCGGCGTGTGGCGATATCGCGAGTTCCTGCCCGCCCTCCCGGCCGAGCATATCGTGTCCCTTCGGGAAAACGTCGTGCCCCTCTTCGCGGCGCGTACGGGAGCCTCGTACGCGGATGCGCGCAATCTTTCATACCTCCACCTCGGCGCCAACCCCACGGCCTCGTTCAAAGATGCCGGCATGACGGTCGCGATGTCGCACGCGCGCAGGCGCGGGGCGCGCGTCGCCGTGTGCGCGAGCACGGGCAACACCTCATCCTCGATGGCCGCCTACGCTTCGCGCGCGGGGATCGCCGCCGCGGTGCTCATCCCCGGCACCGGCATCAGCTCCGCGAAAATGGCGCAAACGCTGGATTACGGAGCGAAGGTCATCGTCGTCGACGGCGATTTCGATCGCGCGCTGGAAATGGTGCGTACGCTTGATCCGCGACGCGTCGCCGTCGTGAACAGCATCAACCCGTATCGCATCGAAGGACAAAAATGCGCGGCCCTGGGGCTGCTCGACATGCGCGGCTGGCGCGTGCCTGATTGGGTGATCATGCCGGGCGGCAATCTGGGCAACTCCAGCGCCTTCGGCAAAGGCTTTCGCGAAGCGAAAAAGGCGGGATTGATCGATCGCCTGCCGCGCATCGCCGTGGTGCAAGCTTCCGGCGCGGCTCCGTTCTCGCGCCTTTTCAGCGACGGGGGAGAATTGATTGCGGTGAAGGCGAAAACCACCGCCACCGCCATCGAAATCGGCAACCCCGCTTCGTGGCGCAAAGCGCTCGCGGAGCTGCGCGCTTGCGACGGAGTCGCACTGGACGTGAGCGACGACGAAATAGCCGACGCGCGCGCGGTGATCGGGCGCGACGGCGTGGGGTGCGAGCCGGGTTCCGCTGCGACCCTAGCGGGCATCAAGCGTTTGCGCGAGCAAGGCGTCATGCGAGCCGACGAGGATATCGTCGCCGTGCTCACCGGCCACATGCTCAAAGACGGCGCCTACGCCGCCAAGTATCATGAATCCGACGCGCGTTTCGCCAACAAGCTCGTTCGCATCGGCGACGAAGCGCAGCTCGTTGAGCTCATCGACGCCTTGCAAGCCGTTCGCGCGTAAGGCATCGCGCCCGAGAAAAGAGCAAGGCATGGAACCGAAAGGCCCATTCCCAATGGGTTTTTCATGCTCTACTATTGTGTGAGTATTGTCCGACCGGCTCGGACGGTACCCCCGCGCCATTCCCCTCGAGGAGTCCGATCATGCCGTCGAAACAGAGGAACGCAGCCGCGCCGCCGTCTCAAAACTACAGCGATTTAGAAGAATTTAGTAAGGAAATAGATAAGCTTTTTCCCGACCGCAACAGAAAAAGAGATGCCGTGAACAACACGGATTTCTCCACTTTACAAGGAACGGAAGTTAAAAGAGGCGCCTTCCATTTTCAAAAATCGCCCTACGAAGATAAATACGGGGATATTTTTCGCGGGGATTTTTCGCGTTTCAAATCAGTGGTTTTGCAAACGCCGGAAGAAGACCGCGGAGAAATGGTACAACTTCTTAAGGGATTAAAGGGTAACAAGAAAAGCAACAATTTTTTTGCAGCATTCAACGCATCCCTTAAGGATGGTCAACCAACGATTTATCCCGATAAAAACAAAAATAAATTACGGCTTGAGTTTGGGAAAGGGTATACGCCGGCCTTCCTAAACACTCTTCACATTGCGGAGCATTGGAGCAATAATGACCATGCTATTCCTAAAGAATTAGACGGAATATTCGTAAAAAGCAATGATAAAGAAAACTATCATACGCAGGTTGATCATGAACATGCGGCAAAACGCTTTCGGAAAGGCGCCAAGGCCGCTATTACGGCGTTTCCGAAATACGATCATGACACGGTAACCGTTAAGGGAGACCACCCGCTTGCGGCGGAAGATATTTCAGGAATAAAAGGAGTCGCTTCAGACCAATACATCAGATTTGAAAAAACCGGAGATACAATCTCTGCCGCGCTTTATGATGATGATTACCAACCGCCTGGGTTTCCGTCGCCGCAAGAAACCGCTGTTTCATTACTCGTACGCAACTTGAAGGAAAAATCCGCACTCGACGAGTCAGCGGAGAAATCATCGAATTCCTCTGCTTCGATGTACTCTCAAGAATCGCACGACGAGCTAGCGGAGAAATCGTCGATTTCATCTGCGTCGACGTACTCTCAAAAATCGAAATACGCTCGCACGCTAGGGGACTTTCAAGAATCGCAATTCGTGCGCCGGCCGGGCGACGGGAGCGTTCGTAATGATATTGATAAACGGAACCCCGAATCGGGCAGTTATGAGGCAATAACGGACTACTTACTTGCCGAGAAGACGGCCCGCGAAAAAGACGAGCAGTTCAGCGTAACCGACAATCGCGGCATGCCGAAGCCGGAACCGAAGAGTACCTCTCATCCCAACGGCAAAGGTAAGCGGCAATCAACTAATAAATGGAGAAAAGCACGGGCTGACGCAGAGGCGGCTAAAGGAAACCCGAGTACCGTTAACGTTGCTGTAGGCAATGAGGGGAATCAGCTAGATAACCCTGTCAGTGCGTTCTTCCCGATTATCAATGATCCTACGCAAAGCGGAAAGCTTGAGAATGTCGCCAAGGCGCTCATAACTATCGCCAATGATCAAGAGACGCAGAGCAACCCCGTTGCCCGCGAGTCGGCTTCCTTTGCATTAGGCGAGATTTTCAAAATGAAGGATCGTGCTCCAGAAGCATCCCGCATCGCTGCATGGGGGCTTCACGGCTTTCCAAAATCCCGCGACGATGCGGCTGAAACGGAGGCAGTCGGCATTTCCGTCGACAAGTATGTCCAAGATGTTCTACGAGAAAATCTCACGAGTAATGAGATAAGGAGCATGAGGAACGTTGAGGGTCTGAGCCCAGATGCAACAGTTCCTCCCCCGACTCATGGTTCCCCGAAATTGCTGAATATCTTGAAGAATGCAAATGCAGCAGTTTCGAATTGGGCCATCAAAAAGGGAAATCAAGAACTTCAGCCGGCAAGTCCTCTATCCCCTGAAATAACAGTGCAGCCCAGGTACGGCGATTCATCAGTTTCGAGTCGGACGACCGAAAAGGGAAATCAAGAACTTCAGCCGGCAAATCGTCTATCCCCTGAAATCACCAAACAGTCCAGGGATTCATTAGCGGTAGGCCTTCTAAAGAAGGCGGCGGTAGCCGGCAAAACCCTATTTGACAAAACAAAATCAGTCAATCGGAGTCGTTGACGGGCGCGTTTCATGGACCGCATAGCCGTTTTTGTCGACGCGAGTTACCTTAGAAGCCTGTAACCTTATTTTTTGATGCGTAATTCGTTTACGGTCGCGGTTCCGGCCACGAGCGCCAATCTCGGACCCGGCTTCGACGCGATCGGCTTGGCGCTCGATCTCATCGTACGCGCGAACGTGCGCCCCGCGGAGCGTTTCACGCTCTCGTTCAACGGAGGTCGCTCT
>Ga0182024_10004146_pt1 | contig 33683 bp, 32 predicted proteins | sample P32metaG_FD_120480 | JGI IMG/M metagenome (GOLD analysis project Ga0182024, IMG submission 120480) | Permafrost microbial communities from Stordalen Mire, Sweden - P3-2 metaG (Illumina Assembly) | ecosystem: Environmental > Terrestrial > Soil > Wetlands > Permafrost | place: Sweden: Stordalen... | reverse complement strand
CGTCTGCCGCACCAACAAAACCTCGCAGACCGCGTTTCGCGGATTCGGCGGCCCACAGGGGATGGTGGTCATCGAAGAGATTCTCGATCAGGCAGCGCGGCGCTTGTCTCTTCCGCCGGAGTTAGTGCGCGAAAGAAATTTCTACCGCGATGGCGACACCACGCATTATGGCCAGACGGTCAAGGACGCCGGACGCATCGACACCATCTGGCGTCAGCTCAAAGAGTCCAGCGCGTTTGACCGGCGGCGCGAAGAGATCGAGAGTTTCAACTTCCAAAGCATCCACACTAAGCGCGGTCTCGCGATAACGCCGGCAAAATTCGGCATCTCCTTCACCGCCACTTTTTTCAATCAAGCCGGCGCGTTCGTGCTTATTTACCGCGACGGCACCGTTCAAGTGAATCACGGCGGGGCCGAAATGGGCCAGGGCCTGCACACTAAGATCCGCCAGATTGCGGCCGAGAGTTTGGGGCTTCCGCTGGAGGCGATCCGCGTCATGCCGACGCGCACGGATAAAATTCCTAATACTTCGGCGACCGCAGCTTCGGCAGGCGCCGATCTGAATGGCGCCGCGGTGGTGGATGCCTGCTCGCAACTCAAGCAGCGGCTCTCGACCGTTGCGGCGAATCTGCTGGCCTGCGGACGTTCCGACCTCGGTTTTTCCGAAGGACGTGTTTTTCAAAACGGCGATCAGGGGCACGCCATTCCGTTCGCGCAGGTTTGCGAAGCCGCTTACCGGCAGCGTGTCTCGCTGTTCGCAGAAGGATACTACCGCACGCCGGAGATTCATTTCGATCAGCTGTCAGGGCGGGGAAAGCCGTTCCACTATTTCGCCTATGGCGCAGCGGTTTCCGAGGTCGAAGTGGATGCCTTCACGGGCGACTACCGTCTGCTGCGTGTGGACATTCTGGAGGACGTCGGCGACTCGGTATCGCCGTTGGTCGATCGCGGACAGATCGAAGGCGGATTTATTCAAGGCGCCGGTTGGCTCACCCTCGAAGAGCTGGTATGGGATTCCCAGGGGCGCTTGGCCACTGCGGGCGCCTCGACATATAAGCTGCCGTCGTGGTCGGAAATGCCGGATGTATTCAACGTCGATTTTCTTAAGCGCGCCACCGAACCGGCAGTTGTTTTCGGCAGCAAAGCCGTCGGCGAACCCCCATTGATGCTCGCGATCTCGGTGCGCGAAGCCATTCGAGCAGCCGTTGCGGCGTTTGGCGATGGCGGCCCAGTCACTTTCGCGAGTCCCGCCACGCCCGAGCGAGTATTTTTCGCGATCCGCCGGACGCGCACCGCGCGCGAATCTCTCGCAACTCCAGCGATAGGAGCCGGCCGCCAGTGACATCCGCCCCAACGGGCGAATTACTGCGGGTGCCCATTTTTCACACTCCGCGAAATCCGTTTGTGGACCGTGACGCGATGGTTGCCCATTCCGATGGCGGCTTGCTGATCCGCGATGGCCGTATTGCCGGTTGCGGCGATTTCGAAACCGTGCGGGCGGCCCATCCGAATGCTGCTACGGTTGATCTTCGCGGCGGCTTCCTGCTGCCCGGCTTGATCGACACGCACGTCCATTTTCCGCAGGTGCGCGTGCTCGGATCGCTCGGCCGCTCGTTGTTGGATTGGCTGGAACACTGCGCTCTGCCGGAAGAGGCGAAGATGGCCGACGTTTCCTATGCCTGCCAAACGGCCCAGGCCTTTCTTCGTGCGCTGGCATCGCACGGCACTACCACCGCGCTGGTGTTTGGCGCGCATTTTCCAGCGGCCACTGCCGCGCTATTTGAGACCGCCGAAGCCGCGGGTTTGAGAATCTTCAGCGGTCTGGTTCTTTCCGACCGCTGTCTTCGCGAGGAGTTGCATCAAACGCCCGAAGCCGCTTACCGCGACAGCGTCAGCCTGATCCGGCGTTTTCACGGGCGCGGCCGCTTGTCCTACGCGGTAACTCCGCGCTTCGCCTTGTCCACATCGGAAGCGATGCTCGAAGTCTGCCAAACGCTGATGCGCGAGCACCCGGGCGTCCGCTTCCAAACGCACATCAATGAGAATCGCGGCGAGATGGAGCAAGTGGCGAAACTCTTCCCCTGGGCGAAGGACTATTTGGGCGTGTATGAACGCTTCGGCCTGGCGGGCCGCGCCGCAGTAATGGCGCACAATGTTCATCCCACTGCCTCCGAGCTCGAGCGCCTGTCCGCGAGCGGCACAACCATCGCTCACTGTCCATCGAGCAACGCCGCGCTCGGCAGCGGCATTTTTCCGTTGCGGCGCCATATTCAAGCTGGCGTACGATGCGCTCTGGGAACGGACGTGGGCGGCGGAATCAGTTTCAGCATGCTTAGAGAAGCATTGCAAGCATACTTGATGCAGCGAATCGCGCCGGACGGTTGGATGCTTGGTCCCCAACATCTTTTGTACCTGGCGACGCGCGCTGGGGCCGAGGCGCTCGGGCTAGACGGCGAGGTCGGAGATTTCGGACCGGGCAAGGCCGCCGACTTCGTTTATCTGCGCCCGCCCGCCGGCACGCCTCTGGCCGGGATCGTGGCCAATGCCGGGAGTCCTGAGCGCATCCTGTCCGCGCTCTTCACCATGGCAGGCCTGGAAAGCGTCCGAGAAGTTCGCGTCGCCGGATCCATCGTTTACCCGTCCCAAAACCAATGACCCTGGCTGACGTGAATTCAATGGACCGTGAACGCTTCATCCAGGCGCTCGGCTGGGTATTTGAGAATTCATCCTGGGTGGCCGAGCGGGCCTTCGTCTCCGCGCCGTTCCCCGATCTCGACGCGCTGCACCGCGCCATGGCCGCGCAGGTGGAAGGGGCCCAGCCCGGCGAGCAACTCGCGCTCTTGCGCGCGCACCCAGATCTCGGAACGCGCGCTCGCATCAGCCGCGCTTCTGAGAGCGAGCAATCCGGCGCTGGTCTGGACCGCCTTGCGCCCGACGAGTTCGAACGCCTCACTCGGCTTAACTCCGCCTATCGTGATAAATTTGGGTTTCCATTTCTGTTCGCTGTCAAGGGCAGCACCAAGCACGACATTCTCCAAGCGCTGGAACAGCGATTGGGCGCTTCGCCTGCCGACGAGCGTCGTGTCGCGCTTGAGCAGGTGAGCCGTATCGCGAGATTTCGGCTGGAGGACATCCTGAAGTAAGGAAGAGAAGAATAGTGGAACATTTTGCGAGCGGTTGGAAACGGAACTACTACGGCAAAGGTGACGTCATCGTCTATCGCCTCAATCGCGACAGCACCGCGCCGGCCGTGCAGCAGGCCGTCTTTGGCGCCAACGTCACCATGCTGGTTTACGGCGATGCATTTTGGCCGACCTACACAACCGGCGATAACACCGGTCTCATCGCGACCGATTCGATGAAGAACTTCATCCAGCGCGAGACCCTCCACTACGAAGGCCCGGACCTGGAGGATTACTGCCGGTTTCTCGGCGCGAAGTTCATCGAGATCTATCCGCAAGTTGAGGGCGTCCAGGTTTCCGCCGTGGAAATCCCCTACGGCGAAATCGCTCGCGGCGCATTCAAGCCATCAGGACCCGATCGGGCGACGGCCCGCATCGAACTGAATCGAACCGAAGTGGTTGAGATCGCTTCCGGAATCCGCGGCTTCAAACTGCTGCGCCTCGGCGGCAGCTCGTTTCATGGCTTCGTTCGCGATCAGTATACGACGCTGCCCGACATCGCCAATCGCCCGCTGCACATGTGGCTCGATCTGGAGTGGCTTTATTCGGAGCCGTCGGTCGCCTTCAGCGCTGGCGCGATTACCGCCAACGTCCGCGCGATGGTCCACGAGGTCTTTCAATGCTTTGAATCGGGAAGCATTCAGCAGCTGATTTATCAGCTCGGCGTCAAGCTGCTCGCTGAGATTCCTGCGATTGCGGAAGTTCACCTGGAGGCCAACAACCGCACCTGGGATACAATTCTCGAACGCGGCGGCGAGGCCGGCGTCTATACGGAAGCGCGGCCGCCCTACGGCTGCCTTGGCCTGAGGCTGCGCAGATAAATGGGCCGGTTGTCTACACATGTGTTGGATGCTTCCCGCGGCCAGCCCGCGCGCGGTGTAGTGGTGGATCTGCATCTTTTGCGAAATGGCGAGCGGCTGCATCTCGCCACCGCCGCCACCAACGCCGACGGCCGAACCAGCGAGCCGTTGCTCTCCGGTCAAAACATGCAATCGGGCGTTTACGAGTTGACATTTCACGCCGGCGATTATTTTCGGGCGATGGGCGCCGTGCTGGCCGACCCGCCCTTTCTTGATCAAGTCGTGATCCGCTTCGGCCTGGCCGATCCCGTCGCGAACTATCACGTGCCGCTGCTTCTCGCGCCCTACAGCTACAGCACCTACCGGGGATCATAGTGGACCGTTTTCTATCCTCGGCACATCAGGTCATCGAGCGCTGCCGGATGCTGGCCGAGTACACCGAAGTAGCTGGCGAGACCACGCGAACGTTCTTGTCCGCGCCGACGCGAGCGGTTCACCAATACCTCCGCGAATGGATGGAACGCACCGGCATGAGCGTCTTTGTGGATGTCGCCGGCAACCTGCGAGGCCGCTATGATTCGGAAAATCCAGTCGCGCGGCGCTTGTACATCGGATCGCACATCGACACGGTGCCGCGCGCGGGCGCCTTCGACGGCGTTTTGGGCGTGGTGCTCGCCATCGCGCTGATCGAGAATCTCGAAGGCCGCAAGCTGCCATTTCACATTGAAGCCGTCGCGTTTTCCGAAGAAGAAGGCGTAAGGTTTAGAGTGCCGTTCATCGGGAGCCGCGCAATGATTGGCGACATCGGCGATGATTTGCTCGCCACGCGCGATCCCGACGGAATCTCGGTGCGTGAAGCGATTCAAGCCTTCGGCCTCGATCCTTCCCGTATCGGCGAGGCGCAAGCTGACGAGAACGCTCTGGGATATTTCGAAATTCACATCGAGCAAGGCCCGGTGCTCGAAGCGCTCAACCTTCCGCTCGCCGTGGTCGACTCGATACTCGGCCAAAGCCGCGCCGGCGTTACCTTTGAAGGCCGTGCCAGCCATGCCGGAACAACGCCGATGCATTTGCGCCGCGATGCGCTGGCTGGAGCCGCCGAATGGATCGCTGCGGTCGAACGCGAGGCGCAGAACATTTCAGGATTGGTCGCCACCGTCGGAAGTCTGGCTGTGCAACCTGGCGCTGCTAACGTGATTCCCGAACACGCGCGAGCCAGTCTCGACGTGCGGCATGCGAGCGACCTTGTTCGACGGCAATCGGTGGAGCGTCTGCTGGGATGCGCCGGACAGATCGCCGCCCGCCGCAATCTGGCGGCTTCCATGGAGCATCACCTGGATCAGCCCTGCGTGGCGCTGGACGACGCGCTGGTCCGGATGGTGGAGCACGCCGTCGAGACTTCCGGCCACGTAGTCCATCGTATGAGCAGCGGCGCGGGCCACGACGCGATGATCATGCAGCGGCGCATGCCTGCCGCGATGTTGTTCCTACGCAACCCCGGTGGAATCAGCCACAACCCGGATGAAACCGTGTTGCCGGAGGACGTGGCCGCAGCCTTGCGCGCCGGTGCCTCGCTTCTGCGCGGGTTGGAGAACAGCCATGGCTGATCAGGTCGTCCGCGGTGGAACGGTAGTTACTCCCGACGGTCTGCTGCAAGCCGACATCGCGATCTCCGGCGCCCGTATTGAGGCCGTTGCGCCGAATCTGCCTGGAGCCGTCACCGAGATCGATGCCCGCGGTCTGGTCATTTTTCCTGGTCTCATCGATGTCCACTTGCACTTCAATGAGCCGGGTCGCACCGACTGGGAAGGCGCAGCCTCGGGCAGCCGTGCACTTGCCGCAGGCGGAGGAACGCTATTCTTCGACATGCCGCTTAACTCGACGCCCTGCACGATCAACGCTCGTGAGTTTGACCGGAAATGTGCGGCGCTCAAAGCTGCCTCCATCACCGACTTCGCTCTGTGGGGCGGGATCGTGCCCGGAAGCGTCGGCGACATGCAAGACCTCGGAACGCGCGGTGTGGTCGGATTCAAGGCGTTCCTGTGCGATTCCGGCTTGCCCGAATTCCCGCGTGCCGACGATCTGACTCTCTTCGAAGGCCTTCAAGAGGCGGCGCGCTTGGGCCTGCCGGTCGCGGTCCACGCCGAAAGTCAGGAGATAACGGCGGCGCTCGCTCGCCGGGCGTTGGAAAAGGGGCGATCGCGAGTTCAAGAGTTTCTCGCTTCGCGGCCCGTCCTAGCCGAGTTGGAAGCGATTCAACGCGCCACATTTCTGGCTGGCGAGGCACGGGCCAAACTGCACATTGTCCACGTCAGTTCCGGCCGGGGAGTTGCGCTCGCCGCCGAGGCTCGGGCGCGTGGCGTCGACGTTTCGATTGAGACCTGCCCTCACTACCTGTTCTTCACCGAAGATGACCTGGAAAGGCTCGGAACAATTGCGAAATGCGCGCCGCCCTTGCGGAGCCGCGACGAACAAGCCGCGCTCTGGGATCGATTGCTCAGCGGCACGGTGGATATCGTCGCGTCCGATCATTCTCCCTCGCCGCCTGAGATGAAGTCGGGCGATTTCTTCCGGGCTTGGGGAGGCATTGCAGGCGTGCAGTCCACACTCGCGGTATTGCTGGAGCAGGGTCACCGTCAACGAGGTCTGCCACTCGAGCGAATCGCCGCACTGCTCGCCGCAACGCCAGCCCAACGATTCCGAATCGCCCACAAAGGCAGCATCGCGCCTGGCAACCATGCCGACCTGGCATTGGTGGATCTTTCCCGAGCATTCACGCTCCAGCCCGGCGATTTGCAACAACGGCATCCGATCAGTCCGTACGTCGGTTCAGAGTTTCGCGGCGCGCTCGTTCGAACTATCCGCCGCGGCGAAACGATTTTTTTAGAAGGCGCCATCACTGCGCAAACCATGGGCGAACTGGTGCGTCCTTCGAACGCCCAGACCAGTTCGGTTTAACAGGAGAATTGATGCACCAATTTGGCCACACTCGAGGCGCCCGCCATCCGGATCACTTGCTTCAGACGCCCGATACGTTCGTCCGCGCGCCTCTGCCGGGAATGCAAAATGCGACCGCCATTATTCACGTCGCTCCCGCTGCTGGCGCTCGCTTCACCGAATACACCGTCGAGTTTGAAAGCGGCGGACGATTGGGCGCCGTCGGCGAGCAACGCTTCACCTACATACTCGAAGGAGAGCTACAAGCGGGCAAATCCACGCTCGGACCTGGCGATTTTGCGTACTTGCCGGCGGAAAGCGGCGTCGGGCTGATGGCGGCTCATCCGGCCCGCGCAGTAGTGATTGAAAAACCATATCAATCGCTAACCGGCGTTCCGGCTCCGGCATTTCTCACCGGCCGCGAGGAGTTGATTGCGGCCGAGCCCCTCTTAGGCGACGCGGCGCTCGAAGTGCGGATGCTCCTGCCGAATGATCCCGCCTTCGACTTCGCCGTAAACACGATGACCTACCAGCCCGGTGCGACGCTGCCCGCCATCGAGATGCACGTGATGGAGCACGGCTTGTTGATGCTTTCCGGCGGTGGCATCTATCGCCTGGGAGACCGCTGGTATCCCGTCCAGGCCGGCGACTTTATTTGGATGGCTCCATATTGCCCGCAATGGTTCGGCGCGCTCGGCAAAACGCCCGCGAAATATCTTATCTATAAAGACTGGAACCGATGAGGCTCGCGATCGATCAAGAACGGCTCAGCCGGGAGCTTGAAACTCTTGGTTCGATCTCATCGGAACCAGCGCCCGTTGTCACGCGAGTGGTTTTCACCGCAGCGGACCTCCACGCGCGCGATTTTGTGAAGGGCTTATGCCGCTCGGCCGGCTTGGAGCTGCGCGAAGATGCGGTTGGCAACACCTTCGCGCGCTGGATCGGCGCGGATAACGCGCTCGCCGCAGTCGGCACTGGCTCACATATGGATGCGCTTCCCAATGGTGGACGCTACGACGGGACCGTGGGAGTGCTGGGAGGGCTGGAGGCGATCCGCGCGCTTCAGCGTTCTGGTTTCCAGCCGCGGCGCTCAATCGAACTGCTGGTCTTCACTTCTGAAGAGCCGACACGTTTCGGCATTGGGTGCCTGGGAAGCCGCCTGCTCACCGGATCGCTGGATGCGGCCGCGGGCGCCGCACTCAAAGATGCCTCAGGCGAATCGCTCGACGGAATCAGAGCGTCCGCGGGCTTTACCGGTTCGCTTTCATCGGTCCGGTTGCCCGGCCATTATTATTCCGCTTTCGTGGAACTGCACATCGAGCAGGGACCGATTCTCGAGCAGCACAATACCGATCTCGGCGTCGTGACCGCGATCGCCGCGCCCGCTAGCCTGCGAATCTCAATTGAAGGGGAGGGTGGCCACGCCGGCGCCGTACTGATGCCGGACCGGCGCGATGCATTCCTTGCCGCGGCTGAAATCTCGCTCGCCATCGAGCTTGCCGCCCGCTCCACCGGCGCGCGCGATACCGTGGCAACCGTGGGCGTCTGCCAGGTTTTCCCCGGCGCGATTAATAGCATCCCTAGCCGCGTTCGGCTGGAGGTGGATGTACGCGACATCGATAATGACCGGCGCGATGCGGTCCTGCGCGAAATCCAGGCCAAGATCACTGAAGTCGCTGCTCGCCGCAAGGTGCGCTCGCACATCGAAACGCTAAACGCAGATCCGCCCGCGCACTGCGATCCGGCAATCGTCGAGACGCTCGTTCGAGCCTGCCAGACGCACGGTTTGAGTTTTGAACGCATGATTAGCCGCGCCTATCACGATTCTCTGTTCATTTCACGCATCGCGCCGGCCGCTATGATCTTTATTCCCTGCCGCGGAGGAGTGAGTCATCGCCCCGATGAATATGCAACGCCTGAGGCAATCGCCAAGGGCGCTCTGATTCTCGCCGAAACGCTCGCCGAGCTTTCGAAATGATCGCGGTCGTACAATAGATATTATTAGCAAGCATCCATTCTCGCCGGTCCTACTCGTCCTCGCGTTAGCTAACTTCACCATGCTCGCCTCAGCTAAATCCTATGACAACGTCGAGTACAGCCGCGCCGCCGGAAATAGTCTTCAATTCGACGCTTCGGTGCCGGATGGCCCTGGACCCTTCCCCGCAGTCATTATCGTTCACGGTGGCGCATGGGTCACCGGCGATCGAAAGCTCAGTGTTGAGCCGCTCTTTGAACCTCTATCGCAGGCCGGCTTCGCGTGGTTTTCCATCAGCTATCGCCTCGCCAAGGACATCGATCCGGCGTCGGTTCCTAGCAGCCTTGCGTCCTTGCTGGCGCTCGGCTCAGCGGTCGATGACGTGCGCAATGCGATCAGCTTTGTGAAGACGCATGCATCCGAATACCACATCGACCCGAGCCGTCTCGCTCTAATCGGTGAATCGGCCGGCGCGCAGCTCGCGTCCATGGCGGCTCTCAAGCCCGGAACGGCCGGCGCGGTTCAAGCGGTCGTCGCTTTTTACAGCCCGAGCGATCTGGTCAAGTTGCTGGATGCGAATCCGCGCATTCCCGCTTCAATCCGCCAAACCCTTCGCGAAAGCGCCTTCGGAGATCTGCTGTTTGCTGGTCTGCGGGATCTCTCGCCGGTCGCCTGGGTCCGAAAGGACTCGCCGCCTTTCTTGCTGGTTCACGGAACGCGCGACATGCTTGTCCCCTTCGATCAATCCGAGGCGATGTGCGACGCCGTGCATACAGCGGGCGCAAGCTGCGAACTCTATCCGGTCGATGGCGGAGGCCACGGCCTGCTCTGGTGGGAATCGACGCCGGGCGCCACCGCCTATAAACAGGTTATGATTCGCTGGCTGAACAGTAAGCTGCGCGCGTCGAAACCAAACTGATCACTGCGAGTCGGCAAAGACGCGACGGACGGCATTCCCGGCAGCGTTCATGTTTTGCCAATCCGGATACTTCATTTTGAATTCGGCCGTCACCATTTGAGCGGCTTCGTCAGCGGACTTACCTTGTCCCTTCAGCTCCAACGCGCGCGTTTGAAGGTCCACAAAAAACGCGCGGTACTTCGCGATGAGTGAACCGTCGCCGAGCGGCCCGTGATCCGGCACGACATAGCGCGGCTTTAAAGGCTCTAACTTATCTAGAATGGCGATCCAATTCTTCATGCTGGCAAATGTGTACGGAACCATCTTGTTCTGCACAATATCTCCAGGGAGCAGCGCGCTGTCCGGCTCGACGAAAATTAGTTCGTCTCCCTCGGTGTGCGCCGCGCCCAGCCAGAACAGCCGCGCCGTGACGCCGCCTAGGTTCAGCGTGATTTCGTCGCGATAGGTTATATCGGGCGGCCGGAATTTCACGTCCTTCAGCAGGTCCTGCAACAACGCGGAGCGCTTCCGGAAGCCCTCGACGAACGGCATGGCGCGCGTGTCCATTTCCTCCTGCTGCGCTATGTTCCGGAGCAACACCGTCCGAGGCGGAAAGGCTTGCTCGCCGGCGGTGTGCTCGGCATGATAGTGCGTCGTGGTGAGGTACAGATTCGGCGTCTTCGCCAGCTTGTCCACTTCACGCATCACGACCGCTCCATTGCGCGGTCCCAGGCCAGTGTCCACCACGAGCGTCGCGCGGTTGCCCACGACGATGACGGAATTCGGAAACCCCATGACTGCGTAGACATGCTCGGACACCTTTGTCAGCGAGTTTTCCGGGTACATGGGCTGGTCGGCCGATTGTGCGAAGGCGCCCACCGCGATCGCGACAAAAAGCGTCAGTGTGATGGCCAATCGAAGTTTCATGCTCTCACCTTACCAGGGCGTGACGCCTTCGTCGCTGAAGTTGCCGCCGGTCGGCCCATCGTCGGGAAGCAGGGCCAGCCGAACCGGAGTCGCAGCGCCTTGCTCGACAGTCTTGGTTCCTCGATTTTGATTCATGTCGGTGGCCGTGTAGCCCGGATTGGCCGAGTTGATCTTGATGCCCGTCGTCCTCAGTTCCGTGGCGAAAGCGATGGTCATCGCATTCAGCGCGGATTTAGACGAGCAGTATGCCAGCAGCCAGTTCGCATCCTTGAACGGACCGTTCGGGTCCGCATGCAGCGTGAGCGATCCAAGTCCGCTCGACATATTGACGATTCGTCCCGCTTTGGATTTCTTGAGCAGCGGCAGCATCGCCTTGGTCACGCGAAATACGGCGAACACGTTGGTCTCGTACGTTTTCTTCAACGTCTCGACGTCTAACTGCGCAGGCGCAAACCAATCCAGCGCGATCCCCGCGTTGTTCACCAAAATATCCAGCCTCCCGAATTGCTTCTCCACCTCACTGGCGGCCTGCTCCACGCTCTTTTGGTCAGTCACTTCCAGAGGAATAAACTGCACCTTGAAACCTTGCGTTTTGAGCTCCGCTTCTGTCTGTTGGCCGCGTTCGCGATCGCGTGCGCCCAGCAAAACGAACACGCCTTGAGCCGCCAGTTGCCGCGCAATCTCTTTTCCCAATCCTTTGTTGGCGCCGGTCACCAATGCAATGGCTTCACTCGAATTCATGCGTGCTTGCGCCTCTCTGAAATTAGAACGCCTGCCCAATCGGCTAGGTGGAGGCTGCCCGTTTTAGGTATGTGCAAATCGCCCCGCAACCTGCATCCTATAAACGAAGGAACTAAAACGTGACCAATCCTCTCCTGTCATTATCTGAATATCTCGCATCCACTGTCGAGCAGGCCGGGCGATCCGTCGTCGCCATCCACGCCCGCGCTCGCATCAACTCGAGTGGTGTTCATTGGGCCCCCGGCGTCGTCGTTACTGCCGACCATACCATTCGCCAGGATGAAGACATCCGCATAACCGCGCCCGATGGTTCGACGTTGCCCGCTGAGCTGGCGGGCCGCGACCCCAGCACCGATCTCGCGGTGCTGCGCGTGAACGGTCTCAACATTCCCATCGCAGCCAAGGCCGGTTCAAGCGCGTTGAAACCGGGTAACGTGGCGCTCGTGGTCGGCCGCTTCAAGGACAGCGCGAATGCCGCCTTGGGCGTGCTCAGCAGCCTCTCTGGCCCGTCGCAAACCTGGCGAGGCGGCCATCTGGATCAAGTGATCCGGCTCGACGTGGCTCTCCAGCCTGCTTCAGCCGGGGGCGCGGTGATCGACTCCGAAGGAAACCTGATCGGCATCGCGACCGCGGCGCTTTCTCGCATTTCCGTCTTCGCCATTCCCCTCGCTACGGTTGCCCGCGTCACGGAAAAGCTGCTCAAACATGGGCGCATTCCGCGCGGCTATCTTGGAATCGGTTTACAACCGATTGCCATCCCCGAGCATCTTAAGAGTACGTTGAACCCATCGGCATCTTTCGGACTCATCGTCGTGAGCATCGATGCTGATGCGCCCGCCGGCCGCGCGGGAATCACGCTGGGCGACATTTTACTCGACCTGGCTGGCCGTGCGATCGAGCGGCCCGACGACGTGCAGGACGTGCTGGATTCTGAATCAATCGGCAAAAAGCTGGCTGCACGAGTGCTCCGCGCCGGCAGTACTATGGACGTCGAGTTGACGGTCGCCGAACGGCCGTCCCGGAGATGAATCATGCATACCGCAGGCTTCGGCGATGTTGCCGAAAAGCTACGCCGCTCAACAGTGCAAGTGGTCAGCGGATCGCGCCGCAGCCAGGGTTTAGGTTCGGGCGTGATCTCGACGCCGGACGGCACCGTGATTACCAACGCTCATGTGGCGCGCGACCAAACTGTAAAAGTCGAGCTCAGTGATGGCCGCTCGTTTCCGGCCGAGGTGGCATCTCGCGACGTGCGCACAGATCTGGCCAAGCTGAAGATCAACGCAGCCGGCCTGCCAGCGCTCAGTTGGCGTCCGTCGTCATCGGTGAGGCCCGGCGAACTTGCGATTGCCGTGGGCAACCCGCTGGGATTTCTCGGCGCGCTCTCCACAGGTGTCGTGCATGCTACCGGCCCAGTCGCCGGCATGGGCGCGAGGTCTTGGATTCAGGCGGCGATCCGGCTCGCTCCGGGAAACTCAGGCGGTCCGCTCGCCGATGCCGAAGGCAAGGTCATCGGGATTAATACCGCGGTCATCTCGAGCGGCCTCGCGCTCGCTATCCCGAGCGATCGTGTATTGGATTTCTTAAAGCGTGGTGCGCGGCCGGCGCTGGGCATCTCAGTGCGCCCCGTGGCGCTCGACGGGCAACCGAGAATTGGCCTGCTCGTTTTGGAAGTTGCTTCGAACAGCCTCGCGGGCAATGCTTCCCTGCTCATTGGCGATTTGTTGGTCGCGGCTAATGGCCAAACATTTCAGTCGCCGGATGATTTGAGCGACGCCATCGATCAGCCCGTGAACTCGCTTTTGAAAATCCGGTTCCTCCGTGGAGACCGCCGCAGCGAGCGTGAAGTCTCGATTCCTTTGACATACGCCCGGCCGGAGGCGGCTTGATCCGCGTTCACATCGAGATCGCATCCGAGGTGATGCGCGCCGGCCTCGAGGCTCTGTTGCGCGGACGTTCCGAAATTGAGCTGGTCAGCTCGGCGTCCGATGCAACCGTCCTGGTTCGCGATGAAGTGCCGGAAATTTCTGAAGTGAGCGCCGGCGCGCCCGCGGTCGTGTTGACGAATGAGTTCTCCATTCATGACGTATGGCGTTCCGGAGCGCGCGCCATCCTTCCGCGCGATGCCCCGGGAGCGCAGATTATCGCGGCCATTTACGCGGCCTCGGCCGGTTTGGTCGTCTTTCCTGCTGACGACACCGCTACGATGCTTCCAGTACCCGCAGAGCCGCCCGCCGAGCCGCTGACGCCGCGCGAAATGGAAGTGCTCGAGATGCTCGCCGAAGGCCTTCCCAATAAACTCATCGCGCACAAACTGGCCATTTCCGACCACACCGCCAAGTTTCACGTCAATTCCATCCTGGCGAAGCTGAACGCCGGTACGCGGACTGAGGCCGTCATGCGAGGCGTGCGCCTCGGGCTGGTTAAAATTTAAATATGATCGCAGTTTCGTTTGGCGAGAAGACTAATCGGGAGCCTTATCTGGCGGCGCTGCGATCGGCCGAGATCGACTTCATCGAGGACCCGCCAACGCTCGATGGTTTGAACGGGATCATGCTCACCGGCGGAACCGACGTGGATCCCACTCGGTATGGTCAACGCAGCGAGCCTCAGACCGACCAGCCCGACACAGAACGAGACGAACGCGAGATATCGCTGGTCCGCGACGCGCTCGGACGCGACATCCCGATCCTCGCCATCTGCCGCGGCATCCAACTCTTAAACGTCGCTCTAGGCGGCACGCTGAAGCAGCATATCGACGGTCATCGCCATCCAGGCGTGGCCAACGCGCACGAGATTGAAATTCGTAATGGCACTAGGCTGGCCACAATCCTTCATCCCGGCAGGTACGAAGTCAACTCGCGCCACCATCAATGCGTTGACGGCGTTGCCGAGGGCCTCGTCGTCTCGGCGAAGGCCGGCGAGGTTATCGAAGCCTTAGAACTGCCAGGCCATCGTTTCGTCGTCGCGGTTCAGTGGCACCCCGAAGATCGTATCGCGGGCTCGGATCGCAAACTTTTCGAAGCTTTCGCGCGGGCGGTTAAGACCGTCACTTCAGCGGCACCAGCATAAACGTCAGCAGAAAAATCACCAGCGCGGCAAACCCGAGCGTCACGCGATTCGCGTCCAACTTGCTGAGATCGTAAACGCGCGGGTGCCGTAAACCGAACAAGAACAGCAGCACCGCCCAAACATACCAGCTTGGCGCGAAAAATTTCCCCATCAGAACCAGCACGCCCACCAATGCCATGGATAAAAACTTATGCGCCCGGCCGATGAACGTATAAAGAATATGTCCGCCATCCAGCTGCCCGATCGGCAGCAGGTTCAGAGCCGTTGCCAGAATCCCCACCCACGCCCCGCGCGCAATCGGGTGCAGCGAGATGTCGGAGGGACGAACGCCCGGAAAGACCAGCCAGTCCATCATTCTTTCTAGCAGCGGCACGCCAAAGATCAGATCGCCGTGCGTTGCGATTCCGGGAACCACTTTGGAAAAAGCGATGCCGATCGCCAGCGCCGGAACCAGCACGACGAATCCGGCCAGCGGCCCCGCGATGCCGACGTCAAACAGCTCCCGGCGCGTGTAAATCGGTGAACGGATCCGGATAAATGCGCCCAGCGTTCCGATCGGCGTCGGTGCCGGCAGAAAATACGGCAGGCTCGCGTCGATCCCGTAGTAGCGGCACGCGAAGTAGTGACCCAGCTCGTGCGCCAGCAGAATCGTCATCAGCGTGATGGAAAAAGCCAAGCCGTCCATGAGCATGAGCGGATGAGCGTACAAAACCGGCAGGATGTTAACGTATTGGTCCAGACTCAGCGGCCGGTTGCGCGTGAAGCTGTGCATCAGCACCACGCCCACAATGGTCGTCGTTAACAGTGAAAACCCCAGCAGAACCCAGTGCAGAATCCAGCGGGCAGTTGAGATTTCGCTGCGCGGAAAACTAAGCGCGGCACGCAAACCGCCGCTCGTCAAACTCGGGACCACGACAACAACGCTACTGCAGCGACTGCAGTTCCTTGCCAGGTTTGAAGCGAACTGCTTTGCCCGGCGGAATTGCCACTTCGGCGCCGGTGCGCGGATTGCGCCCGATCCCCGTCTTGCGAGGGCGCACGTTAAAGATGCCGAACCCGCGCAACTCGATCCGCTCGCCGTGGGCCAGCGCTCGCTTCATGCTTTCAAAGACGGTTTCCACGGCCATCTCGGCCTTGGTCTTCGTAATGCCCGTCTTATTAACAACTTCGTTGATGATGTCGAGCTTAATCACTCAATCCCCCTTGCGCTGTAACTTAAGAACGGATCAGAACGGGTTGGCTCCCCGGCGGTTGCGATGAGGCTCGAAGAGCAGAGCAAACCCTATGATAGGATTAGGGTTAATACCTTGTCAAGCTAGCGCTCCGAGATGCTGGGAGTTAGCGTTCCGCTAGCGCGATCACGTCCAGCCCAAATCGCGCATCGAGCGAAGGCAAGCCTTCCACCGGCAACATCGTGTTCGGACCGCTGGAATATTGCGCCCGAACCGCGCGGATGCGGTCCGCCAATGCAGGCGATGTTGTATAAAGATGCGACATGATCACGTGATCCAGGCCGGTGTTGGCGGCGTTTAGTGCCTTCTGAAGCCGCTCAAATGCCAGTTTTAAATCGGCGTCCTCGGCGCCAAAGGCAAGCTGCGCTCCCGTAATCACCAGCGTCGAACTTGGCCCAACCGTTAGGTAAGAGCCGGGTCCGGCATCGGGAGGGCCGGGAGCGAGCGGTGCGCGCAGCCGGGCTACCATTTCACAATCGGCGGCGGGCGTCACCACCTCGCGCTGCATCTGTACAAAGTTCAATTCGGCGCCCGGGAAACTCGCGGCCATCAAACGCCCGGTGTCCCTTTGTTCGTCCAGCGAACTAACGAAACACGTCGCCCGCAGGACGTCACCGCCTCCTGATCCAGCCGCGCCGGCCAGCGCACCCTTCAATTTTTCAAGCGATTGCGCAACGCTCGACCCCGTCTGACCGGAAAAGAAAGCGACACCTTGCGGATTCACCACTTTCCGGTCCGCCTCGATGCTCTCGATCACCACCTGCGCGCCCGTCAACGGGAGCGCTCCCACCTGCACGACGCTGATCACGGGTAACGGCTCGTGTTTCTCCGTGAAGATTTCGCCCGCGATTTCTCCCACCCGCCGCAGATCGCCCGATCCTGCCACGAACGCCCTTAGCTTGATGATGGTCCCATGATTTTTGTGCAGCAACGCGTTCAAGGCGTCACGAGTCTGCTGCGAGAGCAGCCCTTTGGCCGATAACGGCGACACCGAGAACGCCAGCCGGTTGGCCTCGGCCGGCAAAGCCAGAGGCAGTTCCCGCGCCGGCGGGAGCGTCTGGGTGACGTCCTCGTCCTTCTTCTTTTTCTTGTCTGTGTCCGGAGCTACAACGGGAATGTAGCCGTCATCGTCCGACCCCGGCTTCTTTTTCTGTGCACTAAGGTCCCCTGCCGTCAAGCCACATAGCAGGACGGCCGCTAACACGCTACTCCAAAAAGGCTTCACTGCTTGCGACCTGATTCTATCAAACTCGTTGTAGGACGCGATGTGAGCTTTGTAGCTGCTCCAAAGCGCCTTTAGTCGAATTCGATCGCCGCCACGATGATGCCCAACTCGCGATGATCGAAATCGCCGGGGTAAAGGGCTTTATCCAAAGAAAAATGGACGTTTTGCTCGCGGCCCGCGATCATGCCTAGCCTTCTGGAGAAGGCGTGCTCACCGGGCTGGTTGAACGGGACCGGCGCAAGTTCCTGCCCATCGAATTCCGCGCGAAGCGTCAAGGGGCCGAGCCGCTCTATCAAAACCTGCGGAATGAAAACGCGCATGCTCATGCGCTGGTAAGTCTCGGTTCCGCCGTCTGGCAGTCCGATAGAAAACTCTCGCTTGGTCCAACGCCATCCCGTTCGCTCCGCCTCATGCCAACCCGCGATCAATTTCAAATGGGCCAGACCAAAATGGCTTTTCAAGAGGTAGAAAGCGCGCTCGTCGGCCTTGATACTGACCGGATCGGAATGCAATTTATCGCCGGCCGTAAAGTACCCGCACACTTCCCATCCTGAGCGCTTGATCAGCCGGCGCAATGCCGCTTCGGAAAAGATCCAGTAATTCGTGTCGTCGTTATTCAGCTCATAGGCGTCGAGTAAGTAAGCGATCGGCATTTCGGGCGAAATAGCGCTGCCATCAGTGAGCCGGCGGGCGATCCGGGTGCTCAACAGGCAATAGTTCGAATGCCGCGCCAGAGTCTCCATCACGAAGAAAGGATTTTTCAGATGATAGAGCACACCCAGTAAGACCGCGAGACCATACCGTTCATGGGGCAGCGAGAACTGAGTGTCCACGTCCCGCTCATGCAGCTCGATCGCCGATTGCAACTTTTCTCTTAGCGCCCGAACGCCGCGCATTCCGTTGTGATTGGTAACCGGATTATCAATCGCGACCACGCTGCATCCCAGCGATTCGAATAAGAACCCGAGCTCGCCATCCTGGCACCCGACATCCAGAACGCCATTCTTACGAGCCTGCTCCAGCAGAACGGCCTGCATCTCGGCGCCGACGAATTGATCGATATGCCCTACGTTTGACAGAGTCCCATAGGGGTACCATTCAAAGTCGATATTGGTTAGTTCCGCCTTGGCTGCTTGCACCTTCGTACGCAGCCGGCCCGCGGCCGTCGATAAACTATCGGATAGCATTAGTCCCATTCGCGCTCAAATCCTAGCAGAGCGAAACGGTACATATCAAACTTGTTACCTTGTTTAATGTGAGTGTTGTAACCTCGCCTGCCACGCCCGTGCGGACGGCGAATTTTACGCGCTACGCCTGGGGTGTTCTCGGCTGGAATGTTCTGGTGATCCTGTGGGGCGCCTACGTTCGCGCTACCGGATCGGGCGCGGGCTGCGGAGGCCACTGGCCGCTCTGCAACGGTGAAGTAGTTCCTCAGACGCCGCAAATCCAGACCATCATCGAATTCACCCATCGGCTCACCAGCGGCGTGGCGTTCCTGGGAGTTGCCGGCCTGCTGGTCTGGAGCTTCTTCAGTTTTCCCCGGAATCATCGGGTGCGGAAGGCCTCCATCGCGTCGCTGGCGCTGATGGTGACCGAAGCCGCGCTCGGCGCCGGATTGGTTCTGTTCGATTATGTCGGCGCGAACGCCTCGGCAGCCCGCGCGTTTTATCTCTCCCTGCACCTGCTCAATACCGCGTTCCTTCTGGCCGCGCTGATCCTCACCGCCTGGTTCGCTCAGAATCCGGATCGAACATTCCGCCTCCGTTCGCAGCTCCTGACCGGGACCTTGCCCGTGGCTCTGCTGGTGATGGTCACCGGCACCATCGCGGCACTGGGCGACACACTTTTCCCGGCGTCTTCGCTAGCCGCTGGCATTCAACAAGATTTGTCGTCCTCATCAAACTTTCTGGTCCGCTTGCGGGGACTCCATCCTGCATTCGCCGTTCTGGGAGCCATTCTGTTTGTTTACGCCGCGTTTAAGTTTATCCGCACGCCCGCGCGCCGCATTGCCCTTACCGTACTGGCGCTCTCGATGCTCCAGGTAGTCGCCGGAGCCATCAATATTGCTCTGCTGGCCCCCACCTGGATGCAAATCATCCATCTGCTTTTGGCCGACCTGGTCTGGCTGGCGCTGGTGCTGCTGGCTGTCGAAGCAGCCTAACGCACTCGCAGAGCTAATGGACCAGCTCCACCAGTCCCTTGCTAGAGCGGCCTAGAGTCAGAGTCCCGCGATCGAGGGTTGCCAGAATTCCGTCACGTGCCTGCGCCACAGCTAACAGATACGCATCGGTCACCTGCCGGTGGCCCACAATCCCTGCAAAGCTCTCGAGAGCGTTGTCGATCGGCAGATCATCCGGCCAAAACTCGTGCCCGGGCAGCTCCTTAATGCGCTCCAGCAAGGCCAGAGCAGTGATGGGAGAAACAGCATCCACCGTGAACCTCGGATTGCTGGAGATTCTGACAAACCCAATCTCCGTCAGCGGACAAGTGCGGAAGCCAGCAGCTCGCTTTCTTGCGAACCACTGTTGCGCGTTCACGTGATGCACGTGAGAAGGCCACGCCAACGCCAGAACGACATTGATATCCAAGAGGTAGGGCTTCAAAGCTCGTCTTCTGCGTCCAACGTCTGATCGAGTGTGATCGGCTTGGCGCCTTCCAGAACAACGAAGCAAGGGAACGCTTTCTTCGCGCTTATTCGCCTGGGCGGATTCAAGCCGCGCCGAGCGATCTCGGCCAACGCGTCGCCTATGGAAACTCGTTTGAGATTTGCCAAAGCCCGCGCCGCTTCGTAAACATCTTCCGGCAGATTGAGTGTCGTCCTCATCATGATGATTATAGCATCATGATGTCTTGGTGCGAAGTGCCGTTGCCCTTCTGAAACCGGGAAATTCGGTTTTGCGCCGCACGCTTCCTGCTAGTCTCGAGAGCCTGCAAACAGCGCCCCCGGTACCCCCTTTACTCCGTCCTCAAAGGCAGATAAACTAATGACCGGCCACGTGTACCATCAGGTTGTCCAAAAAGGAGCGGGTATGACGGATGCCAGGTTGCTTCGGAATTGCCGCGTTGCGGGCTTAGGCGCGCTCGCGTTGGGTGCTTTTTTAACGCTGTCCGGTCCGGCGGCGATTGCCGCGGAAGCGTCGACCAACGGCGGGACGGCGCCGGCCGCTAAGCCGGTCACCTTTGCCAAGGATGTAGCCCCCATTTTGCAGGCGCGCTGTCAGGAGTGCCATCGCCAAGGCTCCATGGCGCCCATGTCGCTCATCACCTATGAAGAGACGCGCCCCTGGGCCAAGTCCATCCGCCAGCGCGTCATCACGCACCAGATGCCCCCCTGGCATATCGACAAGACGGTCGGAGTGCACGAGTTCAAGAACGACATGTCGCTGACCGACGATCAGATCGCCACCATCGTTCGCTGGGTGGATTCGGGCGCGCCTATGGGCGATCCCAAAGACATGCCTCCTCCCAGGCAGTGGCCCGCCGATAACGAGTGGAAGGCGGCGAAAGAACTGGGCCAGCCGGATCTGGTCATCAAGTCCGATCCCTACACTATGGCTGCTCACCATCAAGATGTCTGGTGGAGGCCAGTCTCTGACATTCCTGTCACCGAGCCCCGCTGGGTGCGTGCCGTCGAAGTACGGCCAACCACGGCGGCCGGCCGCAGAGTCACTCATCATGCGGTCGCGTACCTGGCGCAAGATGACCCCGACAGTGTTCTCCCCGGAACCGGCGATTCGGACTTCGGCGCGCGATCCTTCTTGATGGAATGGGCCATCGGCAAGGGCTACGACTTATACCGGCCGGACACTGGTAAATTGCTGCTGCCCGGTTCGCAGATCTCCTGGGACATCCATATTCACGCCGTGGGCGAAGAGATTCAGGACAGCGTGGAATTGGCCCTTTGGCTTTATCCCAAAGGACAAGAGCCGAAGTATCGAACCTACCTGACCGCCTTCCAAGCGCTGCGCGGATTTAAAGATTCGACGGCTGCTCAGAATCGTTTAGGTAAGAACATGGACATTGCGCCCAACTCGATGTCTCAGACCGACAACTATACGGTGCTGCGCAAGCCGGCCATTCTCGAGAATTTCCAACCGCACATGCACCTGCGCGGGAAGGCCATGCTGGTGGAAGCGATTTTGCCGGATGGATCGGTTCAAACCATCAGCTATGTCGGCAATTTCAATTTCAACTGGATGACCAACTATATTTATGCCGACGATGCCGCGCCGGTGCTTCCCAAGGGCACGGTCATTCACGTCACCGCCTGGTATGACAACACCACCGCGAACCCGTTCAACCCGGACCCGGACCAGTGGGTCGGCTATGGCGATCGAACCGTCGACGAAATGGGGCACGCGTGGATGAACGTCACCTACATCAGCGACGAGGACTATAACGCCTGGGCGGCCAAACACAAAAACAAACTTCCAGCCGAGGCAACGGCGCAACGGTAGGTAGTCGAACTTGAGAATTCGTGTTTTTCCGATCGCGGCCATTCTTGCCGCCACGGCTGTATTGACGCTTGGGCAAACAGCCGCGCCTCCCGAGCCTGCAAAGGCCTCCGGAACGAGCATCACTGGTGCCTTCGAGGGCTGGTTCAAGAATCCCGACGGGACCTTCGGCCTCCTGCTGGGCTATTACAACCGCAATCGCGATCAGGAACTCGACATCCCCATCGGTCCCAATAATCGGATTGAACCCGGCGGTCCGGATCGTGGACAACCAACCCATTTCCTGCCCGGCCGCGGATGGGGGCTGTTTGCCGTGCAGGTGCCGGCCGATTTTGGCGAAAACAAAATTACCTGGACCATCGTCGCTAATGGCAGGACCACGGTGATCCCAGCCAGCCTTAAGCCCGACTACGAAATCTCTCCCTTCGTCGAAGCGGCCGTCGGCAACACGCCGCCCGTGTTGACCTTTGAACTGGGCGGGCCTTCGGTGCAGGGTCCGCAAGGGATCAGTACAGAGCGAAGCGCGAAAGTCGGATCTCCGCTCCCACTCACCGTGTGGGTTTCCGACGACGCCAAGTTTACTTCGTCCTCAGGCGCCAAGCCGGAAAACCTAGGGACTCCCGTGACCGTGCGATGGACGCTGTACCGCGGACCCGCCGCGGTCACGTTCGCCAACGATCGTCCGGCGGTCGAGAAAATCGAACCCAAGGACGCAGCCGCCGCGTTCAGCGGCAAAGCGATCACTACCGCCACCTTCAGCCAACCGGGCGAGTACATCTTGCACATCGTCGCGAACGACTATTCGGGCGAAGGCGGGCGCGGCTTTCAGTGTTGCTGGACCAACGGGCAAGTGAAGGTGTCGGTCCAGCCGTAAACTGCGTCAGTCGATCAGACCATTCCGCAGAGCGAACCGCACCATCTCGCCCGCGGAATGCAGGTTCAGCTTCTCCATAATTTTTCCGCGATGCGCATCCACCGTATAAACGCTCAGGTTGAGCAACGTCGCGATTTCCTTGTTGGTTTTTCCCTCGGCGATCATCTGCAAAACCTCGCGTTCGCGGCTGGTCAGCAGATCCAAGGCATTCGTGACGTGGCGCCGGTAGTCGCTCAGCACCGCATCGGAAACACCGGGGCTCAGATAGCCGTCGCCTTTGGCAACCGCCCGCACTGCGTTCACCAGATCGCTGTCGATCGATTCCTTGAGCAGGTATCCGCGAGCGCCCGCGCGTAGAATCTCGCGCACGTAGACCGAGTCCTTGTGCATACTGAGCGCCAAAACCCGCGCGTGCGGAGAAGAGCCGGTTATACGCCGCGTGGCTTCGATCCCGTTTAACTCTGGCATCGCAACGTCCATCACTACCACATCGGGATGCAGCTTCTCCGCCAACTCCACCGCTTCACGGCCGTTACCGGCCTCGGCCACGATCTCCATGTCCGGCTGTGCCTCGAGAATCAGGCGGAAGCCTTTCCGGACCATGGCGTGGTCGTCTGCCAATAGAATCCGGATCATGTATCTCTTTTCGCATGATCCAGCGGCGCCCACAACTCGATCGCAACGCCGTCTTTGGACCGAATCTCCAACTCGCCGCCCACGCTATGAGCCCGCGCGCGCATGCCGACCAGCCCCAGGCCTCCGTTTGGCGCGCTCTGAAACCCGCGCCCATTGTCGCTCAGCGTGAGATGGATGCGATCGCTATTTCGCTGGAGCTTGATACCGACGCGCGTGGCGCCCGAGTGCCTGGCGACGTTGGTCAACGCTTCCTGAACAATCCGGAACAGGTGGGTCTCGGTCTCATCGATGAGGCGGTCGTTGAAATTGGATTGGTAATCCACCGTGATTCCTGTGCGCTCGGTGAACCGCTCAGCCAGCCAGCGAATGCCGGCATCCAGGCCGAAGTCGTCCAGGATGGTGGGGCGCAGCAGGTGAGACAGTTCGCGAACGTTCTGGATCGCCTCGTCGGCAAGCTGGCGGCAATCCTCCAGCCGTGACGCTTCCGGCGGACGCGCTGGATCAAACGTCATCAGGTTGGCCTTGATCGCCGTGAGCGATTGCCCCAGCTCGTCGTGCAGCTCATGGGAAAAACGCCGCGCCGCGGTCTCCTGAGTTTCCAGCATCCGCCAGGTGACGCGAGCCAGCTCGCCGGCTTGCGATTCCATCCTGCGAAACAGCTGCGCGCTGATACGCACAGTGAAGACCGCGGACACACCAGCCAACAGCAGGCAGCCGCCCAGCAGCAGAAACGATTCGTTGACAAGTCGCGTGGAGCGCTGCTCGATGCTGGTCTGCGCGGCTACTGCGCGGCTGTAATTGCTGGATACTAATTTTGCCGCTAGAGTGGTCACTTCTTCATGTCTGCGCAGCAGGTCGCGCGAATAGTAATTCGGAACGTTGTAAAGCGCGAGCAAGCGTCGCGCCTCGCTCGAGAATGCGGTCGCGGCATCTCGCAATTGGGACCAAAGCTGCGCCTGTGGCGTTCCGGCGGCTTGCTGGACGATGCGCGCCACGGCTTCATCCGCTTGGTCTAACTGGGCCATGATCTGCTCGTGATCGATCAGCTCCGGACCTCGCGCCAGCCCGAAAAAGGCGGCGTTAATGGTGGCCTGCTCGCGCTGCAATTCATCGATCAGCCGGGTGGTCACCAATTCGGAATGGACCAGCTCGGCGGTGCTCTCCTGGATCAGTTGCGCGCTCTTGACGCCCACAAAGCCGGCCGCCACCAACAACAGGATGACCGCCGAGAATCCCAGCGCCAACACGCGCAACATCTTCTTGTATGTGACCGCTTCGGAATACACGCCGCTTATAGCATCGCTCATTCACCGGCGTACGGGCATCCCGCGATGGGGCTATTTAACGCCACGAAAACATGGATAAACTTTCATTCATTAACAGGAGTACAACCCCCTCCCCCTGATTTTCGTGGCTGGGATGCCTGTATCGAGGCTATCGCTGTTTTTGAGCTTCGGCCTCAACATGGGATTGTGAGGACGAAATAGGTCCTCGCAAAGGAGAACTACCTTGAAGACATTCGTACTTGCGTCCCTGTTGGGAACCGCCGTCATGTTCGCACAGACCACCCCGCCGCCGGCAAGCGGCAGCACGAGCGCGCCATCCGCGACTTCCAAAAGCACCGCCAAGAAGCATCACAGCAAGAAGTCGACGAAGAAGACTGGCACCGCGGCCGCTAACTCGACCGCAACACCAGCTCCAGCGAAGTAATAACATTGCAGTTTTCAGGCCCGGCGAATGACAGTGAACATCTGTCTTCGGCGGGCCTTGTGTTTTACGCATTAAAATGGAATTGGGTGTCGCCTGCACGACGAGTTGCGTTTGACGTGCTGCGCAAGGTGGAAGAGGGCGGCTATGCATCCGACCTTCTGCTGAAGCTTTCCGAGAAACTGGAATCGCGCGATGCCGGGTTGGCCTCCGAAATCGTGTTCGGATGCCTCCGCTATCAGGCGCAGCTCGACTATCTGATTGACCGGCTTGCCGCCAAGAAGCTCGATCTGGAAGTGCGCATCGCCCTGCGGATGGGCATCTACCAACTCCGCTATCTGGACCGCATACCGGCGCACGCGGCCGTGAGCGAAAGCGTGGAATTGGTCAAACGAGCCGGCAAAGGTTCGGCCGCGGGGCTGGTCAACGCGGTGCTGCGCAAAGTGGACTCCGCTCCGGTTGCTTGGCCTGACCGGGCTACTGACCTCTCGCTTCCCGCGTGGCTGGCCGAAAAATGGGATCGCGAGTTCGGACCCGATGCGACGGACAAGATCGCGGCGACCTTTCTGCAGCCGGTTCGAAATTATGTTGCCTCCACGGGCCGGATTCAGGACATCGGCGCGCAGTCGGTTGTGCCCATGCTCGATCTGCGACCCGGGCTGACTCTGCTAGACCTGTGCGCCGCGCCCGGCAACAAAACGGCCCAAGCGCTGGAGTACGGAGTGCAAGCGATCGCCTGCGATCTGCACTGGCATCGCCTGAAAAGTCTCGAAGAACTGCGGTGCCATCGCGTCGTGGTGGATGGCACGCAAGAACTCCCATTTCGCGGGCATTTCGATCGGATTCTCGTAGATGCGCCCTGCTCGGGCACCGGAACGCTGGGGCGAAACCCGGAGATCAAGTGGCGCTTGCAACCCTCCGACCTGGTGGAGCTGCGGCGCAAGCAAATCGCAATTCTGCGCAATGCACTGCGGCATTTGAATCCCGGCGGCAAGCTGGTGTACTCCACTTGCTCGCTCGAGCGCGAAGAGAATCAGATGGTCATCGAAGCGGTGCCTGGGCCGTGGGAAGTGATCCAACGGCTGCCGGGGATCGACGAGGGCGACGGATTTTTTATAGCAGTGCTAGGCTGACTGCAAAACCTCGACCTCGGAAGAAGCGCGGGCTCGCTGCTTCCTGTGCGAAGCGAAATAAGCCGCCGCATACAACAGCACAGCCAGGAACAGCAGCGCTCGCAAACCGATCCACATGGAAAGCGACTCGAGCAGGCCGCCGACCAGCGCGCCCAGCAGGTTCGATCCCAATGCCGAGCCTCTGAAGCTGGTCGCCGCGAACATGCGAATGAACAAAATACTCGCAAACAACACTGGGCCGCATAGCACGAGGATGGCGCCCGCGAGCTTGAGCGCGCGCGACTCGATCAGCAGAGCGGAAACCGGCACGAAATAGGCGATCAAGATGGTCACGAAGAGGCCGGCGTAAACAGCCGGTGTCGGGATGCGGAGACCGGCGCGCTCCAAGATATTCGCGCCTACGATCAACAGCAGCAAGCCGGAGATGGTGATGGAATTGACCAGCCAAGTGGTGCCGAACAAGAGCGCCATGCGGCTGACGATCTGCGACTCCATCAACATAAAACCGGCGCCCAGGAAGAAGAACGGCCACGCGAGTTCGCTCACCGGCACCGCGGTTCTCTGGGCGAGTTGCCAGCAGACTATCGCCAAAACCAGCGAGATGAGGATCACGCTGCTGGGCAGACCGGGCGCGTGCTGGTAGAAGAACGGCCAGTCGTCGGTGGTGATGGGGGCCGATTGGATGGGCACGTCGGCGTGCGTTTCGATGTGATGCCGCAGCCCCGGCTCTTCGATCGCCTGCGCGATGCGCTGGCGGTCTCCCGAGACAAAGAAAGTGCCCGGCGAGACGTTAAACGATTTGTCGACGCCGAACTGCACGGGATCGACGCCAAAAACCTCCGTGAGGGTCGCTTTCAGGCGCCCCGCGATAAACGGTTTTCCAACCTGAAACTTGAGCACCATGATGCCGCCGGGCTTCAGCAGGTTCTTAGCCGCCGTCAAGGCCTCGCGCGTATAGACATAATTGTCGATGCGGATGTTGGAATAATGCGAGCTGGTGGTGTGCGAATCGAGCAGGGAAAATGTGATCAGGTCGAACCGGTCTTTCGCGTTCTGCATGTAGCTGCGGGCGTCATCGTTCACGATGGTGACGCGCGGGTTCGAGTAGGGATGCTCGAAATGCAGGCGTTGGCCGAGTTGAATGATCATCGGATCGATTTCCACCGCCGTCACGCGGCTCGCTCCATTGCGCAATGCAGCCGCAACGTCGTTGCCCATTCCGGCGCCGAGCACCAGCACGGCCGGCGGATTCCGGTAGAAATGATACGGCATGTTGTAGGCGTTCCACTCAGGCGGCACGCCATCGAACAGCTTGGGGTGAGAGAGAATGAAGCGGTCCGAAAGATCGACGACGTATTGGTACCAGCTGTCGTTGGTCATGAGCTGGTAGGCCACGGTCTCGCCATTTTCGGTGGTGGCGGCCCAATGCAGCTTCTGATACGGAGACCAGCGCGTGCTTCCGCCCGTTGTGCCGAGGCCGGGCGTCATGAGTTCCTCGACGGACCGGTTGGACTCCGGCAAGCTGGCCATGAGGGCACAGAATCCGAATACTGCGATGGCGGCGACGCGCACCCGCGTGGAGCGGAATCCTAAAACGAGCAGCACGCCAGCGACCGCGAACCAGATGGAGGGCGGCTGATAGAACAGGCAGAGCCCGGTGTACAACAGCACGCCCACGAGACTGCCCACGATATTGATCGAGTATCCGAGTATGCCGTCATTGGCGTTTTCCATCAGCCGGGCGGTGGCTTGGCCAATGGGGATGAAGGTCAACGCGAGCAAGGCGAAGAACGGAACCACGACCGTCATGGTGACCACCAGGCCGCCTAAGGTTTCCATGTTCCAAGGGAGCGTAGGCGCGCTCCAGATGTCGACTTCGGTGGTTGAGCCGAGCAGCGCGGTCAGTTTCTGAACCAGTTCGCGCAAGGCCGGCCAGGGCAGTTTGACGATCAGGCCGAAGTAGACCATGGGTCCGAATAGCGCCGTCATGTTGATGGGCTGCCGGCACAGATGCGCGCCCAGCCCGAAGCCCAGGAAGCAGGCGATCAGTACGAAATTCTTGAAGTAGGCGAAGATGGTGATTTCTGACGAGATCCAGCGGATCATGAGGAGCTCGAGAAACAGGCCGGCAACGCTGATGACCAACAACTCGCGCCGGGAGCCGCTGAGGGCGCTCGACGGCAATTCTAGCATCGTCAACCAGCGCGGCTGGGGCTTTTTGCCGGCCGGCCGGTAGATCTGAAACAGGGTAAGGGCACCGAAGAGCCCACCCCAAATGATTGCAATTAAAGCCAGAATCATACGCTGCTGGGGCAGGACGAGTGCGCCTAGCCCTATCTATATGTCGGCCGAAATGGACGAGCGCATTACGGTGACTCGTTGCAATTAGGGATACAGCGATGTCCCGTTTTCTGAGGATGATATGACGACCTGTCCTGCTACGTTTCCGTTTAGCGGTCGGGCAGGAGGTACGGAAGGGTTGGTTGGGTACGCCTTGCCATCGAAGCGAAGTTCCGCCTCATAGCCGGGCTGGAGGCCTCCTCCTTGCGCCCAGACGGCTAGATTACGCCAGCCGTTCGATGAACTGTTTAGTACGCGGATGGGAGGGTTCGTGATCGTGATCTTAGTAACAAGTCTGTAAGAGGCGGCCTCGGGCGCTAAGACAAGCATCGTACAGCCTCCACTTCCGCACCATCCATCGCCCGAGAGGTAAACGATCACTTCTTTTTTTCCATCGCCGTTCAGGTCGATGAACGCTGCGGAGTATTGCGTCGTTTTGCTTTCATCATCCGGTGGCCCTCCATACGCCTGAAGAAACTTTCGCAAGGACGCCGGTGATTGCGCAAAACAACTAATCGCTAACAGTGCCGCGGCAACGATGCGCACTGCTTTCCTATTGATGCACCAGATCCCATTCGGCGGAGCCGCGCTGGACTAGCGGCGGCACATCGGACATAAGCAGGTAGCCCTGACCGGCGAGCGATCGGGCGGCTTGCTCGAATTTGGCGAGGTACTCTTCCTTGCTCGAGTAGCGCTCTTCGATGGACAGGCGCGGGTCGCCGGATTGCATGCGGTCGGCCTTGGTGCGCGCAAACGGGATGAACGAACCGACCAGCGCATAAAGATGTTGAGACCCGCCGATCTCGGGAGCGCGCAGATTCCAACCGGTGTAAGTGGCGAGCGGCACCTGGATTTCCGGCAGGCGGATGCCAGCGAGGTCGTTGCCGTCGCGGTCGACTTGCGGGACGAGAACCGGATAGGGCTTGCCGAGCTCTGGCGGCTCCTGGGTCACGATGCCTTTGGAGCGGAACTCAGGACCATAGTTCGATGGATAGGCGCGGTGGAGAATCGTCGGGAAGTTGATGCCGGGGATCTTGGGGAAATTCAGCTCCGATGGCGGAACCAGTTGGTGCGTCGCGATGCGCGGGTATTGGGAGGGCGGCGGCTCTTTGCCATCTTTCACCCAGGCATCCATCGCGTTGAGCAAGGCCCGATGCGCCCAGGTGTACGGATTCGGGTTGGGCAGGTTCTGGGTGCCGCGCCGCGCGGGCGGATAGGCGGCGGGACCATGTTGAGCGCTGGAGAAAAGATAGATCCGGGACGTGGTGGGGATCGATACGTCCTTTTTGCCGTCGAGCGAGGTGTGGACGAGCGCGGCGGCGCGGTCGTAGTATTCGGTGGAGGTGTTGGTGTAGAACACGCGGGGCCAGAATTGTTGCGGGAGGCCGTGGGTGAGCAGGCCGTCTTTCAGGCCGGTTTCGGGATCGGTTTCTTCGAAGTCGGTGAAGGGGAAAATGTCGGCGGGATAGAGGGAACTGTATATTCCCGACGTCGCGCGGTTGGGTTGGGCGAAACGCTGATTGAAACTTCCGACGCCGCCGCCGGGCCGCTCGGCGAGTACGCCTTCAAATACCTTGTGATTCTTTTCGTCGCGGTTGAAGCCGAAATAGAGGAACGATCTGAGGAAGCGACCGCTTTGCGATGCGCCGTAGCTATAGGCGCGTTGAAGACGATCGATATCGGGAGCGCCCGAGACGTTACCGCCGAATTTGAGCCAGGAGATCATGTCGCGAATGGCGGCAAATCCAGCGCCGGCCACCGGGGGGTTCTCGGCGGTGTAGACCAGTTCGTAGATGCGGCCGGGATCGAAGCCGGTCTGGAGGACGAGATTGTTCGAGCCATCGACGTGCCAATCGCTGCGTGGAATGGTGGTGCGCGGGCCTTCGACGAGATCGCGAACGGTGAGCTTGAGCTCGGGATCGTCGGGGTTGAGGACCTTGTAAGGCGCGATGGGGCTGCTGGTTTCCTTCTTGTCGAGTAGAAATTCGCTGCGCACGATGCCCTTGACGGCCTGGGCGGTGGGCGGGTAGAAGTGCATGGACTCGGCGCTGCCGGTGACGTCAAACTGCCAGCCGACCCACAGCAACGTGTAGCCTCCGTTCAGCAGGAACCCGTCGCCGTTGCCTTTGGCGGAATCTTTCGGCCGCAGGATATAGAAGTCGGCGGAGAACTCGACCAGGCCGTCCTTGTTGCGCGGCGCTTTGTCGAGGTCGGCAATGGCCTGGTTGACGGCGAGCTTGGGATCGACGGCGAAGTAAGCGCGTCCGGCGATGCGTTCGTAGGCGCCGGTTTTGCCGAAGGGGCGGCCTTCTAAGACGTCGCCGCGATCGGTGACATCCAAGCGGACGAGGGCGGCCTGACTGATGGAAGCGATGCCGATGGCGGCCAGCAAAAGTCGGGTGAACATGTTTGTGCCTCCTTACTCGTACTTCTTTCCTGCGATGTATACAGCATTCACGGTTCGGGTATTGAGAATGTTGTCCAACGGATTTTTGTCGAGCACGACCAGGTCGGCCGCTTTGCCTTTGGCGAGAGTGCCGAATTCCTTGTCGACGCCGAGGGCTTCGGAGTTGGTCTTGACGTAGGCTTGAATCACCTGCATCGGCGTCATGCCGGCGGAATTGACCATCAGCTCCATTTCGAGGTGCTCGAAAAAGCCTTCGTAGCGAGGATTGCCGTGGCCGGTGTCGGTGCCGAATCCGATGCGCACGCCGGCTGCCGCCATTTTCTTGAGATTCTGCGAGGCGATTTCAAACTCGCGGCGGTTGAGGGCGATGTCGGGGTCCTTGGCGTCGAGGTCCTTCAGTTTGGTCCTGCCCTCTTCGACGCGCGCGGCCGGCATGTACTTCAGAAGGAACGGGTCGTCGAGCCAGGCGGGCGAATCGGCATAGATGTAGGAAGATATTTCGCGGACGAGCGTTGGGATTACCGTGATGTGTTTGGCCTTGAGCTCGTCGATGAAGGCATCGTCGGCGACGCGGTCGCGCAGTTCATGGGCGAAGATGTCGAGGCCGTGATCCATGAGGAACTTGGCGTCATCGTAATAATATTCGTGCGCGAGGACCTTGAGGCCGTGCTTGTGGGCCTGGTCGATGACGGCGAGCTGAATTTCGGGCTTCAGCTTGGCGATGGTGTGACGGCGGTCGTCGACCACGATTTTGACGGCGTCGGCGCCGCGGGTGTAGAGCTCGTCCACTTTGGCGCGGGCGTCGGCGGGCGTGGGTGCGTCCTTCTCGAATTCGAAGCGCGTGAGGACGGTGTAGAGGCGCGCGCCGCGGATGTCGCCGTGCCGCTGGGCGTCGCGGATTTTAAGGACTGCGTCGCCGTCGCCGCCCATACCGATCACGCTGGTGACGCCGTAGTGCGCGTACATTGCAAGCTTGGCGGGCGTGTTCTCGTCGATGTGGGCGTGCAGGTTGAAGATGCCGGGGATGATGGTTTTGCCCGAGAGGTCGATGACCTGGGCGTCCGGCGGCGTTTTGATTTTCGCGGCGGGTCCCAGGGCGGCGATGCGGCCGTTCGCCATGACGATGGTGGCGTCGTGCATCGGCGGATTGCCGGTGCCATCGATGATGGTGGCGTGCGCGAGGACGGTGACCTGGGCCGGCAGGATCGCGGCGGACGCTAGGAACAAGGCGAGGACGTGGCGCATTGTTTTACTTCTCGTCTGACCATGATACAGGGATCGGAGGGGGAGCCGGGGGGCTTGGGTTCGTTTGGTAATTTTTGTTTTTTCGCCGGGCGAGGCGCGGGGGTTGAGTGGGAGGCGCATGAGGATCGGGGTAAGTGTAGCAGGGGGCTCCTGCGATCGAAGGTAGGGAAACGCGTAAGTTCTTGGTGAATCGGGGGAATGGGTCCGTCAAGAATTGTGAACGTGGCAGTCGCTAGTGGCCAGGTGCGCGTTTGAGCGAGTTGTACTCGGCCATTGCCTGGTCGGTGGCGGCGGTGTCCATGTCGGGAGTCAGGGTGCCATCGAATTGGGCGTAGAGGCGGACGGTGTTCCAGACGTTGCGCTCGGGGTTGGTCCAGGTGGAAAAGCGCCCGAAATCGATGTCGGCGGCGGCTTGGCCGGGGCGCATCCCTTTGTCATGGCGTTTGCGGACCTCGCGCGCCAATAGGTCCAGGTACGCGCGGGTCTCGGCCAACTCCTTCTTGGTGCCGACTGGGCCGTGGCCCGGCACGATGACGTTGACGTCCATGTCCATGATGCGGTCGATGGCCTCGATCCACTTGGTCATGTGGCCGTTCTGGCCGGCGGGCGTTACATAGAAGAACGCGATGTCGGCGGCGAACAGGATCTTGTGCTGGGGAAGGTGCACCATGACGTCGCCCCAGGTATGCGCCGGACCGTTGTAGATGACGTCGACGACCATGTCGCCGTAGCGGTAGGTCATGCGGTCGGTGAAGGTCATGCTGGGAGGCGCGAGCTTGAGCTCGTTCATGCCTTGCTGCCACTGCGGACGGTTGTCGTAGGGGTGCGCGGGAATGCCTTGCTGGATAACGGCGGCGCGGCAGAATTCATGCGAAACGATCTCGGCCGGCAGGAAGAAGCAGTTGCCGTTGGTGTGATCGCGATGATGGTGGGTGTTGATGACGCGGCCGAAGGATTTGCCGGTGACACGTTGAGCGGTCGCGATGAATGCCTTGGCGTGAACGGGCGGGCCGAGTGCGTCGATGGCTAGCAAATTATCATCACCGACAATGAGGCCGGCGTTGCTGAGGCTGGCGTTATCGACGCCGGGTCCAGTGGCTTGCGTGTAGGCGTAGACGTTGGGCGCGAGTTTGCGCAGCTCGGTTGGCCAGCTCGGAATCTCGGGATATTTCGCGGCGGAAGCTAGTTGGCTCGGCATGGCGGGTGAAAGCCCTCATGCGATTGTATACTCCAGAAATGAGGGCCACGTCAGGCGCGGAGGTGCTGGATGAAACGCATCGCGAAATGGGTTGGAATCGTCCTGGTGGTCTTGATTCTGGCCGTGGTGAGCCTGCCATTTTTGATCAATGTGGATCAGTTCCGGCCCAGGCTGCAGTCGGAATTGGGCAGCGCGCTTGGCAGAGAAGTGACGCTCGGGAACCTGCGGCTTAAGATTCTGGTCGGCGAGGTGACAGCCGATGATTTGTCGGTGTCGGAAGATCCGGCTTTCGGCAAGCCGGCGTTTCTAAAGGCGAAATCGCTACACGTGGGAGTGGAGGTTTGGCCCTTTCTGTTTTCGCGCAAATTGGTGGTGACGGATCTGAGCATCGACCAGCCGGAGATTGCGCTGGTGCAGGCGCCTTCCGGCGATTGGAACTTCTCGAGTTTAGGGGCGAAGGCGAGAGCTGCGCCCGGGTCGCCGGTCCAGACGCCCACCGCAACGTCTAGCCTGCCGCCGGCTTCGGCGAACCTGCCGCTGAATCTTTCAGTAAAGCTGATAAAGATCAGCAATGGCCAGTCGCCGCTGGCGAGGACCGTCGGCCATTGGAAGCCGCTGGTGCTGGAGCAGGTCAACATGGAGCTGCGGGATTTTTCGAGCACGTCTAGTTTCCCGTTCTCGCTGGTGGCGCAGGTGCATGGCG
>Ga0182024_10004145_pt1 | contig 33686 bp, 33 predicted proteins | sample P32metaG_FD_120480 | JGI IMG/M metagenome (GOLD analysis project Ga0182024, IMG submission 120480) | Permafrost microbial communities from Stordalen Mire, Sweden - P3-2 metaG (Illumina Assembly) | ecosystem: Environmental > Terrestrial > Soil > Wetlands > Permafrost | place: Sweden: Stordalen... | reverse complement strand
CGACCGACCGTTCCATTTTCGGCCTACCTGTTCTATAAGTGGGCGGCCCACCCCGGTGGCCAGCCTGATCGATACGGCGAAGCAATTAACTCGGCGCAGATTGTTGAACAGGCCCGTTGGATGATCTCGGAATACGGCTTTACCGCCATCAAACTGAAGGGCGGGGTGTTAGCGCCACTAGAAGAGGTTGCGACGATTCACGCGCTGCGTGACGCGTTCCCGGAGGTTCCCTTGCGGCTCGATCCCAATGCTGCTTGGACTGTCGAGACGTCAGTCCGGGTTGGAACGGAATTGGATGGTGTCTTGGAATATTTGGAAGACCCGACCTTCGGTCTTGCGGCCATGGCCGACGTCGCGCGACGCGTGCCAATGCCATTAGCGACCAACATGTGCGTCGTGGGCTTTGAGGACCTCGCCCCCGCCATCGAGCAACGTTCCGTAGGTGTTATCCTCTCGGACCACCACTACTGGGGAGGGCCGCGTCGGGTCCAAGGACTCGCCACGATCTGTGACACCTTTGACTTGGGCCTTTCCATGCACTCCAACTCGCATCTCGGCATCAGCCTGGCGGCGATGACGCACGTGGCGGCGGCAGTCCCGAACTTGACCTACGCGCTCGATACCCACTGGCCCTGGAAGGACGAGGATGTCATTGTGGAGGGAGTGCTGTCCTTCAAGGACGGCGCCGTGGCGGTCCCCTCAACACCGGGCTTGGGCATTGAACTTGATCGTGACAGGCTCGAGAGACTCCACCGGCAGTACCTCGACTGCGGCATCACCACGCGAAGCGACACGGTCTACATGCACGAGATTGACCCGTCCTTCGATGCGACTCCGGCACGCTGGTGAAGGTCGTCGGCTACTCCTACCCGTGGGACTACGAGGGTGATCCGAGCGCCGTCGAACGTGCCGTGGCGTTAGGTGTTGACGTGGTGGCGCTCGCCGCGTCGTATCACGCGTGCCGGGCGGTGAGTCCGCTTCACCCCACCCGTCGATTCGTGGACGTACCAACGTCCGCGCTGTACGTGCCCGTGCGTGAAGAGGTCTGGCGAGGTCAACGTCTGATTCCGAGCGCTCCCCAATGGTCGAGTGATGTCGATATCTTCAACAGTGCGCGATCGCAACTGGTTGATGCGGGGCTCGAGGTTGACGCGTGGATCGTACTGACCCACCACGACGAACTGGGACGTGGGAATCCCGACCTCACAGTGAAGAATGCGTTCGGCGACGTCTACACGTACGCACTCTGTCCCCAGGCACCCGACGTGCGACAGTACTGTCTCACCCTGGTCGAGGAAGTCGTACGTTCCGGGCGGTGCCACGGAGTGGTGCTCGAAGCGTGCGGCCCCGTGGGCGTTGCTCACGCCGGAGCCCACGACAAGAACGAGTTCGCGCAGTGGAGCAGTGCCGTGAAAGAACTGTTGTCGCTGTGTTTTTGTGACCATTGTCGCCAAGGTCTCAATGACCTCGGTGTGGATATCGACGAGCTGGCACGGCGCGTGCGTACGGGTGTGAATGGAGGTGCTATTTCGGTTGAAGTTGCACTCGGTGACGAACTCAGTGATCGGGTCGCTACGTTTCGTTCAAGCACCGTTGGTCGATTTCGCGAAGAGATTGTTGAGAGGGTTCACGACGTACAGGCCGATGCCACCGTCACCATGCACGTCTCCGCCAACCAATGGGCCACTGGAGCATTTCCAGGTTCGTTCGATGACGAGTCGTTGTCCCGTGTGGCGACCGTGGTGGCGAACTGCTGGGATCCCGAGACTGCAGAGCGGGAGTTGCAGCGGTTATGCGCGCTGGTCGGCGATCGACGTCGCGTGGGTGCTTACCTGCGCCTCGACCGAGGATGGGACGACGACACGCAAATTGCCGACACCATCAGTCGCTACGTCAACTCCGGAATGAACGAGTTGCACCTGTATCACCTGGGACTCGTCGCACAGTCGGGACTTGACGTCGGGCGTCGTCTCATTGAAGCCAGCTCCGCGCACACGGGCGACCGTTGGATGCGGGCCAACACGCCCGCATGGCAAGAAGAGCGACTGTAATGACCGAGGAGATCCTAATTACCGGCGCCGCTGGCGAAATCGGATCGTGGCTGCGCCGGTCACTGCGTCAATCGGATCGCCGTATTCGTTTGCTGGACATTGCGTCCCAAAACGCGCCGGAACCGGATGAGTCAGCGCGAGTGATTACCGCGTCGATCACTGACCAAGACGCCATGACCGACGCCTGTGAAGGCGTCGATGCGGTGATCCATCTGGGTGGTCTCTCCACGGTCGGCTATTCCTGGGACGAGTACCTGGACGTGAATGTCAACGGCACACATTGCCTGCTCGAGGCGGCACGGCGCTGCGGCGTGCCACGCGTTGTCTACGCCAGCAGCCATCACGCGGTGGGATTCCAGCCCAATACACCTGGGCGTATGGTTCCCGATTACCTCTATTCGCGTCCCGACAGCCTCTACGGATTCTCCAAGGCCGCGAGCGAGAGTTTGTGCAGTCTCTATCACGACCGTTACGGCCTCGACGTCATCTGCATCCGCATTGGCTCCTTTCGTACTCGCCCCACGGATCTGCGCACCCTCTGGAACTGGTTGTCACCGGGGGATTGCACTCGACTCTTCGAGGCGGCGCTGACAACTGCCAGCCCTGGCTTCCGGCTCGTCTGGGGCGTGTCGGCCAATGACCGCGGCATCATGTCACTGGAAGAAGCGCGGACCATTGGCTACGTGCCGCTGGATGACGCGGAAGAGTTCATCAGCGATATTGGTGCGGGTGCTGAGGCCGGAAAAATCCACGGTGCTGACCTCATTGGTGGTCCTTTCACGTCGCCAACGGTGGAATAAGGATGGGCTAAGCCAAATACACGGGCGATTGTCGTGAGATGAAGTAAACAGAAAACGAGGTGCTGCGCTTGACTTTCAGCGACCTCGCTACGCCCAGCCCAATTCGTCGAGCCGAGGATCGCTGATGCCAAAGTGGTGGGCCACTTCGTGGATGACTGTCTTGCGGACCTGCGCCTTTACTTCTTCTTCACTGTTGCAGTAGCGACAGATCGCGGCTTGATACAGCGTGATCCGGTCGGGCAGCACACCGGTATAACTCATCGGGCCGCGTTGGGTGAGCGGAATACCCTCGTACAGACCAAAGAGATTGCGGCCCTGCGCCTCGTCCTCGACAATGATGGCCACGTTTTCCATCACCGACGAGAGTGACGGTGGCAGTAACGCGAGGGCCTCGGCGGCGAGCTCTTCAAAACGCTCGTTGGTCACAATGAACATCGAGATAGCGTACCGGTCGCCTCAAATGGTGAGCCCGCAGACCTCTATTCGAGGCCTTCAAAACCTTGACGTTCGCGTTCGATGAGACGCGCCTTGGACATGTCGTTCTCGGGGTTGGCCCGTACTTCTCGCACCAGGGTGGCCGTGGGATCGCCGACCGCTTGATGCATGCGGCTGCCCAAATAGCTGAAGTGCGGCCGAGGGCCCTCGGTCATTATCTGAATCTGAGTCTTGGGATCTGACGCCGTGCGTGCGAAGTGCTGAGACAACAGGTAGCCGTACGCGGCCGACGCCACGAGTCCCGCCGCGAAGATGACGAAACCGACGACCTCTAGCGCCCTGCCCGGCGTGTTGGACGATTTTTCAATGCCAAAGCCGACCAAGAACACCGCGGCACCCAATGTCAAGACGCCTTCGGAGATGTAGAGGCCGCGGTCGAGACGGCGCCGGTGGGCAATCTTCTGCTCGGTCATGGGAACTGCCTTTCTTACGGGACGAGTGCGCATCCGGAAAAGGTGAACTCACTCCATTCTAGGGGTGAATATTGAAAATTACGTGAAGCGAAGAGGGTAGAAAGACCGTGTCGTTTCTTGTCGCTGCAGCTAAAACCTGGAAGTTCCTTGGGCGTAGTCACTTTCGACCGTGGAGCGGATCGTGTTGACCACTGCTGTGACCGAGGTGATGATGCCTAATTCACGGTTGTAGTCGAGCGATGACGTCGAAAAATTTTCGCTGCCGACAAATACAGTGCCACCACGGCCAATGCAGTCGGCGCAAATGACCTTCGCGTGGATGTACACCTGACTTTCACTTAACGTGTGCACGTGCACGCCCGCACTGGCCAACTCGGAGAGCGCGGAATGCCACTCTGAGTCATACGTCATCACGACCTCGACGTCGACACCACGATTAGCCGCTGCTTCCAACGCCGACTCAATGGTGTACGAGTCCATCTCCTCGTTCTCCACCAACAGGGAGTGCTTGGCCGACTCGATCAGGTTGACGAGATTGTTGGTCGATCCCGGACTCCAGACCAGGTCACCACTTCCCGTGCTGAGCGGCGCGCTGCGGTGGGCAAAGTCCGCCGAGAACGTGGCCTGTGCCGCCGCGATGTCGGCGCGGCTGCGATCGAGCACCCAAAAATCGCGCGTAGACGAGTAGTACTGCGCCTGGAAGTTGGCGGTGCCAATGTAGAGCGACGTGCCGTCAATGACGAGGTACTTCGCATGGAAAATTTGATTATCGGGCGCGAAGACCACGTGTACCCCGCCGCGTTCCAACGTCTTGGCCGCCGGTTCGTTGTCGTTCGCGATGCCGTACTCCGAATCAAGCACCACCCGCACGTCAACGCCCGCGCGGGCTCGGGCGACGAGGTTGGACTCGAGAGTAGGATCCTCAAACTCGTACATCGACAGGTCGATCGTGTGTTTAGCGCCGAGGATCGCGTGGCCCAGGAATCCGAAACCGGCCGACGGTTCGACGAATGTGGAGAGTTGACTCGGTGACGCTGCCGCCGACGCGTGACTGGCGGTTACGCCCAGCGACATCAGCGTCATGGCGAGCATCGACAGCGCAAGTCGGGCCAGCCGGGAATGCGTGCGCTGACGAATTGGCGTGCTGGAAGCGGCGTAACGCCCGACGGAATTAACGAACGTGCCCCGCATCATCAAAGATGCCCTCAAGTGTCGGGGCGACGCTTGAAGCTTCGTAGGTGGTGATCGCGTCCTCGCGGCGTTCGGTGAGGCCAATGTCGTCCCAGCCGTTGAGCAAGCGCTGCTGGGTCATCGGGTCGAGGGTGAAGGTACGCTGCCATCCCACCTCGGGCACTTCCACGCGCAGGTGCACCACGTCGACCACGACTAATCGGGCGGGTTCGAGTTTGACCAAATTCGTCAACTCTTCAACGTCGTCGGCGCCCAGTTGCACAATCACGAGTCCCTGTTTGGAGGCGTTGTTCTGAAAGATGTCGCCGAAGGATGGAGCGATGATTGCCTGAAACCCAAAATCCATGAGGGCCCACACCGCGTGTTCGCGCGATGAGCCAATGCCAAAGCGAGGCCCGGCGGTCATGATGGTCGCGCCCACGAAGTCCGGTCGGTTGAACACAAACTCGGGATCGTCGCGCCATTCGCTAAAGAGTCCGCGCCCGAATCCCGTGCGCTCCACCCGTTTGAGCCAGTCAGAGGGAATGATCTGGTCGGTGTCGACGTCGGACCGCTCGAGCGGCACGCAACGGCCCTCAACAACGCTGACCGGTTTCATGTACTGAGCTCTGTGGGCGACGAGAAGTGGCCCTTAATGGCGGTGGCGGCCGCGACGACGGGGGAGACGAGATGGGTGCGACCGCCGCGTCCCTGGCGGCCTTCGAAATTCCGGTTCGACGTCGAGGCGCAGCGTTGTCCGGGTTTCAGTGTGTCGGGGTTCATGCCCAGGCACATTGAGCAGCCCGGCTCTCGCCATTCGAATCCGGCGTCCGTGAAGATTTGGTCGAGGCCCTCGTCTTCGGCCTGCTTCTTTACGCGATGCGATCCGGGAACGACGAGGGCTCGCACGTGCTCGGCAACGTGATGCCCGCTCGCGACCGCGGCGGCGGCCCGAAGATCTTCGATACGCGAGTTGGTGCACGATCCAATGAAGACCACGTCGACGGCAATGTCGCGCACAGCAGTGCCCGGTTCTAGGTCCATGTAGGTGAGGGCCCGGATAGTGGCCTCGCGCTGGTCGGGGTCGCTGATGGTTTCGGGCGTGGGCACGACGCCATTGAGCGCCACGACCTGGGCGGGATTCGTGCCCCACGTGACGAAGGGCACCAGGTCGGCAGCGTCGAGTTCGATCTCGACGTCGAAGTGGGCATCGTCATCGCTCGTAAAGGTGCGCCAACGAGTGACCGCGACTTCGAACGCGTCACCCTCGGGCACTCCGGGGCGACCGCGCAGGTAGTCAATGGTTTTCTCGTCGACCGCTACCAGTCCGGCGCGCGCGCCGGCTTCGATGCTCATATTGCACACGGTCATGCGACCTTCCATGCTGAGCGCCCGGATGGCCTCACCGCGGTACTCAATGACGTGGCCGGTGCCGCCGCCGGTGCCGAGTCGCCCGACAATGGCGAGCGCGATGTCCTTGGCGCTGACGCCCTCGGGGGCAAGGCCGTTCACGGTGACCGACATTGACTTGGCCCGCTGCTGGGGCAGTGTTTGGGTCGCTAGTACGTGCTCGACCTCGCTGGTGCCAATACCGAAGGCCAGCGATCCGAAGGCCCCGTGGGTCGACGTGTGCGAGTCACCGCACACAATCGTCATGCCGGGCTGGGTGACGCCCAATTCCGGTCCAATGACGTGAACAATTCCTTGGTTCTCGTGACCGCGAGGAAATAACGTGATGCCGAACTGCGCACAGTTCTCGTCGAGCACCTCGAGCTGTCGACGCGAGATGGGGTCGCTCACCGGTGTGCTGAGCGGATCGGTGGGCACATTGTGGTCGGCCGTCGCCAGCGTCCGGTCGGGACGGCGCACCGTACGCCCATTCAGGCGCAGCCCGTCGAAGGCCTGCGGGCTGGTGACCTCGTGGACCAAGTGCAGGTCTATGTAGAGCAGCGTGGGCTCGCCTTCGGGCGAGGCCACCACGTGCTCATCCCAGATCTTGTCAAAAACGGTGCGACCGGCCACGATTTAGCGCAGACCCACGATCTTCACCCGAAGAATGCCCGACGGCGCCTCGTATTCGACCACCTCTCCGATTGAGTGGTGCAGCAACGCCTCACCGAGCGGCGAGGTGGGCGAGGCCACCAGCACGTCGTCGGGACGCTCCTCAATGGATCCAATGAAGAACTCCTGAAAATCATCGTCGCCGTCGCCTTCGTACACCACTTGGACAATCGAGGCGAATTGAACGGCGTCGGCGTGTTCGTCGCGCTCGACAATCTCATGGTTGCGGATCACGTTGTCGATCTGGCGAATTCTCGATTCCATCTTGCCCTGGGCATCCTTGGCGGCGTGGTAGTCACCGTTCTCCGACAGGTCGCCCATCAATCGAGCTGATTCAATCGTGCGCGCGATGGACGTGCGTCCCGCAGTCGTCAGTTCGAGGTACTCGGCCTCAAGTTTGTCCAAGGTTTCTTGGGTGATGCGGTGAATTTCGCCGGCCATGGCCCAACCTTTGTCGAGGAGAAGACCTAATTCTACCGCTCGATGTGACAGATTCTTCCGCGAGTTTGCCCCTGCGAGTGCTCGGCGACCAAACTAGGAGTACCAAAGGGGGCCCAGATCATGAGTAACGAGCGCACGTATCGCGTGGCCGTGCTCGGCGGCGACGGCATTGGACCCGAGGTTACCGAGGCGGCCCTCGACGTCGTGCGAGCGACCGGCGTCGTGCTGGCGACCACGTACTACGAATTGGGCGCGGCGCGATATTTGCGCGACGGCTTCGTGCTCGACGATGAGACGCTCGAGGCGTTACGAGGTTTTGACGCCATCCTCCTGGGTGCCGTAGGCCCCGCCATTGGCGACGCCAGAATCCCCGGGGGCGTGCTGGAACGCGGACTACTGCTGCGCATGCGGTTCGGGCTCGATCTCTACATCAACTTCCGACCCTTTCGCGGCGTGGCGGGATCCATTGCCGAGGGCTGTCAGTTCGCGATCGTGCGTGAGAACACCGAGGGGCCCTACGCCGGTGAGGGCGGGGTACTGCGCTACGGCACGTCCGACGAAGTAGCGACGCAGGGATCGGTCAACACTCGCTTTGGCGTCGAGCGCTGCGTGCGCTACGCCTTTGAGCGCGCGGCGTCACTGCCGACTCCCAAGCTGACCCTGGTCCACAAGACCAACGTGCTCACCTTCGCCGGTGACCTGTGGGCGCGCGTGGTGAGGGAAGTGGGCAGCGAATTTTCTAACGTCGAAGTGGACTACAACCACGTCGACGCCGCGTGCATCTACCTGGTCGAGAGTCCGCAGCGCTACGGCATCATCGTGACCGACAACCTCTTCGGTGACATCCTTTCGGACCTCGCCGGCGCGGTGACCGGTGGCATTGGCTACGCCGCGAGCGCGAACTTGAACCCCGCACGCACGGGTGCGTCGCTGTTCGAACCGGTGCACGGGGCCGCGCACGACCTCGTGGGCACGGGTCTGGCCAATCCGCTGGCGGCCGTCTCCTCGGCAGCGCTGATGCTCGAGCACCTGGGAGAGTTGGAGGCGGCCAACCGTGTCAGCCAAGCCGTGCAAGACTTTGATGGTGACGTGAAGACGCTGGGAACGCTCGGCGTGACGAAACAACTACTAGAGAGGTTGTAGAGATGGCCATTACTCCCACCAAGAAGATCTGGATGGACGGCGCGCTGGTTGCGTGGGAGAAGGCCACGGTGCACGTACTCACCCACACGCTGCACTACGGCACCGGCGCCTTTGAGGGCATTCGGGCTTATCCCACGTCGAAGGGTCCGGCCATCTTCAGGCTTCGTGACCACTTGGAGCGTCTCTTACGCAGTTGCAAGATCCTGATGATCGACGTGCCCTACACGTTGAACGAACTCTGTGAAGCGTCCGTCGAAGTGGTGCGCGTGAACAAGATGGCCGACGGTTGTTACCTGCGGCCCCTGGTGTACTTGGGCTACGGAGAAATGGGCGTCAACCCACTGCCGGCCCCGGTGAACGTGGCGATTGCCTGCTGGCCGTGGGGCGCGTACCTGGGTGACGAGGGCGCGGAGAACGGCGTGCGAATGAAGATCTCTTCGTGGGTGCGCCACGGTCCCAACGCGATGCCCACGGCGTCTAAGACCGTGGGCGGCTACGTCAACTCGAGCCTGGCCAAGGTCGAAGCGGTCAAGGCCGGGTACGACGAAGCAATCATGCTCGGCCCCGACGGGCGAATCTCGGAGTGCACGGGTGAGAACCTCTTCATTGTTCGCGACGGCCTGATCATCAGCCCGCCGCCGTCCGAGGCCGGCGCGCTGCGCGGTGTGACGCAGGCGAGCGTGGTTCGCATCGCGAACGACCACGGCTACTCGGTGAGTTTTGAAGCCATGCGCCGAGACGACCTGTACGTGGCCGATGAGGCGTTCCTCACTGGCACCGCGGCCGAGATCGTGCCCATTGCCTCGGTGGATGATCGTGTCGTGGGCGAGGGTCATCCCGGCCCCATCACCAAGGTCCTCCAAGCGACGTACCACCAGGCCGTGCGCGGCGAGTTAGCGCAGTACGAAACTTGGCTAACCAGGATTTAGTCGGACTTTTCAGGGGTAAGGTCGAAGTATGACTCAACCCACGTTTTCTCCCGTTCCTGCGTCCGGTGAAGTGCGCCCGACCATGCCCACGCAGACTCCCGAAATTGGCCGTACCCCCAAGCCCGGACTGCAGCATTCGTTGAACCCCGCCTCGGGCAAGGGCCACGGCACTCCGGCGCCCGGCGAGGGATTCGCCCTCACGATCTCCCAGCGCGAGTGCGCCAAACTGCACTTCGCCCATCCCCACGACCGCCGCGACGTGGAACTGGGTGTCGCGCTGGTCGCGGCCAAGCGCGCCAGCCTCGTGGGTCGCGGCCCGATCCCCGAGGACGTGCACGTGGCGTTGGACCACTTCGGACTGCGTACGTCGTCACTGATCGAGCGTGACCAGACGGCGCGATTCGCGGGTCTGGCGCACAGTTACGCGTTGCAGCGCCGTTTTGTTGACGGCGTCTCGAGGGAAGATTTGCTGATTAGCGTCGCCCACGTCGGTCACTAGCACTACGAAAGAATTGCCATGAGTTTCGATCTCAACGACGAGCAGCGAGCCTTTCGCGAAGTGATGCACGGGTTCGTGGATAGTCGGGTGACCCCGCACGCCGCGCGCTACGACCGCGAGCAGGTATTCCCCCAGGACAGTTGGGAGGCCTGCCGCGAGATGGACCTGCCGTCGGTGTGGGTGCCCGAGGCGTACGGCGGATCCGGTGGTGACATGGTGACCCAGGCGATCATGATCGAAGAGCTCGCCCGGGGCTGCGCCTCAACGTCGGTGACCATGCTGATCTCCAAACTGGCGATGCTGCCCATCATGAATTTTGCCTCCGACGAGATCAAGCAGCAGTACCTGCCGCGATTCGCGACGGGCGAGATCCAAGGGTCCTACTGCCTCTCCGAAGCCGACGCCGGCTCCGACGTGGCCTCCATGCGCTGTCGCGCAGTGCGCGACGGTGACGACTACGTGCTCAACGGCTCGAAGTTCTGGATTACCAACGCCGGCGTGTCGGACACGTATACGGTCTTCGCGTCCACCAATTTGGACCTAAAGAGTCGCGGCATCACCTGCTTCCTCGTCGAAAAAGGCCCGGGCGTGGGGTTCCCCAAGTTTGAAGACAAGCTCGGTCTGCGCGCCTCTCCCACGGGTGAGGTGGTCTTTGACAACGTGCGCGTACCGCTGTCGCACCGCATTGGCGAGGAGGGCGACGGCTTCAAGATTGCCATGCACACGCTCGCGCGTTCGCGACCCACGATTGGCGCTCAGGCCGTCGGCATCTCTCAGGGCGCCATCGACTTCGCGGGCACCTACATGCAGGGCAGGAAGGCCTTCGGTGCACCAATCAGTGACCTGCAGGGCCTGCGCTTCATGCTGGCCGACATGGCGATTCGCAACGAAGCGGCGAGGGCGCTGGTCTACCGCGCCTGCGCCATCATTGACGCCGGCGACCCCGACGGGGAGTTGGGCTACATCGGCGCGGCGGCCAAGTCCTTCGCGTCCGACACCGCGATGAGCGTCACGACCGACGCCGTGCAATTGCTCGGCGGCTACGGATTCACCAAGGAGTTCCCGGTCGAACGCTTCATGCGCGACGCCAAGATCACGCAGATCTACGAAGGGACCAATCAGGTCCAGCGTGTCGTCGTCGCCAAGCATCTCTTAAAGTAGGTCGTCGTGACGCCGTCTCCTTCCAGTCCGGTGCACTACGTGCGCCGAGGTCTCCTAAAGATCAGCGACGCCACGGTGTTAGAAGCGGTTGATTCGCTTGACCTGCGCGGCAACGCCAAGATCAGCGCCGTGGTGGGCATGCCATTGCGCAGCCTCCAGCAACGACGTGACGTCACCGCCTTCGCCATTGGGGCGCCCATCGCGGCGGTCAAAGGCCTCTTGGAACTGCTCGCCATGGAACCGCTAGAAAAGGTCGTCACCGCACTCGGTGATCACGCAGATTCGCCCTCCTACGAGCAACTCTCGACGGCCGTTGATCAACTCATCGCGGACGGCGCGACGGATGATGAGATTGTGGCGTTGCTCACCTTCGCGATTGGTGAAGAGTTCCCGGCGGCGCCACACTGTCGACAGCTGCTCGACGAACGTCCCCAATTTGAGTTGCCGGAGCTGCCGGAAATCGCGCCCAGCTCCGCGCTGTTGGCGCCCAAGCAGATTGATCCCGAGGTTCGAGAGCAGCGCAAGGCTCGCCGTGAAGAGGAGAAGCGCCGGCGCCGCAATAGCGCACCGGTGCACCCGGCACGTCCGGTGCGAGTGAAGAGCGACAAAAAGGTGGCGCCGGTGGAACCGGCGCCCGTGCCCGTAGAACCGGTACCGTCGATTGAGCGGCGCCGGCTGCTGCTGACGCCGGCCGAATCAGAACGGTTCAGCACCGAACATCCCTTCGTCGCTACCGTCGTGCTCGCCGAGGTCCCATTTGACGCGGTCGATCCCGTCATCCCCGAGCAGCGCGCCAAACTTCGTCCGGCGCTGGTCGTGGCGGCGGGCGAGTCGGGCGCGCTGGTGCGCGGCATCTATTCGAACACCTCGACAACCCGATCGCTCTTTCAGCCCTGGCGCCGGCTCGGGTTTGACCACATTTCCTACATCGACGACGCGCGAACGGCGTTGTCGCTCTCAAGCCTCGACGAGCTAGAACGCTTAGGTCGACTGAGCGACGACGAGTGGAACGCCGTCAACCAATAATTTGGGGAATACTGTCTGGACTGTCGATTTTGTCGATTCTCATTCGTCGGTATTGGTGAGGTCCGAGGTGCGGGCCTAACTGTAAGGAGACCAGAAATGTCTGAATATTTAGTCCTGATCTACGAAAACGAAGCGTCGTGGGCGAACGCCAATGGCGAGACTGCCGGCAAGATGATGGCCGAGCACGAATCCTTTGGACAAAACAACGCGTCGAAGCTTCGCGGTGGCAACGCGCTGCACCCGACCTCCAGTGCCACGTCCCTTCGACGTGACGCCTCGGGCAAACTGCTCATCACCGACGGCGCATTCGCCGAGACCAAAGAGGCGCTCGGCGGGTACTACGTCATTGAAGCGGCCGACCTGGACGAAGCAATCGCGATTGCGGGCCAGGTGCCGGCGGCATTCGGCGGCGTTGAAGTACGTCCCATCCGGGTATTCGACTGATCAACCAGCACCCGTCCGTCGAGGTGGAGGCTGCGGTCGCGCTCGCCTATCAGAGCGAGTGGGCCTTCGTGCTCGCCGCGACGATACGGGTCGCGGGTGATATCGACGTGGCCGAGGAATGCGTGCAGGATGCGTTTTCTAAAGCCCTGATCATGTGGCCGAAGGTCGGAGTACCCGCGAAACCGGGTGCCTGGCTGACGACCGTCGCGCGGCGTCGCGCAATTGACGTCTTGCGACGACAGTCCACGCACGATCGATTGCTCACCGACGTCGTGTACAAAGACGATGAGGCGAAGGAGATTGTCGGGAATGATTCACTCATTGCCGATGACCGCCTTCGCCTCATCTTCACGTGCTGTCACCCGTCGCTGTCTATTGAGACCCAAGTAGCACTCACGCTGCGATTGCTGTGCGGGCTCACCACCGCCGAGGTGGCGCGAGCCTTCCTCGTGAGTGAGTCGACGATGGCGGCGCGCCTCACGCGGGCCAAGAAGAAAATCAAGACATCGAACATTCCGTATCGAGTGCCCACCGAGACCGATCTGCCTGAACGAATCGAGGCGGTCCTCTCCGTGGTGCACCTCGTCTTCACGACTGGTCATACCGCGCCGACCGGCGTTGACCTCATGCGTCGCGACCTCGTGGAGCGCGCGCTTGAACTCGCGCGCATGTTGAGGGTTTTGTTGAATGATGATGCCGGGGTGGCGGGGTTGTTGGCGCTGATCCTCCTCACTGACGCCCGACACAAGACTCGCACGGGTCCCGATGGTTCGTTGCTGCTCTTGTCGGAACAGGACCGTAACCAGTGGGACGCCAAGGCCATCAGTGAGGGCATTGACCTGGTGCACGAGGCACTTCGACAATCTCCGGCGGGCCGTTTTGCACTGATGGCTGCCGTCTCGGCGGTGCATGCGGAATCGCCGTCGTGGCAGGAGACCGACTGGACCCAGATCATTGCCCTCTATGACTTGCTGCTGGTGTCGTGGCCCTCACCGGTAGTCGCGCTCAACCGCGCCGTCGCCGTGGGCATCGCGCGGGGCCCGGAAGCGGGCCTCGAGGCCCTCGCGCAGCTGGTGCCGGAATCGCAACTGAGTGACTACAACTATCTCGCGAGCGCGCGCGCCGATTTTCTGCGACAGCTGGACCGCCGTGACGAAGCCCGTGCTGCCTACCTTGAGGCGCTAACCCAGTGTGAGAATGAAGTCGAGCGGGCGTTCCTCGAACGACGTGTGGCGGAACTGGATCAGTGACGTTGAAGTTTCAGGTTCAAATTTGTCATCGTCGCGTAACCAGAACGTCCTATCTCGCAAAGTAAGGTAAATGGGTGAAATTATCCCCGCGCTGGTTACTTCGCCGGGGCACGCTGGTCTCAGTTGGTGTGAGCGGCCTGTTGATTACGACGCTCATCGTGGTGACGCCGGAGATCGCCCGGTCGTCGACGACCACCACGACGTCGAGCACGTCCACCTCGACGACGTCGACGTCGACCACCACGACGCTGCCAGGAACGACCACGACGTCAACCTCGACGACCACGACAACGTTGCCCGCAGTGATTCCCGCGAGACTCAAACTTCCGTGGCCCAAGAAGGGCAGCGCCGCGATCGCCATTCCCGCGCTGTCGATTGCGGCGGCGTCGCCGAACCAACCCCAGCAGCCAATCGCAAGTCTCACCAAGATGATGACGACGTGGGTCGTGCTGCACCATCTTCCCCTGACCTTCTCGCAACGCGGACCCTGCTTGAGCGTTACCGCGAACGAGGTCAAGATGTACCACTTTGACGTCGAGACCGATCAGTCCAGCGCCGCGATCGCCAACGGCGAAACCCTCTGCGAAGGGACGCTGCTGCGCGGTTTACTGGTGCACTCCGCGGGGGACTACGCCGCACTGCTCGTGACGATGCTGGGCATGACCGATGCGCAGTTCGTGAACGAAATGAATCGCGACGCGAAAGCTTTTGGCATGACGCACACTCACTACGTTGACTACACCGGGATCTCCCCGTACGACCGATCAACGGCGCAGGATCAAACGATCATCGCGGTGGCGTTGATGACCAATGAGCCCATCGTGCGCAATATCGTGGCCCTGCCGAGCGTGAAATTGCCGGTCGCCGGAGTGGTCATCTCCTACACGCCGCTCATAGGCCGCGATGGCGTCGTCGGCGTGAAGTCTGGATACACCAACTTGGCCGGCGGATGCGACGTGATGGCCATTAATTATTCCCTTAATGGCTCCGTGATCACGACCTACGCCGTCGACCTCGGCCAGCGCGGCGGGGACGCCCTTAATATCGCCGGTTACGCCAATCTTCTACTCTCATCCACCCTGCGCGCACAGTTCGTGCGTGTTGTGGGGCCCGACGGGACCACCGTCGAGTGGGAGGGCTGGCCCGGCTACGTTGTTGCGCCCACGACCACGACGACGTCGACAACCACGACGTCAACTACGTCGACAACCACGACGTCCACCACAACCACGACAATCCCGTAGTTTTATCGCGAGTCCCGCGCTCGTCGCCGATATACAAAGTACGCGCGGTCGGACTCGTCCGTCGGTGTGGCGCCCGTGGGGTCTGTCTCTTCTAACAATTCGAAGTCGCGCGCCAGCGCGTCTCGTAGCTGTGACAGCGTGACGCCCAACTCCACAATGACTTCGTGATGCAGTGAAAAATTTCTGTCCTCGCGATGCTCGAAAACACGAATGTCCCACTCTGCGTGGACGCCGTCGTCGAACTCGACGTTCATGATGAGGGTGTGACCGTCGAAGTCGTGGACCCACGGCGCCATCTCGGCGAGCCGCTGGAACCTACCAATCGTATTGATGTCAAAGATGAAGATTCCGCCGTCAACCATTTGCGTAGACACTCGCTCGAACATCGATATCCAACCGTCAAACGTTGGTACGTGATTGAGGGTGTCAAAGACGCATAGCACCACGTCAAACCGCTGGGGCAGCGTAAAAGTTGTCATGTCATCGAGGTGTAGATCGGCGTCGGGACATCGTCGTGCGGCGATCTCCAACATTTCGGGCGAGAGGTCGACACCGGTCAGGTTAAGTCCCGACCCGAGTCCAGCGAGGATCGCTCCGGTGCCGCAACCGAGTTCGAGTACCGAGTCTGCGTGCGGGCGGAAGTGCTCGATGTGGCTGAGAATCTTGAGACTCGTGTCGACCGGGTCGCCGTTGATGGCGTCGTAGTAGCGAGCGAACTCTCGGTAGGCGGCCATCAACCTATCTTGTCATTGCTCGTCAATCTTGACCACGTTGTGGTGTGCTGACGATGCGACTAGTAACCCAGGTCGGCGTCGACAAGACCCAGGAGTTCTTCATCCGCTCCGAGACGTCGCACGTTTTCGGTAATTCGCTTCGCGAGCAGGGGAAAAATCATTTCCCGGGTGTCGGCGGTGTGCGGGGTGATGAGACAGTTCTTTAGTTTCCAGAGCGGGTGACCGGAGGGCAATGGTTCAGGTTCAGTCACGTCGAGCGCCGCGCCACCGATGACACCTCGACGCAGGGCCTCGACCAATGCGGTGGTGTTCACGAGCCCGCCGCGACCCACGTTAATCAACCACGCGTCATCTCTCATGACGTCCAACTCGTCGCGACCAATCATGTGATACGTCTGCGCCGTCAGTGCCGGAGCAAGCACCACGACGCGAGCAGTCGCCAGTGCCTCGTTTAGGTGCTCACTGTCGAGTGTCAGTTCGGCACCCTCGAGAGGTTCCGGCCGAGGGCGAACGACAGTGACGTGGGCTCGAAACGGCGCCAGCAATTCGAGCAACGAGACCGTGATGCCGCCCGCGCCGACGACAGTGACGGTCTCGTCAAAGAGACTTACGCCGGCCGGTTTCCCCCACGAGCGCGCGCGCGCCCGCGTCGGTATGTGTCGCAGCCCCGCCAACATGAGCGTCAGCGCGTGCTCGGCGACGGGCTCGGCGTAGGCCCCCTTCGCCGACGTCCACTGTTGGTCACGGGTGATGACGCCGGCTGCGAAGACGTCCTCCACGCCCGCGAGCGGCAACTGCACCCAGGGAATGCCGGGGTGCGCGTTGAGATATTTTTTGAGATTTTCGGCCGCCCGGAACTGAATCCAGATCAGTCCGTCGGGGTGATCGTCGATAGAGACGGTCTCGCCCCCGCCCCGACGGACTGCTTCGTCCGCCCAATATGCCCCTTCGGGACCCACCGCGATACGCGGTTTCACGCCAACTCGATGGGCTCGTGGTTCGTCGATCCAATCGCACGCGCCACGTGTGGTTGAGCGAGCGAGTGGCGCTGAGAAATGAGTGACGCGTCGGGACTCATCGCTGGTCCCAGTTGATGCCGGAAAGGGTCCCTAGCGCACGAATGAGCGACTGGGTGCCGTCGAGACCGCCGCCTTGGGCTTGCAAGGCCACGTAGAGCTGATGGGCGAGCGCGAGTCCGGGTAGTGACAGGTGCATGCGACTCGCTTCGCTGAGCGCGATGCCCATGTCCTTAACAAAATGGTCAACGTAGAATCCGGGCGCCATGTTGCCTGCTATAGCGCGTGGAGCAAGATTGGACAGCGACCAACTTCCCGCGGCTCCGCCGCTTACCGACGCGAGCACGGTCTCGAGGTCGAGTCCGGCCCGGTACGCGTAGAGCAACGCCTCGCAGACGCCCACCATGTTGCTCGCGATGAGCACCTGATTCATCATCTTGGTGTGTTGGCCCGCTCCGTGATCGCCCTGGCGCACAATGGTGGCGCCCATCACCTTGAGACACGGTTCTAACGCGAGAAAGACATCCTCCGGCCCGCCGACCATGATCGAGAGGGTCGCGTTCTTCGCCCCAACGTCACCACCCGACACGGGGGCGTCCAGGCTGTGTACGCCGCGTGCCGCCGCGTGCTCAGCGATCTCTACGGCGAGCGCCGGTTCACTCGTCGACATGTCCACCACGACCGAGCCGTCATGGGCCGCGTCGAGCAGACCGTTCACGCCGAATACAACCTCGCGCACGTCAAGTGGGAAACCCAGCATGGTGAAGATCACGTCGCTGTGTTTCGCGACGTCACCCGGCGTGTCGGCCCACGTGGCGCCGGCCGCTACGAGCGCGTCGGCTTTTGACTTCGTGCGTGATGACACGGTTATCGGATAGCCGGCATTCAACAGGTGAGCGCACATGGTTGAACCCATGACACCGGTGCCGATCCAACCGACTCGGGTCGTTGCGGGAGAGACTTCTTTGACTTTTTCCATGGACCGAATGTAGTCCGCTCTCCTAAGAGGGTCGTGACACGAATGTGACTACAACTGGGCGAGACCCTCGGTCGCGATCTTTTCGAACGTCGTCATGTCGAAGTCGAACAGCGAGTCCGGTTCGGGCCAGTGGATGACGAGTTCGGTGATGCCGAGCGCCCCGTAGCGACCGGCCCAGTCCACGAACGCGTCAACCGAGACCAACGGCCGCTCGCTGTTGAGCCCGTCGAGCAGGACCCGTTCGACGGTCTCTAGCGGCCGGTCCACTTCGTCCATGGCCGTCTGCAGTCGGTGCAACTGAGCACTGACGGCGTCGAAACAGGATTCGTCAGCGTCGGCGGAACGACCGGTCGATACCCAGCCCTGCCCGTAACGAGCGACAATGCCGAGACCGCGCGTGCCTGCGGCCGCGACCCAAAAGGGCGGACGTGGCCTCTGCACCGTTCCCGGCAACATGCGAGCGTCAACCGCGCTATAAAAAATACCGGTCTTCGTCGTGAGCGGTTGGGTCAGCAACTCGTCAAGCAACTCAATGAAGTTGACAAACCGGTCCATCCGTTCGCGCGCGGACCATTCCTCTTCGCCCAGTACCGTCGCGTCGTTGCCCAGTCCGCCGGAGCCAATGCCGATGATCAGTCGACCGTCGGACAGGTCGTCGAGGCTCAGGAGATCCTTGGCGAGCGGCACCGGATGACGGAAATTTGGAGTAGTCACCAGCGTGCCCAGGTGAATCGTCGACGTGGCGAGCGCGGCGCCGGTCAAGGTCGAAACGGCGCCGAACCAGGGTCGATCTTGCAAACGGCCCCACGAGAGGTGGTCGTAGGTGTACGCCGCAAAAAAACCTAACTCCTCCGCGCGGCGCCACTTTTCTTCGGACTGCGCCCAGCGCTCCAGCGGAAGAATCACGGTACTGAGTCGCACGCTGCCACCTTACGGTTTTTGGTGATGTGACGACGTCTCGTCGAGAGGTCACCAGATCCATTGGGATGGGCTCGGATTAAATCGCGCGACGTCGTGCGGTTACACTCGCGAATTGTGATGATCAGGCCAGCGAACGAGGTTGACTGGGACGCAATCTATCCTTTCTTCCGTTCCATCGTCGACGCGGGTGAGACCTATGCCTATCCGCTGGGAACGTCCAAGGAAATGTCGCACGCGCTGTGGATGATGCAACCGCCCTCGCTCACGGTCGTCGCGGAGTTAGAGGATGTTGTGGTGGGCTCAGCAACAATGGGACCAAATCGTCCGGGGCGAGGTTCCCACGTGGCAACCGCCAGCTTTATGGTGAGCCCGGATCATCAGGGCCGCGGCGTGGGCACGGCGCTTGGAAAGTACGTGGTTCAGTGGGCGCGCGACAATGGCTTCCACAGTATTCAGTTCAACGCCGTGGTTGAGACGAACCACGGCGCCGTACACCTGTGGCAAAGCCTGGGTTTCGAAATCCTCGCGACGGTGCCCGAGGCGTTCGATCACTCCGAACACGGACTCGTAGGTCTGCACGTGATGTACCTGCGCCTGTAAAGCGGTCATCCAAGCGAGATCAGTGGCGCCAATGGCAATTAACGTGCCAATTGTCGTTGGAAGGTTGTGGTCATGCGAGTAGTCGTGTACGGGGCTGGCGCCGTGGGCGGGGTTATCGGCGCGAAGCTGTTTCAGCACGGCCACGAGGTCACGTTCATCGCGCGCGGCCGGCACTTTGATGCGCTGTCGAAAAACGGGGTTCGACTCGAAACTCCCGACGAAACGGTGACGTTGCGCGTACCCGTCGTTGACGATCCGATGGCCGTTTCTCCCCAACTCAGCGATGTCGTTATCTTGACGGTCAAGAGTCAAGATACTCTGGCGGCGCTTCAGCGATTGGCACACGTGGCGTCGCCCGACACGGCGATAGTCTGCGGACAAAATGGCGTGGAGAACGAGCGAGTCGCCCTTCGTCTGTTCAAAAATGTCTACGGCATGTGCGTGATGACACCGGCCACGCATCTCGAACCGGGCGTGGTCCAAGTGTTCGCGTCGCCGATATCGGGTTTATTGGACGTGGGGCGGTGGCCGGCGGGAAAGGGCGACACCATCGAGGAACTCGCGAGGATGCTGAACGCGTCCTCCTTCGATTCCGTCGCCCGAGAAGACATCGCGCGCTGGAAGTGGGGCAAGCTGCTCATGAACCTGGGTAACGCCGTCGAGGCGGTTTGCGGACCTCAGGCGAGGCCCGGCGTGTTGTCGCAGCGCGCCGCCGAGGAAGGCACTACGGTGATGGACGCCGCAGGAATTGATTACGTGCAACACGATGAAGACGCCCAGCGGCGAGGGTCACTACTCAACTACGGGCTCGTGGGCGGCAGCGAGCGCGGAGGGGGTTCAACTTGGCAGAGTCTCACCAGGTTGACGGGGTCCATTGAAACCGATTTTCTAACGGGCGAAATCGTGATGCAGGGTCGACTGCACGGTGTCGCGACCCCGGTCAACGAAGTATTGCAAAGGCTCGCCAATCAGTTGGCCACGCAACATCAGTCTCCCGGTTTCTGGAGCGAAGCCGAAGTGCTCGCGATGCTGCCCGACGCGACGGAAACTACTGACCCGGAAGAAAGTCGTTGAGCAGCATCATCACCTTGCCCCGCGGCTCATCAGCTGATGGATGGCGCAGCGCGTTGAGCGCTTCTTCGTAGTCGTCGATCACGAAGCTGTGGGTGACGAGGAAGGACGGCGTCAACTCGCCGTCATTAAGCAGTTTCACCACGTCAGCCCAGGCCGTTCGGGTGTAACTAAAACTGCCTCGCAACGTGATGTCGTTGTTCACAAAATCATCCGGCGCGATTGGGACTTCGCTGCCGTGAGCCGGCAGACCCAGCAAAGTTATGGATCCGCCACGCGCGACCGATTTCAGCGCGGTGGCGACGGCAGCAATGTGTCCCGCCGCCTCAATAATCACGTCGAACTTATTGTCCGCAAGCTGCGTAGTGAATTCGTCGGCGCCCGCTTCAATGGCGAGGTCGTGTTGTGCCTCGCGCAGCCCCAACACGGTGACGCTGGCCGGCGCGAATCGTGTGAGGAGGTGGGCGGCCAACAGGCCGACCGTGCCGTCTCCTATCACGAGGCAGGCCGCGCCTGGTCGAATCGTCGTGCGCGTGAGGGCGCGCCAGACCACGGACATTGGCTCAACCAGTGCGGCGTCGAGCATGGCGACCGAAGGGTCCAGGTGGTGCACAAGCACCTCGGGGACACTGATCAGGTCGGCGATGGCGCCCGCCCGAGTGAAACCGATCTCGTCGTAGGTGCGGCATCGATTGGTGGCCCCGATGAGGCATTCATCGCAGTGCCCGCAGGGGATGATGCCTTCTACCACGACAAGTCCGTCTTCGGGATTACCATCAGCCCCGATAAGACGACCAACCCATTCGTGGCCGAGCGTCAGCGGATAACGGACGTAATCGAGGTCGATGGTGCCGTCAATTATTTCGAGGTCGGTACCGCACATCCCGCAGGCGACGGGCTGGACCAGCAGTTCGTTGGCGCCAACAATCGGTGGCGCGACGTCAACGAGGCCAACGTGGCCGGGCGACTGAACCACGAGCGCCCTCATTAGAGGCGAACGTTTCCAATGAGCGCGGAGATTTTTTCCGAGTACGCGAGCACGGTCGTGCACAAGGGTCCGATGACGCGTTGCGTGATGTCAACCTTTAAGCCCGTGACGCTCACGGCACCGGCGCAGTAGCCGTTGTAATTAAAGATCGGAGCGCCGACGCAGATGATGCCGTCGGCCTCTTCTTCGTTGTCGATCGCGTAGCCCACTAACTGCACGTGCTTGAGTTCGCTCAGCACGGCGTCGATGGTGGTGAGCGAGTTCGCCGTGTGGGCTACCAGGTCTTCGGGTTTGACAATGCTCAGCACCTGTTCTTCACCCAATTGGGCCAGGATGGCCTTGCCCGCGCCGGTGTTGTGCGGCGACTCCCGCTGACCGAGCGGGGTGTGAAAGCGTACCGACCCTCGGCCGTCAACGCGTTCGATGAAGACGGGAAATCCCTCCTCGTTGATTGCGAGACGCGACGTGAGTCCGGTCTGTTCGGTTAACTCGTGCAGCAGTGGGAGGGCGATCTTTCCTAACGACGTCATCTGCGCGACGAGATCGCCGTAGCGCAGTAACGCGAGACCCAAGTGGTAGCGCGGCCCGGGCGTCTCAATGCGCAAGAACCCGAATGAGGCGAGCGTTCGAGCGGCCGCCATCGTCGAGCTTTTTGCCATGTCGAGTCGCTGGGCCATCTCGGTGAGTGAAAGGCCACTCTCGCCACTCTCGCCCACGGCTTCGAGCATCTCGAGCGCTCGCGCGACGCTGCGCACTTGGTATCGGTCGGAGGTATCTAGGTTCGGCATCAACGAACACAATACAGAATTTCGAATTTAAAGATGGAATCGTTTGTGGGGATGGGTTCTTTATGGTTAGATGTCGTAAACATTCACGAACGGAGTTCTGTGATACCGAACGCGAGAGACTATCGACGGGCGCGAGTACTTCGCGCCCGTGAGAAGCTCCATGCGATTCGCAGTGCGCACGCCGACGCGCCGTTGATATTGGGTCTGGTCGGAAACGTCGCCTGGGCCACTGGTGGCGTCTCACAACCGATTGATCGAACCGCCGCATTCGACGCGGTGTGGCTCGTGGACGCGAAGGAGCCGACGCTGCTCGTGAGCTCGGTCGAAATGCCTCGTTTCGCCGCGGAGGGCGATCTCGAGGAGTTGGGTTTCAAGGTTGTCGGCGTGCCCTGGTACGAAGCGAACGGATATCAACGCGCCGCCCTTCGCGAGGCGCAGTGTGACGAGAGCCTGGTCCTGAGCGACACCGGAATGGGAATCAATGTCACGACCGAGCTCACTGAACATCGCATGGTCCTTTCGGGCGGCGAACGCGAACTGCTTCGCTCCCTCGGTGAATCGTCGGCACGTGTCGTGGAGTCGGCCGTTCGCTCGTGGCAGCCCGGCGTCTCGGCCGATCTCTCCATTGCCGCGGAAATCGCGTTCGGGCTCGAAACCATCGGCGCCGAAGCGGTCTGTCTCATTGTTGGCGGCGATGAACGCGTGAAGACGTTTCGCCATCCCATGATGACCGGCGCGGTGGTGAACGAACTGCTTATGGCGGTCGCGGTGGTGCGCTGGAGTGGACTACACGTGGCGCTCACTCGAATGGCGACCACCGTCAGTGATGAACGACTGAGCGATGACTACCGCCTGGTGGATACGGTGGCTCGCTCGACGTTGGCGGCCACCGTTCCCGGCGCCACATGGGGTGACGCCTACGACGCCCTTTCTCTCGCCTATCGAGACGTGGGCCACGGCCAGGGCTGGCGCGACCATTTTCAGGGCGGCCCCATTGGTTACGCGCAGCGAGAATTTGAGCTCTCCCCGGAGACGACGGACTCACCTTTCTGGTCTCGCGAAATCGAGGAAAACGTTGCCGTGGCCTGGAATCCCAGCCTGCACGGCGGGGCCAAAGTCGAGGACACCTTTTTGGTTGGCGAATCTGGTAGTGAGTGTGTAACGACAACCGGCGAGTGGCCGCGATGTGATCCGGACGATCCGTTAAGTGCCGCAGGCCTTTTGTTGATTGGTTCATAAAGGGGGGAAATGAGCAACAAAAACGTCGTGAGTGGAGTGGGAACGCCAGCGGGCAATCGCGCACTTGATGCCACTCTGGGCTTCCATTCGCTCGAACTGTCCGCGAGTGTCGCCCGGTTCCCCGACGGCGCGCAAATGCGCGTGGAAATTCCTTCCGTTGAGAACCCCGAGGCGATGGCGGCCGTCATTGAAGAGGCGGACCGCCGCGGCGTGACCGTGCACCGGGTCTCCCAAGGTAGTGGGGCCATGCTGCTCAGTGAAAAGGAATTGAGCGAGATGGCCGCCATGGGTTCGGACCGCGGCATTGAAGTGAGTCTCTTCGTGGGCCCGCGCGAAGAGTTCGGCACTGGCGGCGCGGTGCACGCGAGTGAAGGTCGCTCGATGTCGGGTCACCTGCGCGGACTGCACCAACTGCGATACGCCTTAGAGGACATTCATCGCGCGTTGGAATCGGGCATTCGCGGTTTTCTGATCGCCGACCTTGGTCTCTTAGAGGTCGTGAATGATCTCGTCCTGGCCAGTCAACTGCCGAGCGACATTGTGTGGAAGGCGTCGGCGGTATTGGCACCATCCAACCCGGTCTCGTTCCGCCAACTGGCCAAACTCGGTGCCGGCACCATCAACATTCCTTCGGACATGACCCTGATGGAACTCTGTGAGGTGAGGGCAACCAGCGAAATCCCGATTGACATATATATGGAAGCACCCGATTCGTTGGGTGGCATGGTGCGCGGTCACGAGATTGTCGAAACCGTGCTCGTCGCCGCTCCGCTCTACGCCAAGTACGGCCTGCGCAACGCCCGGGCCGTCTATCCCGCCGGTCAACATCTGTCAGCTGACGTGGTGGGCAACGTGCGCGAAAAGGTGCGTCGGGCCGCGATCTCCATTGAGTGGATCAAGCGAAGCGAGAGCGATCCCATCATTTCGCTGCCGGGAGCGAAAGGCATCGGGGTGCCGTTGCGATGAAATTACGGAGCGATGCGTGGTTGAGCGGCGACGACGAAGTTGCCCTCGACGCGCGCGTCGCGCTGGCCATGGGGGGCCAGGCCGTTCCTTCCAATGGCGGTGTACCGGTAATCGGCATCGCCAATTCGGCCAGCGATCTCAATCCCTGCAACCAACCCCTCAACGATCTCATTGCCCCGATTAGGGATGGTGTCACCCGGGCCGGCGGTGTAGCGGTTGAGTTTCCGGTCATGTCGCTCGGTGAAGACCTCATGAAGCCCGCGGCGATGCTGTATCGCAATCTGGTGGCGATGGAGGTCGAAGAGTCATTACGCTCCCAACCAATCGACGCGGTCATCGTGCTCGCCGCGTGCGACAAGTCGGTGCCGGCGGCGTTGATGGGAGCACTCAGCACGAACTTGCCCACCTTGTTGCTCACTGCGGGACCACGTCCCAGTGCCCACTTTCAGGGACGTCGCATAGGTACCGGCACGGACCTGTGGCGACTGTGGGAGTCGCGCCGTGCGGGCACGCTCAGCGATGAGGAGTGGGCGCAACTAGAGGTGGCACTCACCCTCGGGCGCGGCACCTGCAACACAATGGGTACGGCGTCAACCATGGGGGCTCTCGCCGAAACGCTCGGACTTGCGTGGCCCGGCTCAACGTCAGTGCCGGCTGGCGATGCTCGTCATCTCACCTACGCGCGCAATGTCGGCGAGCGGATCGTGACGATGGTTCGCGAGACCATCACACCGGCGTCGACGGTCACGCGCGGCGCCTTCACGAACGCGGCGCAGGTCTTGAGCGCAATTGGCGGATCGACCAACGCTGTTATTCACTTGACGGCGTTGGCTCGCCGTCTCGGAGTTGCGTTCACGCTCGACGACGTCGACGACGCCGGCCGTTCGACGCCCGTGCTCGTCGACATCGAACCCACGGGTGCCGGGCTGATGGAAGACTTCGACGCGGCGGGAGGGACGCCCAGCGTGTGGCGCATCCTCGCCGGGCGCCTTGATGGAGACGTAGTGATGGCCGACGGTCGAACCTGCTCTACGTGGGCGCAGGAGGCGGCGACGTCGGGCGAGGTCATCCGTTCGCTTGACAATCCCGTCGACGCCGCCGGGGCGTTTCGGGTGGTCTACGGAAATCTCGCGCCCGACGGAGCGCTCATCAAGCGGTGCGCCGCGACACCCCGATTACTCGCGCATCGCGGCCCGGCACTCGTCATGCGCTCGAGTGACGATCTGGAACAGACGACGTCGAGTGATGACGAAGTGGATCCCAATTCGGTCCTGGTACTCGCCGGCGCGGGGCCCGTGGGCGGTCCCGGCATGCCCGAATGGGGGATGGTGTCGCTGCCCAAGAGTGTGTTGCGTCACGGCGTTGCCGACATGGTCCGCGTGACGGACGCGCGAATGAGCGGCACCAGCTTCGGCACGGTTTTCCTCCACGTCGCACCCGAGGCGGCGGTCGGTGGGACCATTGGCCTGGTGGAGTCGGGCGACATGATCCATGTGGACGCCGACGCCGGCACTATTGAGCTTGAGGTGGACGAGCCCGAGCTCAGTCGCCGACGCGAACGAACAGTGTGGAACGTGCGCGGTGACCGGGGCTATCAAGCCATGTATCTCGCGCACGTGCAGCAGGCGCCCGACGGGTGCGACTTCGATTTCCTGGCGGGCACGCCAGGTGTGACACCGTGGCTCGAAGAGCCCGTGGTGGGAAGGTCTTGACCGACGTGATCGCCGGTGAGAAAACGATGACCAGAGCGGCTGTCGTGAAGTGAAGGGTATAAGGGGATTGATGTGAGAAAAAATTGGAGGAGAAACCCAGCGAAGTTACTCGCCGCCGCGCTAATTGCCAGCAGTGTTCTCGTCGCGGTGCCGATGTTGGCCGGAGCGTCGTCGAGCAAGGTGACGTTGACCCTATGGGAAAACTACGGCACCGAGTCGAACGCGGTCGCGATAAAGGCAATTGCCAAGGCATTCACTAAGCAGAATCCGAATATTGCCGTCAACGTGGTGTCAGAGCCGGCGGCCAACTACTTCCCATTGCTGCAGTCGGCCGACGTGTCTAAGAGTGGCCCGGACCTCGCGGTCATGTGGACGGGTTTGTACGCGTTGCAGTATGAAGGCATGATCCAGCCGTTGAAAGGTCACGTGTCGGCGGCGGCTTTGAGCAAGATGGAGGGACTGCAGTGGATGACGCCCAGCATGACCGGAACGTCAGACCCGTTGGTGATGCCGTTAGAGACGCAGTTCTACATTGGCTTCTACAACAAGCAGGTGTTCGCCAAGGCCGGCATCACGTCGGTGCCCACTGACTGGACGCAGCTGTACGCGGCGTGCACCAAGCTGAAGAAGATCGGCGTGACGCCCTTCGCCTACGGCAACGGTGGCCAGGCCCTCGGAGCGGAGTTCTACCCCTGGTACGACCTCAGCTACATGATGATTGGTGACTACTCGGTCGCCCAGTGGAAGAGCCTGTACGACGGCTCGATCCCTTGGACGTCCAAGACCACGGAGGCGAGCCTCGCTTCGTGGCAGAAGCTTGAGACCTTGGGCTGCACGAACCCCGACGTCTTGACCGATACCACCAACATCCAGCAGTTCGAGACCGGTAAGGCGGCCATGATCATGGACGGTACCTGGGACACGGCGGTGTACACCAAGGCCATGGGCTCGAAGGTGGCGGCATTCGTGCCACCATTCTCGGCCAAGCCCATCAAGGGCGTTGTGGACTTCCCCGGTGACGGCATCAGTGTCATGAACTACTCCAAGCACTTGGCGGACGATTACAAGTTTGAGACGTTCATGACCACGCCCGCCGCGGCCGCAATCATCAACAAGGCCGGATTGATTCCGGACTTGGAGGGCACGACGACGAGCAACCCGGTCAACCAGCAGATGCTCAACTTCGTGACCCAGCAGCACCTCACGGTGTATCCAATGTTGGACAACGTCACGCAGGGCAACGTCGTGAACGCGGGCTCCAGCGAGTTGACGACCGTACTGGCCAATCAGACAACGCCGCTCGCGGCGCTGCAGAAGATGCAGCAGGTGTGGGGGCAACTGCCCGCGAATCAGCGAGGCTCGGCCTACGCCGGATAGTACGTTTCAAAGATGACGGGGCCTGGCCTGATGCGCTCACAGCACCGGGCCAGGCACGCATGATCAGTTAGGGGTAACCGTTTAATGGCGATATCGGCGCTGGACCTGCGACGCACACCGAGTCGCGCCGGGTCACGGTTTCGCCCTTCTTTTTCTTCATCGTTGCTCACGCGCCGTCGTCGAAGGATGGGAGTTTTACTGACGTTGCCCGCCCTGGTGCTCATCATCTTGTTGATCGTGGTGCCTATTGGTCAGGCAATCTATTACTCGATGACCGAGTGGAATGGCGTGACGGCAACATGGATTGGCCCGTCGGCGTGGTCGCAGGCGTTCCACAATCCCACCATGTGGCGGGTCTTGGAAAACAATGCGCTCCTGCTGCTGTCCGTGCCCTTTGCGCTGGGGATCCCACTGTGTATCGCCGTCTTACTGCACCAGAAGGTCGCTGGGTGGAAAATATTTCGTTCCATTTATTTCCTGCCCACTGCCATATCCTGGGTTGTGATTGGACTGGTCGCCGAGCACTTCTTTGCCTACTCCGGCACGCTCAATTCAATGCTCGACTGGATTGGATTCCACAACGCCCACACCAACTTGCTGGGCAGTGAATCAACGGCGCTCATTGCGCTGGGCATCACGTTTATTTTCTCCATGATCGGCACGAACACCATGCTGTTTCTGACTGGCCTCGCCACGCTCGACCCCAGTCAGGAAGAAGCGGCGCGCATTGACGGTTGCGGTTCCTGGAAGGTCTTTCGTCACATCACAATTCCCCATCTCACGAGATTCATCCAACTGGCCTTCGTGATCACGATCATCTCCGCCTTCTCGGCGTTGTTCAGTTTGATATTCGTGATGACCGGGGGTGGCCCGGGATATTCGACGACGACCATCGAGTTCTTGGTCTACCAAACGGGTTTCTCGCAGGCGCAGTTCGGAACTGCCGCCCTGTACGGTCTCATTCTCTTTATCATCATGTGCGTGGTGGGTGTCTTTCAGTTGCGTCTCTTGGGAGCCAAAGACTGATGAGCACGACGCTGATCACGCGGTCCATGTCAGTCGCGCCATCGCGGCCCAAGCTCACCCCGCGACAGGTGCGACGACGGGTGGGCCGCGGCGTGCTGTTGTTCGTCATGATCTTGGTGGCTGGCGTGATGCTGTACCCCTTCGTCGTGATGTTAGTCACGAGCTTTAAGACCGAGAGCCAGTACTTGATTGGTCACGGATCGTCGTTGCAGAGTTGGAAGGACCTCAACCAGACCTTGCCGATAGGCCAAGAACTGCTCAATTCAACCATCATCTGTTCGGCGTCGATATTCATTGTTCTGGTGGTGGGAGGCTGTGCCGGCTTCGCCTTCGCCAAGCTGCAGTTCCGTGGTTCGAATTTTGTATTCCTGACGGTCGTGAGCGCGATGATGGTGCCGCTGCAGGCGATTCTGATGCCCGAGTTTGTCAACATGGCCAAGCTCGGTTTCACGACGAGTTATTTCGGCGCGGTCATTGTCTACGCGGCGCTGGGCACGCCGTTTTCGATTTTTCTTTTCACGACCTACTTTCGCCGCATTCCCGACGAGCTCATAGAAGCGGGCATCGTCGACGGGCTGGGCTACACCGGCGTGCTGACGCGACTCATCATGCCCATGGCGTTGCCGGCCATCGCTACCGTCACGGTCTTGCAGTTCATCCAGATCTGGGATGATCTGTTGGTCGGTCTGCTCTTCTTGCAGAATCCCAGCCAGCGCCCGATCACCGTGGGTCTGGCGGCGCTGGCGGCCGGGCGCACGACCTCGATACCCGAGCTGCTTGCGGGCTCGTTGGTCTCGGCGCTGCCGGCCATGCTCGTCTACCTCGGGTTCCAGCGCTTTCTCATCCAGGGACTCACGATGGGAATTGACCGGTGAGGTCCTACGAGTGCCTTTCGGGACTGCATAGGAAAGGCTCCCAGCGTGGCTGACGTCGTATTTGAACGGGTGTCCAAGATCTATCCGGGCGGCAGTGGAGTGCCGGCGGTCAATGACCTGTCCTTAAGCGTGGCCGACGGCGAGTTCATGGTGCTGGTCGGTCCTTCGGGCTGTGGCAAAACCACCGCACTGCGCATGGTCGCCGGTCTTGAGGAGATCACTGACGGAACGATCGCCATTGGCGGCACGGTGATGAACAACGTGTTGCCGAAAGATCGCGACATCGCCATGGTCTTTCAGAATTACGCGCTCTACCCCCAGATGAGCGTGGCCCAGAACATGGGCTTCGCACTCAAGATCCGCGGCGTGGCGAAGAGTGAGATTGCGCAACGCGTTCAGGAGGCGGCGCGAATCTTGCGCCTCGAGGAGTACCTGGACCGGCGACCCAAGGCCCTCTCGGGCGGACAGCGTCAGCGAGTGGCGATGGGCCGGGCCATCGTGCGTGAACCCCAGGCCTTCTTGATGGACGAGCCGCTCTCGAACCTCGACGCGCAGTTGCGCGTCGAGATGCGCACGGAGATCGCTCGAATTCAGCGACTGTTGGGCGTCGCGACGGTCTACGTGACCCACGATCAGACCGAGGCCATGACCATGGGCGACCGCGTCGCCGTGCTGCGTGGCGGGCTGCTGCAGCAAGTCGATACGCCCCAAGACCTGTACGACTTCCCCGCGAATGAATTTGTCGCGGGCTTCATTGGCTCGCCGCCAATGAACTTGATCATTGCGAACTTGGACGACGATCAGGGTGTCCTGCGCGCCCGATTTGGCGATCAATCACTGCTCGTGCCGGAGCGCTACCGCCAGACGCACGGCCTGGCGCAGTGGATTGGTCGTCAAGTGGTGTTGGGCTTTCGCCCCGAGGACCTGATGGCCGACAGTATAAATTCCGAGGACCTCATAAAGGCCCGCGTTGATCTTCGCGAGGCGTTGGGTTCGGAGATATTGGCCTATCTCGCAATCACATCGAATACCGACGTGGTGCTTGACGCCCTGCCCGCAACCGACGCCGAAACGGTGCGCAAACGCTCGCGCGTGGTCGCGAGACTGAGTGCGCGCGCCGACGTCGTCGAAGGCGGGCTCATTACCTTGAGTCTCAAGACCGACAACCTTCACTTCTTCGATCCCGCCGGCGGCACGTCACTGCGCGCACCCACATCATGAGTGAGGTCTTCAGCACGAATCCCGTGAGCGGCGCAACAACCTCGCTCGGAGTCTTTGAAACCAGTCGTGATGAAGTAACGGTGATGGGGGTCCGCGCCGCCGTTGCCGCCACCGAATTCGCGGTTCGTCCTCTCGAATGGCGCGCCGGGTTGCTCGAGGCCATCGCTACGGCGCTCGATGACCACGCCGCCGAGATCATCGCGACGGCGAACGAGGAAACTGGCTTGGGTGAAGGGCGCCTCACGGGAGAACTTCGTCGCACCTCGTTTCAGTTCCGGTTCTTTGCCTCCGTCGTGCGTGATGGAGGGTTTCTAGAAGCGAGCATCGACCACGCCACGGATACGCCCATGGGACCGCTGCCCGACCTGCGCCGTCAACTAGAACCGCTCGGACCGGTCGCCGTCTTCGGCGCGTCGAACTTTCCTCTTGCCTTTTCCGTGCCCGGTGGTGACACCGCGTCGGCGCTCGCGGCCGGATGTCCCGTCATTGTTAAGGCCCATCCGGCCCATCCCAAGACGTCGCAACTCTGTTTTAACGTGATGCGCGGCGCCACGATGGACCGCAGTGCTCCCGGTGACCTGGTGCAGTGCGTCTTTGGCTTGGAAGCGGGACTGGCGTTGGTCGACGACGCCAACGTGCGCGCCGTGGGCTTTACCGGTTCGTATCGTGCGGGCCGACTGCTGTTTGATCGTGCGCAAGCTCGCGCCGTGCCAATTCCGTTTTATGGCGAATTGGGCAGCGTGAACGCGTTGGTCGTGACGCCCGCGGCCGCGAAAGCTCGGTCGGACGAAATCGGCACGGCGATGGTGGGTTCGGTCACGCTCGGTTCAGGACAGTTCTGCACGAAGCCGGGCCTTCTCTTTGTACCGACCGGCCCGGACGGCGACGCCCTCGTCGAAAGTGCCCGACGTGCGATGGACGCGGGCAACGGGGCCACCATGTTGAGTAGCACAATTCGTGAGCACTACGACGCCGGAGTGGAGGCATTGCTCGAGACGTCGGGCGTGTCGGTGCTCGCCCAGAGCGCGCGTGCATCGGGACCGTCCGGCGCGGGGGGAGTGTTGGTGGAGATTGCCCTGGACGCACTGCGTGGTCCTGGCGCGTCGATACTTGACACGGAGTGCTTCGGCGCGGTGGCGATCGTCGTGCGGTTCGAACACTCCGAAGAGTTGTTGGACGTGCTGCACGCCCTGGAGCCGGCGCTGACCTTTTCGATGCACGCGGAGAGCGACGACGAAATGGGTGGCGCACTTATTGACGTGGGCCGTCAGCTCGCCGGTCGAGTGATCGTCAATGGCTACCCCACGGGCGTTGGGGTGTCGTGGTCCATGCACCACGGCGGTCCACATCCGGCGACCACCTCGCCGTTGCACACATCGGTAGGCGCCGCCTCCATGCGTCGCTGGCTGCGCCCGGTCTCGTATCAGTCGGTGCCCGACCCCTGGCTGCCCGACTCGATTAAGGAGGGCAATCCACTCTCGATCGTTCGTCGAGTCGACGGGCACTTGCGCCTGTAGGCGTCAGACCATGAATGTGTCAGCCGAGGCGAACGTCAACGACTCATGTGGCCGTTCTCGAGGTTCAGTGACGTATTGCCCACGTGAAGGAGTTCGACATGGCAGCTGGTAGTGAGTTATCTGGAGTGTTGCCCGTCATTCAAACCCCATTTGACGATGAGGGGTTGATTGACGAGGCGGTGCTCATCAAGGAATGCCGCTGGGTGCTCGACCAAGGAGTCTCGGGTCTCACGACGGGCATGGTCTCGGAAGTGTTGCGGCTCAGTGAGCTTGAGCGCCACCAGCTGACCGAAATTGTGGTTGGTGTAGCGATTGAACGTGGCGCACTCTCGGTGATCAGCTGCGGCGCGGAAAGCACACGAACCGCAGTGGCGCACGCGATGCACGCCGAAGGCGCCGGAGCGGACGGGGCGATGATCATACCGCCAATTTCGGTGGCGCTGGATGACGATGCGCTGTTCGGGTACTACGCCGCGGTCGCCGACTCAACCACGATTGGTCTGGTGGTCCAAGACGCCAGCGGGTACGTGGGCCGTCCCCTCAGTATTGACCTGCAGGCGAGGCTGCTCGAGCGCTATGGAGATCGCGTGTACTTCAAACCGGAAGCGCCACCAATCGGACAGCGATTTTCGATGATGCGCGACGCCACGGGCGGAAGGGCCCGCGTCTTCGAAGGTACCGGGGGAGTCGCCCTCGTCGATAGCTTCCGCCGCGGCGCCGTCGGCACTATGCCCGGCGCGGAGGTCTGCTGGGCGATCCAACAAATGTGGGACGCACTCCAGTCCGCGAACTGGACCTTGGCCTACGCCATCAGTGGACCACTCAGCCTGCTCATTGACCTACAAACGACAATTGATTCGTACGTCGCGGTCGAAAAGCACATCCTTAAACGCCAAGGGGTCTTGTCGTCGACGTACGCGCGTGGTCCGCTCGGTTACATCATGGACGACGAAACCCGAGACGAAGTCGATCGGCTTTTTGAACTGCTGCGATTGGCGTCTCAAATTAATTAGGCACCACACACCCTCTTCTCTATCCAGTAGGGACCCAGTGCCCCTCTCGACTCTGTTGGACGCGAGCATCGCGACAGCGAATTGGGCTCCGTGCGTGAACTCTCGCGGCACCACAAAAATTGGTAATGAACTATCAATTGATTGACAGTTGGTTACTTCGAATACCCAGTAACCGCAGCGAGACAAAATTAGTTTGTCCACCTAACTCTACAATTGCGAGTTTATGATACAATGCGGTATGACCAAAAAAACCCCAAAAAATAACCGTGAATTACCGGTCTCCGAAGAGGCGTTCGGAAAAATCACCGCACTCACTGACATTTACAACAGCCGCCTGACCATCGAGCAAGAAGAGATTTCAATCGAGCTCAATGTGGAAGTCGCTCGCTCGCGTGGAGCGACGTGGCAAGAACTGGGCGAAGTGCTCGGAATCAGTCGCAGCGCCGCGCAGAAGCGATTCGGTAGCTACCTGGATGAAGCGATGCGTCCCCTCCAGCAGATGTTGGTCCAGCAAAT
>Ga0182024_10004144_pt1 | contig 33686 bp, 35 predicted proteins | sample P32metaG_FD_120480 | JGI IMG/M metagenome (GOLD analysis project Ga0182024, IMG submission 120480) | Permafrost microbial communities from Stordalen Mire, Sweden - P3-2 metaG (Illumina Assembly) | ecosystem: Environmental > Terrestrial > Soil > Wetlands > Permafrost | place: Sweden: Stordalen... | reverse complement strand
TACTTGCGCCTGGGTGGCGGCTGTCAGGGGTGCGGCATGGCGACCGTCACCCTCAGCCAGGGCATCGAGGTCGCGATCACCGATGCGGTGCCAGAGATCGGCGACGTGGTCGACGTCACCGACCACGCCTCGGGCAACAACCCCTACTTCGAGGCCGCCAAGAAGTAACCGGGAGCAGGCCGCGTTTCCACGGACCTGGTCCCGCGACACCCACCGGTCGACACCCACCGCCGGGCATTCGCCCACGCGTCCGGAAAACATGGAACCCGCCCCGCCCGGGCAGAGGTCGCATCTAGGCTGTCCTACCCCCAAGATGTAGCGACCCCCGCTCATCGAGCCGGTCCTGCCCGACAACACCCCGGTTTGTGTGCGACACCCTCGTGGGTGAGCAATAGCCAGCCCGGCGCTTCTGCTTCTCGACATGTGCGGGCGTCTCCTCCACCGCGCACGAGACGCCTGCTCGGGACGAGTTGCGATCGCCGGCGCGGCTGCGATGGTGGCGCCTCCTTTTGCTGGTGGCTGTCGGGAAAAGGGGAGTCGTCCGACGGGTTTAAGACCATTTCACCATGCCCCAGAACTTCATAAGCTGCGATCGCGGTCAGGCGATGTTGATGCCCCCTTCACTGCTGGATTGGGTGCCCGAGGATCACGTGGTGTGGACGATCCTGGGCGCGGTTGACGAGCTCGATCTGAGCGCCTTCTATGGCGCCTATCGAGCCGATGGCCATGGTCGGCCGGCGTTTGCGCCGCCGATGATGGTGGCGTTGCTTCTCTATGCCTACTCGAAGGGCAACCGCTCCTCGCGCGGGATCGAGCGCGCGTGTCGCGAGGACGTCGCCTATATGGTGATCAGCGCACAGCGGGCGCCCGATCATTCGACGATCGCGCAGTTCCGCAAGCGCCACGAGCAGGCCTTGGCAGAGCTGTTCACCGGCGTCTTGGGGTTGTGCAAGCAGGCCGGACTCCTCGAGGTCGGGGTGATCGCGATCGACGGCACGAAGATCGCGGCCAACGCCTCGCTGGATGCCAATCGTGGCTATGAGGCGATCGCGCGCGAGATCCTCAAGGAGGCAGCGGAGACCGACCGCCGCGAGGATGAGCTCTATGGATCCGCGCGCGGTGATGAGCTGCCCGAGCAGCTGCGCACGCGCGAGGGCCGTCGCGCCGCGCTACGCGAGGCCAAGCGCCGGCTCGATGAGGAGACGACGGAGCAGGAGCAGGGGGCGGCACAGCAAGAGCCTGAGCATGCGGTGAGCGTGGAGCTCGACCCAGAGCAGTTCGTCACTCGAAGCTGGGGTCGGCGCAACTGGCTTCGCGAGGCCCGCCGGGGGCTGGATGAGCAGCGCGAGCTGCAGGCGCGCCCGATCGCGCGCTCACGTGCCGAGCGCCTTGAGGAGTCCGCCCGGCGCCTTTCCGAGGAGCTGGCGGTCGAGCAGGCGGCGAACGCGGCCTATGAGGCCTATCGGGCGCACGCGGTGATGAAGGACGGTCGGCGCTTGGGTGGAGCAGTGAAGCCGTATGAGCCGCCGGCGACGCCTGCTGGGCGGATCAACACGACCGACCATGACTCGCGGATCGTCGGGACCGCGGGCCAGCCGACCAAGCAGGGCTACAACGCCCAAGCGGCGGTCAACGAGCGCCAGATCGTGCTCGCCGCGGAGATCACCGTTGACTCGCCCGACTTCGGTCACCTCGAGCCAATGGTGAAGGCCACGGTGCGCGAGCTCGAGAACGCAGGTGTCAGCGAGTCACCGGGGGTGGTGCTCGCCGATCCTGGCTACTGGCATCAGCGCCAGATGGAGCACGTGGTGGACCGTGGCATCCAGGTGCTGATCCCGCCGGACTCCGGCCTGCGCAAAGGCGCGCGACCGGGATGGGACAATGGGCTCTACGCCTTCATGCGCCGAGTGCTCGAGACCGACCACGGCGAGGCGCTCTATCGAAAACGCCAGGCGACGGTGGAGCCAGTGTTCGCCCACATCAAGTTCAACCGGCGGATCGACCGCTTCCAACGACGAGGCAGATCCGCCGTGCGCTCGGAATGGCGATTAGCAGCGGCGACACACAACCTGCTGAAGCTCCACAGCCACCGAATGGTCGCCGAGGGGGCCTGAAACAGCCCCCAAGGCGCTCCATCCGGCAGACGCCATCGGTGACCGCGACGTCATTGCCCGCTGCCGTCGTCCTTCACCGCATTTTCCCGACAGCCACCTGCAGAGCGAGCGTGTCTGGCACACCGGATACGCGCGCGACCTACGAGCCATACATCGAGCTATCGAGCTGACGCCCGCCGCAGGGTGTCGAGCTGGGCGAGATAGCCGCCAATCGCCGCCAACGCCGCCTCGCGATGTGCGCCGGTCGGGTGCTGATAGATGCGAGTCGTCGTGTTGTCCAGATCACCCAGATCAAGGCCCGGCACGACCATGCCGATAGCTACTGATGAACGCAATTGGCCTGCGGCGACTTGTGGGTGTTGATCAGCCGCGGCCAGGCCAACAGCCCGCCGGCTATACGACGAGCGAGACTGTCGTTTTGTTGGTTGCGAGCCTGTCCATCATGGGCGGTCTAATCCATATCGGGGCGGCCGTCGACCACTTCGACGAGTTTCCGCTCTACACACTCGTGTTCGCCGCCATCGCGACGGTTCAGATTGGATGGGCGGCGGCGATTCTGCGACATCCTTCGCGTCGAGTGCTGCTGTTCGGTTGCGCATTCGATGTCGGCGTCATCGCCTTGTGGCTCGCTTCTCGGACGATCGGCGTGCCGATCGCGCCGCGCGCCTGGGTGCCGGAGACCGTCGGAGTCGCGGATCTGGTCGAGACGGTAGGGGAGATCGTGATCTTGGTAGCGGCATTGAGCCTGGTGATGTCGCCGCGCCTGCCGATCGCGCGACGTGTAACAGAACGCATCGCTCCCGTGCTCATGCTGGTGCTGCTCCTGAGCGCCCTGTACGGCGTCGGCGCGCACGCTTCCTGAAGTCACCGACCGCTTTCATCAGGCGTAGGGACGCCGCGCCGCGATCGCGATGTGATTGGGCAAGGGCTGTGGCACCCACTCAAGCTTTTCGGCTCGGACTCCGACGCATACATATGCGAGTGAGCCTTCCTCCAGAAGCATGAGTATGCGACCGGCGGCAGCCATGGCGCGACTTCGTAATCTGCTTCCGCAGGGCGGTTCGCTGCCGCCCGAGGAGTGGGGCCGGCGCCATGCCGGGATCATGATGCTGTTGTGGCTCAACGTCCTCGCCGTCCCGATCTACGGTGTGGCTGGAGGACACTCAACCCTCGTTCATGACGTGGATAGTGGCGTCGCTCTGGGGGTGTTCGCGGCATTGGGCGCAACGACCCGCCTGTCCCGCAAGCTCCGTGCAGCTTCGGCCTCGCTCGGTTTGCTCACCGCGGCGGCATTGCTGATCCATGACTCTGGTGGTCTTCTTGAGTGGCACTTCTACTTCTTCGTGCTGATCATTGTGCTGACCCTCTACGAGGACTGGATGCCCTTCCTGCTTGCTGTCGCATTCGTCCTGATCCATCACGGTGTCCTCGGAACGCTGGAACCGCGTGGCGTGTTCGATCGACGCGAAGAATGGGAACACCCATGGACATGGGCGACGATCCACGCGGCATTCGTCGCCGCGGCCGGCGTTGCCGCCCTTGCCGCCTGGCGACTGAACGAGGATGTGCGTTCCAAGATGCGAGCCGCCCACAGGCAGCTCGAAGTCGCGTCCGAGACCGACAGCCTGACCGGTCTCGGTAACCGTCGAAAGCTGATGGCCGAGCTGCAGGAGATCTCGACCTCAGGGAAGTCCGCTGTACTCGTGATCCTCGACCTCGACGGCTTCAAGTCCTACAACGACACCTTCGGTCACCCTGCGGGGGATTCCCTGCTGGCCCGGATCGGCGCGCGCCTGCAGCAAACAACAGACGGCCGGGGATGCGCCTACCGGCTAGGTGGCGATGAGTTCTGCTCCATCTGGGACGTCGACGAGACAAGCCGTGCGAGCGCAGAGGCCGTCTCGGCGGCGGCAATGTGCGAGCAAGGCGAGGGGTTCTCGATCACAGCCGCATACGGCGCGGTCGCCATGCCCGGTGAGGCATCGACCGCCGAGGCGGCGCTGCAAACGGCCGACCGACGCATGTACTCGCACAAGCACGGGTCGCGGTCCTCCTCGAGCGTCCAGAGTAGGGACGTCCTCTTGCAAGCGCTCGCCGAGCTTCGCCCGGAATTGGGACCCCATATCGACGCGGTGATGGTCTTGGCCGAGGACGTCGCTCGCGGCCTGGGGCTCGCTCCGCACGTGATCGAACAAGTGCGACAAGCCGCGCAGCTCCACGATATCGGCAAGATCGCGATCCCGAACGCGATACTCGACAAGCCGGGTCCGCTGGACGCGGAGGAGTGGGAGTTCATTCGCCGCCACACGATTATCGGAGAGCGCATCGTGAACGCTGCCCCGGCGTTGGCCGAGGTGGCTCTACTCGTGCGCTCAAGTCACGAGCGTTGCGACGGTGGCGGCTATCCCGACGGGCTCACCGGCGATGCCATCCCGATCGGATCGCGGATTATCTCGGTCTGCGACGCCTTCGACGCGATGACCTCTGACCGGCCCTACCGACTCGCGATGACACCCCACGATGCGCTCGCCGAATTGCAGCGGTGCTCAGGCACGCAGTTCGACGGCGAGGTCGTCGCGGCATTCGCAGCCACGCTGTATCAGCCGACGCGCGAACCAGCGGAGAAGCAGCACCGCAAGCTGTCCCGCGCGTCGACCGAATCGTCTTAGCGTGCTTGCGGTCCGTCTCGGCTTTGTCCCCGAGCGGGACCCTGCCGCGCTACCGCTATCCGGTCATTGCGAGCGCGCGCTGCAACCAGCGCGACACTAGCGCTCCGGCCGATTCTCGATCGCGTCGACCGAGGACCGGCCCCTGCTTACGCGACGCAATGCGGAAGTGTCCGGGACGCTCGCCAAGTGCTCGTGCTCGCCCGAGGCGGAGCGCGCATCGTGCAGCGGAGTCTCCGCTTGCAGGTCGTGAGCGGCAGCGTTCCGGCTGTGATCTCTGGAGCTCCGAGTTCCACCTGGACAGGTCACTATGAGCCTCAGAACGTCATTCATTGGCAGCGTCTCGGCGCGCATGCTCGTCACGCCGGTACTTAGAGCCAGGGGAGAACTTTGCGGAATCGGATCAGCTCGCCGTAGAAGCGAGGATCGAGGGCCGGGTCCAGTGCGATATGCAGGAGCGCCACGGCCGCCTGTGCCGGCGTCTGCGCGTTGCTCATGTCGAACCACGGTCGCGATGCATCAGTGTCGATCATTCCGGGGCACACCGCGGCGACGAGCGTGCGGCGCATTTCCGCGAGCCGTACCCAGGGCGCAAGCCGCCTCGCAGATCACGATTAGATCACGATTAAGTCCCCGAAGCAGAGGTGCGCGGGGGTGCGCGGGGGTGGTCGCAGTACCCAGCGGTGGGGACAGATGCCCTGCAAATGGTGCATTGTGGTGCCTCGGGGTGTGCCTGGCGAGAGAGAGTCGAAATCCCGAGCTTTGGTTCCGTAGACCGACGCTCTATCCAGCTGAGCTACGGGCGCACAGCGGCGGAGTCTATCGGCGCCGCTCGCGCCTGCTGCAGGCGCCGGAATGCTCAGCTACAATCCCCGCAGGGACTGGTGCGGCCGTCCGGCCGAACGGGGACGGGCCCAGAAATGAGACCTGTTGCCGACACCGGTTCAACCGAGTATTGACGATCGCGCGCTCCAGCCTCGCGAGGCGGGCGCGAACGTGTCCGAGCCGGCAGCCGGGCGCCGTCGCGAGCGCCCGTTCTGGAGCGAGGCTCTCGAACCGTATGCCGAACCCCGGCTCGCGCGCAGCCTGCTTGACCTGGCGACCTCGGTCGTGCCCTACCTGGCGCTGTCGGCCGCGATGTACCTCGCGCTGGGGGTCTCCTACCTGCTGGTGCTCGCGATCGCGATCCCCGCCGCCGGCTTTCTGGTGCGCACCTTCATTCTGTTCCACGACTGCTCCCACGGCTCGTTCCTGCGATCCAGGCGCGCCAACTCATGGCTCGGCGCCGTCCTCGGCCTGCTCGTCTACTCGCCGTTTCTGCGCTGGCGCCACGACCATGCGATCCACCACGCCACCTCGGGGGACCTCGACCGGCGCGGAGGCGGAGACGTGCGCACGCTGACCGTCGCCGAATACAACGCGCTGGCCCCGAAAGCGCGCCTCGGCTACCGCCTGTTCCGCAACCCGCTGATCATGTTCGGGATCGGGCCGATCGTCGCCCTCCTGATCGGTCCCCGCCTGGTCGCCCGCGATGCCCGCCCGCGCATGCGGCGCAGCGTGATCGGCACGAACATCGCCCTCGCCGTGTGCGTGGGCGCGCTCTGCTGGTTGTTGGGCTGGCGCGACTTTCTGCTCATTCAGGCGCCGACGATCATGCTCGCCGGCTCGGCCGGCATCTGGCTGTTCTACGTCCAGCACCAGTTCGAGGACGCCTACTGGGAGGACACCAAGGACTGGACCTATGCCGACGCGGCGCTTCGCGGCAGCTCATACCTGAAGCTGCCGAAGGTGCTGCAGTTCTTCTCGGGCAACATCGGCCTGCACCACGTGCACCACCTGAACGCCCGCATCCCCAACTACAACCTGCAGCGGGCGCACGACGAGAACTCGATCTTCGAGAGCGTTCCCACGCTCTCGCTCAGGGACGGTCTGCATTCGGTCCGCCTCAAGCTCTGGGACGAGGACAGCGGGCGCCTTGTCACCTTCGCGCAGGCGCGGCCGCCGGATGCGACGGCAACTCGGGCGCGGCTGCCCGACGCGACCACCAGCCGCTGAGGAGCGCGCCGGGGGCGGCCGGCGCTCGACGCCGGTGCGGTAGGGCGCCGCCAACGTGCCGTCCCGAGCGGCTCCCGCTCAAGTTGTGTGGGCAGGCGTCGAAGAACTTCCATGTCGGGCATGCGCGAGGCGGTTGTGAGGCGATCGCCCTTGAGCGCGTCGCGGGTGGCATTCGCGTGCGGGGCATGCACCGCACTTGTGGGGGCTGTGGTGATCGGCGTCGGATGGGCCTGCAACGTGCCGGCCGTGCGATCGGTCGTCCCCGGCACCGTGGCGATGAAGGCCAGCACCGCCCTGATGTTCATGCTGTGTGGGACGAGCCTCATGTTCCTGCGGGCAAAGGGCCGTTGGCGGCGTATCGGATGGATATGCGCGGCCACGAGCGCGGCGATCGCGCTGGCGTTCCTGTCGGAGTACGTCTGCGGGTGGAATCTCGGCATCGATGAGTTGCCCTTCCGCGACGCCGTGGGGCACGCGGTGCACATGGCCTATCCGGGACGGCCCGCGCCGACCACCATGGTCTGCTTCGTGCTGGCCGCCATGGCTCTGCTCGCCCTGCAGGCACGCTTGCGCATCGAAGAGGCCCTGGTGATCCCCGTGCTGGCCGTGGCGGCGATGTGCGTCATCGGCTACGCGTATGCCATTCCCGCCTTCTACGGCCCCGCGTCGGCCGCGAAGATGGCACTCAACACCGGGGGCACCTTCCTCGTGCTCGCCACCGGGATCATGCTGGCCGCGCCCTATGGAAGATCGAGGCGAATCCTCGGCGCGACCAACCCGGGCACCGTGATGGCCCGGCGGCTGCTGCCGCTCGCGGTGCTCGTCCCCCTCGCGCTTGGATGGCTGCGACTGGTGGGACAGGAAGACGGCATCTTCGGGCTGCGCGTCGGCACCTGGCTTCTGACGATGACGACGATCACGTGTCTGGTCGCGGTGGTCCTGTGGTCCGCCTCATCGCTCGGCGCCACCGATGTCCGTCGCCGGCACCTCGAGAGAGAGCTGAAGCGCATTGCCGGCGAGGACGAGCTCACCGAACTGCCCAACCGCCGCGGGTTTGAAGAGCGCCTGCGCCGGGAGCTGGCGCTCGCGACGCGACACCACACCCCGGGGGCGCTCCTGATGATCGATCTCGACAGGTTCAAGATGATCAACGACGAACACGGCCACGCGGCCGGCGACGAGCTGCTGCGCGCGGTCAGCGCCGCCCTGAAGGGACGACTGCGCGACACCGATGCGCTCGGCCGGCTGGGGGGAGATGAGTTCGTCGCCTATCTGCCCCACACCGACGCTGCGGGCGCCCGCGGTGTGGCCGAGCATATGCTCAGCGTCGTTCGCGACGCCAGCGCCGCGCTCGGGGACGGGATGCACACGACCGCCAGCGTAGGGGTCGCGTTCGACTCCACCTCATCGCCCAAACCGGAGGCGATGCTCAAGGCGGCCGACCGAGCGATGTACATCGCCAAGCGCGCCGGCGGCAACCGGACGAGCACCGCCAAGCCGCTCGCGCCACCGGCTCTCGGCCGCAAACGGCCGCGCATGCCCGACGGCGCTTCTCTGGCCGGCCCGCGCCGCCCAGCGGTTCACGACCCGGCTCTCTAGCTTTCGAACGGGGCCATGCGAACGGCCAGCGGCAGACCGCAGCGCAGGAGAAGCCCGAACCGGCCCTTCGGAACGGCCGCCGCCTCGGCGCGCATCAAATCGACGAGCTCTCGCTTGAAGTCCCCGCGCGGATAGCGGCGCAGGACCTCGGCCAGGTTTGCGGGAGCCACGTCCCAGGCGCGCAGACCTGCGCCGTCGACCATCGCGCCCCACTGCAGGTAGCAGCCGAGCGGGCCATCCTTCTCCAAGGACACTCCCGGGGTGGTGTGGACGCAGATCGCATCGGCGAGCACCTCGGCGCGGTCGGCGGCCACATCGGCGGCCCCGGCGCAGGCGAGCGTGCGCTCGGCGCTGGCCAGCGTGAAATCGCGATCCGGCGTCGGCCGGGCGATGCCGTGGTCGTGCAGGAGCGCTCCGCAGTAGAAGAGCTCCACGTCCAGGTCACTTCGATCGACCGCCGCCAGAGCCCGGCCGAAAAGCCAGGTTCGATAGGAGTGCCCCACGATCGCCGCGGGCTGCTCGGCGCAGGCCTGCTCGGCCTCGCGCGCGAACGACGAATCGGGTGTCTGGAACGTGTCGAGGTCGACGGCCGCGGCGCCGGCCGGCAGCCGCCCGAGCGCGAGCTTCGCCCGCCCGAGCGCGTTCTCCCACTGACCGAGCGCTATCGCCGCCAGGAGCCGCCGGCGCTCGGCGGAGGTCAGGCGTCCGCCGGTCCGGCGCACCCAGCCCAGGCCGCCGAGTCGCTGGGGATCCGGGGCCGCCGGTGCCCCGGCGTGGGACTCACGGGCCATCGTGCGGTGGCTTGGCTTCCTGCGAGGCGGTGGCGCCGGTGGCGGGCGGAGCGATTTCGTCGAGCCGGTCGAGGATGATCTTCAGGCCTCCCTGCGTTTTCAGGTCAAGACGGTCGAGGATGGTCTCGGCGTCTTTGAAGGTGTTCGCCGAGCGCGCATCCGCGGCCAGGCTCTGGACGTTCTGCCCGACCATGATCACCGACAGCAGAACGAGCTGCAGGAAGGTCTGGGCGATCCACGCGATGATCCCCTCGCCGCCGGGCTTCAGGGCCGGGCCGAGACCGAGCAGGGCGATTACGGCGAACAGGTATGCGCACCACATCGTGCCCACCAGCCTGGTGATGAGCACGGCGAACTTCGCGTTGACGCCATCGACCTCGCCCATCGCCTGTTTGAGCACGGCCGGGGTGGGGTGAAGCGCCTTCGCGAGATGGTGCTCGGTCCGTACGGGAGCTCGTTCTGCCATCAGATCCTCCCCGCCACCGCCGAGGGTGGCAGCCGCGCCTCCCCGTGGGGGGCCCGGGGTTGGGTTGCCTGGCACCCAGTGGTTCTCTGCCGCCGCGCAAACGCCTGCTTGCGGTCAGCCGCAGAAGGCGCGAAGAAGAGCGACGCAGGTGGCGGCTCGCGTCGCCGAGGTGATCGGTTCGGACGCGCCTCTCCACGGAGCGCCACTGCCCGTCGCGGCGCTCGAAGCGATTGCCGTCGTCCACGAGTTCGGGGTAGGTTGCGATGAGGTTCTCGCTCGCCCTGTAGCTCGACGACATCGCCTACCCCCGTTCCTCGGCAAGCCGTTCGGCGGCAGCACGAGTCGTCTGCTTGTCGGAGCTAAGCGAGGCGGCGTTCAGGATCCGCCGGCAGGCGACTCGTACGGCCGTGCGACCCCCCATCCCCATCGCGGCACCGGTGCATGGGCGACGGTCTGCGCGCCCGACCGAGAGTTGTGCGCCGCCAGGCGGGTGCCCCACTCGGCATAGCCCATGATCGCGGCGCGAAACTCAGGATCGGCTGGGAGGCCGGCATCGTCGGCCGCGCGGCTGAGCAGGGTCACGAACGCAAGACGCTGTGCGGAGGTGATCCCGAGGTCACGATGGCGCGCGAGCATATGCTCGTAGCCGCCGCGCCGCTCGGTGTAGGCGGAGGGCCCGCCCATCACCTCAACCCACCAGTCGGTCACGTGGGCACGGTGCTCGTCGCTCACCCGCCCGCCAAACATTGCCGCGATCTCTGGAGCCTCTCCTTCGACCAGGTCGTAGAACCGGTTCAGCCACCGCGCGAACGCCTCCCGGCCGCCGGCCCACTCATAGATCGTGGGGGTCTCGTCCGCCATCGCCACGACGCTATCGGATCACCGCAGAGCCGCCGCTTACCTCGAGGGGTCCGGCAGGCAAACTGATTTAGGCTGGCGCCGTGAGCAAGAGGTCCAGCCCCGGTCGCGCGAGCCGGCTCGCCGAGACTGCCGGTCGGCTCAACCGGAGCCCCAAGCTGCTGAACGCGGCGCGGCGGACGCGTGAGTGGGCACTCGTCGAGCAGGAGATCGACCACGGGCTGTACAGCGTTCGCGGCCGCCCCGCCGACGTCGCGTTCCGTCAGCTCGCGGCGCTCAGGGCAGCGGAGCCCGGCATCGCGGGAGAGCTTGGGGCTGCGGTTCTCCAGAGCTGGCAGAGACTTGCGGAGGCTCAGGGTCGAGGTCGAGGTGAAGTGGATGTCGCGGTCCTCTTCACGGACCTCGTGAGCTTCTCCGAGTGGGCGCTGGAAGCCGGAGACGAGCTCGCCGTCGGACTCCTCCGCGAGGTGGGCGAAGCCATAGAGCCTCCGATCCTGACGCGACGCGGCCAGGTCGTAAAGCGGCTTGGCGACGGGCTCATGGCGGTCTTCCGCGACGCACCTAGCGCGATCGAAGCAGCGTTCGATGCCTGCGATCGTGTGGCATCGGTGAACGTCGAGGGTCACCGTCCGCAACTGCGCACCGGCATCCACCTCGGGCGCCCTCGTAAGGTTGGCCGCGACTCCTCGGCATCGACGTGAACATCGCTGCCCGCCTGGCCGACTCGGCGCAGCCTGACGAGATTCTCGTTTCGGACCGTACGCTGCGGGCGCTCGATCCAGGGTCAGTGAGCGCCACGAGGCGGCGATTCGACGCGTGCGGAGCGCCAGCCGACCTCATCGCACACGCGGTTCGCCGCGCCTGACGCGTAAGTAGCGCTGTTGCGCGAAAGGAGGCGTGTGTCGATTCTCGGTCTGAGCTTCGCCCAACCGTGGATCCGCATCCGGGCAGGAAACTAATCGGCCGAGGGGCGGTCGCCAATCCAATAGCGCGGGCCGGGACCGAGGCCGGCTGCCCGATCGTGGGGGTTTGAGAGCTTGCAGCGGTCGAGCGATAGGCAGCCGCACCCGATGCACTCGGTGAGCCCGAGCTTGAGGCGCTCGAGCTCGGTGATCCGCTGCTCAATTCGTGAAACCCACTCCCGGGTGAGGCGCGACCAGTCGCGGCGGGTAGGAGCGTGCACGGCAGGAAGCTTGGCCAGCTCGATGCTGATCTCGTCGAGCGTCAGCCCGATCCGCTGCGCGAACACGACGAACGCGATCCGGCGCAGCACGGGCCGCGGATAACGGCGATGACCGGAGCCGGCTCGCTCAGAGCTGATCAGTCCTCGCTGTTCATAGAAGCGCAGCGCGGACGTAGCGACACCGCTGCGCCGCGAGACCTCTCCGATCGTCAACAGGTCGGCCACGCAAAGAGCAAATCACATCTGGCCCTTGACTTCAAGCTAACTTGAACTTCTAGTATGGAACACCTCATTCCAACATCGAAGGAGAGACCATGACCGAGACGCGAACGGCCAGTCAACAGATCACCGAGGAGGTCACCTCCTGGCCTGGCGTGGAGGCCGGTCCGGGCCGGCGCGGCGAGTTCGCGTTCAAGCGAGGCGGTCGGGAGATCGGTCACCTACACGGCGACCACTCTGCTCACTTCTTCTTTCCAGCACAGATCTGGGAGGAGTTGAAAGCGCACGGGCGGATCGTGCCCCACCCGGTGTTCCCCGACAAGCAGGGGCCGGCTGCGCGTAGGATCGAGAGCGAGGACGATGTTCGCGACGTGATCGCGCTGATGCGGCTCAACTACGACCGAGCGATGGCTGATGAGGCGCGCGCCGCGGGTAAGGTGCCCGCGTAGGCCGCGAGCGAAACGGAGAGGGAGGGATTCGAACCCTCGAACGAGGTTGCCCCCGTTACGCGATTTCCAGTCGCGCCCGTTCAGCCGCTCCGGCACCTCTCCCGACGCTTGACCACCGCCTGCGGCGGTTTGTCCCGATGTGCGATCGGTGTGCGGTCGCTGAAGGCTACGACACCCACGCGTCTGCCGTTGCTAGGCTCCGCAAATGCTTCTCGCGGCCAGCGCAGCGTTCAGCAAGGACGTCGGCCTGATCGCCACCTTCGGTGGGATCGGCTTGATCGTCGGGGTAATCGTCCTCTTCATCGCCATCCAGGTCCGCGGCGAGCATCGCCAGAACCAGGAATACCGCGAGCGCCTGCGCGAGCCCTGACGGCGACAGCGGGCGGGCGGGCAGCGGGCCCGATGAGCGAGCGCGAGCGCCGGGAGGAGCGCTACACGATGTAGACGGGCGTGCCCAGCGGCGTGCGGCTGTACAGCGCGATCACGTCGGGGATGCGCATGCGCACGCAGCCGTGGGATGCATCGTGGCCGATCGAGGAGTACTCGCTCGGGTCGATGCCATGGATGCCGGCGCCGCCGTCAAAGGACATGAAGCGCGCCTTCAGCGGGTCGGCCGGGCCCGGCGGCACGACCGTCCCGGCCAGCGCTCCGGCCCAGGCTTTTTTGGGCACGTACCACGGCGGATCCACCTGCTTCCACTGGATCTTGTAGAGGCCGGGGGGAGTTTCGAGCCCTTCCATTCCCACCGCGATTTCATAGGATTTCGCAAGTTTCAGGTGTTCGTAGAAGTGCAGCCTGAAGCTCGCCCTGTCGACCACGATGTAGGCCGGGTACCTCGCCGCCAACTGGGAGGTCGTCACGGCCGGGCGCACCGCGTGCGCCGGTATCGAGACCAGGCCGCGGGCGCTCGCGCCCGTCAGCGCATCCTCGATACGGCCGCCCAGCCGGGTGTTGTCGACCGTGAGCCCGTCCTCAGCGCGGACGTCGCTCAGCCCGCTCGCGCTCGCCCGCACGGTCGCATCGCGCGGCGGCCTGTCGACGGCGGCGCGCACCTTCGCCGTGAGCTCGCGCACCGCCTGGTGTGAGTAGCTGACGACGAGCGGAATGTCGCGATTGACGCTTCCCCCGGACAGCCCGCGGACGGTCCGCGTGAAGATGGATCCCTGCCGGCTTGCGCTCACCGCCTGGGCGACCATGTTGGACACGTCGACCTTCAGGTCGGCTTGCCGCGCATCGAGCTTCCACGTCTGCGAGCCCCAGTGAACCGTGACCGGCCGGCTCAGGCGCGTTGTCAGATCTCTCTGCACCAACGTGTGCGCCGCCGTCTGGTGCAGGCCCCCCACGCTCACCCCGTCGATTCGCACGCCGTTTGCGATCACGTCGCGCCGGGAGTGGTCATAGATGTACATCGCGGCCCCGAGCACGACCACCACGGCACCGACGATCGCGAGGATCAACAACGGGGTGCGACGGCCGCTCTCAGATCCGCTCATGTCATCCTCACAGTGGCGCTGCTGAAAGGACTACGGCTCATCCGAGTCTACCTTCGGCGTCGCACGCCCACCACCTTGCAACGGGCGCTCGAAGCCGACGAGCCGAAAGCGCTCGGCCTGACCCGCGAGCGCCTCGCGTGGCCTAGGAGACCGGGCTCGGCTCTTCCACGTGCGCCGGCACGCCGGCTGCCGCATAGGCGTCGCCGGCATCGAGCGTCTCGGCCTTCAGCAGCGCCTGGGCGAGGCTCTCGAGCTGGTCGCGATGGTCGGCGAGCAGGTGCGTCACCTCCTCGTGGGCGGCCTCGATCAACCGGTGCACCTCCTCATCCAGCACACGCTGGGTCGACTCCGACGTGGCGCTCACGCCGGGCAGGTAGGGCCCTTCACCGTCCGCCGGCAGCACCGCGATCGGGCCGACCGCGTCGCTCATCCCCCAGCGGCCGACCATCTGGCGCGCGATCATCGTGAGCTGCTGGATGTCGGACTCGGCGCCTGAGGTGATCACCCCGTAGACGATCTCCTCGGCCACCCGGCCGCCCAGCGCCACGCGGATCTTCGCCTCCAGATCCTCGCGCGAGTAGGACACGCGGTCTGCGTCGGGCGTCGACAGCGTCACCCCGAGCGCCATCCCGCGAGGGATGATCGAGACCTTGCGAACCGGATCGGCGCCCTCGGTGAGCATGCCCACGAGCGCGTGGCCTGACTCGTGGTAGGCGGTTCGCTCCCGGTCGGCCGGCGACAGCACGATGCCGCGCGGGGAGCCGAGCATGATCTTCTCAAGGGAATCGGTGAAGTCCGCCATCTCGACCTTGTCATGCCCGCGTCGGGCCGCCAGCAGCGCGGCCTCGTTGGCGAGGTTCGCGAGGTCCGCGCCGACCATGCCGGGCGTCGAGGCGGCGAGCGCGTCGAGGTCCACGCCGTCGGCCATCGGGATCGAGCGAGTGTGCACTTCGAGGATCTTCCTGCGCCCGGTGCGGTCGGGGGCCTGCACGGCCACTCGCCGATCGAAGCGGCCGGGTCTGAGCAACGCCGGGTCGAGCACGTCCGGGCGGTTGGTGGCCGCGAGCACGACCACCGCCTCGGCGGGCTCGAAGCCGTCGAGCTCGGTGAGAATCTGGTCGAGCGTCTGCTCGCGCTCGTCATTGGAGCCCGTCACCGACACCGAGCCCTGGCGCGAGCGACCGATCGCGTCGAGCTCGTCGATGAACACGATCGCCGGCGCGGCCTCCTTGGCCTTGGCGAACAGATCGCGCACGCGCGAGGCGCCGACGCCCACGATCGCCTCGATGAACTCCGAGGCGGAGATCGAGAAGAAGGCCGCGTGGGCCTCGCCTGCGACGGCTCGCGCGAGCAGCGTCTTGCCCGTGCCGGGCGCTCCCGAGAGCAGCACTCCGTGCGGCATGCGCCCGCCCAGGCGCCCGTAGCGCTCGGGCGTTCGCAGAAAGTCGACTATCTCCGAGAGCTCCGCCTTGGCCTCGTCGATCCCGGCCACGTCGTCGAACGTCACGCGGATCTTCTCCGGATCCACGCGCCGGGCCTGCGAGCGCCCGAAGTTCCCGAGCGCCCCCATCGCGCCGCCGGCCTTGGCGGCGCGCCGGGCGATCAGCACGAACAGCCCGACGATCAGGAGCGTCGGCCCGAAACCGAGCAGCAGCTCGGCGAGCACGGACTGGCTCGTCGTCGTGGACTTGGCGTTTATTTCGACGTGCTTTTCCTTCAGCAGGGCCGACAGCTGGGTGTCATTCCAGAAGCTCGGCACCTCGGTCGCGAACAGCTTCGTCGGCGTCGCCTTGGTGTCCGTGTGCGGGAAGCGCACCTTCATCGTGTACGTCCCCTGGACCGTGTCGCCCTTGGAGGAGATCGACTTCACATGGCCCGCCTGCACGTCGGCGAGGAAGGATGGATTGAAGGGGATCGTCACCCGCTGTTCTGCAGATGATTTCGGCTGGAAGAACAGCACCGACAGCCAGTTGATCGCGATCAGCGCCAGCACGAACCACAAAAAGCTCGGCCTGCGGTGGACCGGCGGTCCGCTCGGCGCCTGCTCGGGCATCCCCCGCCCGTCGGGTGCCGGAGCGACATGCCAGCCCCGCTTGTCGCGCGGCATCCGGGGGTGCGCATCGGCGCGGTGGCTGCCCGCGCGATCGGTCTGGCTGGACGATTCCTCAGGCATGCGCCTATGACTCTACAAACGCCAGGCGAGCAGCGCACAGGCCGTGAACACGACGGCCACCGACATCGCCGCGAGCGCTCCGTCAAGCGGCGCGAGCAGTCCCTCGAGCGACAGCTCCTCGGCGCGGCCCTCGGAGCTGATGCGCACGCCGCGGACCGCCCGGGTGCGCCGGCGGAGCTCCCGGGCCGGCGCGCTCAGCCGCCGCTGGGCAACGCTCAGCGCGAGGCATCCGCAGGCCATCAGCACCCCCGGCAGCGCGATCCTCTCGGCGTTCGCCACGTACCCCGTGAAGGCCGGGAACGCTCCCCAGCCGACGGCGAACCAGAGGTCTGAGTGAAAGCGCCCTCCGGCAAGCTCGAGGTTGTAGGCGGGCATGAACAGACCGCCGGCGAGGACGAGCGGCGCGAGCCCCACCCACACGGTGGCGGCGCCCGCCACGCCGATCGCGAGCGCGCCGAGGAGGCTCGTGGCGGCCAGCGCGATCAGCGTCCGCCTCGACAGGCCGGTGCCGAGCGGCCGGTCGTGGAGCTCGTCCAGCGCGTGCGCCGCGACCCCCACGGCCAGGGCGAAGGCGGCCAGGCCCCACAGCAGGCGGTTCAGATACAGGTGCGGCGCGACCGCCGCCCCAAGCGCGAAGTAGCTCAGATGCCAGGCCGTGTAGGGAGGGTGCAGAAGCGTCAGCAGGTCCCCCACGCGGCCGCCGCCCCGCGCATAGAACGCCGGGCGCATCCTCGGCGCGGGGGCGTCGTGGACTTCGGGCCGTGCCGGGGCGGCCGGCCGCTGCTCAGGGGCTGCCGGCCTACTCGCCAGCGCCATCCGCCGAGTCTCCCGCGCCGGCCCTTGAGGCGGACATCACGATGCCCCCGCCGAGGCTCATTCGCTGCACCTCGACGCCCTCGAGACCGGCCGCATGCCAGTAGTCGACGATCCGCTCCACCGGATGACGCTCGTAGAAGGCCCTGATGCTCGGGCCGAGGAAGCGGCCCACCTCACCCCACTCCCGGGAGGCGAGACGCCCGAGCGCCGGCAGCCCTATCGCCGTGTACAGCCGCCACGCCCAGCGCGCGGGCGCGCGCGGGGGCACGCCGAACTCGAGCGAAGCGATGCGCCCGCCCGGCCGCAGGACCCGCGCCAGCTCGTGCATCGTGGCCTGCGGATCATCGACGTAGCGAAGCAGGTAGGTGAACGTCAGCGCATCGAAGCTCGCGTCCTTGAACGGGAGCGCCTCGGCCTGGCCCTCGATCAGCTCCACGCGAGAACCGCGCTCAGCCCGGCCGAAGCGGGCTCGCGCCGCGGCGAGCATGTCGGGGCTCTGATCGATACCCACCACCGAGCAGCGCCCGCGCGAGATCAGCTCGGCCGCGACCATCCCCGTGCCGGTCGCCACATCGAGCACGCGCTCGCCGTCTGCCGGCGCCACCGCGTCCACAAGCGACCGCCGCCAGCGGGGGTCCTGGCCGAAGCTGAGCGCCGCCGACAGCAGGTCGTAGTGGCGCGGAAGGCCCCGGAACAGCTCAAGCGCCTCGCGCTTGCGCACCGATCCGCGGCCGCCTGCGGTGATCTGCTCGAGTGGGCTGGGGGGGCTCGCGCTCATGGTCTCGCCGATCTGAAAGGCTAACCGCCGGACGCCCGAAGCGGCACCGGCCCCCTCCAGCCACGACAAGGATCTCCCGATCGACGACACAAACACTCAGGCGAAGCCACTGGTGGCGGTGATAACGGGGGCCTCGAGCGGGATCGGAGAGGCCACCGCGCGCCGGCTCGCCCGCGATCCGCAGGCGGAGCTCGTGCTGGTGGCGCGCCGCCAGGAGCGCCTCGGCGCCCTGGCCGCGCAGCTCGGCGAACGCAGGGTCAGCTGGGTCGCGACCGACCTCCTGGACGTGCGCGCGCCCGCGCGCATCCGCGAGCATGTGGTCGAGCACCACGGACGGCTGGACCTGCTCGTCAACAACGCCGGCGCCGCCTGGCGCGCGCGCTTCGCCGACGGAGGCTATGAGAACGTCAGGCGCACGATGGCCATCAACTTCGACGCGCCGGTTCGGCTCACCGATGAGCTGCTGGGACTGCTGCGGGCATCGGCGCCGAGCGCGATCGTGAACGTGGCCTCGACGGCCGGCCGGGTGGCTCGCGCCGGGACGGGCGCCTACAGCGCGTCCAAGTTCGCCCTCGCCGGCTGGTCGGACGCGCTGTGGGCCGAGGAGCGCCCGCACGGGGTGCACGTGGGTCTCGTGCTGCCCGGGTTCATCTCCACCGAGGGCTTCCCCCAGTCGGAGCTGACGGCCAAACCGGCGACGCGCTGGCTCGTGTCAACGCCCGAGAAGGCGGCCGAGGCCATCTATCAGGCCGGCATCGGGCGCCGTCCCGAACGCTACGTTCCTCGGCCCTACGCGCTGTTCGCGGCGCTGCGCACGGTGGCGCCCGGGCTGGTCCGCCGCGTGATCGGCGGGAGCGCCGCCGCCGTGATGACCACCACCACCGGCGCCGATGAGGCCGATCGCCGCGACGAGCGGGCCTCCGTGAGTGACTGACCGCCGCGCGCGAGCGTCCGGGGAGGGTCTCGCGGGCTCTGGCACAATCGCATCGGCCATGCGCCGCGCGCCCATCCTGCTCGTGCTCGCCGGCTGTGGGCTTCTCGCGGCCTGCTCGACGAGCTCCCATCCCGCGCATTCAGGCGGTTCGCCGGCGGTCGCTTCAAGTGCGGCGAAGGGCGCGCCCCTCACAAGGGCGCGGGCGCTCGCCGGCGCCCGCGCGGTCAACCTCACCGCCGCGGATCTGCCGGGCTTCACCGGCTCCTCGAGAAAGGACACCAACACCACGCGGGAAAAGGGCTATGAACGCGAGCTGCTGCTGTGCCTCGGACCCCAGGCCTCGGGGGCCCAGCTGGCCGAAGCGAGCTCCAAGCAGTTCGAACTGAGCCACGGCATCCTGCAGCTGGGCGCGAGCTCGGAAGTCAGCGTGGCGGCATCGCCGGCCATCGCCTCGGCGAAACTCGCCGCGGTCAGGAGCCCCCGCGTCCGCGGGTGCTTCGCCCGCTACTTCGAACGGCTGCTGAAGAGCCAGCGCTACGCTGGCGCCGCCATCGGCCCGGTCTCGCTCGCTTCGGGAACTCCCCCGGCCGCGGGCACGACGGGGGGCTTCGCCTGGCGCGTGACCGCGACGCTCGACGTACGCGGCGTAAAGGTCTCGTTCTACTTGGATATTCTCGGGTTCGTGTACGGCCCGGCCACGGTCACGCTGTTCAGCACGGGCGCGCTCGAGCCCTTCCCGGCGGCGGCCCAGCAGCGCCTGTTCGGGCTGCTCCTGAGCAGGGCCAAGGCGCACATCTCATGACCGAGGACCGGTGGGCCGCGGTCGACCGCTACATCTCCGAGAAGCTCATCGGAGCGGACCCGGCGCTGGATGCCGCCGTCGAGGACAGCGCCGCCGCGGGGCTTCCGCCGATCGCCGTCTCGCCCCCCCAGGGCAAGCTGCTCAACCTGCTGGCTCGCTCGATCGGGGCGAGCAGGATCCTCGAGGTGGGGACACTCGGCGGCTACAGCACGATCTGGCTCGCGCGGGCGCTTCCAAGCGGGGGTCGCCTCGTGACGCTCGAGGCCAACCCGGACTACGCCGAGGTCGCTCGCGCCAACCTCGCCCGCGCCGGCTTCAGCGACATCGTCGAGCTGCGCCTCGGAGCCGCCCTCGACACGCTTCCCGGGCTCGCCGCCGAGGGCGGCGATCCGTTCGATCTGATCTTCATCGACGCCGACAAGTGGAACACGCCGAACTACTTCACCTGGGCCCTCGAGCTGTCGCGCCCGGGCAGCCTGATCATCGCCGACAACGTCATCCGCGACGGCGGTGTGATCGACCCCGACAGCGACGACTCCGCCGTCCAGGGATCCCAGCGCTTTCACGAGCTGCTCGCCTCCGCAGAGAGCGGCTTCGAGCGCGTCAGCGCGACCACCATCCAGACCGTGGGGGTCAAGGGCTACGACGGCTTCACGCTCGCGCTGGTGGGCTGATCCGCCGATCCGAGCAGCACAGCGGTGATCCGCGCGAGCGGCTGCTGCGTAACCTGAACCGATGTCGCGCCTACACCGCTCGAGCGCGGACTCCAAGGAGAAGCTGCGCAGGCTCGCCGACGAGGAGCTCATGGAGCTCGTCGCCGGCGCCGACGCCGACGCGTTCGAGGTCATCCTCGAACGGCACGCCGATGCCGCCTTCTCGCTGGCCTACCGGATGTGCGGGAGGCGCTCGCTCGCCGAGGACGTCGCGCAGGAGTCCTTCCTGTCGCTGTGGCGCAGCGCCACACGCTTCGACCGCGCCCGCGGGAGCGTGCGCACCTGGACGCTCGGCATCGTGCACAACCGCGCGATCGACGCGCTGCGCCGCAGCAGCGTGCACGACCGCAGGCGCGCCGGCGACGACGCCATCGAGCGGGAGCTCGAGGCGCCCGAGCGGACCGACGTCCAGGCGATGAGCAACGCGGCCTCCGAGGAGATCCGCGTCGCGCTCGACGAGCTTCCCACAGAGCAGCGGCATGTCATCGAGCTCGCCTATTTCGGCGGCTTCACCCACACCGAGATCGCCTCGATGCTCGACACCCCGATCGGGACGGTAAAGGGCCGCATGCGCCTGGGGCTGGAGAAGCTTCGCGGCCATCTCGGAGGCTGGCAGGCGGTGGGCGCTTGAGCTCGCGCGAGGAGAACCGCGGCTGCGAGCGCAGTGTCGATGCCGCCCCCTACGTGCTCGGAGCGCTCGCCGACGCCGAGGGCTACCGCCAGCACCTCGGCGAGTGCGCGAGCTGCCGCGCCGAGGTCGCGGAGCTTCAACAGGTCGTGGACACCCTGCCCGCAAGCGTCCCGGCGATCCGCGCCCCCGAGGCCCTGCGCGAGCGGGTTCTCGCGACGGTCCGCTCGGAGGCCGAGCTGTTGAAGGCCGCCCACAGCCCGGCCGCAGACGCGCCCCCCCGCGCCGGGCGGCGGCGCCCGCTGCGCGTCTCGCTCCTCGGCGCAGGCCTTGCGATCGCCGCGGCCGCCGCGGCGGCTGTCGCGATCACGGTCGGCCTTCGCTCGAGCACGCAGGTGCACGTGAGAACCGCGCAGATCGCCGCGAACATCCCCGGCGCGCACGCCTCCCTGCGGCTGAGGAGCGGCCACGCCGAACTGGTCGTCTCGGGCATGCCCCAACCCCCGCTCGGCGACATCTACGAGGTATGGCTGGCACGGAGCCCGTCCACGGTTCAGCCCACCGACGCGCTGTTCGGGGTGACCAACACGGGCAGCGGCTCGGTCAACGTCCCGGGCGACCTGCACGGGGTCCAGCAGGTGATGGTCACCCGCGAGCCCCGGGGCGGCAGCTCACACCCGACCAGCCCACCCCTGCTGCGCGTCACCCTGTGAGGACCCGCCCGACCTGAGGATCAGCCGGGCTCCCCGATCAGCGCGGGCGCACGTGCGTCAATGCCACGGTGTGCTCGGTTCCCGAGTGCAGGGAGCGCACGCGCAGCTTGAAGCCGCTGACCCCGAGCACCCTGCCGGTGCCCGATCCGCGGCCGATACGAAACTCCACCTGGCGCCCGCGCCGGTACACGAGCTGAACGGCGACGTACGCCACCACCAGCACGAGCATCAGCGCAACGACGAGGTAGGCGAGGTACATCATTGGCCCTCCGATCGGCCCGGGGCGAGGGCCGGTTTAGCTGTCGCCCCAAGACCCAACAGAATGTCGAGGATCACAGGTCGGCCGGACACTACACACATCAGCGGTCTTAGTGCGAGCCGCCGACTCGATCAGCGGCCCAGCGTGCGCACGAGCTCGCGCGAGCGCCCGCGCAGCTCGCCGATGAGCCTGCGCACGTCCTCGAGGCCCGCTCGCAGAGGCGGGTCGCCGACCTCCACCGGGAGCATCGAATCCTGCAGGGCCGCCAGCACGCCGTCGGACCGCTCGGTCGCCTCCACGGCCGTCTCCAGCAGGCCCTTCACTCCCAGCGACGGCGCCCCCGGGGAGGCCGGCTCGAACCGGCGCCGCGGCAGGCCGTGCCGGTCGGCGAACTCGGCATGGGTCCGCTGTGCGCGGCCATAGGCCATCTGCACCGGGCGGAACAGCTCGGACTCGAGCACCTCGGCGGTCCGCTCGTCCAGGAGCTCGTAGGCCTCACCGAGGGATGCGAGCGCGATCCCGATCTCCTCGGTTGCCTCAGCGACGGAGTCGAGCAGCTGCTGTCTGGCCTCGGCGGTCGTGTACGCCACGAGCTGATTACACCAGGCTCAGCCCGCCCGGCCCCCCAGTGCCTCGAGCACGCGACGCCCGCCGGGGTCCTCGGCGGTGGCCGGGACCACGCCGACGCTGCTCGCTCCGGCAGCCCGGTACTCCGACAGGCGCGCCACGATCTCCTTGAGCGACCCGATCGCGCAGAGCGCCCGCAGGAGCTCGACCGGGACCTCCGCGGCGAGCTCCGAGCGCCGCGTCCCCGAGCGCGCGCTTCCCACCAGCTCCTCGAAGCCGAGCTCGATGAAGCCCTCCCCGTAGCCGGGCGGCGCGAGGTAGGCCGCGATCTGCGCGGCCAGCTGGGAGAGCGTCGCCTCGCCCGGTTCCAGGGCGACCGACACCCACACCGCGATCGCGGGGGGAACCCGGCCCCGTGCTCGGGCCTGCTGCTCGACCACGGCGCTGACCCGGGCGACGTGCTCGGGGGTGACGAGGTTGAGCACGACCTCGTCGGCGGCCGTGGCCGCCACCCGGGTCATCGCCGGGCCGTAGGCGGCGACGGTGATGCGGGCGTCCTTCAGCGGGGAGCGCAGCCGGAATCCGTGGACATGCACCTGCTCGCCGTCGAAGTCCGCCCGCTCGCCCGCGAGGATCGGGCGAAGCGCCTGCACCGTCTCGAGCGTGCGCTGCGCCAGCCTGGCCCACGGGCGGTCATGCCAGCCGCTGACGATCACGGGGCTCGATGCTCCCAGCGCGAGGTCCGCGCGGGCGCCCGTGAGCGTCGCCACAGACGACAGCCCGAGCGCCAGCGCGACCGGGCTTCGCACGCCCACGGCCAGGGGCCCGATCTTCAGGCGAAGGCCCGGCGCCCGCAGGCCCACGGCGGTGGCCAGGGCGAAGGCATCGAACGTCGCCATCTCGCCGATCCAGATCGTCTCGAAGCCGGAGCGCCTAGCCTCCGCGGCGATGTCGAGGACCTCCTCGTCGGGGCGATCGAGCCAGAACGGCGCCACCACCTGAAGGTCCTCGGCGCTCGCGCCGGGACCGCCGCTCACAGCTGCGCGATGTTCGTCGGCAGATCGAGCAGCAGGCGGCCGGGGAGCTCGAAGCTGGCGGCATTGACCTGGAAGTGCGCGGTTGCGGTGTGGGCGTCGCGGAAGCGCCGCTGCAGCGGGGAATCGTCGTAGATCGCCGTGCCGCCGCCTAGGTCATACATCGACCACGCGACCTCGGCCGCCGTCCGCACGGCATGGGTTGCCGCCAGCCGCAGCCCCATGCGCTCGGGCGCCGGCACCGGCTGCGGCTCCTGGGCCGCGATCCAGGCCTCCTCGATGGCCTGGTAGTAGAGCGCCCTGGCGGCGCGCAGCGCCGCCTCGGCTCGAGCCACCGCCGCCTGGGTGGCCGGCCGTTCGGCCAGCTTGCGGGTGGAGCCCAGCGAGCTCTTGACGGCGGCCAGCGCGACCAGATCGTCGATCGCGCCGCGAGCGTTGCCGAGCGCGGCGGCGGCGATCGACAGTGCGAAGAAGCCGAACACCGGGAAGCGATACAGCGGCGCGTCGACCGCCGGAGCCGACAGCGACAGCGTGTGGTCATCGGGCACCAGCAGGTCGCTGGCCACCGCATCGTGGCTTCCGGTTCCCCGCAGGCCGCTCGTGTGCCAGCTGTCGGGGACCTCGAGCTCGCTCCTCGGCATCGCCGCAACGCGCACGACCGGGGCGCCCGAGGCCTCCTGCGCGTCCTCGAGGATGTAGCCCGCGAACAGCCAATCGGAATGCATGATGCCGCTGCAGAACGACCACGTGCCCGAGATGCGCACGCCTCCGCTGACGGCCTTGCCCACGCCGCGCGGCGCCCACACGCCGGCCGCCACGGCGTTCTCATCGCCGAAGATCTCCTCGGAGGCGTCCGGCGAGAGGTAGGCGCTCAGCAGGCTGCTGGTGGCCGCGATCGAAACGCACCAGCCCGCCGACGCGTCGCCCCGCGCGATCCTCTCCGCGCACGCGAGCGTCACCGCCGGCGGCGCCTGCAGCGCTCCGAGCGTCTCCGGCGCGCCGGCTCGCATCAGCCCCGATCCGCGCAGCTCCTCCAGCAGCTCATCCGCGAGGGTGCGCTCGCGCTCGGTCTGCGGCGCGAGCTCCCGCGCCAGCGCCGCCGCGCGATCGACCTGCCGGTCGAGCTCTGAGCCGGAACGGTAGAGCTCTGAGCCTCCCGGGAATCGAACGTCGTCCACAACAACGTACGCTACGCCAATTGCACCCGAGGGAGAGGCGCAGATGACAACGGTCCGCGAGGCGGCCATCGAACTGTTCCGCGAGCGCGGGATGACGACGATCTTCGGCAACCCGGGCTCGACCGAGCTGCCGATGCTCGGCGCCTTCCCCGAGGACTTCCGCTACGTGCTCGGCCTGCAGGAGGCGGTCGCCGTCGGAATGGCCGACGGGTTCGCGCAGGCGAGCGGCAACGTCACCCACGTCAACCTGCACACCGCGCCCGGAGTCGGCAACGGCGTCGGGGCCATCTTCAACGCGCGCGCGAACAAGGCGCCGCTGCTCGTCACCGCCGGCCAGCAGGCGCGGTCGCTGATCACGATGCAGGCGAACCTCACGAACCGCGACGCCGTCGAGGTGCCCAAGCCGTTCGTGAAGTGGAGCCACGAGCCCCCGCGGGCCGCCGACGTCCCCTTCGCGCTGGCCCAGGCGATCCACCACGCGACGCTCCCGCCGGCCGGGCCGGCGTTCGTCTCGATCCCCATGGACGACTGGCTGGCGGAGATCGAGCCGGTCGACTTCTCGCGCCAGATCGCCCGCAGAGTCGGCGGGCGGGCGAGGCCGGACGAGACCCGGCTCGCGGCGCTCGCCGAGCGCCTGCGCGCGGCGCGGAGCCCCGTGTTCGTCGCCGGCCCGGACATCGACGCCTCCGGTGGCTGGGATGCCGCGATCGAGCTCGCCGAGCGCCAGCGCCTGCCCGTGTGGGCGTCGCCGGCGACCGGGGGCGGACGCATCGGCTTTCCCGAGGACCACCCGGCGTTCCAGGGCGTGCTGCCGCCGGCCGTCGGGCCTCTCGCCGAGCTGCTGGCGGGCCATGACCTGGTGCTGGTGGCGGGATCCTCGGTGTTTCCCTACTACCCCAACATCCCCGGTGACTTCCTGGCTGACGGGACCGAGCTCGTGGCCATCACGAGCGACCCGGACGAGGCCGCGCGCGCGCCGATCGGCGACGCCATCGTCGCCGACGTCTCCCTCACCCTGCGAGCGCTCCTCGATCAGCTCTCTGAGGACTCCCAGCGCGATCCTCCAGCCCCCCGCGATCCGGCTCCGGCGCCCGAGGAGGGCCACCCGCTCCCGCCGGGCGCCGTCCACGCGACGCTCGCGGAGCTGTTCCCGAAGGACGGCATCGTCGTGCTCGAGTCCCCCTCGAGCACCCCCGCGCTGCGCAGCCAGCTGCGGCTCTCGAGCCCCGGCTCCTACTACTTCAGCGCCAGCGGCGGCCTCGGCTTCGGCCTGTCCGCGTCGCTCGGCGTGCAGCTCGCCCAGCCCTCACGCCAGGTCGTGTGCGTGCTCGGCGAGGGCTCCGCCCAGTATGCGATCACGGCCTTCTGGACCGCCGCCGCCTACAACATCCCGATCAAGTTCCTCGTCCTGCGCAACCACGAGTACTCGATCCTCAAGTGGTTCTCCGCGCTCGAGAGCGTCACCGGAGCTCCCGGCCTCGACCTGCCCGGCCTCGACGTGGCCGCCACCGCTCGAAGCTACGGGGTCCCGGGCGAGCAGGTCTCCACGCGCGAGGAGCTTCAGGGGGCGCTCGCGCAGGCGCTCGCCGAGGAGGGCCCGCGACTCGTGCAGGTGGACGTCTCCCCCGGAATGGCGCTCGTCTGATCTCATGGGCCCGCTGCCGCTGCTGGCGCCGGACCCAACGCGAATCGGGCGCCCGCCCGGCGCTCCGTCTGCCGACCGGGCGCCGGACAGCCTCGCCTCGGGCACCCCGGAGCCGCTCCGCGGCGACCTCGTGGCCCTGCTCGGAGCCGAGCGCGTGCTCGGCCGCGCCATCGACCTGATCCGCTACGCCTCCGACGCGAGCCCCTATCGCCGGTTCCCCGCGGTGGTGGTGATGGCACACGACAGCGCGGACATCTCGAAGGTCCTGGCCTACGCCCGCCGCACGGGCACGCCGGTCAACTTCCGCGGCGGCGGCACGAGCCTCAGCGGCCAGGCCCAGACCGACGGGGTCATGATCGACGTTCGCCGCTGGTGGTCGGGGCTGAGGCTCGAGGACGGCGGTGCGCGCGTGCGGCTGAAGCCGGGCACGCTGCTCGGCACCGCCAACAGGATGCTCGCCCCACGCGGCTTCAACCTCGGACCCGACCCCGCGAGCAAAAACATCGCAACCGTCGGCGGGGTCATCGCGAACAACTCCGGGGGCATGCGCTGCGGCGTCAGCTGGGACCCCTATTCGACCGTCGAGTCGATGACCCTGATCCTCGCCTCGGGCACCGTCATCGACACGGCCGAGCCGGACGCGGAGAGCCGCTTCGCCGCGGCCGAGCCGGAGCTCGCGCGGGGCCTTCTCGATCTGCGCGCAGAGCTCCTGGCGGACACCGCGCTGGCGGCGCGGGTGGCGGCGAAGTACGAGATCAAGAACGTCACCGGCTATCGCCTGTGCGCGCTTCTCGACGCCGACACCCCGCTTGAGATCTTCCGCCGGCTCGTGGTCGGCTCCGAGGGCACGCTCGCGTTCATCGCCGAGGCCGTCATGAGGACGCGACCGGAGCCCCGGCACAGGACGCTCGCCTGGCTCCACTTCGCCACGATCGACGACGCGGTCGCGCACCTGCCCGAGCTGGTCGAGGCGGGCGCCCGCGCGACCGAGCTGATGGTGGCCGCCGCGCTGATCGCCTCCGCCTACCAGATGCCCGGCACGCCGGAGTACTGGAAGGAGCTCCCGCCCGGCTCGGCCGCGCTGATCCTCGAATTCGCCGCTGAGGACCCGGCCGAGCTGAGCTCCTCGGAGGGGGCCACGGCGGAGCTGCTCGGGAGGGCGGGGCTGATCACGCCGATGGTGTTCACCCGCGAACAGGAGGAGATCGAGCGTGCATGGAACGTGCGCGAGGGCCTGTTCGGGCTGGTCGGGCGGCTGCGCCCGCTCGGCACCGCGCTGATCATCGAGGACGTCTGTGTGCGCCCGGAGCGCATCGCCGAGTGCGCGCGGGACCTGCAGGCCCTGCTCGGCAAGCACGGCTTCCTGGCCGGCGTCGCCGGCCACGCCTCCGCCGGCAACCTGCACTTCCAGCTGACGCCCGACTTCTCAAAGCCCGAGGACCTCGAGCGCTACCACGAGTTCATGGAGGAGCTGGTCGAGCTGATCGTCGGGTCCTACGACGGCTCCCTGAAGGCCGAGCACGGGACCGGCGTGAACATGGCCCCCTACGTCGCCCGCGAGTGGGGCGAGAAGGCCACGGCGATGATGTGGCGGATAAAGCAGCTGGCCGACCCTGACGGCGTGCTGAACCCCGGCGTGGTCCTCAACCGGGATCCGGGAATCCATCTCAAGCACCTGAAGACCCAGCCCGAGATCGAGGAGATCGCGGCGCATTGCGTGGAGTGCGGCTTCTGCGAGCCGGTCTGCCCGAGCCGCAACACCACCACCACGCCCCGCCAGCGGATCGTCATCCGGCGGGAGATGGCGCGCCAGCCGCAGGGCTCACCGGTCTATCAGGCGCTGATGGCCGACTTCGACTACGACGCCATCCAGACATGCGCCGCCGACGGCAGCTGCGAGAGCGTCTGCCCGGTGGCCATCGACACCGGCGAGCTGATGAAGGAGTTCCGCCGGCGCGAGCGCAGCGGTCGCGAGGAAGCCGTCGCGCTCGCCCTCGCCCGCAACTATGCCGCGGTGGAGAGCGCCACCCGCGGCGGGCTGGCGGGGGCGCGCGCGGCGGGCGCCGTGATCGGCGAGCGCGGGCTCGCGAAGGTGGCAGATCTGATCAGGCAACTCCTCAGCAGCGAGCTCGTCCCCGCCCTCCCGGCGAACCTGCCACACCCGGCCGGCGCACGGCTGCCGCACACCTCCCGCACGGGCGCGGCGGCCGTGTATCTGCCGGCCTGCATCAACCGCATCTTCGGGAACCCCCGCGGAGCCGAGCGGGGGCCGTCGCTGCCCGAGGCGCTCGTCGAGGTCTCAGCGCGCGCGGGCCTGCCCGTGTGGATCCCCGGAGACGTCGCCGGGCACTGCTGCGCGACACCGTGGGGTTCGAAGGGCTACCGCCGCGGCCAGGATCACATGGCCGCGAGGACGGCCGCGGCGATGTGGCGCTGGAGCGCCGGCGGCGCCCTTCCGGTGGTGATCGACGCGACCTCCTGCGCCCACGGGCTGCGCGAGGACCTCGCCCCCCGGCTGCAGGGCGCCGAGCGCGAACGCTTCGAGCAGATCGAGGTGCTGGATTCGATCGCCTGGGTGCACGACAGGCTGCTGGCGCGCCTTGAGCCGAGGCGCAGGGTGAGAGTGGCCGCCATCCACCCCGTCTGCTCGGCCGGCCAGTTGGGCCTCACCGGAAAGCTCGAGACGATCGCCGCCCAGCTGGCCGATGAGGTCGTGACTCCGCCCGGCGCGGGCTGCTGCGGCATGGCCGGCGACCGCGGCCTCCTGCACCCCGAGCTCCCGGCCTCCGCGCTGCGCGAGGAGGCGGCGGGTCTCGCCGAGCACAGGGTGGACGAGCACCTGTGCAGCAACCGCACCTGCGAGATCGCCCTGCAGCAGGTCACCGGCGCGCCCTATGCCTCGTTCGTGCTGCTGCTCGAGCGGCTCACCCGTCCGGGCTGACTCCGGGCTGGCGCCGGCCGCTCACCGCCCGCCGGATCGAGAGCGCGAGCAGCCCGATCACCGCGGGCGGCATCACCCACCAGGCCGCGATCTCGGCGCCGGCCAGCGCCGCCGTCACCCCCAGCGCCGCCACCACCCCCAGGGCCGTGCGCCAGTCATCGCCCACCACGAACTCCCACGCGCCGGCGAAAAAGGCGCTCACCCGGCTCATGCGCGGCTCCGCACGGCGCTCGTCATCGAAAGCGCGGCGAGCGCCATCAGCGCGATGATCGCGAGCAGCGCCCCGTCGCCCGCGGGCCAATGCGCGCCGGCCCCCTCCGCGCCCCAGAACATCCCGAACGAGCTCAGCATCACGCCGACCGCGAACTTCATCGCGTTCTCCGGCACCCGCGCAAGCGGCGCCCTGGCCGCGACGCCGGCGGCGGCCACCACCAGCACCGCCAGCCCGGCCGCGGCAGCGGCCACATCAATGTGATGCTGGTTTGACCCGAACGTGAGCACGATGAACGCGACCTCGAGGCCCTCCAGCAGCACGCCCTTGAAGGAGATCGTGAACGAGTAGCCGTCGAACCCCCCGCCCAGCCCGCCCGCGCTGCGAGCCGCCTCGGTCTCCTCGGCGTAGGTCTGGAGCTCGTCGTGTGTGGCCTTCACCCCGGCCGCGCGCAGGATCGCCTTGCGCAGCCACTGCAGCCCGAAGATCAACAGCACGCCGCCCACCAGGACCCGCAGCACGTCGATCGGCAGCGAGCTCAGCGCCGGACCGAGCGCGACCACGATCGCCGCGAGCGCAACCGCCGCGGCGCCCACCCCGTACAGCGCCGAGGACCAGCTGCGCGTGGTCCCCACGGCGAGTACGATCGTCAGCGCCTCGACCGCCTCGACCGCACAGGCGAGGAAGACCGATAGTGCGAGGCCTATCTCCGCGCCGCTCATGAAACTGATTGTCCCGCGAACAGGAGGTCGGCATGGCCGAGACATCCACCAGCACGCACATCACCCGGGTGGGAACCGTCATCGTTCCCGTCTCAGACCAGGACAGGGCCCTCGAGTTCTACCTCGACAGGCTCGGATTCGAGAAGCGCGCCGACATGCCCTTCGGCAGGGGCGATCGCTGGGTCGAAGTCGCCCCGGCGGGCGCGGCCACCTCGGTCGCGCTCATCCCCCCGCAGGAGGGGGAACCCACCGGCGTCGACACCCGCGTGGCCTTCAGCACGCAGGACATCGACGCAGACCACGCGAGCCTCAGGGCCAAGGGAGTCGACATGGACGAGGAGGTCATGCGCATGGGAGACCCCGTGCCGCCGATGTTCTTCTTCCGCGACCAGGACGGCAACAGGCTGCTGATGGTCGAGACGGGTTGATCGTTCCCGCCTGACCCGCTACTATTACGTTGTGCGATCTATCGGAGAGCGATCTACCGACCCCGGGCTGCTCGTGTTGACGAGCCTCGCCGATGGTCCCAAGCACGGCTACGCGATCACCCGCGATGTCGAAGAGCTCACGGGAGTGCGCCTCGGTCCCGGGACGCTCTACGGAGCACTGTCGCGGCTCGAGGGAAAGGGCCTCATCGAGGCGCTGCCGGCCGAGGATCGGCGGCGGCCGTACCGTCTCAGCAGCGCGGGTACCGCCGTGCTCGAGGAGCAGCTGCGGGCCCTCGCGCAGGTGGCGCAGAGCGGCCTTGACCGCCTGCGCGTGGCCGAGGCGCCCGGATGAGGACCCGGCTCGAGCGCCTGGCGCTGCGGCTGTACCCGCTGGCGTTCCGCCGCCGCTATGAAGAGGAGATGCGTTCGCTGCTCGATCAGACGCCCGCGCGGCTGAGGACCGTGCCCGACCTGTTGAGAGGAGCGCTGTCCGCCCACCTGCGCCCGCCGGCCGGGGTCGCCCTTGACCCGGCCGATCGCGTGCGCGCGAGCACGAGCGGCGTGCTGGCGTGCTGGGTCGCGTTCGCGGCCGCCGGATTCGGCTTCTATGAGACGACAGAGGACGGGCGCTTCCCGGCGGCCGGGTACGAACACCCGCTGCTCGGCGACGTCCATGGGATCATCCAGGCCCTGGCGGTCCTGGCCTCAGCCGCGGTCGTGATCGGGTCGCTGCCGCTGGTCGTGGGCGCTGTCGCTCAGGCCCGCTCACAGCGCAGCCTGAGGAAGGTGGTGATCCTGCCCCCGCTGGCCGTCGGCGCCTTCGCGGCGCTGACCGGGATCCTGGTCCTCATCGCCCACTCCCAGCGCTTCCAGCACGCGCCCGCCGGCGGTCGCGTTGCCTTCATCGCCTGGAGCATCGCAGCCCTGGGCTGCGGCGCGGTGTGCGTGGTGGCGTCGCGCAGGGCCCTGTTCGCCATCCCGCTGACCCGCGGGCGGCTGATGCTGGCGCTCACCTGCGGGACGGTGGTGACGGCGGCGATGGCCGCGATCGCCGTGGCCACCGCCTGCTACACCGTCGTCCTGCCGCTCGACGCATCCCGCCTCGCCGCCGAACCGAACGGACCGCTGCTTCGGATCAGCACGGGCGCCTCGCTCATCGGGCAGCTGGTGGTGATGGCCGTGGCCGTGGCGCTGGCCGCCACCGCAACGCGCCGAGGGTGGCGGGTGGCGGGCCAACTGGCCGACTCGCAACCGGTCTAGCATCCGCCGGCGCCCGCTGAGTCCCATGAAGTTGTGAACCGCTCGGCCGGGAGCCCGCGCGAGGCGTGGCAAACTCAGCCAAACCAAGCGGAGGTGCTGAGATGAAGATCGGGCGATTGCTCCTGAGGCTGGTGGTGGGTGGACTGTTCGTCGGGCACGGAACCCAGAAGCTATTCGGCTGGTTCGGCGGTTACGGTCTCGACGCGACGGCCGAGGCGTTCGAGAAGATGGGCATGAGACCGGGGCGGCGCAACGCGCTCGCGGCGGGCGCGGCGGAGGCGGGCGGCGGCGGCCTGCTCGTGCTGGGGCTCGAGACGCCCCTCGCCGCATCGGTCCTGACCGCGACGATGATCACCGCCATCCACCGCGTGCACGCCAGCAAGGGCCCGTGGGCCACCAACGGCGGCTACGAGTACAACCTCGTCCTGATCGCCGCCGTGCTCGCGCTCGCCGAGGTCGGGCCGGGAGCGCTGTCGCTCGACGGCACGCTGGGCACCGAGCGCCACGGCCCGAACTGGGCTCTGGCCGCCCTCTTCACCGGCGCGCTGGGCGCCATCGGCGCACACGCCGCCGCCGCCGCCCAGCCCGCGCCGCCGCTTGAGCAGGGCTTCGAGGGCGCCCAGGAGACACCCGCCGCAGCCGAGGCCGGCTCGTGAACCGGCGCCGGCTGGGAGCCGACGGCCCGGAGGTTTCCGAGTTGGGTCTCGGCTGCATGGGCATGTCGGGCGCCTACGGGCCATCGGATCGCGGCGAGGCCATCGCCACCATCCACGCCGCGCTCGACGCCGGCATCAACCTGCTGGACACCGGCGACTTCTACGGGATGGGCCACAACGAGCTGTTGATCGCCGAGGCTCTCCGTGAACGCCCGCGCGATGACTACATGCTGAGCGTCAAGTTCGGCGCCCAGCGCGGCCCGGAAGGCGCCTTCCTCGGCTACGACGCCAGCCCGCCCGCGGTCAAGACCGCCCTGGCGCATTCGCTGACGCGCCTCAACGTCGAGTTCATCGACGTCTACCGCCCGGCCCGCCTTGACCCGAAGGTGCCGATCGAGGAGACCGTGGGCGCGATCTCAGAGCTCGTGCAGGCGGGCTACGTCCGCTACATAGGGCTCTCGGAGGTGGGCCCCGAGACGATCCGCCGGGCGGCGGCCACCCATCCCATCTGTGACCTGCAGATCGAGTACTCGCTGATCTCACGCGGGATCGAGCCGGCGATCCTTCCGGAGTGCCGCGAGCGGGGCATCGCCCTCACCGTCTACGGCGTTCTCAGCCGCGGGCTGATCGGCGGCCACTTCTCCGCCGATCGCGAGCTCGCCCCCGGCGACTTCCGCTCTCACGCGCCCCGCTTCGATGCTTCCAACCGGGCGCACAACCTGGCCCTGGTCGGCGCGCTGCGCACGCTCGCCGAGGCCAGGGGAGCGACGGTCGCCGAGGTGGCCATCGCCTGGGTGCTCGCGCGCGGCGAGGACCTCATCGCGCTCGTCGGCGCCCGCACGCGGGAGCGCCTGCAGGAGGCCCTGCGGGCGCCGGGGCTCGAGCTCAGCGCCGAGGAGCAGGCCGAGCTCGAGCGCGCGATCCCGCCCGACGCCGCCGCCGGCGAGCGCTACCCGGCCCAGCAGATGGCCGTTCTCGACAGCGAGAACGGATAGCTACGGCCGCAGCCGGACCGGCAGGGTCTTGAGCTGGTTGGCGAACCCGGACTCGAGGTGCCTGGGGGTGCCGTCGATCTGGATCTCCGGGAACCGAGCGAGCGTCTCCTCGATCAGGATGCGCAGCTCGAGGCGGGCGAGCGCCGTTCCCAGGCAGAAGTGCCTGCCGCCTGCGCCGAACGCCTGGTGCTCTGCATTGCGCGTGACGTCGAAGCGATCGCCGTCCTCGAAACGGGTCTCGTCGCGATTGGAGGAGGGGTACCACATGACCACCTTCTCGCCCTCGCGGATCGTCTGGCCGTGGAGCTCGGTGTCGTGGGTGGCGGTGCGCGCGAAGTGG